>JAABUO010002311.1_pt1 | contig 23372 bp, 37 predicted proteins | sample 5559291 | NCBI WGS metagenome assembly JAABUO01 (sample SAMN10711878, study PRJNA513372) | rock metagenome | isolation source: Antarctica rocks | place: Antarctica: Victoria Land, Finger Mt sud
ACACCGCTCCCAGGTACATGCTGTTCGTACCATGGATGCACATACATTGACATAGTTTCTCTGTGCTACCAAGGTGGTCTGTGTCATTGCTCAGCACAGGTACCATACATTGCCCTTGGGGGTTACAGGATGTACTGCACCACAAGTAGTGCTGTTTCATCTGCTCAAGCAGGAGTCGTCGCCCATGTGACACGTCATGGTGATGCAGCCGATGAGTCATGATCATTGGCATTTGCATAGGGGGTAACTGGGTGGGTGTTTGCAGGTGCCTGTGCGGCATGTGATGTCAGGTCAGCATGCCACGGTGGCGCTGCACCCTTGCAACATGCCCCTGCAGCCGTCACAAGCCACACAGCATTTCTCCCATCCCAGTCCAGTCACCAGCTTTGCTCCCCCAGCCATCAATGGCAGCCACACACAGTTTGATGCGTCTGCCAGCCCAGATGGCAGTCAGCAGCAAGCAGCACAGCCGCCGCTTGGAGGGAATGCTACAGCCGGCAAGCAACAAGGGGGGCTGCATCAGGCTTGTGTGGGCGTGTTAGATGCGACACAGCCTCAGGCTTCAGTCCCTGGGACACAACAACAGACCCTGCCTGTTGGCATGATGTCTCAGGCGCTCAATGCACAGGCACAAGCTGTGCCAGATGCGCCACATCAACAACAGCAGGACAGGTACATTTTAGACCACCGAATACACCACGTAACAGCTGGTGACACTTGTCAGCAGCAAGCAGCCGCCACAGCTGTGGGCAAAGCAGGGTGGCCTGAGACCACAGCTGCAAGTTGCAAGACCCCAGCTGCTGCCATTGCAGTGCCAAGCAGGGTTGCTGACTCCACCTTGACTCCCAGCTTGCATGGGTGGATGCCCTCTGGTTCAAACGAACAGGGACCACAGCATGCCCGGCATGGAGCTGAGTCCAGCAGCCCTGCCCTGGTGGGACCTTCGCCTCCTAATGCCAGGAAAGGCATGGTGTTGCTGGACACTGCCATGCACACACGCACGGTGTGGCAGTTTGAGGCAGTGATTGTGTTGCTGAATGGGCATTGGCCGCCCAGGGGGTTGCTGTCAGGCAGATGGCCTCCCAAGCCAGATACCCCAGACACTGTCCTCTCCACTTCCTCACTGTCAGAGTCACCTTTAGGTGATTCCGCACACACGTGACACATTGCATATCGGCACCAGGAGACAAGCTTTTGCTGGTCCGCATACAGGCCAAGCCACAGCTGACAATCAGGAAATTACTAGACAACTTTTGCGCATGAGCTTGACACTATGGGTCCAAGATATAGGTTGCTTGCATGACACATGGCAGCTGTGTCCTCTGTTGCAAGTTTTCTGTGGCTTTGCAAGGTCATGACCCTTGGCAGCGTTGTAAGCACTGTCTGAGGATTATGACAAAGACATGATCCGTTTTCTGGTCAGCAACGTACTTGTGCTGTTCAGGTGCATCTGATTCAGACCCAGACACAACCTCCCCTGTTCGCCCCGGCCACCTGCAAGCAGATCTTGCAGTTGGAGGCAGATCTGGCGGCCTTGCTGGGTCAGAGTCTCAAGGTTGCAGCAGTGTTGGCAGAGGTTGCAGATATTTAGACAGGCCAAGCAAGAAGAGACAAAGGTGTGCTGTCGCTCACCTACAGATCTGATGTGCAAACTCTGCATGAGGTACAATGTACACCGACCAGAATGCCAGGGTCAGTACTGTCAGGATCAAATTCATGTCAGAAAGTGGATATGGTAGGTCTCTGCATCAACGCTTGCCTAATGACATACCTGCTGGGCGCATCACGCACAACAGCTGGAGCTTCAGCCGCACCTGTGCAATGCCAGGTACTGTACATATGATTCTGTGAAACACTGACTGAATGCAGCTTGTGTTTGCAGTGCTGTCTACACACCTGTCATTCATTGCGGCAGCGTGCGCCAAGCAGCTCAAGTAATGAGCATGGAGGAAGTGAAATCATCAGACTCAGTGTTGCCAAGCATCAGCAGCTCACATATAGTGGAGGGTTGCAATCTGGCATCAGCCATCGCTGCAGCAGTTGTCATGCAAGACTACACAGTGGGGTCATCTGTTACTGTACTCAGCAGTGCACAGTCTGGGTCAAACATGATTGCTGATGGCTTCATGGGTGACGAGGTGCCATTGTCTGGAAGCAACTCAGCTGTGGGAACTCTGACTCGGGTCGTGTTCAAGTTTCAGCACAGGCCTGAGTGGCTCATGGAAGGATCAAGGATTATCTTGCGGGACAGAACAGATGGCTGCACTGCAGGAGCTGGAGTGATTCGAAAACTTGTTCATTTCACCTAGTCTGTCATCATGTCTTTTTATGAGTGCTACTGTCTTGTATTATGCACTATTTTGTCACTTCAGACTGACGTTGGACGTGTATAACTCTGTTCAGCAGCAGGTTGGGTAAATCTGTTCAGCAGCAAAAAGCTCAGTACACATATGTGCATGCAGTATGCCATTGAGGCCATGCCTTCTGCGCTGTAATGACTTGCACAATATAAATACCATGTCACCGGGAAATTGGTCCGAAGTACCAAATAACAATCCTTCCCTCTGAATTGTGCATACAAATTTAAACTCTGGCTCGAATTTCAGTTCAAAAAAAAAGCTTTGATGCACCCAAAGTTGGTACTAGCTTAGACCTGTCTAACTATGTCACTCTACAATGAGCTGGTCCATGAGTGCCGCTGGATTCAGTTGCATGTCAGTCCCTGTCCTCCGGCATTGGATACTTGACAGGACCTGACAGCTGTTCAGGAGTGACATCCTGCTCCCGCCCATCTGTGAAAACTCTCCTGATGCCTCCATCAGGAAAGATGATCTCCTTTGTGCCTGATGGGTGGTGGGCCTCTGTCTGCCCATTGGGAAAATAGAACACCTCAATGCCATTGGCATGCGTTGTGTGCCAAGTATCCACCTCACAGTAGTAGTACTCCACACGCCCTGCAGAAGCCACATTGAATTCTTTTCTTTTCTTTTCTAGTTTGCAACACAAGTATTTATAAAACAACAGAGGTTTTCTCAGACAAAATCAACAGGGCACAGTGTCCTGATTGCACACGCTCCTGCTCAGCTCAGATGTCCCACTACAGTCTGAAAAAGGCTGAGCAGGCCTAGAGGAGTTGGTCAGCTTACCACACGGGTAGAATCTTTTGATGTCTTTGTTGGTGAAGCGAATAGCAGTGTGCCCATCAGGAAACTGATGCTTGCGAGTTCCGTTGCCAAAGACAACAGTGCGCCGGCCGTCTAGGAAGATCTGCTCTACCTTGCCATCTGGATAAGACAGCTCCTGAAACACAAGTAAAATGCGCTTTGCCATACCTAAATTGATGCGCATGCAGGCATGCAGTAGTCAGCTGCTCGATGAAATGGTCATCATGCTGCCATGCAAGAGTGGTTGGTCACCCATTTTTACTGTTACTATCTGCTCAAGGCCATTCTGTTTCGGCAGTAAACTGAACACACATCCTGTTTGCTGTCACCTGTATTACTCTGCATTGCAGAAGCAATTCATTGCCTCATGGACTCAACGTCAGAGATGACTGTTGCATGCTCATCAGTAAGACTATGACGCTTGTATAAATTACCTGATAGGGCTTTTCTGGCGCTCCACCGGCTGATGACAGATGTTCATCCTCTGCTGATCTCTGCTGGTGCTCCTGCATGCTCCGAGTGATGCCTTGTTGTGCCGCAGTCATGCTGCCTGCCTTAGCCCACTTCTGATCATGAGCACCGCATGTGTCATCATTTAGCACCTGACTGCTAGGACCCCGGTCACCAGAGTAAGCAACAGCACTGTGAGAAGCCCAAGAGCCCGGCAGACCCTGAGCCTGGGCTGATTGAGTCAAGGCTTGACCCATAGCGAAGGTTGCAGCAGGCACGTCAGCTGCAGTCTGGGGCCTTGATCTGTCCATTAGGATGGGTCCATCATACATACACCCTCCGGAAGCTTTCTGGGCCTGCCCACCTTCACCTACCAATGCCTGCTGCTCCTGGTGACACTGCTGCTGCTGCTGCTGATGCTGGAGACCAGCTTTCTGAGACTGTGCTTGTGGTTGCGCAGCAGCATAGGCTTCTTGTAGATCCTGCCACGAGGAACTGCTTCCTAAGCCCGCCTGGACAGCTGCAGTGTACTGGTGCTGCTGCCCAGCTTGTTGGTGAGAAGCATCAGCATGCTGCTGTTGCTGCTGCTGCTGTTGCTGCTGCTGTGCGCCTTGCAGGCATGCATCAATCCTGGCAGCAGCATCCAGGGATTGGCGCAGGGAGCGCGAGTATGAGTCACCTTGCCTGTACCCTTGCTGACTGGATGCCATGTGGTTCTGGCCCCACGGGTCAGCTTGTGCAGATGGTATCAAGTGGCTCTGAGGTGCTTCCAGTCGACTTTCATTGCCATCGTGGGGAGGGCGAATAGGCTGCCAGGTGAACTCATCAGGTGAGTCAAGCATGGTAGCATGCTGATACCTGTCAGCTTTGGTGACATGGTTGGCTTGGCTGCCTTGCTGCTGTTGCTGTGCTGCCATTGATGAGCCCCAGCTTGCTGCATCTGAGCGCTTCATCGTTGCTATTGGCTGGAAGGCATCCATTGGCTGAGCTTTATGCTCAGGAGTACTTTCAAACCCACAGGATAAATCATAGGCTGCTTGCATACTGTTCTCAAGACCCTGCTGTGGCTGCTGGTCTGCTCGCTGAGAGGCAAGATACGCATGCCCAGACATGCCATGTCTTTGCACTCTCCACTGCATTCCGTTTGCTGTCGCTGGTCCTGCAAGTTGCTCTGTAACAGCTTCACCCACTTCGACACAGTCAGCTTCTGAAACATCATCAGCAAGACTGGCTGTGCTTGTTTGTACTGCCTCCTCATGAATTGCAGTGATAGACTCTATGGAGGCTGGCTGAGAGGACTGCATGGCGGGTGCTGCTGCTGCTTGCAAGTGGCCAGGCCTGCTGGAAGCCTCTTGAGGGGACAAGGCAGGCTTGCTTCTGTTTGTGCTGGTGGCAGCTCCAGAGAGGGCACCTCCAGCTGCCCTGCCTTTGCTGTTTGCCTTTGGCTGTTGGTTCTCCTTGGCGTTCCACTCTTCCAGGCGACGCTGCTCATGGAAGCGGATTTCCTCTCTCAGCTCTGCATTTGTGTCCTGCCCAAAGCAATAAAAATCAGCATTCAGTCTGGGTCAGGTATCAAATATCACTGAGCCCTTCAGACACAAAGAGCAAGCTTACGTGCACTATGCTGCCTATTACTACAAGGCTCACTTCTTCACTGGTCTGCACACCCTCAGCATGCACACATACACATTCTGGCAATGCAACAGCGTTGCTTGCTAAGAGATCACCCGGCAGCTATAGCGCACACAGATGCATGTGCTACTCATGACTAGCTCTTGCATCTCAAACTGTCCAGCCACTCATGACTTGCTCATGCATCACAGCTTGTCCAGCTACTCATGACTAGCTCATGCATCGCAGACTGTCCAGCTACTCATGACTAGCTCATGCATCCCAAGCTGCCCTGAAGGTACCTGAAGCTCCACAAGCTTCTGGCGTAAGCGCTCTACTGTCAGCTTGTGGCGGGCATCCTTGGCATGGGCTGCCTTGCGCTCCTGCTCCAGAATTGCTTCTACTGCTTCTACCTACAATAACAATGTTTACGCTTTCCGGCTAATGCTGAGCTAGGTATGGGCATGGCAAGTTTTCCCTCCAGGGCAGTCTGTTCTGAGCATCTTTAAAAGATCTAGGGACTGCGTTCACCTATGAGCTATATTAGTCATGCACACACACATGCCCTTGATTGCACCAGTAATGGTAAGTACAAGTCTGATTCTACAGTTTGGTTGTTGAAGTGATGCGCTGCTACATGCGCCCATCGCACTGCATTGCAATAGTTGAGTCAGTTTGACTTGTGCAGCCTGTGGTGCGTAACATGGGTCTGAAAGTCTTTCAAGTCAAGGTGACAAATCAGGCATGGTTGCCATGTCCACCTCACTGCGCTCTTTGCGATTGGGCAGCTTGAGCAGCGCCCTGCTCTGCTTGTCGAGCACTCGCTGGTGGCGCTTCAGGCGCTGGCTGTCAGCCTCCTTCTCAGAATCCCAGGCGGCAGCCTCTTCTGCCTGTTTGCACCATGCAATCCAGGTTCAAGACAGTCAACATTGACCATGATAGCGTCGGAAAAACATCATATTGTCCTGAAACGCAAGATCTGCTGCTTGGTTGTTGCCAAGCAAACCTTGCAACGGCCGACTTGCAAGGTCACTTGAGCATGTAACCGAGGACTCCCATTCTAGTTGCAGATTGCATAAGAGAGATTGCGCCTTGGACAAAGGAACCATGCAGAGTACTGAAAGACACCTTGCAACGCTTGCTAGTCAGGAGATATCCCGACATGTGCACCTCAAAAAGGTTGTTGTGGGACATTGCTACATGTACCTTTTGACGCTCCCAAGCTGCCTTCTCCTGGTCCATTCGAGTGCTTGCTTGTTCCAATTGGGCACGCAGCTTACTGACTTTTGCCCGCTCGCTTTGCATGTCCTTAATCTCCTGCTCCAATGCGGCAATGGAAGCTGCCTGAGTGTCTGCATTCACATCACAGTGGTGAAAGTTTGTTGCATGCTCAGTGAGTTCAACAGCTGTTCATGTGCAGGTGATACCAAAGAGTGCCTTGCCCAAGCACAGACGCAACATCACATACTTGCCACCATGATCTATCAACCACCGATAAATATAGGTTTGGACAACTTGTCACTGCAAATCCAAAGCATTTATTATGTTGAAGCATAACTTTGCAGGGCAAAGATCATATACCGTTTGGGTACTCCATCTTGATTTCACACGCAGGCTTTATTGGCTGCTGCTGCCGGAACAATCCTTGAATGTAGCTCTGACTGGCTCTGGTACTCTGCAGCCCACTTTGCACATCCTGCACGCACATGTGACTTGTCAGACACTGCCACAGCACCAGCCATGTTTGCATACTGCTTCTCTGCTCTGCATCATGCGTAGTGGCGTAAGCTCAAGGTAGGCCATGCTTCTAAACAGTAAGCTGTTATGGTGAAGATGACAACTATGACATGCAAGCTGTGCACCAATATCTGCATACCGAGCTTACCTGGCTTGCTTCGTCAGAATTTTGAGCAGGCCCTTGGGCCATTTGGGCCACATCCCATGCTGACTCGTGTTTGAAGTTGCTATCAGGAATTGCCTGCTGTGCCTCTGCATAGAAGTCCACCTGCGGCTGGTCAACAGACTGTGCTCTGCTGCTGTGCCTTGCATATGAAGGAGCTTGCTCGTCCCATCCCTGCTCAATGCTTTTCTGCTGATGAGACAGCAAGGAAGTAGCAGGTCTGTCAAAGTCCTCTGGCTCTGCAAAAGGGTTGCCTGTCACACGGCCAGATGGAACCTGCCTTGGAGCCTGGTCATGGGCTTGATAAGCTTCATGCAAGGAGGAATCTGACTCAGCAGCCTGACTGGCAGGGTATTGCCATGGCATTTGGAGCTGATCCCGTGCTTGCCCCAGAGACTGAGTGCTTGGTTGAGACATGGGCGCTAGAGGCATTGTGTGCTCAGAGTGGGTCAGCATATGTGTGTCTGCTTTTAAGCCGGCAATGGGGTTATGCATGCCTGTGACCGCGGACAGGGAAGCAACTGACCCCCTGACTGATATGCCTGAGTCTTGAGTGATCTGCCTTTCCAAAGCTCTAAATTCTTCCAGCTCCAAGGCCTGTACACACAAAGGTCTGACACTCATTGTCTATGTGTGACAACTGACTAGTGCACAGTAAGGCTACATTGCAAAAGTTGCATATACAAGCTCTGCTTTGTAAAAAGTTTACCTCTGCAGCCTGCTGCAACTGCCAATCTACAGGGGCTGCCCCATTGTCTGCACTGCTTGGCATGTATGCTGCCTGCAAAGGATCATCATGCATGCTACAGTCACCATGCCGCCTGCCTTGTTGCTGTAAGCTTCTGCCACCCTTGAGCACATGTGGTGCTGGTGTTGGCTGATGTGCAGATATGTAGTGCTCAAATTGCTGCTGGTCATTCCCTTGTGTCTGCCTGCTTTGCTCCGCAGTACCAGGAAAGTGTACTAGGGCTGTGTCAGCATCCATCTCTGCTTCTTGGTCTGCTGCATATGTGTAGGGCTGGCTGTTCCCTTGTGACTGTCTGTGCGCCATGCCAGCTTGATCATGCCGTCTGTGCGCTAATGGTCTAGGCTCTTCAGCATGCGCTGAGCTGGGGTGAGCCAATTGTGGCCAAACAGCAGGCATGCTGTGCTTTCCAACCTGCTGAAGACCATCGCTGTCACGGGCCAGGCTTGATGCTGGTGCATATGGCTCTTGCACCGCCTCATCCTCAGCTTGACCTTTGATGAACCCGCCTTTGGGCACATAGCGCTTCTGCTTTGCAGCAGCTAAGCGAGTCTGCAGCCCTGTGCCCCTTTTCAGATAATGCTGCTTTGGCTTAGACTTGGACAGAGGCGATTTCATCTCTGCGGCTGACGTGGCAGGCACTGTCTTGCTTCTTGACGGACTGAGAGCTGGCTGTGACAACAGCTTCTTATGAAGGACACGAAGGTCTCTCGGCATACTTTGATTCGCAATGCTCATATCATTTTCGTCCATGACACTTTCAGGAGTACAGTGCCGCGAGCAAGTTAGTTTAGCTGACTACCACGGACGACAGTGCTGGCCACTGATCAGACCAAATTGCTGACTGGCCAGCGCTGCATGAACGTGCTTTGACATGCAGTCGTTGATGCACAAAGAAGCTTCTGCAAAAGTTCAAGTCATGCGCGCAGCTTGTCGAGTGCACTATGTGCTGTGCGACGAGTCGGGCGATGTTCAAATTTGCCTCACGGAAGTGGTCGTAGGGCAGTTGCCTGAGGCCGCCCTGAAGGGCATATTTTTTGGGCAGGGGTCGATGGAGCCACCCTACCATCTAATCTACTGGGACCCCAACCAGCCTATGGCGCTGCCTTCCCTTCAAAGGTAGCTAACTTCGCGGGTAGCGTCTGCATTCCGAGCGCGAAAGCGAAAGGATCTGAAGCTCTGATTGCTGTGGTACCATCACTCTGTTGTATCATCAACACACAGGCCTGCAACGTGTGCGCCTGTGCAGCACAGGCAAGGCGCGTAGTTACGTTGGTGATCGAAGCTGCACTGCACAAATTGTCGATTTGATAGCAGCTCTTGCTGCTGTGCCAGCACCAACGTTATATTGACGACACCAGGACACGGAGTCTGCCTGCATTGAAGCGGAAGCCGGTCACATCAAGTGTTGTCGTGCATCCACGACCATAGCCGCGCGCCACAGTGACGGAGGTCACTTCAACTTCGACTTGATCGATTGAACGCATCCTAACAGTTGTTCAAGACGGATACACCTGGTTTGACTCAGCGGACGCACATCGCATCGTCACCAAAATGTCAGAAAACGTGAGTTTAAAACCGGCACTACCTGCAGCGTTTGGCCTGGTCCTGACTGCCTCATGACTCTTAGTTGACCTTGACTTGTGATGTGATCTTTGGCATGATAACTCAGCTGCTCACATGATTCTACAGGGAAGTGCTTACCCTGTTTTTGGGGGTGATGAGCCTCTTACGCCTACCTCACAGGTACTTGATCCTGCGGTACACAGTCCTGTAGTACATGCAAAATGACATCTTGCAGCTGTGCAGCAGATCTGTTCTGATGTTGAATATCAATTGTTGTGCAGTTGGGACCACCCAGCAGCTTTGGTGGCGGCGAAAATGGCACACCATACACGCCTCACCTAGAAGCCTTGGCAGGTCACCAAGGCAACTTTCAGGTCTGCCAATGCCAGCATGCAACACAGATCTGCTCCAGTCATTGCTTATGCAAAGCTCATCAAGTGAAATCATGATCACAGGTCGACAGTTTCAACAGACATGCGAGCGGCAAGAGCGGTAATAAACTCATTGCGCGGCTGCCTAACAAGCTCTTCGGCAGCAAGAAGAGCCCCAGGACACCCTCCCCCTCTTCTGGGGGGCTAGTGCCCTCACCGTCAGGGAACAGCATCACATTAGATGACATGCTGGTCTACCAAAATGTGAGCTGCCAAGCCATGCCCTCCCCCAATACGCTGTGCCCACAAGATGAAAGCTGACAAGCCATGCCCACTCCCAAAATGCTGTGTCCACACAGCTTCAACAACTGATTAGTTAAAACCAGGCACCGCCAATGTGTTCCAGAGCGCTGCAGCACTACTAAATTTTTGAGCAGATGCACAGTGTTGAGCAGACCACTGAACATATTGTATGTCCAATATAGTGCATCATCAACATTGGGCTTGTCTTCTTTGCAGGACAGCATTCCCACATCACTGCTGAAGCTCAGCGCAGACAACTCCAGCCGGGCTGTGAAAATGTTTGCTGGGATCCAGCGGTACATGGATGAGGGTCAAGAAGGCTTGACTACAGCCCAGAGCATAGAGATTGTGCAGAAGCTGCTGCACCAGGGACTCAAGCGACCAGAGCTGAAGGACGAGCTATTCATGCAGCTGCTGAAGCAAAGCAGAGGCAACCCCAGTCCTCAAGCTGCAGGTGTGTAACACCCAAAAGAAACTTCTTTGGCGTGTTTGTCTGCACACAATGCACCACGTCTGTATCTGTAAGCCTGTGTGTGACCCGCTCCCCCAAACAAAGGTGCATCAGAAGCTTGTTCGGTGTATGGTAAGGCGTATATGTGTCTGCACCTTGAGGCAGGCAGGTAGGCATGTGTTTTGCAAGACAAATGCAGCCACATTATCAGTCATTTTTGATGGCCTGCAGACAGCTGCAGGAAGGCTGTGAATGACCAGAAGGTTGTCATCTACTATGACATGTATGATATCAATAGCACAAGTGACAGTTCATGGTGGATAACAAGCTTTACGGCATTCACAGCCTTTATGGTGATCACAAGTGTAGCAAAGTTCCACTGGGACAAGTCACTCCATGCTACTTAGGTGTGACTTAGATTGGTCCGATCCAGTACATGACGACCTCATATCATTCACAGTCTTTGTGCAAGCATGCTCACAGGCACAGCATGTCCCATTGTCTCGCAGCTTCACTGGATGGCAGCAGCCTGGGAGGCTGTGACAGCTTCAGCACACAGCCTTCCGCCAGGCCTGACCATACCCTATTCCACACCTGCGGTGGTGTAACAATCTGCGGTGGTGTAACAATCTGCAGTGGTGTAACGATCTGCAGTGGTGTAACGATCTGCAGTGGTGTAACGAGCTGCAGTGGTGTGACAAACTGCAGTGGTGTAACTAACGGAAAAGTCGGATTGTCTTTTGCTGCAGCAAAAGGATGGGAGCTGTTTTACTTGGTAGCCTCTGCCATGCCGCCCTCCAAGGACTACGTGGGCCTGGTCTCAGAGTATGTACACACCGTGTCACATAATGACTCGGAAGAGCCAAATGTGAGAGCCATGGCTCAGCGCACCTGGAACAGCCTCAAACGCTCTGCCAAAGCAGGTCCTAGAAAGACGGTAAGCATGTTGGGAAGCGTGTGGTGCTGTGTGCTTGTGAAGGTCAGATGCCAATGAGACCTGCTAGGTCTCTTTCCATGCATGCTGCAAACATGGACTGTTTGATCTGCAGCTAAAGTTGGCAAGAGTTGCCTGTGAAAGACAACTCTTGCGAGCATGAGTCATTGCCTAGCTTGAGTGCAGTTCTGCAGCAGTCCAGCTGTAGTCAGTCGCTGATCTTAACAGGCATGCTCATTTAAGTGCTGAGCAGCATAGTCTGCACTTGAGCATGCATGACAACATGAGTGGTGGTGGCACTGCAGTTGCCCAGCGCAGATGAGTGTGACGCGCTCATACATGACCGCAAGCTGACGGCAATAGTGTACTTCTTGGACGAGACCTTTGAAGAGCTGACGTATGATGTCACAACTACTGTACTGGAGGCTGTGGAGCAGCTGGCAGGCATCATCAAGCTGCAGAACTACACCACCTTCACGCTGTATGAGTCTAGGAGGGTAAGCTGACAATTCTTCGTCATTGGCAGCACCTAACAAAAGACTATGCGGCCCCCTTAGATAGATCACCATTGGGGTGAGGTGGCGCTGCTAGTTCCATTGTCTGCAAAGAATAGTCTTGCATCATGATGGAACTGAGCTTCATGGCAGCAATGTGGTGTTGTTCATCCCTGTCATTTGATTAAAAAATTTCTAACCTCCCAGGCCCTGGAAGTCCAGGTTTGCTCTGGGCTGCTCATCAGTCAAGCGTCAATGACCAAGACATATAAGCTGCTGAGTCTTATCTGTCTTTGAATCTGAGATCAAATGTTTGCACCAGCAAATCTGCAAATGTCCCCAAACTATGCAGCCATGCTTTATCATGTCTGCTGGGTCAAACAAGGGATGAAAAGGAAGGACATAAGAAAGATTTCAAACACAAAAAAAAGTAGGAAAACCTCGAACAATAGCAGTTTTTTGTTAACAAAACCTCATGCCCTTATTCATGGGCCTCCTCCTGCCTGCCTTCCTCAGCAACTGACATCTGCTCATGGATAAACAGCATGACAGACACCATACATGAACACACCTGCAAAGCTTCCTTTGCAAAGCTGCCAAGCATTGCAGTGTGGTGTAGGCAGTGAACAACAAGACTGACATGGGCCAGACCAACCCAGACGAGCACATGCTGCTGGATGACAACAAGTACATAGCAGATGTGCTGTACGAAGTGAAGAACAGCAAGCAGAAGGACTTGCAGCAGAGCAGGCTGCTGTTCAAGAAGCGCATGTTCAGGGAGACAGACGAGACCATCACGGAGGCCCAGTTCGTCAATCTCTCCTATGTTCAGGTAGCCTGCTTGCTCACTGGCAGGCCAGTTGGCTGTTCCTCCACTTGGAGACGTGTTTCTGGAACCAATGATTCAAGACTTGGCTGTTTCTCTATACATTCTTTGGAACATGTTTCTGGAACCTATCATTCAGGAATCATTGGGCTATTTGTCCTCCAGGCTGATGAGTCTCTGCATCCCATGATGCTTCTGGATCCTTGACTTGAACTGCAAGATACGTCATTGCTGTCGATTGTGTCCCTTGACAGCTGCTGCATGGTTATCCTGCACAGCAGCTGTTCATGGGTCAACATGTTGCAGCCAATCTTCTGGCTATGCTGATAATCCCCGCTGGTGCCACATTTTCCTTCAAGTTGTCCAGGACTCACTGGCCACCATGTGATGTTAGAGCCCATTGCATGATGCTGTGATCTGCACTTGTGCATGTCTTGTGACTGCAGCCAAGCAGTGTGTACGGTGTTGCAGGCTCAGCATGATTACCTGCAAGGGAACTACCCAGTGGTGAGGGAGGATGCCTCCCAGATGTGTGCCCTCCAGATGCAAGCTGACGCTGGTCCCACCATACTGGACCAGTCTGATGGTTTGGAGCCCTACCTGGAAAAGTTCATTGTCAGGCAGGTAAGGTATCACTTTGTGACTGTCAGGCAGGTATGGTATCACTTTATGATCGTCTGGCAGGTATGGTACTGCCATACGATTGAGCAGCATTGCTTCAATCCCCGTGACAAACACAGTCTGTCTTCTACTCAGCGGCCCAACATGCAGAAGCCTGTTGAACGTTTGGGAAGAGTCAGATGCATGGCAGGTGCATGGTAGCACATGCAGGGCTGCCTGGTCTCTCCAGCAGGCTTGCTGTTGTCTACTTGTGGCCAGCCAAGTTTGCTGCCAAAAACAAATTGCAGTTCGCATCTTTGTGTTGCCCTGTGACAGCCAGAGTTAGAAAGCTGATTGATGTTCCTGCAGTTGCTGATGACTCGGCCCAGGGACGAGTGGCGGCATGACGTGACCTCTCGCTACAGAGCGCTGGAGCAATTCTCCAAGGAAGATGCGCGCTTGCAGTTCCTGCGCATCTTGAGGTCCCTGCCATATGGTATGCCGCTGCTGCTGCCGCTTGTCTCATTACACAGCACACACACATACATTTCCCAGAGCAAGCTCTGCGCTTTCAGGGTGCACCGTTCCCTTCAGGCGATCATGTCATAAGAAGGTTCTTCTCAGCAGCCCTTCACTGTTGCTCAGCAGCAAGAGTCAACTATGCAGCTGGTAGAGCCTGAATAAGAAAGATCCATCTCTGCTCTGCTCACAAGCTGCATGTTATTTGAACCATGTGCTATACGCGCAGTCAGCTGCGCCAGTAAGATGTACCTCTGACATGCCAGGCAGCATTACCTATCATCCTTTGGCTTGATTTTGCCTGATGTGGCTCGATCTGATGCACAGCAACAACAGGCCTGAAGGCAAAGTGCCTACCATGCAGGCAACTCCGTCTTCTTCACCGTGAAGAGGATCGAGGACCCCATTGGGCTGCTGCCTGCCAAGCTCATCCTCGGCATCAACAAGCGTGGCGTGCACTTCTTCAGACCTGTACCCAAGGAGTACCTGCACTCCGCCGAGCTGCGTGACATCATGCAGTTCGGCAGCAGCAGTCAGGCCGTGTTCTTCAAGATGCGCGTGGCCGGTGTGCTGCACATCTTCCAGTTTGACACCAAACAGGGGGAGGACATCTGCATGGCGCTGCAGACGCACATCAATGACATCATGATGAAGCGCTACTCCAAGGTCTGGCTTGGAGGCATCACACTGCGACTGCCTGCTGTACTGGCATCATCCAAAACTTCATGTGGCATTACCCTACACAACTCCTCACTGCTTTGCTGCTGCACAGTATGGCTCAGCACACCAGGAAACCAGTAAACCCACTGTGCATGCTGAGAACCTGTCCAGCATCAGCAGTTAATGGAAACAGCACCGTAACATCTATATCAACTTGCCCAGTCAATCTCCACATTGCTGCTGACACCAATGTGTTTCACAGGTGTTGGTACATGCCATTGCTCATCGAGGCCCAAGGCTTGAGCATGTCTTCATATGGGTGTGTGTGTGTGCAGGCTAAAGCCATGCAGCAAGGGCCAGATGCAAAGGGCCCCGCTGCTGCCAAGGGCGACTCTGATGCTCTGCCGGGCGCCAATTTTGGCCCCAAGTATGAGGCTCACGTCTCAGAGATGCAAAACAAGCTTGATGAAGCCAGCAAGAGGTATTGTAGCGACACACCTAATGCCTGCTGTGCATGTTTGAGTTGGCATGCTGATTTGTATGGCACTTGAGCAAATGTAGATAACACACCTGACACTGTGGCGTGTGAAAGTTTGTGACACTGTGACATGCAAAGTCTTGATGTCCCCATCAATATAGCAAGTGCACATGTGCATGAGGCATCAAACTCAACGCAGACACTGCCTGTGCAGCCTGCAACTGTCAGATGAAACTTGGTCAAACACAAGCACGCAATGTCAAACAAATGTGGGGAGCCATTGCTTAGCCTGAGATGCATCTGCAGGATTGAGGAACTGGAAAAGGCTCACGCGCAGTTGAATGGAGAGAGACAGCGTTTGCAAGAGGACTTGGAAGAAGTTCAGGAGCGTCTGACAGCAGGTCACTCTTCTCCCTCTTCTTCTCCCCGTAGCTTTGCAATTGATCACCCAGCTATGCAGTCCTGTGTACTGACCCTTCCCTTGCAATAATGTGCACGAGAGCAGCAGTCCTGCGTATCATAGCGCACTTTCACTATGTGTTATCAGTGGCAGCTCTTTCTGCAATGTTTGCAGGTTTACTTACAGGCCATGCTATTGCTCACCACTACAGTATCTGCCTCGATTGACATTCACTGTGTTCTACGTATTCGCTGTGCGCACATGACTGTTTCCGAAATCAGATCCGTTTGCAGTCATGAACCGATAGATTACTTCAGAACGGATTGGTACTCCCTCATGCTTCATTTGTGACTACATTCTGTCCACTCCTTTCCTAGCAGGTCACCAGATTCCATCTATCTGATCCTGACGCTGTGGTAAGTCTGGAGGGCTGATTTGTGCCTGTGACGTGCAGAGTCTGCGCATCAGAAGGGTGCCACTGACCAGGTGGAGGCCATGGCTCGGGATCTGGAGTTTACCAAGGCTGAGCTGGCCTCTGCCAAGCAAAACCTGGACAAGGCGCATAGCGACCAGTTCAAGGTATACTGCCTCTGTCACCTGCCAAGCACGGTGCTACATACCTGATAAGTACACATGTATGCCTGCTGTTGTCATCATGTTGATGTAGGCCAATTGTGTTGGCGCGCAGAATCAGCTTAGGACAGTCATGACATGAATTTGGCATGATGCTTACGCAGTTATGTTTCGCATTGTGGTCCTAAATGCCCACAATGGGCGACCACCTGCCATGCAGAGCGCATGCACCAGCAGCTATCATGCATACCTAACGTGGTATTGCTCTGTGCCAGAGACAGGCCTGCCATCAGCCGTGTAAATAGCAGTCCATGCATTCAATTTCTCAGATGTGTAAAGCTTGTTGATCAATTTCACCAGCTGGCAGTGGTGCTATACACTGCTGAATGCCTGGTGTTTTAACAGTTCCGGTGACTGCTGTGCAGGCAGTTGACGCTGCAGTAGCAGCTGCCGTGGCCGATGCGCGAGTGAAGACCAAGGAAGAGGTTGAAGCAGCGTCAGCTGCCAAGAAGGCAGCAGCTGACCAGCAGCTGCTGCGTGAGCTGGAGGACAAGACAGAAGCCCTCACCAACCAAGTCAACGCTGCCACTGAGCAGCTCAGGAGCACAGAGACTGCGCTCAGGTGTGTCAGGCATAGTCAAGATGGTGCTCACGGAGACACGGTCCCCTCTTGTGTCTCAAGCTCAGCATATCACCTGCAGTGTACTGACTGTGGCATGATGATGGTGGCATAGCATCAGTTCAGGCATACTGTGAGTGAAGCATACAGTGAAACATCTTGGGTGGGACAGACTGTGACGTCAGAGTCCACAAGACACACAGCATGGTTGTACAACAACAATGTGAAGCAAGAAGGTCAACTGTGACATGTTGTCTGCAGGGAGTCTCAGAAGGAGAAGGAGCTGTTGGAGAAGAAGCTTGAGCGTACCGAGAAGGCGCGAGCGCAAGAGGTATGCAGTCTTGCTCTGTGCCAGCAGACATGCAGTAGTCTCAGGCTGCATAGCTGGCCCTTCAGCTCATCAACCCGGCATGTGCATGACTACAAGCAAGCACGGCTCTTTCTGTAAGCTGAGCCTCTCTCAGCTCAGCTCACAGCTGACCAAGTCTGCAAGCTCCTGTCTGCACAACTCCCAAACTAAGAAGCTACAGAACCTACTGGCAGGAACAGACAAGATTTTGGACACTGCTCACGGGCATGCTTTCTGCCGTCACAATCAAGATGCTGCCTGTTTGTCCAGTCTTTCCAATACTGGCAGCCGCTTTTGCTGTCACACCAAATATGCTGCCTGTTTATCCAGCCTGTGTTATACTGGCAACCCTGTTGGCTATCACACCAAGTATGCTGCCTGTCTATCCAGCCTATCTAATACTGGTTGACCCGTGCATGCACATGATGGCAGGTAGCAACCCTGACAGAGGAGTTGGAGCTGTCTAGAGGAGGCGTGCGCGACCAGCTGAAGGAGAAGGATGCCAAGATCAACAGCCTCGTGGAGGAGCTGGGCAACAGCCAGGCCATGCTTAATGACAAGGTTGCTGAGCTGGCAGAGGTATGCTGCTGCCACTTGCACCAACTGCTGTTCTTGGCAGTGTCTCAAAATCACGAATGACCTGTTATGGCTGTGTTTGATGACAAGTGAGCTTAACTGGCTGAGGTGTGTTGCTGCAGTTTGCAAATAGCGTGTAATTATTGCTTGCCTAGCAAAAGTCGGGCTCTTGGGTTTGGTCTAGTGTAGCTGCCTTGTAATTGTGTACTAAATGTGCTGTCCTTGTAATTCTCCGCAAGGGCAACACCCCTGCTGGGGATGTTACCTTGGGTTGTGCGCATCTGATTCTGCAGATGATGAAGCCAGCAATTGTGGTCTTGTCTGCATTGGTTGCCTTGTTTTTGAACGCCTCCAAATGTGCACAATCCAGTGCAACGACACAAATCTTGGCTTAAATCCACAATTAGAACCTCTTGCATTCACTACATGCATGTGTACAAACATGCATTTCTATGAAGTCAAATATAAAGATTCCTCAGTAGCTCCTGGCTCACAAGCATTTGTTGCTGTACCTGCAGATCTCTACCGAGAGTGTTGAGCTGGAGGAGCTGCGAGAGATGAAGGCAGATGTTGAGCGGCGTGAGAAGGCTCAGGCTGCTGTGCTTGAGCGCCAGGCCAAGCGACTGGACGAGCTGGAAACGCTGTACAAGGTACAATGATGTTCCTGCAAGCATACAAACTCTTCAGCACTATGTCTGTCTTCAAGGCAGGAAACGTAGATTGATTGCTTAATTGGTTGATTGGTTATAAATGATTGATGCTCTCACCACAGGTGTGTCTGCTGTCATGCTCAGATGAACCACTTGAACCATAGTCTGAACAAGCATATATGCAGACCATACTTTACCTGCAGGCAATGATAACCCTCAACAGTGTAGCAGTCCTTCAGCATCAAGCGAGCAGCCAGCCTGATGCCAACTGAAGGCCAGGTTCCTGCTGCATTTGCAGTCATGCTCAACCTGGGAAACACTTCATGCAGGATGAGAGCATCATGCGCAAGAAGTACTTCAACATTGCAGTCATGCTCAACCTGGGAAACACTGCATGCAGGATGAGAGCATCATGCGCAAGAAGTACTTCAACATGATGGAGGACATGAAGGGCAAGATCCGGGTGTATGCGCGCGTGCGGCCCATGCTGGAGTTTGAGAGGAGCCGGGGCCAGAAGGAGGCCCTCATCATCCCTGATGAGCTTTCCCTGGAGCACATGTGGAAGGACAAGAAGCGAGAGTTCAGCTTTGATGCTGTCTTCAGCCCATCAACGTCCCAAAACAAGGTATGGCATGATGCCAATGATCGTTCCCTGACAAGCTGTTTTCCCTCTTTGACAGGTTCAAAAAGAAGAAAACAATTGCCCAAGTGCAGTTGCTTTGCTTGAGTGATTGCGGCGGTGTCCTCAGCTTTGTAAGATATGATAGTGGGATGTGTGCTAGGCTTTTTTATTGTCCTGTAGCTTCGCTGCAAGGTGCTTACAAGCTTTCTCATCTGCCTAGAGGTGCAAGGATGGCATGCCCACTGCACATTCACCTTCACCTTCACATGCTTTCCTCGGCTAGCTTTGCAATGTGCTGTTGCCTGCAGCAGAGTTTAGCTTGCTCGTGATTGAGGGCAACCCAATGTCACAATATCTTGTCTCTCAGTGAGCACCAGCTGGGGTTTTCGTAAATCCCAACTTATACCAGAACCACGAGCCATTACACCTGAAAAACCCCAATCCATTGCTTGATCTGCTGTTACTACACCGATGTCTACAAGTCTTTGTTTCCATATACGGTTATTTGTCAACATCTCTTCCGTCTCATCAATACGAGACGCAAATTGTTGGGCAAAGGCGCAAGCCGTTGCTCCCTTCACTGATGATTTGTACGCTTTGGTTTGGTCATGACAGCACGTGTGCATGTGCAGGTGTTTGAGGACACAAAGCACCTGGTGCAGTCTGCAGTGGACGGCTACAACGTCTGCATCTTTGCCTACGGCCAGACCGGCTCTGGCAAGACCTTCACCATCTATGGTACTGATGACAACCCAGGTGAAACCAGACCTGAGAACTTGCTGTCTGCAGCTGTCACTTGGGCACACTGGCTTGTCAGAACACACAAAGTCAAAGTGCTTCTTTCCTGACGGATTATGCAAATTCAGCATTGGCATAATTGACAGCATAATGTAGGCAAATGCATTGTTTATTTACTGTAACTCCCTGGACACTGCCAGATACTGTTGTAAGCCTCTGCACATCCGTGACATTATTCAGAGAGCAATGGTCTGGCAGGTTTTGCATGGTCTTTGCCTGTCTGAAGAGTGCAGTGCATGTCACCTTACCTAATGAATCTGCATGTACCGCTGTGTCTACAGGGTTGACACCACGAGGCATCACAGAGCTGTTCAACATCCTGGACAGGGACTCTGGCAAGTACACCTTTGCTGTGAGCTGCTACATGCTGGAGCTGTACCAGGATGACTTGGCAGACCTGCTCCTGCCTGCCTCCCAGAAACAGCAGGGGCCCCAGAAGGTCAGCATCACTGCTGTTTTGTTTATGCCTGTCATACATACATCTTTAGCACCTGTCACCTGCTAGACACAAGCTGGAAACATCGGCTCATGTATCAAAAATGATTGGCGAGCCTTCAGCTGATGATTGCCATCTGGATCACTGATTGTCCAGCTGCCACCTGAATTCTGCCTTTGGCAGTGCAGAGGCACAAAGCACTCCCTGGCAATATGAGCACTGCCTCAATGCATATCAGCTTCTGGTAAGTACTATACAGTAGTAGCTATGGTTGCTGACAAGGTGAGGTGGGGGCTTGTGAATAGGTGCGGCAACCCAGGCTGGAGATCAAGAAGGATGCCAAGGGCATGGTGGTGGTGCCAGGGGCAGTCATGGTCCAAGTCACATCTGCTCGTGAGCTGCTGGCTACCTTTGAAAAGGTCTGCTTCCTAGCTTGGCCTGTGCTGACCACAACTATGACACACTTAGCATTCAGAAAAAGAACGAGGATAGTGCATTGCAAATGAGAATGGGAGATGCTGGGTTGGCAGCTCGGAGCTAGCACATGTGCCAGTGCACACCATCTGGATGCTTTCAAACTGCACAATAGACCATGCATGCTAGTGCTGGGCAACGCATGCTTTGCTGTGTTACTGTGACATGGCACCTGCTGTCTGTGATGGCATTGTCTTAATTGCATCTATGACGTACACATAAGGCCATGGGAGACAGGCTGGAGTGGGCTTGTGGCCTTTCATACTGGTCTGCTGCTGAAGTCTGGAATCCTGTGTGTTGGTTCTGGGTGACATGGGCTTGTCGCATGCTGTGTCATCTTCATGCTGTCAACATGTTGCAGGGCCAGACACAACGGCACGTGTCGTCCACACAAATGAACAAGGAGTCCTCTCGAAGCCACCTCATCATGAGCGTCATCATCGAAGCAACCAACCTGCAGACCCAGAACGTCACTCGTGGCAAGCTCAGCTTTGTCGACCTGGCAGGATCAGAAAGGTGCAGACTCACACAGTTCCCTTCTCCAGTACTGTGGCAACCCCTGAATGCACTGCTGCCTGTGCCACCAAATTGGTCAGACTGATTCTGCTGTGGCACCACAATGATGTCCAGCGACATGCAGGTTCTGAAGGTGCTTGATCTGTTTCACCAGACACACGCTCAACTCTGCTCTGACGAGCACATTCCTGCCTAGTCTCTGGCACTGACTGGCACCCACTGATTGGAATGCATGCAGTGCTGTGCACAATGCAAGCCCGCTAGGTCTATCTGGCTAAGCCTGGTCACCTTGCCAACTTGCAAAAGCAGGACACAACTGAATCTACATCAACATGGTGTTTGTTCCCCAGGGTGAAGAAGTCTGGATCCACCGGTGAGCAGCTGAAGGAGGCTCAGGCCATCAACAAGTCGCTGTCGGCCCTGGGAGACGTCATCAGTGCTCTGGCCACAGAGCAAGGCCACATCCCATACAGGTGCAGCAGTGTAGTCAAACAGTACTCTTGTGGCTTCATGTGCTTGCAGTGACATGTTCCATACAGGTGCTTTGGCATCATGGCTGCTACCTGTGACACCTGTGCATTCAGACGTTGGTCACAAGCTGTTCAGCAAATGTATCTACCACGCAACACATACATGCAGTGACAAATGGTCTGTGACTTGTCAGTGTCAGTATGGCATTATGGTCATCTGAATTGTGACCTGTGTCAAAGTTGTTGCCTCCATGCTTTGGTATGCCCAACACAATGGTAGTGCGCACAACTAAGGCAGGTGAGTCTGTCTATAAGTGTGTCCGTGCTAAGTTTCAGACGCCATGAACCAAGTCCCTTTGTTGAAGGATGCTTGATTGGTCATGAAGCTCAAAAGCAATATAAAGCAACATTTGCTGTCTAAACCTTCCGCTCAGTGCTGCAACATGGCTGCAGAGTCACAGGCTGCCCTTCGTGCTATCTTCTGCTGCAACGGTTTGGTGCCAACTCATCGCCATGTGACTACAGGAACCACAAGCTGACCATGTTGATGAGTGACTCACTGGGAGGCAGCGCCAAGACGCTCATGTTTGTGAATGTGTCTCCGACTGACCACAACATCGACGAGAGCTCCAACTCTCTAACATATGCCACCAGAGTGCGCACTATCAAGAACGACATCAGCAAGAATGAGGCTAGCAAAGATGTCATGCGACTGAAGAGACAGGTACATTGCCATGTGATTGTTGCCTGGGTATTGCCAATGACAGCCATGTTCACTTCCCCATCACTGCTTGCTGCCATCAGTTGCATGTTCTTCTGCAGCAGACTATCTGCTACAAAGCTGTGTCTGCAATGCTTGCATGTTGGTGAGCAGACACTATACAGCTGGTCAGTCAAACATCTTTTGGTGATCATGCTGGTCAGTCAAACATCTTTTGGTGACCATGCTGGTCAGCCATCCATCCAAGCGTTACGTTTGGGGTCTGTGCCATAGCTGTGCTTGCATTGTTCTCTCACTGAAAGGTGTGCAGGTAGAACACTGGAAGGAGCAGGCAGGGCTATCTCCAGAAAAGCGTCAGATGGTTGACCTGCTTGATGTTCAGGATGAAAGATGGAAGAATCCAGACCTGGAACAGCAATCGGTTTACTCGCCAAAAATCTGATCAATCGCCCATGCCTATTTCATTCTCTTCTTCCCTACACTGTTTTGCTTTTGCTTCAAGCAGGTGCTCAATGACATGCAATAAAACAGATGGTTGGCACATAGCAGCGCTACCAGTTGTCAGTGGTCACGTAGGTTACTTGCTCAGTCATCGTTTATTCATTGAGACAAGTTGCCCACAGGTGGTCATGAAACCTGCACCGAATCCTGCTCGCCCAACAGTATCACTCAAGAGCCTGTAATAGCTGACAGGCAACTTTCTCCCTTGTTTGTGACACAGCTATTCTGATTGCTGCTCTTCAAGGCTGGCTGCACTGCAGCCGCTGCAATGTCTGTACCGTGTCGCAAATTGCTGTAGTCCAAGTTTCGATTGAGTAACAACCGTAACAGTGCTTATCTTGAGGTAGTACATTGCGCTGTAGTGCGGCTGTCATGTTTGGCCGGCTCGCTAGCGCGTGCGTTCGCAACAGATTGCTTTGCCGATAGATTTGTACGCCATGGCTGCGATTCAGGGTCAGTGCGCAAGGCCCAACATCAAGTCTAAGGCCTTTTTGGGAGATGCCTGCTTTGCCGGAGCCAGACGTTCTACAGTGCAGCAACGCGGATCTTTGCAGGTACTGTTCCTTCAATATAGACATACGATGTAGACATACTT
>JAABUO010002314.1_pt1 | contig 23361 bp, 17 predicted proteins | sample 5559291 | NCBI WGS metagenome assembly JAABUO01 (sample SAMN10711878, study PRJNA513372) | rock metagenome | isolation source: Antarctica rocks | place: Antarctica: Victoria Land, Finger Mt sud
AGGATCTCCCGATCCTCAAGAACCTCAAATGGAGTTGTAATAGCATCTAGAGAACAGAGTAGGTAAAAGTAACTCATCGTCGTCGGCATTGTACACGCCATAACTTACTGTTCAGCTATTTGGTTTTGGAGCATAGGATGTAAACATAGGGACGTCATTTACAGATAAGATCCACTGGAGCATGGGTTGTATATTCACCGTATCACAACACGACCTATCGAGAGCTGAATGTTTGGTGTGCTCGAATTCCACCCTTACTGTGAAACCTTTCCGCTATCAGTACTACCTTGTCTGCGAATACAAGCCAAATTTACATACAACCGGTGAATCTGTGGATAATGTTCGACCTCCCAAGGCGGGGTCCCCTGACCCCCACGAACCTCAAGGTGAATTATAGATGTAGGAATAGCTAGGGTGTGATATAGCTCCATATGAAAGTAAAATTGTTCTCGCACGTAGCATTTCACGCGCCATCTCTCATTAATTGTTTGGGAACTAACTTACTTATTTGTTTCGCTTATCTTGGAAAAGCTTCCTGTTGCATTGTGCGTATGTATGAGGCCATGGGGTTGAATTAGCTAGGCGGGATGTTAATATTTGACATTACTTTTTTGGCCAATAGTATACAACCCTCACTTCGTTCCGTCGACACATAAGGGTAACATGACTCTCCCAAAAGCTGTCAAGTGCATTGGGGACTTATTGATGTACTCTGCCCTAAATGGCGGACTCTTGAGGCTCGAATCCAAAAAAGAAATGTCATCGGGAGAGGAAGAGGTCATGATTCCTCTCTTGGGCGGGAATTAATGAAGGGGCGAGGTTGGCAACAGGCGAAACCTTATTGTATCCATAGCCGCAAAATAAAGTTTTCACCCGCTCCCTTACATCACCCCACGTAGGGTGACAACATTCCTCAAGCCATCTCCAACCTCCTGAATATGGGCCCCCTCACGATGCTCTTAAAGAAGGCGGTACGCCAAACGGGTTGGTCACGTACACACTCTTTCTTGTCGCTCCCTACATCTTGTTCAACTCCATTTGACGCATGCATTCATTCATTCATTCTGTGTTGCTCGCAACTAGCATTCTTTTATCTTGCGCACCATTCACGACCGCCACCAAAGACGCTGCCGGTTCCCGTGTTCTAGCACCTGTTTTGTTACTTCCTGTTGCTTCAAATTCTTCTTCGCTATGGCAAAAGCCTTCACCCAAAGCATACCAACGCAAGAGACGGCAATTGGCCTCCATGCTTCCAGCTCCTTCTGCTGCTATCAGCACGGTATCGTCAAATGCAAGTCTCGATGTGATAGTATTGGTTACCGCGGCTGTCGAGCTTCTGCAGGAAATTGTTGTTCCGATGACACTATCTCAGAATAACACCATATTTCATGGTACTACAACTTATACGACTGCGTCGCCTACCACTGTCACGACCGTCGGCATTGTAAATGCACAAGGACAGATAATAATAGAGACACCAACGATTACTACAACTATTTCGGCAGCCACGTCTGCGCCAACGAATGTAGCACTTGCTTCAGGCTATTCTCTTGCCACATATAGCGCGCCTGCAGGGATGTTCACTTACCAGGGTCTCACAATCACCTTTACCTCGACAACAATCATAATCATAATTGGTAATTTGCCGGTTTATAGCACCAGCATGGTTTCTACAGTCTATATCACTGTGACTGCTGGCATTACAGTCACAGTGAGTACTTCAGTCGCAGTCCCTATTGTTGTGACTCCCGCTCCAGTGGTGGATCCTACAAACGGTGCGCCCCTCACTCAATCTCCTGTCGTACCTACGTCAATAATCTCCTCGGCAACCCCACCAAGCTCAGAGACTGCAGACCACACCAGAGGCATTACTACTTCAAATGCCGTCATTCCTTCAGCTGGCCTCACACCTATCTCAGGCGCATTACCCACGACCTTTGAATCTTCATCACGAGCTGTGGACCCAGGTGTAGCTTCATCGTCCAATGCAGAATCAAGAGTCAATATTCTTCCTACATCTGTTTCTGTGCCAACTGCTCCACATCCTACATTCGTTTCTACATCTCTTGCAGTAACTCCCACTACTCTCCCCACCAATGTGGCAAGCCCTACGCCATCTCCACCTGCGACTTCATCGAATACTGTACGGACCCCGGCTGCAACCCCGTCGAGCCCCCTAAACACGTTCCCATTTGAGGATGGAAGAGAAATTGATCTATCTGGGCTGTCTTTTCCTTTCTTGAATCAGGCTCCTTGGATACAAGCGATGCTGGAGCAGCACAATTCATACAGAGCTCGCCATAACGCACCCCCGATGACTTGGAATGAAGAGCTTGTGAAAACGGCATACACTCGAGTCAGAAGCGGAGTTTTTGCGCATGATCCAAATAACCCATTTGGAGAGAACATAGCGGCTGGCGGCTACTCCAGTCCTTTGTTTTATGTTTACGCTTTCTACAACGAGGTAACAACAAGTGACTACAATTTCGCCACTGCCACAACAAATGGCAAGGAAGGTGGACACTTTACTCAGTTGGTATGGAACGATTCTCTCGAATTAGGTTGTGCTTATGTCGACAATTCAGGCATTCAAAGCTATCCATTCTACCTGGCATGTGAGTACGCACCGCCTGGAAACTACATTGGAACATATCCACAGCATGTCTTTGCTCCGAATAGCAATCCATATCCAACAGAGCCAAACAACAGTATTTGAGTCCTGTTGGGCAAGTGCGAAAAGCATTTATTGGATTTGGGTCTAGAGAACGGCGTCAGCTTTTGTAACATCATCTTGTGTCTTTACTGCTTTCATATAAGTGCATCTGTATGGGTAATATGTCGATGTCTCCACTGACCTTCCTTCTCTGCCACTATGACGCCGACCTCGAAAAGAGAACGGAGCAGACTAAGCAGGACTGACACCGAGTCGAATAAGGTTCAGGCTTCCGCTTTCGGATTTCAAACCAGACTTCCCTTCTACATCGGGCCACTTTCGTTGAGAAGGAGAGGAATGCGATCTCCTTACATTTCGCGGATAGAAAGTTTCAATTTCCTGATTAGGCAATCTTAAAAGTCAGAGTGTCGAGGCAAAATTACCTGATCTTACAAATGCATTCTTAATGGGGAGAGTGAGTACGAGCGACGCAAGAATGAATATGTCATTCATCGTCCAAAAAGCATGGATCTAAGGATGTCGGAATATATTTCTAAGTGGTCCCAGAGCTGAAAGCTTACCACCAGTAAGGTACATTAAAACTTATAGCCGACAAGTTTGGCCATCGCTTCCGTGGAAAAGCTCTTCGGTCTCTCTAGCGGGGCTCCTAAGAAGCGGTCGATAACTAACTGTGGAAGCACACCAAAAGCGCGAGAGACGCCAAAGAGAACGGTATAGAAGTTTTCTTCCTTTAATCCATAGTATTGCAGGAGGACCCCAGAGTGTGCGTCAACATTTGGATAGGGATTTTTAGTTTTGCCATGTTCGGTGAGAACGCCCGGGGCGATTGTGTATACCTGGCTCACCAGCTTGAAAAGCGGGTCATCGGGGAGCTTCCTTAGTGCAAACTCTCGTTGTGCAATGTATCGTGGGTCGGTTTTACGTAGAACAGCGTGACCATATCCGGGTACTACCTGTCCCGATTTCAACGTACTCCATAAATAATCCTTGATAGTCTCATCGCTGACATTCGTGCCGATGTGTTCTTTCATTTTGAAAATCCATCGCAACACTTCTTGATTGGCTAGACCATGCAGTGGCCCAGCAAGCCCGTTCAGTCCAGCCGCAAACGAAAGATAAGCTGAAGATAATGCGCTGCCGACTAGGTGAGTTGTATGGGCACTAACATTGCCGCCCTCGTGATCTGAGTGAATGACAAGGTAGAGACGCATTAAATCCACAAAATCCTTATTATTTCCAAATCCGAGCATGTTGGCTAGATTAAATGCATAATCCTTGTCTTTCTGAACAGCGACGACTGTTCCATCCTTGTACACATTTTGATAGATACGTGCCGCGATAGTCGGAAGCTTCCCCAGCAAGTCTAATGAATCTTCCAGGTAGTAAGTCCAGTATTCCTTTTTATTTATTCCTTTTGCGTACGCCTTTGCAAAGGATGATTCATGCTCTAAGGCTGCGACTGCTGCGGAAAATTGAGCCATAGGATGTAAATCATTAGGAAACCGGTCAATGATCTCCTCAACGAACTTGGGGATATCGGAACGCGCAGCCAAGTCCTCGGACAGTCCTTTCACCTGTTCCTGGGATGGTACCTCGTTGCAGAGCAGTAACCATAGAAGCCCTTCCACCAAGGGTTCTTCTCCACCAGCTACTTTCGGCAATAATTCTTGACACTCGGGGATGGTTTTGCCTCGGAATCGGATTCCCTCGTTGGCATCTAGAACTGATCCTTCCCAGATTAAGCCCTTGATCCCTCGCATGCCTCCGTATGCCTTGTTTTAGCCGCATTCGTACTCAAAATAACCCACCATATCGACAGTGACTTCACCAATAGACGTCGAGCCTTTCTCTGCGCGCAGTTTCTTGATTTTCTCTACTTCTGCCGGCATGATCTCAGCAAATCGGCTCTTTAATGTCTGTGCTTTCCCCGACGCATAACGGCTCGCAAGGCCAGCTCGGGAATATGCCGCGGCGCTCTTCATGGCCGTTCTCCTGGCACAGCCGCGGAACATCATTGCGCTACTCATGCGAATTCCTGACGGGTATTTCAATAGATAAAGGACAATTTTCCTCCACAGCTCCGTCACGGGGAGGTTGGGTGTTCCTGAAGCTTCTGCGTGAAATTTCCTCGACACCATCAACACCATCACCAGCAATCACCACCAGCGTACACTACCCACGTCACCGCATCAGCCATAGACTGTAGCAGCAGTGACTAGCAACACAGAGAGGCTCTCGTCCTGCTGACTCGTAACCCACAACTGCTTACGTATAGCGAGCGGGAGAAAGGATATTTCACCCTCTCTAATCCTACATTTTGTAGCTCAAAAATATAACGGGGCTCTCTGCTTTAAACAAACTAAGAAACCTTAACCCACGCGCAGTAAAATTCTTCGGGATAGACACTTCGGGCGTAATATGGAGAGTAATCCGTCACAATCTGCAGTGGTAGAATTTGAAGGGCTGTTGCAGGCAATGCAAGCCGGCAGGCCACCCGGCGTGTCCGGTTCCAAGATCCATAGAATTACAGAAATTGCAGTGGAAAATGTTCAGGTACTTTGAATGATTTCTAGAGACATAATTCTAAACAAGGGCACAGTCGGAATCACTTTTGATCCAAAAGATTTTCACACATTTTAAAAGGTCTCCCGGGACACAAAAGCTAGGTGTGCTGTATGCTGTAGACTCTATTTCTCGCGCATACCAAGAATGTGCCCGAAAGGACTCCGAGACCAAAGCTGCCTCTGCAGAGGGAACTTTTGCAGCTGGCGTGCATAGATTGACCGATATCTTAGAAAGCCTCATGAATGATATCATGCAGAATGCTCCAGATGACCAAAAGGTAAGCGATCCAGGTCAGGTGGACAAGTACTCATTGATCGTAGGACAAGATTCGAAAACTCATAGATATATGGGAAAAAACCGAAACGTTTCCACCAGAGCTCTTAAAGACTATTCTGAGCAAACACTTTCCAGACTCTCGAGCCCCACTGCCAATCGAGGCGGAGTCTAGACTACAGCAGGTACAGTCAGCTGGCGCAGACACAACTACAGCTGAGCGTAAGTCTTGCCAATCGCTTGCTAATTAGCAGAAAAAGCTCCAGACACCAATGCAATTCTCCAAGCTTTGGCGTCTATTGCAAAATCAAGTACTACACAGCAGGCCGGCGGTACGCCTAATGCTGCGTTTTCTTCCGCATCAGGAAGTCATACAAGTGCCAATCAAGATACCAATTCACAAGCACAGAATCTGTTGGCGTCCCTTGTCCACAATGGCAGTGTTCCACAGCAACAGCCACCAGTTGCAGCACCAGGCTTTCCCCAACAAGGAGGGGCTGTGGACCAGGCACAACAACAACAATTGGCATTCCTGCAGATGTTGGCCCAACAGAACCCTGCTCAATTCGCAACGCTCTTACAAGGCGTTCCCCAGGTACCTCAAGTCAATCCAATGATGGCAGGTTCTTCTCAAGGAATCCCACTTTGGCAGCAGCAGCAGCTACCCGGCCACGGGCAAGGAAACATGCCTGGAAACATAAGATCGCCCCGCGGAAGACGCTCACGTTCACCTTCACCTCGAAGAAGGCCATCTCCTAACGACAGGCGCCGGTCTCCGCCTCGGGGCGACTCTTCTTATCAACCACCACCAATGCCGACATCGAATGCGGCGCAAGAGATGAAATGGATTGAGATGGATAATTCTTTGAAACCCGACAGAATTCGGGTATACTCTCGTACTTTATTTGTGGGCGGCGTATCTCCTGGGATGGCAGAGGCCGATATGCGAGAGCGTTTCCGTAAGTTCGGTGAAGTGCAGACATGCATCATGCATGCGGAGAAGCGACATGCGTTTGTAAAGATGTTCTCCAGGAGAGAATCAGTGGCCGCCAAAGATGGGTTGGAAGGATCAGGGTCAAATTTACGAACGAGATGGGGGGTTGGTTTCGGGCCAAGAGATTGCAGCGACTATGCTACAGGAGTCAGCATAATCCCGCTTACAAGACTAACAGACGCCGACCGACGCTGGATTACGACTGCTGAATATGGAGGCACTGGAGGGAGACCACTAGAAGCCGGAATGTGCATGGAGGAGCCGGACATTATTGTTGGCGCCGGAATGTCCTCCAAAGCAATGAGCAAGCGGATGCCCACAAACACTTCAAGACAGGGCCCTCAAAGCACAGATTCGATGTCTCCGGTATCTCAACAGATGCAAGGGCGACCCGCATTTCCGGTTCAGAGCCAGATGCCTGGCAATTTCCAATTCCCTTTTGGAATGGCTGGATTTCCAAATTTCGGTAATAATCAGGCCAATACTGGCTCTGGCGCTCATCAACAGCCAAATGCAAACAACTTTCCAGGATTTCCCATGTTTTTCCCACCCCAGCAGTGAGGACCAGAATGGTCTGGAGATGATCGTTGTTCCAAAGTTCCAAAGTAATGTACATATTAAACGTCAATTTTCGGCTAGGTGGGTTGTGTAGATCGCAACTCTATTGGGCGCGCCAAGACTATTTGCGCGCCAAGACTGAAGCCGACCAATCAAGTACTATTGCATTAGCAACCCAACTAGCGATAAGGGCTGTGACCTGATATTCTCCCCCTACCCCCATCAATACGCAAGCCTCAGCTTGGCAAGAGGAATAGGGAGATTGAGGGGGGTGCATAATTAGCTGAACAAAGATGAGCAGGAGATTGCAAACCAGGCTTCCGATTGTCATGAAAATCTAGCCTTTGGCAAGTGTGGAGCATTCAGTGTCTAAGCAACAAGCTTCAAAACTAAATCTTCCGAAGTAATCTTACAGTGCTTAGAATACAGGAGGCAACCTCCCTGATGCATATTAGTAATGAATTTAATGAATCAATCCTGTACACTTTTACTAAGCCTGCGGCCATTGTAAACAAATAAGTAGTAAAAAGGAAGAGCAGCCCTCTCGCATTTTGCTCGTGTCTTCCAGTCGGTTGTTACAGCAACTCGAGGAGGTAAATAAGTCCCTTGTTGCCCCTCCAACCTGCAATGAGAGAATGCCGGGAAAAAATTAGAAGTCCCAAGCACACCCCATCACCACCACTCACCAACATCCCTCCCTGTTTCTCGCAATTTCCTCTCCCGCACCGCCTCCACCAGCTGACCCACTTATCCCTCTTGTCAAGTTTAATTAGGTTGGTCAGTTAGGTGCTTCAGAGCCGCGGCTGGTTCGGGTCGCCCAACTGTTTGTTGACAGCTCTCTGGACCCTGGTAGACCCGCCCTTTCTTAGGCAGGTGGTGCTGAAAGGCTTCTCCAACTCTCATCTTAGAGTTGCAGGTGTCTTTGCCGTGGAATTGCTAAGATGTCCCTTTCAGGAGTGCAGCCACTAGGTCCGCCTACTACTGATTCAGAGACAGTCCAGCTCCATGCCGGGTATGATTCTACCTCGTCATCTTCCGACCGTGCACCACCACCTGATCGATTGGGCACGAAGATTCCCCGTGCCGATTTCGATAATGAGAAGGTGACTACATCGGGAGGTGCAAGTGAAGGAGAGACCAACGCACAAATAACGGAAAAAGCTCCAAAAAAGGACGACGATGGCGACGATATTGATGACATGGACGCTCTAATTGAAGATCTCGAAAGTGATGCCGGCGGAGAGGAGGATGAGGATGAGGATGCAGCCCCTGGATCGTCAGCCCGACCTGTTCCTGAGGAACTCCTTAACACAGACACAAGGGTGGGTTTGACATCCCGCGAGGTCGACGCTCGACGCAAAAAGTATGGTTTAAATCAAATGAAGGAAGAAAAGGAGAATCTTGTTCTCAAGTTCCTGGGCTACTTTGTCGGACCTATTCAGTTCGTCATGGAGGCCGCCGCTGTCCTCGCAGCCGGTCTTCAGGATTGGGTCGATTTTGGTGTGATCTGTGCTCTATTGTTGCTCAATGCCTCAGTTGGTTTTATCCAAGAGTTTCAAGCTGGTTCAATTGTCGACGAGCTGAAAAAGACCCTTGCACTCAAGGCTGTAGTTCTTCGAGACGGAAAGCTGTTTGAACTGGAAGCACCACAGATTGTCCCCGGAGATATTCTGCAGATCGAAGAAGGCACGATTATACCTGCTGATGGACGCATTGTTACGGAAGATGCCTACTTACAGGTCGATCAGTCTGCATTGACTGGCGAGTCGCTTGCAGTCGACAAACATAAAGGTGACCAATGTTATGCGTCTTCCGCAGTCAAGCGTGGAGAGGCTTTCATGGTCGTTACATCAACCGGTGACAACACCTTTGTCGGTCGAGCTGCTGCTCTTGTCTCTTCGGCATCCGGCGGAAGTGGACATTTCACTGAAGTTCTCAATGGGATCGGAACAATTTTGCTTGTGCTTGTTATCTTCACTCTCTTGGCCGTGTGGATTGCGTCTTTCTACCGAGGCAACAGCATTGTTCACATTCTTGAATTCACTCTTGCCATAACAATTATTGGTGTCCCAGTTGGTCTACCAGCTGTCGTCACAACCACCATGGCTGTTGGTGCTGCCTATCTTGCAAAGAAGCAGGCTATTGTGCAAAAGCTGTCTGCCATTGAGTCACTTGCTGGTGTCGAAATTCTCTGTTCGGACAAGACTGGTACTTTGACTAGGAACAAGTTGTCACTCTCTGACCCATATACAGTTGAAGGAGTCGAGCCCGATGATCTGATGTTGACTGCATGTCTTGCTGCTTCTCGGAAGGTCAAAGGTCTAGACGCGATTGACAAGGCCTTCTTGAAATCTCTAAAGTTCTATCCTCGCGCGAAGTCGGTCTTATCGAAATATCACATTCTTGAATTTCACCCATTCGACCCTGTCTCCAAGAAGGTCACGGCAGTGGTCGAGTCTCCAAGCGGCGAAAGGATAGTCTGCGTCAAGGGTGCACCTTTGTTTGTGCTTCGCACTGTCGAAGAAGATCATCCAGTTCCAGAGGAGGTCGTAAATGACTACAAGAACAAGGTTGCAGAATTTGCCACTCGTGGTTTCCGTTCTCTCGGAGTCGCACGACGAAGAGGTGAAGGCCATTGGGAAATCCTTGGTATCATGCCATGCTCTGACCCTCCTAGACACGATACTGCAAAGACGATTTACGAGGCCAAGAACTTGGGTTTGTCCATCAAGATGTTGACAGGTGATGCCGTTGGAATCGCTCGTGAAACTGCTCGGCAACTCGGTCTGGGGACAAATGTGTACAACTCTGAGAGACTGGGTCTTGGTGGTGGAGGAGACATGCCTGGTTCTGAAGTGTACGATTTCGTTGAGGCTGCTGATGGGTTTGCTGAGGTTTTCCCGCAGCATAAATTCAACGTGGTCGAAATTTTGCAGCAAAGAGGTTACCTAGTCGCCATGACGGGGGATGGTGTCAACGACGCACCTTCGCTGAAGAAAGCAGATACTGGCATTGCGGTTGAGGGAGCTTCAGATGCGGCGCGATCTGCTGCAGATATCGTCTTCCTCGCGCCTGGTCTGTCGGCCATCATTGATGCATTGAAGACGTCGAGACAGATCTTCCATCGAATGTACGCATACGTCGTCTACCGTATTGCACTATCTTTGCATCTGGAAATTTTCCTTGGACTATGGATCATCATTCTAAATCAGAGTCTCAATCTACAATTGGTTGTATTTATTGCCATCTTTGCTGACATTGCAACACTGGCAATTGCGTATGATAATGCGCCTTTTTCAAAGAACCCGGTCAAATGGAATCTGCCAAAGCTGTGGGGTATGTCGACATTATTGGGAATTGTCCTCGCAGTCGGCACATGGATAACGCTTACTGCTACATTTGTTCACGGAGGTGACACCGGCAATGGTATCATTCAGAATTTCGGTATCAGCGACCAGGTTGTGTTCTTGGAGATCTCCCTAACCGAGAACTGGCTCATCTTTGTTACACGAGCAAACGGACCGTTCTGGTCTTCCATCCCTTCGTGGCAGCTAGCTGGCGCTATTCTGGTCGTGGACATCATCTCGACCTTCTTTTGCATCTTTGGCTTCTTCACCAGCACTGGCCAGACGTCTATTGTCACTGTTGTACGAATCTGGATTTTTGCATTCGGCGTCTTTTGTGTCGAAGGTGGTGTCTACTACCTGCTCCAGGACTCGGTTGCATTCGACAACATGATGCACGGCCGAGCTCCCAAGAAGAAGGATAAGCAGAGGTCGCTGGAAGATTTCGTCGTTTCGCTGCAGCGAGTGTCTACGCAGCACGAGAAATCGGCTTGAATGCCCCGTTTGTCTGTCGTCTGCCATGTGGGACGTGCGATTTAATGTGATCTAGGATATGTTTTCTTTGGCACGAGAATAATCGCTCTGTCCCCTCTTTTGTGTGTGTTTTACAATGCATTATTTACAACCCCTCGAGCCCGTTGAGCGAAGCTATAGCAGTCCATCCAAGAAACTCTCCAGATTGTCTGCATTCAATGTAGGCTGGTGTTGCTTCGCGTTTTGCGGGCTGGACGCTGCAAAGCTCTTCTTTAATGAATCGAGCTTCTTCTTCCTGTCGATGCGCTGCTGGAGTGCCTCAAACTCCTTCGCCTCGACATACTCTATCTTGCCGCTACGGCGCCCGGCCACCACGTCGTCATCCGAACTATCCGTATCGTATTTTGACTTCCTGAGCACAAACTCCTTGCTTTTCATTCGTGCATAGTCTGGCTCGGCCGGGGCCTCTTCCTCCTCTGACCCATTTCCCGAGCTTGCGGATGCTTCATACCGCCATGCATTCGACACTACCTTTCGACGAGCATGCTGTGCGTCATGCTCATCGTCGGACGCGGAATCTTCAGGCTCCGGCTGCTCAGCGTGCCCGCCCTTCTCCTTCTTCTCAAACTTCTTTCCCTTGCGATGCTCAGTAGCTCGTTTTGCCTTCTTGTGCCACTTGTCGTCTTTGAGGACCATCACCAACAACTCACATGGCGAATGAACTCGATACCAGGATACACATATGACGAGACGAAGAAGCGCTTCTTCAAGATCGAGCGTGGAACGCTTCATTCCCATGAGAATGTGAAGCGCTTGAAAGAGACCGTAGAGGCGAGGGCTCCGTCGAGATGCAGCAGCAGGCGGCACAAGATCCTCACGCAGCCTGGGCAAAGGGTCACGCTAGGGAGGGAGCTCGGGGGGAAGGAGGGCCTGGAATGGCTGCAGACACGGTTCGCTGTGCAGCGTATCGAGCACCGGGAGTCGCTTGTTTTTGAAAGCGGCACCGGATCAGAGATCAGCGAGTTCGCAATGACCCAGACAGGTCGTATCTACGTTGGCTCCTACGACGGACTCCTGTGTGAAATGACGGGGCGCAGTACGGTGAACTATTGCTATCGATTTGCGAGTGAAATTACATCGGTGAGCGTGAACGACAGGGCCGTGGCGTGAGTAAGCCGCTCCTTGTAGACTGACCATAGAACCACGTGCTTTGGAAATGAGTTCTCTCCCGGATCGTTATCGGTAGCGAGCACAGACTATAGTGATGACGGCGGCATGGTGCATTTCGTGATGACACCGAAAAAGAAGAAGTCGATTTGGTGTGCAAAGATTGCACAGACGGAATGCACGGTGGCCATGGGCGCAAGCAAAGCGTGTCTCGTCGTCAAGGAGCATGCCGGTGCCTTTCACTATGAGACCTTTCCCTTCGCCAGCGACGTCTTTTCCGTCGATCATCTCGACCCGCACGTGGTGGTGGCTGGTGCGCGCGATGGGACGTGCACGCAGATCGATCAGCGCCTGGCGACAAATCACTCCACGCACCCTATCCTCCGACATCCATCTGCCATCTCCAAGGTCCGGGCGTGGGAGCATCAGTACCTGGTGGCAGGCATCCGCGGCAAGCTCTCCCTCTACGATGCCCGAATGATTCGACAGGATCCGTCCACAGAAACACACTCCCTGCCAGTCCAGTCCTACACGCACCATAAGAATGAGTACCAAGTTCGCCTGGGGCTCGACATCCACCCGCAGCTCCATGTCTTTGCTGCATCCGGCGACGACACCATGATTCGGTTCTGGCACCTCTCCCACGCAGAACCTATTCGCGAGCTAGAACTACCCTCGGACGCGCTCCTTCAACGGCCTTTCGCTCGTGCCTTGACCTTTGATGCAGAGGCAAGGATGCATGCAAGCCTGTTATGCAATGTACATATTTACGCCTAGTCATGACTCTGCCAGGTACGTCTCCAGTGGAAACTCTATACTTCGCGCAATCTGCTTAATCTGATCGAGTCCCACATTCACCTTCCACCGCCCTCGCGAGTCTAGCAGGTCCGTGGACGTCTGGCGTAGAAGGAGCTTGAGCGAGTAGAGCGTACTCACCTGCGACAAGATATCCGCTGAAATCCTCTGAGGACCCTCTACTACGGAGGCTTCTTCGTCACGGATGGCCAGGAAGATGGCAAGCATGCGCTCAAGCTCAAAGTACCTTGGGCCAATCCCTCGCACCGTCTCATTCTTTCGCGGCGTAGACGGCGCACGACGACGGCGCGCCTCGCGGCTCTTTGAAAAGTATCGCACGTCGAGGCGTGGAGGGTTGTGGGAGCCGAGGTAGCATGCAATGAGCACAAACTTCATAGTCGTTGGAAATGAGACCGCCGCCGTGAACTTTGGCCCGCGGTTCTCGCGGTCCAGGGAGAACAAGCGACCGAGCGTGTCGTCCTTCTTTAAAAAGTCGCGGAACTTGGCAATGAGGAAGCGGTATTTCCTGACGCCCGCTGCCTCTCCGTCCGCATGCTTGATGAATTCAGGCCAGAGGTCATGGGCCAATCTGCGGAGAAGGGTGATGCTCCGAAATGAGGGACTGAACGTGATGTAGATTATATCGCAGTACACGTGGTAGAGATCCGACAGTTCCTTTGTCGAGCAGGTCTGTAGAGCTTCCGGTGGGAATTGTGTGTCTGGCGGATAGAGCGCAAGCACCTCGATGGATTCCTGCTTGGAGTAGCCATTACACACGACCTGCGGGACTTGGTAGACCAGGTACTCTGGAAAAACCTCCACCGAGACCGTCACCACGGTCACCAACGTATTCGAGATCTGCATTAGCAGAGCTCCCTCCATCCTCGTACCAAGTATCGAAGCTTGCACAGCACCGCTAGGAAGGTCGGCGGCAGGGGCTCCAAGGTGACATCCAGTGCATCCAGCACCAGCAGCAGACTCTCCTGCCCTGTCAAGAGCGAATCGATGGCGAGCGTCAATTCATTCGGATTGCCGCAGGGCCCATCCCAGGTCTGGGCGGTGGCACTTGCTATGGCAGTCACAATGCGCGTAAACAGGGACTTGGTAGACAGGCACTCCTTGCAATGGACCCAGGCTGTCGGGATTCCCTTCCACTCCACGAATCTGCGCAGCGTATGGGTCTTGCCGCACGACGGGGCGCCTAGCACGGCAATGGACGGACAGTGCGCCTGCGTTAGAAAGAAAGAAGACATGCGAGAGCATCCTACCTCTACGAGAGCATCCAGCAGCTCCAGCTGGCGCCATCTCCCAATGACCAAATCGGCCATGCTTCATTCGTGATATGCCATCTACGTATATTCTACGATAATTACAGGATCTCCATGTATGCGATTCCATCTCTCATTGCTGCTGCTACCGGCCTGCCTGAATGGTCTCCACCAGCCAGTCCAGCCCGTCGTTCAGCCCGTCGCCTTTGATCGCACTGGTGGCCTTGATGCTCCACGAGCGGTCCTTGAGGGCCGGCAGATGCAGCGCCTCACTCACCTGCGCCGCATTCAAGGCATGCGGCTGGTCCTGCTTGTTGGCAAAGACGAGCAAGGCGGCGTCGCGCAACTCCTCCTCGGCCAGCATGGACGCCAGCTCCTCGGTGCAGGTGGCCATCCTATCGCGGTCGGTGGCGTCGACGACAAAAATGACGGCGGCCGTGTCGGTGTAGTAGAGGCGCCAGTAGGGGCGGATGCTGGTCTGCCCGCCGAGGTCCCAGACGTTGAACTTGAGGTTGCGGTAGGTGAGGGTCTCGACGTTGAAGCCGATGGTGGGCACGGTGGAGACGACCTCGCCGATGGCCAGGCGCATGAGGATGGTCGTCTTGCCCGCCCCGTCGAGGCCCAGCAGCAGGATGCGGATCTCCTTGTCGCCCCACAGACGCGAGAGGACGCGCGAGAAGATGTTGCCCATCCTTTGGTCACGTGGCTGGCTGCCTATCTATGTACAGGAGGGGTCGGTGAGTGCCAGGGCTTGGTGCGCGGGGCCTGCTGGGACTGGCTCGCCGTGTTTAGGAGCGTGGGCGGGATCTGCCGGATGCCTGGAATCGGCTGCCCGTTGCTGATGAGCCCCACGATGTGGCTGAACGAGGCGGGATACGCCTCCTTGCCCTCCTCCTCCTCCTTCCTTCTCCTCCTCCACCGCAGGTACTCGTCCAGGCTGATGGGCTCCACCTTTTGCGAGTAGTAGAAGGCCTGTGCTTGGGCAACCATCTGCTCTCCATCGTCCTCTCCGCACTCCGCCTGGATGGCTTCGACGCCCTCCTGGAATGCCTCATCGCCCGCCCAGTCATAGGCCTCGAAGCGCTCAAACGTCGCCCTCTCCCCCTCCTTTACTGCCTGCTCCATCCTCTCGTCCATTGCAGCATGAAGGTGACAACCATCCTCCTCTGCCTCCAAGCAGCAGCCGCCGCCGCCACGCTGAAAGGCAAGCTGGCCATTGACGTACCCGCCACAACCCGCATCAAGCTCTCGGCGCCGCAGTTTGAGCGCGAGTCGTTTGTGCGCCAGGATGGATCCTTCAGCGTGGCCAACTTGACGGACGGCGACTACCTCCTGCGCATCATCTGCCGCACCCACCACTTCGAGCCCCTGCGCGTCGACATCAAGGAGGAGGAGGTCGTTGCGCGCCAGACCTTCCCCGGCCACGAATGGAACAACGCCGGGCCGCCGCTCATCATGCCGCTGCTGCTGGCGCCCTCGCAGCCGGCCGTCTACTTTGCCGAGCGCCAGCCCTTCAATGTCTACGCCCTCATCAAGAACCCCCTCGTCATCCTGGGCACCGTTACCCTGCTCATGCTGGTGGTCATGCCGCGCATGGTGGCCGCCATGGACCCCGAGGAGCTGAAGCGCTTCCAGACCACCGACACCGTCAATCCATCCATAGGCGACTGGGAAATCTCAAAGACGCTGGCTGGATCCTCCTCTCCTGCCCCAGAGGCAAATACGCGACAGGAACCCGGGGCAAAAGGACGCAAGCAGCGGTCATGATTCATGTATATACAAGCTTTTACCTCCGCCTCGGCCGCTCCGTGCGCTTCAGGCGGTCATCCTCCCGTCGCTGTCGCTTGGCAGACTCCTGTGCCACGATGTCCGACACATCCTCCATGGGCGTCTCGTTGAAGCCAAAGCGGGGCTGCTGGTCCATGGCCACGCGCTCGTCGTATCTCCGCTGCAGCTCCGCCCTGTCCAGCCCGCCGTCGTTCATCATATCCGGATCGAGAGCAATGTCCACCTGGCCGGTCTTGCGCTTCCGGTCCCCTCGATCGCCGTCCAGCGGCGGGGCACGGTAGGAGACGTCGTAGCCATGGGAAGAGCCGAGAAAGCCTTGGCCAGACTGCGTCCGCTCTGGAAGCACCTCGTACAGATTCCGTGATCTAGTATCCCCTCTCTCCTCCTTGCGCACCTCCACCCGCCCAGGAGCCTTCTTCACAGGCGCAAGTGCAGGCTCGACCGCCACAGGAGCATGCTGTGGCCTGAAATTAGTATGGCAAACGCTAAAACCCCACTCTTCATGCTCAGACTCCTCTTCCATCTCCGGCTCCCCCTCCGGCTCCTCCGGCTCCTCCAGTTCCTCCAGCTCTCCCCAGATCTGCGTCACCCTGGGTGCGCCCTGGTTGGTCTGCGCGGGGCCGCGCACCACGCCGAATATATCTCCGTACAGAGGCCGGTTATGCTCATCCACGGGCGGCTTTCCCCAGCCGCCCGGATGAAATCCCCATTGCGCGCCCTGCGGAATAGGCGCATTCAGCCCAGGGATTTTCAGGCCTTGGTAGCTTGGAGGAGGTCCATAGCGCTGCATCGCAATAAGCCATGGCGGGGGTGCATTTGGAGGAATATTGAGGGCGCTCTTCAGTTCCGTAGAGATCTCGCCCGGCCGTTTCTCCCGCGTATCGGCCTCCCATTCCTTGCCTTCGTAGTACACCTCTCCGTATGTTGTCATGGCGGGCTTCGTCTGGAAGCGGAAGAAAGCATCGTGCAGCTTCTGGTAGTCGACGTCCAGCTTCCCGATCTTGGGCTGCACTCGTTCCCGCATCTTTGATCGCAGCGACTGATCCTTTTCTCTCTCACGTGTAGCATCTCGCATCTGCATGATGCCCGTCGCCTTGATAAAGTCTGGGAGCTCAAAATGCGGTTTCTCCACTCCGCGCTTGTTTGCAAGGTAGGCCCGCTTGAAGGACCAGTGCGCGGGTACCGGCACCACATTATGCATCGACTTGATATGCAGGAGCAGCTCTGGGTCCGAAGCGTCTCTGTCCCAGGCCTCCACCAGATCGGGATGGGAGACACTGGCCTTCAACTCGGCAACACTTGGCTTATTCAGGTTTCGAAGTGCTTTCTTGCTCATCCTCTTTGTTTCCTTTAGCTGCTTGGCGGTACGCTCGTCGTCCTCCGCATCCGGGATATTCTCGTCCTGGTCAAAAAATATCTCACCCCTGCTCTGTTCACTAGCTGCCTGCCTGTCTGGAGCAGAGAAGCGCTCGACCACTTTATGGAAGTCTGCAAACGCAGGGTTCGAGTCCAGCTCGAGATCAATCACGTCCGCGTCAAGCAAACTCTTCTTGTTCTCCACCACCGCCCCACCCCCATTACTCCCATGGCTCGCATCCGGCTCCCTCGACTGCGACCTGATCCTCCTTTGCCTCTCCCTCTTCACCTGATTCCTGGACTTCTTCGCGAGCATCGTGGTGTCCCGTTCAGGCAATTCCAGGCACGAAGCACTCGCCACCAAAAGCAGCTGTCAGCCACAGTCAGCCATCAGCAACCAGCCAGCAATCACCAGCAGCAGCTCAGGCAAAACAGTACACCATCGCCAGATGAGATGCGTCGCAATTCCATCTCTGAAGGTGTCAAGCTCGCTGCCCCGCCAATCTCGCCCCGCTTCGTTCTCCTGTGCCTGCTGTGGTACGCTGCCAGCGCCCTCAGCAACACGTCAGGCGGGGAGGTGCTCAACGCCTTCCCCTTCCCCGTCACCCTGACAATCGTCCAATTTGGGTTTGTGGCAAGCTGCTGTGTGGTGGTGGGCGCCCTGCCGTTCAGGATTGGGCTGGCACGCGGCATTCGGCGGCCGTCGAAGGAGATCCTTTCCATCACAGCCCCCATGAGTCTGTTTCAACTCGGGGGCCACGTCTTTTCCAGCATTGCGACGGTCAAGATACCTGTCTCGCTGGTGCATACGACGAAAGCACTTTCGCCACTGTTTACGGTCATGGCATATCGAGCACTCTTTGCCGTTCGCTATTCAATGGCTACCTATATCTCCCTCATCCCCCTCACCGCCGGCGTCATGCTTGCATGCTCGACCGAGTTCCATACGAATGTGGCTGGTCTTGCATGCGCACTGACGGCCGCATTGATCTTTGTGTCGCAAAACATCTTCTCCAAACGATACCTCTCCAACGAATTCCCCGACAGTACGCAAAACACCAAGGCTTACGACAAGCTCTCTCTCCTCTTCTACTCCTCTTGCTTTGCCTTCTCCCTGACGGTCCCCATCTGGCTGCTTTCAGAAGGAGGGTTCCTCATCAGCTTCTACCTGGCGACGGGAGAGTTCCCTGTCGAGAAGCGGAAGCTCTCAAATCCTCAGCTTTCAGTCTATCTGTTCCTCAATGGCGTCGGACAATTTAGCCAGAGTTTCATTGCTTTTACTCTGCTAGGTATGGTGTCCCCTGTAACCTACTCTGTGGCAAGCTTGGTGAAGCGAATTATCGTCATCCTCACTTCCATCGTCTGGTTTGGACAGGCAGTCACAAAGTCTCAAGGGGCAGGTATATTTACGACATTCATTGGCCTCTACATGTACGACAGATCCGCAGACACACTTCGTGGCGAACGGCAGCGGCAGAGAATCCAGGAGAGCCACGACCTTCCCATCCTGCCCACTGTACAGAATGGGAGAATACTACCGGACCCACTGAGGCATTCACCAGCCTCGCACGAGTTTGAGCTACGGCATACGTTTGAGAGCGAGAGCCAAGTAGGGCGCAGTGAAAGTCCGACGCAATTGACAAGGCAGTTTGAGCTTCGGAGTGATTCGCCCGCGGCCATGGCGAATGTCAACGGTGGGACCAAAGTTGCGTAACAGCACTAGTAGCACGTAGCACGGATGGAGTTTAGATGTAATTTACGTTGTGAATGTCTTGAATTGCTTCAATTGGAATATGTTCGTCTGCCGGTAAGGACCTCGTCTTCAGGACTGCTCAGAGAGCTCCAGCTGCAGGCTCATGCTTGCTCTGCTTCTCGTGATAGGCCGGTGAGGAGTAGAAGCAGCTCTCCAAACCGATACAATTGCGAGAAGGAAAAAAGTACAGCGGGCATGAAAAATTAAAGCATTATATATGGACTTTGGAGCCGGAGGAGCATAAGTAGAAGACACAAGGCGGTGAAGGAGCCATGTATGTACGGTCATATTGGTCTACAGCCAATCAGCGTGCGTTGATTCATTGATTGAGATCATCAATTCAAACAGGAACACCTCGGTCATGGTGCTCTTTCGCTCCACAGCCCGTGTCAGAGCATCCTGGCACTTGCAGAAGCGTCTCTTTAGTAGCACGTTGCCTCGCAAAGCCGACGTAACGCTCACTATTGACGGGAAGGAAGTCACAATCCAGCAGGGATCGGCCTTGATCCAGGCGTGTGAGAAGGCAGGTGTCGTGATCCCGCGGTACTGCTACCATGAGAAGCTCATGGTTGCAGGCAACTGCCGAATGTGTCTTGTGGAGCTCGAGAAGGCGCCAAAGCCAGTAGCAAGCTGTGCTTTCCCCGTCGCTCCTGGTATGAAAGTAAAGACAAACACGCCGCTCGTGCACAAGGCCCGTGAGGGTGTCATGGAGTTTCTACTGGCAAATCATCCTCTAGACTGCCCCATCTGCGATCAAGGAGGCGAATGCGATCTGCAAGACCAATCCATGAGGTATGGCGCTGACCGCGGCCGCTTTCATGAAATCACCGGCAAACGAGCCGTCGAAGATAAGAATATCGGGCCGTTGGTGAGGACAGTCATGACACGATGCATTCACTGTACGCGATGCATCCGTTTTGCATCCGATATCGCAGGCGCGCCGGAACTCGGATCTACGGGTCGTGGGGCCGATCTTCAGATCGGCACCTACCTCGAGACTGCCCTCGATACCGAATTGTCGGGGAATGTGATTGACTTGTGCCCGGTGGGTGCACTTACCTCCAAACCGTACTCATTTCGCGCTCGACCCTGGGAACTCAAGAAGACCGAGTCGATCGATGTCTTGGACGCTCTTGGATCTGCCATTCGTGTCGACTCAAAAGGGATTGAAGTCTTGCGTATCCTCCCTCGACTCAATGATGACGTCAATGAAGAGTGGATTAATGACAAAACTCGCTTTGCTTACGATGGGCTTAGGACGCAGAGACTGACCACACCACTTATCCAATCCGAGGGACGATTTCATGACGCAACGTGGGAGCACGCATTGGCTGCAATAGCTGAAGGACTCAAGCATAAGGCGCCAAAAGGTGACGAGTTTAAAGCCATTGCAGGGCATTTGGTAGAGGCAGAGAGCTTGGTGGCTATGCGCGATCTAGTTCACAAGATGGGCTCTGAAAATCTAGCGTTGGATCAACCTCTTGGAAATGGGCCACCCGCACATGGAATCGATATTCGAGCCAACTACTTGTTCAACTCGCTGATTCCTGGTGTAGAGGAGGCCGATGCTATCTTATTGGTGGGCACAAATCCTCGACACGAAGCTGCTTTGCTGAATGCTCGCATTCGAAAGGCATGGCTACGACAGGATCTTGATATTGGACTGGTTGGCGAGGAATTCAACAGCACATTCGATGTCGAGCACCTCGGCTCGGACGCGACTGCCTTGAAGAAAGCTCTTGGCGGCGCTTTCGGGCAGAAGCTTGCCAAAGCCAAAAAGCCGCTCATTATTGTTGGTAGTGGGGTTGTGGAACATGCGGACGCCAAGTCTTTCTTTGAGATCCTTGGTAACTTTGTGGCAAAAAATGAAAAGTCATTCATCACACCTGACCATAACGGCTTCAACATCCTTCAGCGCGCGGCGTCGCGTGGAGCGGCTTACGACGTTGGCTTTGCACCACCAAATGCGCGCCTGGCCGATGTCAAGCCCAAATTCATATGGCTTCTCGGAGCAGAGGAGATCACTGACGCGGATATTCCAAAGGACGCATTCGTGGTCTATCAAGGGCACCATGGTGATCGCGGCGCTCAGTACGCTGATGTGGTGTTGCCAGGCTGCGCATACACTGAAAAGGCAGGAACGTATGTCAACACAGAAGGCCGTGCACAGATAACGAGAGCCGCCACTGGACCACCTGGGGTTGCGCGCGAAGACTGGAAGATTATCCGGGCAGCAAGTGAGTTCCTCGGCGCCGCCCTCCCTTATGATGACATCCATCAAGTGCGCGAGCGCATGAGCAAGATTGCACCGCATCTGGTGCGGCACGATGTGGTGGAGCCGTCTTCTTTTGCGCTGCAGGGAACCAAGGTGCAATTTATTGACCAAAACAAGAATTCCAAACCAACGAATGCGCCGCTGCGACGTGTCATTGAGGACTTTTACCAGACCGACTCCATCTCGAGAAGGTACGTCTTTGATTAGATTTCTGCTGACCTTAGCTCACCCACGATGTCGCGATGCAGCGCTACGTTTGTTCACAGGGATGAGAACATCCAACCAAGTCCCGAAGTTGCATATGGATAGATATATATATTGAACATGACTATGAGAAACATGTGCATGCCCATTCATCGTCCACTTTGCTGAGATCCTTCTTCACTTCATGTACTTTGGCCGTCAGGTATGGGTTGTCAAGGAGCGCTATGGCAGCACACCGCTCGGCATCTTTCTTTTTGCCGTCAGTGTAGCAACTGTTCAACAATCATGAGCGCCATCGTATGACCATCCAGCTTGCTTCCCACTATGTGCTCCATCCGCGCTCCAGGCTACACTAAGAAATTGGACGTGGTATGTATGGCGTTATCTGTGCCGTATCCTAAGCATCTCTGGATCAACTCACGGACCATAACATTGCCCCACTCACGTTCCATGGCGTGCATGCAAGCTTCGCAGCAATCACAGTGCTCAAGAAGATGCGCTTGCGTCATACCTTTTCCTAGTTCTGAAAATGTCTTGTGGCAGCTCGTACTTCAGCAAAGCATACCGAAACAAGATAACTACGAGCGCTATCCCCCTTCCCACAGCTGTTTGGGGTTGGTCTGGATTAAGGTAGTTCACCACCATAACAAACTCACGATACCAACCTCAGAGGCAAGGAGAAGAAGGAAGACAACTTATTCCTATCTAGATATGTACATAAAGACACTTTAGCCTGACTTGCAAGTTGACAAGCCAGTTTCCAGGAAGCACCAGCGAGGAGGTAGGTCTTTTCTGCTTCCCAAAACCCTTGTGCTCCCACTCCCCAGGAGCCACCAAGGTAAAAAGTTTCCACAACGGTTACTAGCCCTCATATTCACCCCCAGCAATAGCCTTCCTCCAACACCGCCCCTTCGACACGACAGACAGCAGGCCAACAAATGGACGGGGAAGTAATGGTCCACGCGGTGCAAGCAAGGCTGGCTTCTTACATGACGCGTCCGTCAATGACCCGGCAGTGCCGGCTTCTTACATGGCGCGTCCGCCAATGAGCCAGCAAGCTGCACCACGTCCTTCATCCACCTCCCCTACCTCAGGTCCCATGGCCCCGCCAAGAGTCCGTCATCGGATTCCATCTGCCACCCACTGCAGCGTGCCGTCGGGTGCGGTGTTATTGGAATACCAAAGCCAAGAAATCCTGTGGGGTGTTCGTCGTTGTGGGCTTTTAGAAATGGGAAGTGGGAGGGAGGCCCTTTAAAGTTTGGCAGCTCGTTTCGCTCGATATCTCATTGGCTGGAATACATGTGACCTGGCACACAAAAGTTGTTGTGGGGGGTTCGTGGTTGGCTGAGCACAAAGCAGCAGCAAGCCACACACTTCTCTGATTGGCCTGCAATGCGACACGTCCCTTCAAACCGATCATTCGTCTCTATGCCTGTCCTGCTTCCATTAACTCTAGCTGCTGGACCCATCCCCAGTCCGCTCTGGAGTCGGAGTGGAATCAGCAGAATCAGCTTCAACCATCTCTTCCTTGCTGCACCCCTTCCATATCCGTTTCCTTGCACTCCGTCTGCGCCTCCAAGATGACTTCCTTGCTAGCTTCCGCCAATCCATCCGTTGTTGCCATTCTGCAAGCGACCAACTGATCTCATCGACAGATCACATCCATCTGTCACTAATTATCACTCGCGAGACTCTTGTCATTCCAGTTTCCCATCTCTCACGAGGGTCGGAGAGACCCTTCAGGCTCTTTGGATCTGCTTCTCTTTTTGGTCTGTGGACTGCTGCATGAATGAGCTGGATGTCAGGACACGACCCATACATTACCTCACACTTTCTGCTCTCTCACCACACTCTGTCGATCCAATCACCCCTA
>JAABUO010002317.1_pt1 | contig 23333 bp, 23 predicted proteins | sample 5559291 | NCBI WGS metagenome assembly JAABUO01 (sample SAMN10711878, study PRJNA513372) | rock metagenome | isolation source: Antarctica rocks | place: Antarctica: Victoria Land, Finger Mt sud
AGCCGTCCAGGCCGTGTCCGGTGACGTCGTCGATCCTCATGACGCGGCCGATCTCTTCTGCTCCTCCACCGGTGTTGGTTCGCCGCGATCGAGGACCGCGGGTGTCCTCGATGGCGGCCACCGTTGCGTCAGCGGTCGGGGCAGGGCCGGCCCGTGGAGAGGTGGACTCATGGACTACAAGCTGGGACTGATCGTCCTACCCGTCGTCGATGTCGACGCCGCCAAGGACTTCTCGTCGACAGGGCCGGCTTCGCGGCCGACTACGACACCGCCCCCAACGAGCACTACCGCATCGTCCAGCTGACCCCGGCCGGGTCATCGACGTCCATCGCGATCGGGACGAACCTGACCCGTGTCCCTGCCGTCCCGGGCAGCGCACAGGGCCCCCGCCTTGTCGTGGAGGACATCGACCGGGCCCGTCAGGAGCTCGCGGGACGGGGCGTCGAGGTGACCGACATCGACGACCGTCCGTGGGGCCGGTTGGTCTGGTTCAGTGACCCTGACGGCAACGGCTGGGAACTCAGCCAGCCCAGCAGCTGACCCGGTCAGGACCATCGCACCGAACGAGATGGCGCCACCGACCGGAAGGACCACCATGCAGTACCTCGTCATCTGCCGGGAGGCTCCGTGCTCCACGTGGCTGCTTTCGCCTTGCGTCACCTCACTTACCTCGGGTTGGCGCTCGCGGTTGCGGGCGGCTCGCTCACGGCTGTTACCGCGCCCGGCGCACCGATGCTGGCTGGTGTGGCCACGCCGGGGATCACCGGCGGCGTGCCGGATGGAACTGCCCACCCGTACGTAGCGATGATCGTGCCGCCGGGCGCCAGCAGACCGACGTGCAGCGGGGTGCTGGTCAGGGCCGACAACGGGGCCGCCGTGGCGCTGACCGACGCGCACTGTCTGTACCGCAACGGCCGGTACACCGGAACGGGAGTGGGCGTGACCTTCGCCTCCGACTTCAGCGCGTCGGCACCGCGCCTGGCCGGCCGGTTCTCCATCGACCCGCTGTACAACGCGAGCACTCACCTGCATGACGTCGCGGTCATCACGTTGTCCGCGGCGCCGGGTGCGGCCCCCGCACGGCTCTCGGCGTTGGGTGCCGCAGCAACGACGGTCGGGACCTACCTCGACACCGTCGGCACGGGTCAGCCGCACCCGGGGCACCGGCGCTCGGCCACCGAGTTCGTCACTAGCGCGTCGGCCACCTGGCTGTACCTGCGGGCAGGTACGGGCAACTCCTGCGACGGCGACTCCGGGGGCCCTGATCTGTTCCGTGGCAGCTCGACGGTCCTGGCATTGACCAACCAGGGGACCTGCTCCTATGACCAGGACACCCGGGTGGACACCACCAACGGCTCGCGGTCCTTCATCGACTACGCCGCCGGCCTGAACCGTCAACGCCCCACGGTCCAGTCCGGCTCATCCGGGACCGATGTGCGGGTGGTGCAGAACCTGCTCGGTGCCTCCGCCGACGGCTCCTTCGGACCGCAGACCAAGACTGCTGTCATCACCTGGCAGCGCCGGCACAACCTGACCCCCGACGGGGTTGTCGGGCCCCTGACCTGGCGCTCGCTGGGCTACTGATAGTCACCACTGCCAGGCGCTGATCGCCCCTGTCCCCGACAGCATCGTCGCAGCCGACCCCGCCCCGGTCGTCCTGCACGTCAGTGGAGCCAGCTCAAGCCGTCACGGTAGGGCCGACTCAGGTGCCGCACAGCCATCCGGTCACGGCGGCGGTCCAAGCTGCACAACCCCCCGCTTGGCCTAGCTGTCCCACACCAGCCGGGAGCTGATCTGGTCAGCGGCGCGCACCTGCAGCAGCGCCCACTCCCCCGCGCCGGCCGACCCCCTGCGCCTGGCCCGGCCCAAAGCGGTGGTTGCGGCCTGCTGACTGGTGTGGCCGATGACCACCGCCACCGGCCCGTGCTCGGGATCAGCCGGGTCGGCCTCCACCACGAACCAACGCGACCGGCCCCGTGACCGCACCACCACCGGCGGCCCGCCGTCCGGCGCCGGCACCTGCGTCGCCAACGCTGCCGGTGCGTCTCCCGCCGCCCCCTTCGCCGCTGTCCCCTGGCTCGTGTCCACCGGCTCTGGCATACGGGCCCGTGCGGGCGCGGCTGTAGCTGAGGGCGTCGGCGTCGTGGTCTTGCCCAGCGCCCGGTAGATCGAGGTGCGGCTCACCCCCAGCACATCGCCGATCTGCTCAATGGTCAGCTCCCGCGCGTCATACATCCTGCGGGCCTGCCGGACCTGCTCCGCGGTCAACTTCGACGGCCGGCCCCCGACCCGCCCCCCGGGCCCGCGCCGCGGTCAGCCCGGCCACCGTCCGGTCCCGGATGAGCTCCCGCTCGAACTGAGCCAGCGCCCCGACGGGACACCTCGATCCCGACGCGATGTCACCGCAGGACGCGGCCGCCCACCGGGACGAGCTGGCCCGTGGCCGGGAGCTGTACCGCGAGGGGGGTCTTCGCCAGTCGTGGGAGATCGACTCCGCACAGCACGGTGCGGTGTGCCTGTTCGAGGCCGGATCCGCCGAGCAGGCCCAGGCCATGGCGGACTCGTTCCCGCGGGTCGCGCAGGGCGCCGTTCAGACGCAGCTGATCGCGCTCCGGCCGGACCCTGCGTACTTCCAGGTGTTCTGACCGTCGTCTCACCACGGCGCCCCTAGACCGACCGCAGCCGGCGCCCGACGGCCTGCAGGTGCACCCGCAGCTCCTCAGGCTCGTGCACCTGCAGGACCCCCCGCACCCTCACGGACGGACGCCACCTGCCGCGTCCTGACCCCTCGCTCACCGATCACCGCCGGAGCCTCGGAGGGACAGCAGCATGGTGAGCGACCCATCAACCGCGCCGACGACCTCGAACCCGCACCGCTTGTACAACCGACGCGCTGGGTTGTCCGGCTCGACGCTCAGGCTCATGGCGTCGTAACGCTGCTGGCGCGCCGACACGATGAGCGCCTCGAGCAAGAGCGAACCGATGCCCCGTCCTCGATGCGTCGCCACCACGCCGATCCCCAGCTCCGGCGTCTCCGTGTCGACGAAGCCGTACCCACGGTCGTCCTCCGGCAGAAGCCGCAGCCAAGCCGCACCGACCGGTAGGCCGTCCTCGGCGACCACCCCCAGGTCCCCGGCTTGGGCCACCCCCTGACGTAGTGCGCCACCTCCGGTCGCGCCAGGACCGACTGGACGTCTCCCGCAGGGCCGTCGGACCGCCAGAAGAACGCCGCAACGAGCATCTCAGCGAGGAAGTCCCCGTCAGCTGGACCGGCGGGACGAATGCGAACAGCCACACCGGCAGAGCGCCTCCACACCACACCGAGACGACTCCCTCCGCGGAACGAAGCTGGCCAGCTCCAGCCCAGAGCAGTGCTCGCTCTAGCCACCAAGAGGCTGGTCCCGTACCGCAAACGGTTAACCGTGCGGTCGTTCCTCCGAAAGCTTTCGAGACGACTTCCGGCACGGTCGGAGCCGGCGCGTCCCCGTCCCACTCAGATCGTCCCGTTAACGATCGATTTCAGGCTGATGCATGAGTCTCAGCGGAGCCCGGTACGGGCCCGGCAGGGTGGCACGCCAGCAAAGCTGGCTGGCGGGCTTGAAGGAGCTCGCGGGGAACTTCCTGCCCGCGCGCGCCCATATCCTCAAAGACCGCGTAAACCACCTTTCGATCGTCCTCATCGAGCGTTTCTAGTTTAGCGACGGCGAGCGCACGGTCCCCCTTCGAGTGAAGACGGATTATACTGGTGGACATCCCTTTCACCCTTTGAATTTCTTCGTTCATCGCAACGGTCGGCGCGGCATGGTGAAGGAAGCCACCGACCAGCTGGCTTCGAAATGTGGTGAATGACTCCGTATCGAAAAGCTTAACGGCAATCCGGGCGAGAAAGGCCGTGGTACTTAACAGTCCCGCCAGCACGACATGGCCGTCAGCCGCAACCAATACATCGGCCGCACCGTTGATTAGCAGATGTGTGTTTAGCGATGCAAATCGAACAGGTGGGCTACCGTACGCTGGTACCCGGAAGTTGACCGCTAAGTCATTAATAAGCTCGTTGAATTGGCCTTCGGAAAGCTCGAGGAACCCAGCGAGATAGGAGGTCGCTGTGTCAACCGCCCTTCTGGGCGTATCGACGTTTTCATTGTCGAGCGGTTGGCTCCTAAGACGGTCAAGTACCTGTTCAGCCGATGGATAAAACGGCGACAGATCAACCGGCGAGCTCTCTATGTGGCAATATAGCGTTTCGGCGCCGACTTCGAGCTCAAAGTCGTACGTAAGTGTCGACCCGATGATCGTCACGCTTCCACTCCCTTCTTCCGTAGCCAAGAGCTGGGCGTCGTGGCGCGTACCGCCCCGGCGACAAAGTAGTAGGGAAACCGCTGTGACAGTGCCTTGTTTTGGGAGGTCCGAGCTCGCGACCGGCCAACGCGGTGAGCGCGCACCGCTCGCTCGTCAGCCACTAAACCCCAGTCAGGATTGGAGCACGCGCCGGTGCTGGGCGGCCACCCACCGCCGGTCATACCTGGTCAGCGCGGCGACCCGGTCGACGCCGTACCCCTGCTTGAGCAGCCCAAGGGCCTGTTCCGGGGACCACTCCCCTTGCGGCAGCACCGCGCTACGGACCTGCACCTCGCCGAACAGCTCATGTTTCATTTTGGCCGCCACAACCGCCAACGATAAGGGACCGCTATCAAACCGTCTGCCGAGCGGGGGCGCGGTGGCTGCACGCCGAGCGCTGTGGAGCCCGCGGTTAGCGACCGAGGGCAACCTCGTCACCACCGCCACCGCCACCGCCACCGCCAGCCCAGCCCAGCCCAGCCCAGCCCAGCCCAGCCCAGCCCAGCCCAGCCCAGCCCAGCCCAGCCCAGCCCAGCCCAGAAAGACGGTGAGACGGTGAGGGTCAGCCGTCAGGAGCGACCGGCCGCGCAGCGGCACACTGTTGTCGGGCGAGCGGCGCGCGTACCCGACCAGCACCTTGTGCTGCGGGCCAGTGTCCGAGCTGGGCAACCCTCACCGGGGCAGGCGAGCGGGCGGGTCTGCTGAGACCCCGCCACCAGGACCGATGTCGCGGTCGACCCCGGCCTGCGGCTGTCCCGTCAGAGGTTCGGCTGGCGGGGACCGCACGCCGTGTTTGGGCAGGGCGGGCTCATAGCGCCGACGTCCCGTCGCGACGTAACGTTCGGGTGTGCTCCAAGAGGTGACCGAGGACGGGGGCCTGGGATTCTGCCACGCTGTTCTTCCCGGCCTCCTGCCGCCCGGCTATCACGGTCCACTCGTCATCGCACTAGATTCCAACGCGCTAATCGACCTCCAGGTGCACGGCTCCTTACTTCTCGACGACGAGCTGCCCGACGTTGACGACGGGTACACCAAGGACCTCGCCGGACTGGCCGATCTGTTGAACCTTTGGCTCCTCCGGGACATCCGGTTTGTGGTGACGCCCCGTTCGCTCACCGACGCCAAGAGGGTCACTGAGCGGTTCCTCGACCGTCGTCTTCCTGCGGTCGAGGCGATCGCGGAAAGCCTGGCGTTCCAGTTCGGCCACTGGACCGCCGCGGCGCCCTCGTACGGGGACGTCCCCGAGTTTGTGGGGGAAGAGACGGGACTGCCCGACGGCGCCGACCGCCAGCTGGTCTTAGAAGCGCAGGCCATCGGCGCACACGTCTTCCTCACGCGCGACCGCCTGGTCCTTCATCGGGTGTCACTCTCGGGCCCGGCCATGGCAGTCATGGCGCCGAGTGCTCTGGCGAGCGAACTCGTCGGGGGCGGGGTCCAGCCGCTCTTCGGTGGCACATGCGGGACCGAGGATTGCCCTTACCGTGAATGGGCCATGCCGGCACCGGACACCGGCAAATGGGGTGGCCTGCTGTCCATCTTTGAGGACCAGTGAGGAACGCAGCACAGGAGCCTCGGTCTTAGTGGTCAACTCCTCCACCCAGGATATCCAAAGGAGCTCCAGTGATTGAAGATGGCGCGACCGGCGAACATCGCGAAAAGGTGAAAGCCGAACCGACGAAAAACTTCTTCGTCGACATGCTCGTGCGCGACGTCGATCTTCTGGACTCGGTCGTAGACCTGGTCGACAACAGTGTCGACGGTGCACGCCGCATGCGAGCTTCGACGTTTGACGGCCTGCGCGTGTCCGTCGAGTTCGACGCCACCCGCTTCCGCATTGCCGACAACTGTGGCGGGATCTCACTGGCAATCGCGCGGGACTACGCATTCCGTTTCGGGCGGGACGAGAACGACCCGCGCGACGAGGCGGGCAGCATCGGCCAGTTCGGAGTCGGGATGAAGCGAACCCTCTTTAAGCTCGGCTGGCACTTCGAGGTCGAGTCGCGAACGCAGACAGAGGCTTTCGTCCTAGAGCAAGACGTTGAGGAGTGGCGTCGCGCGCCGGGCTGGGAGTTCGAGATGCTCTCGGACACCGAGACGCGCCGGGGGCCTGCGGACACCGGTACCACGATCACAGTGACGGGCCTCCGTACCTCCACGGCCGAGGACCTCGAAAGCAGGGTCTGGGAGGCTCGGCTCCGCGCCGACGTCCGGACGAAACACCGTCGGGCCCTGGACAGGGGGATGAAGATCGCGATCAACGGAACAGACCTCGAGCCGGTCGAGATGGGGCTGCGCGAGAGCGACGATCTTAAGCCCATCGCGCAGGACGTCGCCTTGGACGAAGGGCGCGTCCGAGTCCGGCTCCTCGCCGGTGTCAGCTCGTACAAGCCGGCCGACGCGGGCTGGTACGTCTTTTTAAACGACCGGCTCGTGGTAGGCCCCGACAAGACCGCTTTAACCGTATGGGAGGGTCGTGGCAGCAAAGTCCGCGGTGGTGGCGTCGGCTACCACGACCAGTTCGCGCGGTTCCGCGGCTTCGCGTTGCTCGTCGCCGATGCCTCCGAGCTCTTGCCGTGGACCTCCACTAAGACGGGCATCGACGTCGACAGCCCGACGTGGCGCCGAACCAAGCAGCTGATGCGCGAGATGACGAGGCCGGTGATCGACTTCCTCAACCAGCTCGACCGGGAGAAGACCTACCTGGCGGGCGACGCTCGCGCAGGGCAGGAGGGCGTAGACCCTGACTCGGATCTTGCCGCCGTCGTGATCGGCGAGCAGATCGATGAAATGCCCTCCGTCGACCTTAGCCAGGTGATGGGCGCGCCCATCTTCACTCACCCCGAAGTAACCTTGGCCAGCCTCCCGCCACAGCAATCGTGGATCCGCTTCCGAGTGGCCGGCCCGGACTTGAAGGCGGCAACCGAGCTGGTGGATGCCACCGGTGAATTCGAGGATCCGAAGGCCGGCGACGTGGGGATGTACGCCTTCCGATACTTTCTCCGCTACGCGGAGGAAGAATGAGCAGCCCGAGCTGGCGGAAGGTACCGTACGGCATGCGCACGGCGAAGCATGCGGAGCGAAAGATGCTCGTCGAGGCGATGGCCCGGTTGAACGCAATTTATCCGCTTGAGGACTGGTGCTACGTCGGCTTAGGTTCGCTATGGTTCACCGACTTTGCACTGTTCCACCGTCGCTTGGGCATCGGGCTCCTGCACAGCATCGAGGACGAGCAGGACAGGGATTTGCAAGATCGCTTTCGTGTCAATGCTCCGTTCACAACCAAATTGCACTTCGGGCGCACGACTTCCGAGCTGCCGAAAATGGCGTGGGACAGGCCGGCGGCGGTTTGGCTCGACTACGACGACAATTTCCAGAGTTGGATGTTCGAGGACGTGGACCACGTAATTTCGGCGTGCGCAGACCCTACCTTATTGCTGTTCACGATGAATGTGAGCCCAGGCCCGGAAGATGGACGTCGAGCCGAGCTAGCCGAACGACTGGGTAGTGCAGACCGTCTCCCAACGTGGGCGAAGCGCGACTGGGATCTCGGCGCTGAGACCGGGCCGCGAGGCATGGCGAACGCTGTCCGGGAAGTAATGACCGACCAGATTGAGGCCGCGCTGATCGACCGGGGCGAGCGGGACCTGCACTATGAGCAACTCTTCCACTTCCGCTACTCCGACGGGGCACCGATGGTAACATTCGGCGGCCTTGTTTCCTCGGCCGGCGCCACTGCCTGCCAGTTCGAAAGCTTGCCTTTTTACAAGAAGGCGGCGAAACCATTCGTGATCCAGCCCCCTGTGCTTACGCTTCGCGAGGGCCTGGCCCTCGAAGCTTTGTTGCCGGACACGCCCGTCGACCCCGCGAGGCTGCCGGGCCTGACGAAACCCGAGATCAAGGCGTTCAAGGACCTATACCGCTACTTGCCTTCTTTCGTAGACGCGGAGATCTAGCCGTCGCCGTTGTCGAAGGTGATCTGCTGCGACGTTGGCGGGGCTCGGAACCCTAGATTGCCCCTGTGCGCGGCCAAGTCTCCGTGGGGCCTGAGGGCGCTACGCCCGGGTCGGTGAGAGCCGTCCGCGGTGAGCTGCCCGCTGTTCGTGTAGCGCGTCCTCGGATAGTTCATGCTGTTGCCTGTGGTGAGTAGCCAGGGATGCCGGTGCTGACGCCGACGGACTATCTGGACCTGACCCAGCCGGTCGCCCGTGCGGAATGGGTCCAAATCTTGAGTAGGCAGGTGACCCCGGGACGACGGCAGGAGGCCTTCACGCCGGTTGAGACGGTCTTGTGCCTGGCCGCAAGCCTGTTGGTCAACCACCACCGCTACGGGGGCTCAACTTCACACCTGGCGCCAACGCCGGTCCCGGAGCTGGCTCGGCTGTTCCGCCGGCCGTCGACGAGTGTCCTGGCGAAGATGGCCAACCTGGACGGCAGTCGCCGAAAGGGAGCGCGCCACGAGATCGCCGTCGCGTCAGTGCTGCTGGGGGATCCGGCGCACCTCGCCGAGCTGTACCGGACAGCTGTCGCCGCCGCGCGCAGCACCGGCGTCGACGACGGTGACCTGCCGGACTTCCTCGGCCTGGAAGCCGGTGGTGGGCACTTCGCCCTGTCGGGGCAGGAGGAACTCGACGGGGGGGAGGTCGAGTCGTCCGTCGAGGCCGCGGCAGCGGCATGGGCCGGGGAGCGCGGCGATGGGCTCACCGTCGCGGAGACCGAGCGGCTGCTGGTCGGCGCGGTCCGGGTCGGGCAGCACCGGTTCGCCGGCCAAGTCCTGGCTAACTACCGACACCAGTGCGCGTTCTGCGGGCTGCGCCAGCTCCGGGCGCAGCCCGGTGCCCGGGGTCTGCTGTTCGCCAGCCACATCAAGCCTTGGCGGGCCAGCGCAGGTCCGGAGCGCCTCGACCCCGGGAACGGCGTCGCGGCGTGCCCGACCCATGACGTCGCGTTCGACACCGGGCTGCTCACTGTCGCAGCGGACGGAGCGGTGCTCCTCTCCCCGCTGCTAGAGCGGGCGGCGCTCGGCGACCCGGCCGCCGCCGCGGTCTTCGGCCGCCCGCCACTAGCGGCCTCGTTGCGGCTCCCGGCCGGCGCTGCTCCCCCGGCAGGCCGCTACCTGGACTGGCACAGGGCGAACCTGTTCGCAGCGGCCTGACGCTTCTTAGGCGACAGCACCGCTGTCGGGCGAGCACGCTGTGGGACGTGCGGTCCGGCGGAGACGGACGGCGTCAATGACGGTCTGGGCGGCGGTGGTGTCGTCGTGCTCCCAAATGCGCACGCTTCGCCAGCCCGCCTCGGCCAGCTGGCGGTCGGTGTCGGCGTCGCGGTCGCGGTTCCGCGCGACTTTGCCGGTCCAGTAGCCGGGGTTGGCGTGGGGTGTGCGGGCGCCGTGCTGGGGGCAGCCGTGCCAGAAGCACCCGTCGACGAAAACAGCAACCTTCGCGGGGCCGAACACGATGTCGGCGCGGCGGCGCAGTCCGTGCAGGGGCGGGGCGTCGACGCGGTACCGGAGCCCGGCGGCATGCAGGGCTCGGCGGAGCCGGAGCTCCGGCGCGGTGTCGCGGGTGGGCTGCCGCTGCATCCGGGCCCGGACGGCCGGGGTGCTCGCCCAGGACCGGCTGTCCGAGTCGGGCTGGGCGGTCCGGGCGGCGGTGGCCGGACGCCCCGCGCGGCCGCGAGGCTTGCCCGCCGGTCCCCGTGCCGTGGCCGTCACGCGGCCGGTGCGGGCGGGATGCCGAGCGCGTCGCCGTCCCGGTACAGCTGGACCATTCTGACGAGCCTGGGCGCGGAGCCGCCCATGCTGACGAATGCCTCTCCCGCGCCGAGGGTGCGGATCTGCTCGGCCAGGCCGGGGTTGTCCGGCTGGAGGCGCCTGGCGGCCATGCTCGCAACGGTGGCGTCGGGGAGCCCGAAGCAGATCTTGGTGGCCGCGTTGGCGGCGACGACGGGGTCGAGGTCGAGCGGCTGCTGGGTGGCGAGCAGGACCGCGAGCCCCTTGGAGCGGCCTTCGCGGATCATCGTCTTGATGGCCTGGAACGACGCGACGCGGTGGGCTTCGTCGACGACCGCGACGTAGCGGACGGTGTTGGGGACCGGCGGCAGGTTCTGTACGCGGATCAGCAGCGAGGACAGGATGAACGCGGCCGCGAGGACCGTGGTCTGCCCGTTGCCCGGGATCTTGGACAGCCCGAACACGACGTTGCGGTCGATGACGTCCCCGAGCGGCGAACCGGCGCCGAACAGGTTGTGCCGGGTGAGGTCGCCCATGACTCCTGCGAGGTCGTCGTCGAGCTGGTCGTCGAGGGTGCGCAGTGTCGGCCAGCGGTTCTCGGCTCGGCCGACGTCGTAGGCGCCGCGGAGCGCCTTCTCCAGCTTCGCGCGCTGCCGCACCCCGATCCGGGTGAAGCTTTTCGCGGCTTCCTCGACGGTGTCGCGGAGCTCGATGACGGCGGTGTCGACGGCGCGGTCGTTCCCGAGGTCGCCGTCCAGGGCGAGCGGGTTGTACGGGGCCCCGCCGTTCCACAGGTCGAGGAACTCCGCGCCGGACCGGCCGGGGAAGCCGGTGTCGTTGCTGTAGTCGTTCTTGAAGTCGGCGATCCCGAAGCGGGTGCCGCTGTGCAGCGCGAGCTGGGCGAGCAGGGTCATCGCGAACTGGGTCTTGCCCATGCCCGAGGAGCCCCAGATTTCGACGTGCCCGTTCTTGAGCAAGTGCTCGCCGGAGCCGGCCGCGTGCCACCACACCTTGTCGCCGGTGGCGACGTCCCACCCGAGCAGCGGCGCGCGGAAGACCGCCGCGTCCGCGGCGGCAACGGGCTCGCCGCTCGCGCCAGCGGCTAGATCTCCCGCGGCTCCGGCCCCGGACTCCTCCGCGCCGGCTGCGCTGTCCCCCCAGCCGGCAGCGTCGCCGGGTGCGCCGTCCGCCGCGCTTGTCGGCGCAGCGGGTTCTGTGGCGGCCTCGGTCCCCGCTGTGTCCGTCTCGGGTTGTGAGCCGCCAACTTCGGCCGGCGCCATTGTCGGCTCGCCACCGGTGCCGGCGTCTTCCGCGGCGCGTTCGGGCCGGCGGCGGAGCCGCCCGCCCTCGAGGGGCTTCGCCGCGGCTTCGACGGTGCGCAGCTCGGTGAGGCGGACGTCGGTCGCAGTGCGGAGCAGCGCCTCGGTGAGCTTGATGTGGTGCATCGCCACGGGGACGATGTCGCCGGCGACCTCGTGCGGGTAGTGCTGGTGCCTGTCCTCGACCTTCGGGCCGAACACGAGCCCGACCCCGGCCCACTCCAGCGTCCCGGTGCCGCCTCGGAAAGCTTCGAGAGCGGTGATCTCGCTGGCGTCGAGCCTGAAGCGGGACTCCCGGGCAACGGAGTACGCGGCCTCGGTGATCCGGTTTAGCCACAGCCTGCTGTAGACCGAGCCCCGCTGGGGGTAGGCGGCCCACTTGGTGGCGGCGAGGGTCTGGCTGAGCTGGTCCAGGGCGTCGCTGGCGGAGTCGACTTCACTGCTGCGCCGCGCCTTCACCTCGATGGCCGCGATGTGGACGCCACCTTCGGCTGGGTCCAGCGCGATCGCGAGCAGGTCGGCCCGCTTGCCGGGAAACCAGTGCCGGTACTCGTCGAGGCTGACGAGCAGGACCCGGCAGTCCGGAGGCAGGGGCCACGGGGTGGCGGTGGTCGCGAGCAGGCTGAACGCGACGACGTGGCCGACGAGCTCGTTGATCCCGGCACCGCTGGTCGCGGCCTGCAGCGCGAGGATCCCGTATCCCTGGCTTGCGACCCGGCGGATCTCGGTCCCAATGCCCAGCGCCACGCCCCTGTCAGCGACGATGCCCGCGGCGCGCAGGCTCCTCCCGATCGCCCGGTCAGCGGGGCCGCCGGACTTCTGGCTGAGCACCAGCGAGAGCGGGCTGTCGCTGCCGAGCCGCCTCTCCTGGTGGAGGATCGCGACCTTGTCTGGGCCCAGCGCCTGCTCGAGGGTGTCCCGGGTCGCGTAGCGGTCCAGCGTCGCGACCCACAGCGCGAGGTCGTGCACCTGCTGCAGCTGCGGAGCGACGTCGAGGGTCCCGGTGCGGGCTTCCGGCACCCGGAGCACCTCCCCCGGCTCAGGCCAGGCCTCTTCGACGGCGTTCTGCAGCCGCAGCCACGCCTGCCCTGCCGGGGTCGCAGCCGGCGGCATGAGCAGGGTCCGCCCAGCCTGCTTAGGGCGCTGCCAGGTGCGGGGCGCGAACAACACTTCGCCGTCGTCGGCGGGCGGCGCGACGTCGACGGGATACACCTGCAGCCGCTGCCCGCCGTCGGTGAGCCCGGTCACCAGGGCCAGGTGGACGGCGGGCGCGCCGCCGCCGGGACGGAGCGCGGCCTGGGCGTGGTCGAGGCCGTCGAGGTAGCGCAGTTTGAGCACGTCGCGCTCGCCGGCGAGCTCCCGGTCGGCCTCGGCAAGAGTTTCCCGGCTGGGCCGGTCGTCGGGTCCTTTGCCTACGCAGAAGATTTCGACCTTGCCGACGACCGCGCCGCCCGTCTTGCGGCCGATGACCGCGAGCGCCTGCTCGGCAAGCAGGTCCGCTGCGCCGGGCCCCCAGGCCAGGCAGCGCAGATGTCCGGCAGCCTCGGGCTGCAGACTGAGCAGCCGGGCCAGCACTGAGGTGAGCGCGGCACCGGCGTATCCGCTTTCGTCGCGGGCTGTCCGCCCTCCGTAAAGGCCCCACACGCGGCCTTCGCTGGTCGGGACAAGCGCGCTGTCCTGGGTAGACAGGCGCAGGTGCGCCGGGTGCTGGGACGCGGTAGTCCGGGCCACCGCGGCGGCGGCCGCCGCGACGGGCTTGGTCTCGGTGTCCGAGGTGTCCGCACGACCGAGCAGCTTCCACAGCGCGGACACGTACTGGGCGAGCCACTCCGCCTTCATCGGGGCCAGGCCGGTCAGGGCGGCGGCCCGGTCCCCGCCGGTCACGGCGCCGGCAAGGACGAGGGCTTCCGCGCTGCTGGTGTCGCCGGCGGACTCGCTGGCCGCGCACGCCGCGGTCCACGCGGCGGTCCACGCGTCCAGCAGCGCGGGCTCCAGGCCCCGGTTGAGCAGCTTGCGGGCCGTGTCCGCCAGCTGCTGGGCCAGGGGAAGCAGGGCCGGCGGCACGGAGTCCTGGGTGGGCGCGTCGGCCGAGCAGAACGCGCGCAGGGTCGGCTCCGCGGTCATGTGCAAGGTCAGGGCCGGCTGCTCGGCGAACAGCAGCGCAGCGCGCAGCAGCGCAGCGTCGTCGAGGTCCGGCTTCCAGGAGACCTGGACGGCGCTCGAGTCCTCGGCCTGCAGGCGCAGCTGGATCAGCGGGAGGTCGCCGGGGCCCGCGAGGTCGGCTTCGGCGAAGGCCTCGAGGAGGTCGCCGTCGTCGGCGGGCTTGAGCAGCAGCCCGTCGATGGCGCCTTCCTCGTCGTGCCAGCGGTGCATCAGCGCCCCGAGCCGCAGGCGGGCGCACGCGAGGGTGATCATCTGCCGGGCCTTGGACGCGTTGGTGGGCTGCTGCGCGTGCGCGCTGACCACCTGCACCCACTGGATGACGCCGCCGAGCTGCTGCGTGGCCTTCGCCATCGCCGCTTCCGGGCAGGAGGGGCTGCTGCCGCTGATGGCCTTGTCGTGCAGCAGCCGTTCGAGCTTGCGGCGGAGCGGCGCGGCGAACACGTGCCGCTGTTGGGCGTCGTCGAGGTCGAGGAGTTCTTGGGCGGCTTCGCGGTTCTCCGTTCCGCGCCGCAGGGCCTGGGCGGTCCGTTCGTACCGTTCCCAGGGCAGGGCCGCCGCCTGGCCGTCGGAGGGGAGGTCGCGCCGGTAGTCGGCGATCGCGGTCGTGGCGGCTTTGACCAGGTCTGGGCTCTTCTGCTCGAGGACTTCGCGTGCTTCGTCGTACTGGAGCTTGGCGAGGACCTCGTCGCTGCCGGACTGCAGCAGTCCCATCACTTCGTCGGCGGCCGCCTCGGCGGCCCCCAGTGCGCGCAGCCCGGGGCGGCGGCTGAGGACCGTCTTGGCGCGGCGCCGCAAGTCAGCGTAGTCCCGGGGCCGGAGCAGGTCTTCGCTGGTCCGGCGCGCCGCGAGCTTGAGGTTGTCCCCGACCCGGGCGCTTTCCACGCGCGGCCCGGCGGCAGGGTCGGCGAACCCGCCGAGGGCGGGCAGCGCGCGCAGCGGGTCCTCGCCGGCCGCGAGCCGGTCCAGGTACGCCGCGACTGACGCGGCGCTGGGCTGGCTCGCCGCGCCGGCGTGGACGATTGCGTCGCGGACCGCGCGCACCGGGCCGTCCAGGGGCACGGCCGGCTGCTGCTGGGCCAGCAGCGCCAGTCCTGCCGTGTCGAGCAGCTGGCTGGGCGACACCGACTCGAACAGGTTCAGCGACTGCCGGTCCGGGACCTGCTGGCCTTCGCAGAGCACGAGCGCCAATCCCCGGGCTGCACCGTTCTCCCGGCTGTTGCGCAGCGCCGTCCCAGACACCCCGGACAGGGCGTGCTCGCCGAAGCGGGCCGGGTCGGCGGACACCACCCGCAGCGGCGGCAATTCCGGCCCCCACGCGGCCACCATCCCTTCCGCGAGGTCCGCCGGCACTCCTTCGACGAGCACAAAGCACGCCGCGCCGGGCAACCGGCCGATGTAGGCGGCCAGCGCCCCGCCCAAGCGGCGGCTCACGGGCGTGCCCGCTGCGCGCGCTCGCCGACCACTGTCGTCCGGTCCGACAGCCCGAGCGCGAGTCCGGACTGGCTCATCAGCTTCTCCGCGCGGCGGGCATTGCGCTCCAGTCCCGCGCCGTCGACCTGCCCGGACAGGTTCGTCCCGGCGGCCGATTCCTGGTTGATCACGAGCCCCCACTCCCTGCGCACTGCGCCGAAGAAGTCTTGGCTGGACAGCGGCATCTCCGCGGACAGGGCGCCTACCAGCGCGCCTAGCAGGTCCGTCGTCGCGGTCAGAAAGGGGTAGCGGGTGCCGCCGAGCAGACCGACGGACTGCAGCAGAACCCGGAACCCGTCCTCGCTCCTGCTGTAGTTGGCGTTCTCCACCGACTGCCGCGCCAGCTTGAGGTAGTCCTCCTCTCCGCTTCCGGCCGGCAGGGCGCGGAGCTGCCTGCTCACGCTGCCTGGGTCCTCGTCGTCGGTGAGGCCGCTGCGGGGCTCGAACTCGCTCACCCAGGCACGGTTGCGGTTCTCGCCGTGGAGCCGGCGCATCTCCCGCGCCAGGGTCCGCAGGGTCGCCTCCCCCAGGCGGATCCGGGCGCGCCGGTAGGAGTCCTCCGACTTCTGCCGGACTGGGTCCTGCGCGCGGGTCACCCCGCCGAAGCTGAGCAGCAGGTACCGCTCGGACTCGAGGGTCCCGGTCGCGTCCCAGGCCGTGCGCAGCGCGTGCACCGCCACGTCGAGCGCGAGGACGGTGCGCAGCTGCCACAGCTTCGCCGGCCCGCTGGCCCCGCCTTGGAGCATTACGCCTTCTGCGTGCCGGCACAGCCGGCTCGCGAGCTCAGCCAGCGCCGGGTCGCCGCCCTGCTCCCAGGCCGCCTTTTCGTCCGCCTCGAGGTCCGGCCGGGAAGTATACGCGTCGGCGGACGCGAGCGCTGACTCGAGCCGGTCGCTGATTGCGGACAGCGGGCTCGGCGCGGTCAGGGCCCGGCGGATCTCTGCCACCGCGCGCTCCCCGGCCGCTGCGGCGTCCGGGTCCCCGGGGTCGGCGAGCATCCGGGCGAGGGTGATCCCGCTGCCGCGCATGTAGACCTTCCGGACGCTGTAGTCCGCGCGGCGCGGGCTGGGCTTGCGCGCGTCGTACCAGAGCAGCGACTGGTGGAACGGCCGCAGCAGCCAGGCGCCGGGCTGCCCTCGCTGGGTGTCGGGGTCGACGAGACCTTCCAGAGTCGACCGCGCGAGCCCGAGGTTCGCGGAGCCGCGCACCTCCCTGCCGTCGGCAAGCGCTTGCCCGTACTGGGTGAGGCTGGTCTCGTCGTCCCCGGCCCGGCCGGGGGTGTCGTCGCCGGCGAGGAAGTTGTGCCCGAGCGCGAGGCTGCGCACCGCGAACCTGCGCCGCTTGGGGCTGTGCAGGTCCGCGGGGTCGGCTGGTGCGCGGAAGTCGTTCTCGGCGAGGGTGAGCAGCGTCTCCGCGCACAGTTGCGGGGCGCGCTCGTCGCGGTCCGGGTCGAGCGTGAACAGGGTCCTGGCGATGCTGCCCGGCGAGAGGCTCCTCACCGCGGCCATCAGCGGCCGCCCGCAAAGTGGGGCAGGCCGACGGTCACCAAGGCCGGCGGGACGCTGTCCGGGTCGGCGACCCGCAGGCTGTCGTCGGGGGCCGGCGCCTCGGCCAGGCGCCCGTAGAAGCCGCGCAGGTCGTTCATCTCCGCTACTCCCTGTCCGACGGGCCCCTGATACTCCGCGGCTTCGCGGATCGCCTCGTACATCCGCGGGCCGATCCGCAGCGACAGCGCCGGGTCGCCCCCGACGACCAGGTCGACGTCGAGGTGGTCCACGTCGAGCAGCTGCTCGACCAGGCCCCGGTCCGGGACGGACACGCTCAGCTTCTCGATGGGGACCTGGCCGTGGACCAAGGAAGGGCGGGCCGGGCGGAACGCGCCAGGGTCGCGGGCGAACAGGCACGCCGGGTCGGGGACCACCAGGCCTTCGTGGGGGCTGGCGAACCCGGTGACCAGGAAATTCAGGCCCCGGACCAGCTCGGTGCGGGCCAGGACGGTGTCCCCGCCCGCGCTGGCGGCCCGGGCAAGGGCGAGCAGGTCGGGCAGGTAGCGGTAGTCCAGCAGCCGCCGCGCAGCCGCGGCGGGCCCGCCGAGGTCGCCGGCCGCCTCGAAGTACAGGCGCTGGCGCCACAGGGACCGGGCTGGCGCGTCCTCGGGACGGTCGGCGTTGACCAGCGCGTCGAGGCCGTCTTCGACGCGGGTCAGGTCTTCGTCGGTGCTCACCATCTCGCCGAGCGCGTGGAAGGTCAGCGCCCGCTGCTTGGTCTGCACCCGGTCCAGCGGAGACCGGCTCCCGCTCAGCCGGGTCAGGCTTCCGCCGGGCGCCGCCGCCGCCGGGGCGTCCAGTCCGGCGCCGTCCGATCCCGCGCCGGGGTCTCCGGCGAGGACCCGGACCGCGCGCGGGGCGCCGGAGGTGTCGCGCAGCCACCCGTCGGCCTCAAGGTCGCTGACCTCTCCCAGCCCGGCGCGGCGCATCCCCGAAAGCAGCGGCGACCGTTCAATGGCCTCCGCGGCCAGGCCGCCGCCGACGACCCGGGTGTAGTAGCTGCTGGTCGCGGTGTAGGCGTCGGACCCCAGGTCGCGGGCGCCTTCCTTCACGCTCGCGCAGCTGTCGCCGCCCACGACCGCCCACGACAGGACCGCAAGCACCTCACGAAGGGTCGGAACCGCTTCCCCGGTGCCCAGGCGCACCAGCGTCCGCAGCTGTTCGCGCACCCCCGCGTCCCGCAGCGCCGCGGCGTTGCTGCGCATCGGGCAGCCGCCGGCGTCGAACGGGCACTGGTCGCACCCGCCCCACAGCTCCTCGCGGGAGAGGTAGTCCAGCAGCTGGCCCCACAGCCCGTCGGCGGTCGGCCGCTGCCGGTTCGCGTTCACGACAGTCACCAGGCCCGCCGCAGCGGCGCCGTGGCGCAGCGCGGCTTCCAGGGCCTCGGCGACGTCGGCGTCGCCGAGCTCGGCGAGCGCGTCCCGCATCACGCCCTCGTTGGCGCACACCATCGCCTGCGCCCCCGCCGCGACCGCGGCAAGGACGCCGCGCAGCGCCTCGAGGCGGGCGGCTGGGCCGGGGAGGCCCGAGAGGTCTTTGACCACCAGCCGGCCCGGAGCGGCTTCGACGGCGGCGTCGACCTCGGGCAGCGCGGCGCCGACGGCCCGGCAGTAGGCCTCCGCGACGGCGGTCTTTCCCGTCCCTGCGTTGCCGGTCAGGACCACCACCCCGGGCGTGCCGGCGGCCGCCCACGCGGCCACGTACCCGGCGAGCCGGGTCTTTGCGTCTGCGCCGAGGACCGCGGACACGGCGCCGGAGTGCTCCCGGTAGGCGCCGCTCTGGTCGGCGCTGAACACCGAAAGCGCGCGCAGCGCGGCCACGGCAGGGAGTTCTGCGGGCGCGCCGGCGCCCGCTGCGTCGTCGTTCATCACCCGGCAGCCTGCCGGGCCGCGCCGTCCCGCGGGCGCCTGGCGCCTGCAGGCTGTGCGCCGTGCCGGCGCGCCGCCACTAGCTCGCGGGCGGTCCGGGGACGGATCCCGGCCTTGCGCAGGGTGTCGGCGAGCGCCCCGACGATCACCTCGGCCGCGGGCGGCGGGACCGCGTTGCCGATCTGCCGGCGGACCCGCGGATACGCCGACCGGAATTCCCTGGCCCCCGGGCCGCAGCCGTGCTCGAACACGAACGTGTCGGGGAAGCCCTGCAGGCGCGCCTTCTCCCGGTTGCTCAGCCGCCGCGGCTCCGCGTGGTGGTAGCCGTGAGTCCCGCCGCCGCCCCCCGCGATCATCGTGTAGGCCGGCTTGGAAGGGTCCAGCCGCCGGTACACGTGGCTGATCAGCCCCTTCACCGCCAGCGGGTGCCCCGCCGGGATCGCCTCGAAGTTCCCGCCCGGCGGAATCAGCTTGAGCCGCTCCGCCACGTCAGGGCTGTCCAGCCCCCGCTCGTGGTTCGGCGCCGCGTCGTCCAACGGAAACCAGTCCAGGGCTTCCGCAACCGTCTTCGGCTCGTCCGCGTACGCCGTCGGGATCACCACCGGCTGGGTGCGCAGGTCGTGGCGGACCCCGACCACGATCAGCCGCTCACGGTGCTGGGGAACGCCCAGGTCGGCCATGTCGACCACCTGCGCGGTCAGGTCGTACCGGACGCCCGGGACGCCGTCGCGGCGGTCGGCGAAGCTCGAGGGGGACCGCAGCGCGTGACGCACGAGGGTCCACGCCGTCCCCCGGTTCGCGGACAGCAGCCCGGGCACGTTCTCCAGGACGAACCCTGCCGGGCGCAGCTCGTCGAGGAACCGCGCGACTTGGCGGAACAGGTTGCCGCGGGCCGTCTTCAGCCCGTCGTGGTTCCACAGCGTCGAGTAGTCCTGGCACGGCGGCCCCGCGAGCAGGATGTCGCACGGCACGTCCGGCACCGGGATCTGGGTAATGTCCGCCTCGGCGATGTGCGCACCCAGGTTGCGCCGGTACGTCTCGACCGCCCAGTGCTCGTTGTCCACCGCCCACACGACCTGTGCTTTTCCGGTCTCCTCCGCGCCGAGGTCCATCCCCCCGCAGCCGGAGAACAGCGACACGGCCGCGTACCGCTGGCCCGCGCGAGCCATCAGCGCTGCTCCTCCTCGGCGATGACCAGCTGCACGCTGCAACCCAGCTCCGCCGCTACTCGCTTCAGCGCGGCCAGGCTGAGCTTCTGCCCGCCCGCCTCGAGCCTGGCCACAGCCGACTGAGTCGTGCCCAGCCGGGCCGCAAGACCCGCCTGGGTCAGGCCGGCCCCGAGGCGCAGCTCGCGCAGCCGAGCCCCGACGGCCGGGGCGTCACACGCAATGCGGCCGGCCGAGGCAGCGGGCGCGGCAGAGGTTCCGGGCATGCGTCGCAGGCTATGGGCCGCCACCGACAAGAGCGCAGTCCGCCACGCCGCAACTCAGTGGCCCAACTCAGCGGCGGGCGGCTGCGCCGAAGACCTCGGCGACAAGGCGGAGCAGCGCGGCGACGTCGCTGCCGGCCTCGACGGCGAACGCCAACGGATCCGCGCCTTCGCCGGACGGGTAAACCCCGACTGCCCAGCCCTGGTGTGCTGCGCGGGACCACGCCAGCGAATCGTCGGCGTCGGTCACCAGCAGCCGGCCTCCTCCTTCGAGGACCGACTCCAGCGCCGCGTTCATCCCGCCCGTCTGCGCGAACTTGGCCGGAAACCCTTCGCCCCGCAGGGCGGCCAGGGCGTCGGCGTACTCCGCCTCCCCGCGCCGCATCGTTTCCTCGTAGGACAGCATCCCAGGCCCCTCTCGCAAGCTGTTAGCCGTCGTATCGGAGCTAGCTGGCAGGACCGCCGCAACGAGTGACGAGGCCGGCCTGCCACCGTTCACGCTGACCCCGACCGCGGTCCCGACAGCTCAAGATCGTGGGCGGCACGGTCCAGGTCGTACGTTCCCGCGGGTTCGACCGGCGACGCCGGCGATCCGGCTCCGGGCGGTCGCAGTCCACCAGCGCCGTTGCCTGGCCGAGCACGCGCTCGGGCGCCGTACGCGGACAATGGTGCCGCGGCCGACGAGATGACATGGCGGTCGGGAACGAACGGCTCGATCAGGTGCCCGGCGTAATCCGCGCAGCTGCCCGGCCCACTCGACCCGGTCCCGGCGGTCCCCGCGGTAGCGGTTGACGGCGATCCCCCCGAGCCGGAGCCAGTCGTCGAAGTGCTGGTGGACAGGGGCCATCGGCCGGGTCATCCGCGCCAGGTCAACCGGCCTGCCGGCTGGGCCACAAGCGCAGGGTCGGCGAGAGACCGGTCATGCGTCCGGGGTGCGTCGATCCTGTGCGGCCAGCCACCGCCGGTCGTACCCGGTGAGCGCTGTTACCCGGTCCACGCTGTACCCCTGCCCGAGCAGGGCGATGGACTGCTCCGGGGACCACTCCCCCTGTGGGACGACCGCGCTGCGGACCTGGACCTCGCCGAACAGCTCACGCTTCGTCTTGGTCGCCATGGCTGCCAACGGTAGGGCTGCTGTTCCGCCCACCTTCGGAGCCGCCGCGCCGGTCTGCCCGACGCCGGCGGCGAGCCGAGCCCCGTGGCAGACCCGTCCGTGCGGACAAGATCACTAGTCCGCCACCTGCCGGCCGTACGTTCCGCGCCGGATCGGTCGCTGCTCGCGGCCGTAGAGCGCCCTTGGGGCCGGGGGCGAGTGGCGGGTGTGCGTGGTCAGACGGTTCGTCCGACGGGCAGTGGCCGGCGGCGCTTGGGGAACGGTTTGCCTCCGTGGTGTTCGGTGCGGAGCCGGCCGACCTCGCGGTGCAGGGCCTGGTTGACCAGGTCGGAGAGGTTGACGGGCCCCTCGGGCTGGTTTGCCAGGTACATGATCGCGTCCCGGGCTTCCTCGGAGATCGTGATGTCGACGTAGGCGCTGAGCTGGGTCTGGCCGTCCTTGATCCGCTTGCTGGACGCCTTGGGCGCCGGCACGGCCGCCGCGGGCGCCGGTCGCTCGTCGGCCTCCTCGGCCGGGGCCGCCGCGGCGGGGATGACCGGCGGCAGGCGCCGGGAGGTCCTGTTCAGCGGGTTGGTGTCACCAAGTCCACGTGTGGTCATGCCGGTGTCCTCTCTCGCTGGAGCAGTTCCCGGGCCGCGTCCCGGTACTGCTGGGACGCCTTGCCGTGCGGGTCGTACACGGTGATGGGCTGGTGGCGGTGGTAGCTCTCCCGGATGCGGACACTGCGCCCGATGACGGTCTGCAGGGTCGCGTCGGGAAACCGTTCGCGCAGGGCGGCGATCACGTCAAGGTCCAGGCGTTGCCGCTGGTCCGCGGCCACGACCAGGACGTGCTCGATGGCTAGGCCCGGGTTGAAGCCCGTCCCCAACCTCGGCGACGGTGTCGACGAGTTCGGCCACCGCCGCCAGCTCGATGCCCCCGGGCAGGACGGGCACGAGGACCTCGTCGGCCGCGACGAGCCCGCTGACGGTGAGCAGTCCCAGCGCCGGCAGGCAGTCGATGAGAACGACGTCACGCGGCCGCGCCTCGTGCAGCGCCCGCTTCAGCCGCAGCTCGATACCGGGCTTGCTGGACAGGCCCCGTTCGACCCCGGTCAGCTCCGCGGTCGCCGGGACCACCTCGACACCGGGCACCGCGGCGGGCACCGCGGCCTCGTCGACGCCGGCCTCGCGCATCAGGACGGACAGGACGTCGTACTCCCCCGGCACCGCACCGAGCCACTCGGTCGCGTTGCGCTGGCTGTCCAGGTCGACCACCAGCACGCTCCGCCCGGACTCGGCAATCTCCGCGGCGACCCCGGTCGTGCCAACCCCGGTCGGTGTGCGCGTGAGGGGGACCGTCAGCAGATGACCGCCGAACCGGGCGAGCACGTGCAGCAAGGGCTGCTGTCCCCTGCTGCCGCCGACCGCCCTCAACCCCCTCCTGGCAGGCCTGTCCGGACCGGTCCTTCCGGTGCGCGCACTCGACGAGGCGCTGCTCAGCGCACGGGGCACCGGCAGCTACCTGGACCGCTACGTCGACCTGTTCCGCTCGAGAACGCTCATCCGACACGGTGCGTGACATATCGTCACGCCGTGTACCTCCAAGTGGTGTGTCCGTGCTGTTCCCAGGAAGCCAAAGTGACCGTGACCCGCCAGCGAGGGACGAGCGGCGAGCTGTCTCCCTGGCGGGTGACCAGGTTCGCGTGTGCCGGTGGTCACCCGGCGCCCAGCGACAACGACGGGTGGGCGGTCATCAACGGAGCACAGACGTCACGTTCGGGCTGCTAGGCAGGAGCCAGCGCAGCGCCGGGTAGTTGCCTGGGTTGCTCCCTCTGTCGACCGGGCCCGTCGCTCACCGCCGATCAGCTGCTGTCCTGGTCGAGGAGGTCGAGTTTCTCGACCTGTTCGGCGAGGCCCTTGCGGGTCGACGCGCTGATCTGCTGAGTGACCGACTCCAGCTGCCCGTCGGATCCGCGGGTCACGGCACTGAACCGCTGCACCCACCGATCACCGTCCCAGACCGGGTCCTCGCCAACCAACCCCATGTCCATAGACAAACCACAACTGGGGTGCCTCGCGTTTCTCGGACAGTGGATATAATCTTTCCACTTAGATGAGAGGCCAGGTCGTGAGTCGAGCAAAGAGGGTGTTCAGTCCGGAGTTCCGTGAGGACGCTGTCCGGTTGGTCATCGATTCGTCGCGGCCGATCGCCTCAGTGGCCCGGGAGCTGGGGATCGGTGAGGGGACCCTGGGTAACTGGGTGAACATCTACCGCCGCGAGCACGTCGGGGAGGAACCGGGGCTGAACGTGAGCGACCAAGCCCGGCTCCGTGAACTCGAGCGAAAATACCGGGAGGTGAAGCTGGAGAACGAGTT
>JAABUO010002319.1_pt1 | contig 23326 bp, 14 predicted proteins | sample 5559291 | NCBI WGS metagenome assembly JAABUO01 (sample SAMN10711878, study PRJNA513372) | rock metagenome | isolation source: Antarctica rocks | place: Antarctica: Victoria Land, Finger Mt sud
GGTCGCCGTCGGTCTGCCGGTCGCCGTCGGTCTGCCGGTCGCCGTCGGTTTGCCGGTCCGCGTTCGGGATCCGGTCGACGGGACCCGGGTCTGTCACCGCCGGACCCTCGCCCACGCCGCCCGGGAACTGTCGCTCCGCTGCCCGGGTCAACAGGCGGAAGCGGGGCGGGCCGGGCTGTTCGGCGGGGGGCACAGCGGCGGCGTTGCCGGTGGCGGTGGACGGTGCGACAACTCGGGTCAAGGCGACTCTTCCGGGTCCGACGGCTGGGGTGTCGTGCCCATCCATGGTGACACCGCGGGCCCCGCGCAGGAGGCAGTTACGCCCAGGGCGCGACCGTGCCGGGTCCTGTCAGCCGGTGAGTTCGCCGGTGCCGACCAGGACCGCGGGACCGGCCAGGGTGACCCCGTAGCGGTCCGGGCCCAGTGAGGTGACCGCGGCCGTGAGCCCACCGCCCGCAACCGACACGTCGTAGGTCACCGTCGGGTCCCCCGCCCGGCCGTCCCAACGGTCCCCGTCGGCGTACAGGACGGCCGCGGCGGCGCAGATCCCGGTGCCGCACGACTCGGTCTCGCCCGCGCCCCGCTCGTACACCCGCATGGCGAACGAGCTGCGCCCGGTGCGCTGGACGAACTCGACGTTCACGCCCTCGGGGAACACGGTGGGCGGCGTCACCCGCGGAGGCTGCGCCAGGCTCCCGGCCCGGCTGAGGTCGGTCACCAGCACCACCGCATGCGGGTTGCCGACGTCTGCGCCGACCGCCGACTGCGAGATCTCCACCCCGTCGACAGCGACAGTCAACGGGGTGCGGTCGAGCCGGTAGCGCGCCAGGTCGACAGGGCCCATGTCCACCGACCACCAGCCACTCGACGGCGCGTCCGCCGACCGCGGGACGGGTCTCGCCGTCCGCAGCCCCGCCCGGGTCCCGATCGGCACCGGCAGCCCGGGCGCGGCCCGGCCGGTCGCCACCAGGTACTGGGCGAACACCCGGACGCCGTTGCCGCACATCTCCGCCGTGGTGCCGTCCGCGTTCCGGTAGTCCAGGAACCATTCGGGCTGGTCGGCGCCGGTCCGGGCACCGGCGAGGGCCGCCGACCGGATCACCCGGACCACGCCGTCGGCGCCGACCCCGGCGCGGCGGTCGCACAGCCGGCGGACCAAGGCGGGGTCCAGATCGCCGAACGCGTGACCGTCCGGGTCGTCGAGCAGTACGAAGTCGTTCCGCGTTCCGTGCCCTTTCGCCCAGACGACGACCGCTGGGGTGGCACCGCCGGCAGGCCGCGTCCGGCCGGGTCCAGGTCGCATCGGGTCGACGGCGGCGGTCATGCGGTCACGCTAGGCGCCGAGAGCACGCCGGCCAGGGCCCGGTCGAACAGGTCCGGTGCGTCCGCGGGCAGCCAGACGGTCGACCGGTCGCGGCGGAACCAGGACTGCTGCCGCCGGGCGAACCGCCGGGTCGCGGCCACGGTCGCGGCAACTGCCGCCTGGTCGTCGAGTCGGCCGTCGAGCAGGTCGAGGACCTGCGCATAGCCGAGCGCCCGCGGCGCCGTCGTCCCACGCCGCAGACCGGCGGCCACCAGCCGTCGGGTCTCCGCAACCAGGCCCGACCGCCACATCCGATCGACCCGGTCGGTGATCCGCGCGTCGAGCACTGTCCGGTCCAGGTCGAGCCCGATCACCGTCGCCGGCCGCGTCCTGACCGGATCCAGGTCGGCCGGCGCGGGTGGTGAAGGCAGACGCGCACGGAACGGGGCGCCGGTCAGGGCAATCACCTCCAGCGCACGGACGATCCGACGGCCGTTCGTCGGCAGGATCACCGCTGCGGCGTCCGGGTCGAGGTCCGCGAGCCGGGTGTGCAAGGCGGTGGCGCCAGCCGCGGCCAGTTCCGCCTCCAGACCAGCCCGGAGCTCGGGGTCGGTGCCCGGGAAGTCCAGTGGCTGCAGGACGGCGGACACGTACAACCCCGATCCCCCGACCAGCAACGGCAGCCGCCCCCGGGCCGCGATGTCGCAGAGCGCCGCTCTGGCTGCGCGCTGGTAGGCAGCGACGCTGGCGGTTTCGGTGACGTCGAGCACGTCCAGCTGATGGTGCGGGATCCCGCGGCGCTCGACGGGGGGCAGCTTCGCGGTCCCGACGTCCATCCCCCGGTACAGCTGCATCGCGTCGGCGTTGACGACCTCGCCGCCGAGCCGCAGCGCCAGCTGCACCGCGAGATCGCTCTTGCCGGTGGCGGTGGGCCCGACGATCGCGACGGTCGGCGCCCCGGCGGGCACGCTCAGGCGCGCGGGCCGACCGGGAGCCGCCCGGGACCGACCCCCGGCATGCCGATACCCGGCATGCGGATACCCGGTATGCCGAGCGAAACGGTACCCGGCCGGGGGTCGGCCGAGCCGGGCGTGACCGTCGGCGCCCGGCCGGTATTGCGCTGCCAGGCGTCGCCGGCCGGCGTCCGTCGGACCGAGAGCAGCGCTCCGTCGGCCATCAGGTGGTGGGGCGCGGCCGCGGTCACGGTCGTCCGGACGACGTCACCGGGCCGGAGGTCGCGATCGGTGCCGGACGGCTGGGACCCGGCGAAGTGGACGAGCCGGTTGTCCCGTGCCCGGCCGGACCGTCGCGCGGTTGCGCCGTCCTTGCGCCCACCCGACTCGCCGACCAGCAGCTCGACCTCCGCGCCGACGAGAGCACGGTTCCCGGCCCAGGCGATGTCGTCCACGAGCGCGGCGAGCCTGCCGTAGCGCTCGGTGACCACCGCGGCCGGAACCTGGTCCGGCATCGTCGCCGCCGGGGTGCCGGGGCGCGGGGAGTACTGGAAGGTGAAGGCGCTGGCGAACCGTGCCTGCCGCACGACGTCGAGGGTCTCGGCGAAGTCCTCCTCTGTCTCGCCGGGGAAGCCGACGATGATGTCGGTGGTCACCGCGGCGTGCGGCAGCCGCTCCCGGACGTCGTCGATGATCCGCAGGTAGCGCTCGCGGCGGTAGCTGCGGCGCATCGCCTTCAGCACCCGGGAAGAACCGGACTGCAGCGGCATGTGCAGGCTCGGCATGACGTTCGGCGTCTCGGCCATCGCATCCAGCACGTCGGTGGTGAACGACGCGGGATGGGGACTGGTGAACCGGACGCGTTCGAGGCCGTCCACCTCGCCACAGGCCCGGAGCAGCTTGGCGAACGCGGCCCGGTCGCCGAACTCGATCCCGTAGCTGTTGACGTTCTGTCCGAGCAGCGTGACCTCGATCACACCCTCGGCGACGAGAGCACGGATCTCGGCCAGGACGTCACCGGGCCGACGGTCCTTCTCGCTGCCGCGCAGGCTGGGGACGATGCAGAACGTGCAGCTGTTGGCGCACCCGACGCTGATCGACACCCAGGCGGTCGAACTGGACTCGCGTCGGGTCGGCAGGGTCGAGGGGAAGGATTCGAGCTCGTCGAGGATCTCCACCTGCGCCTGCTCGCGGACCCGCGAACGGTCCAGCAGCGCCGGCAACGAGCCGAGGTTGTTGGTGCCGAGCACGACGTCGACCCACGGCGCCCGCCGGATGATCTCGGTCCGGTCCTTCTGCGCCAGGCACCCACCGACCGCGATCTGCATCCCGGGCCGCTCGGCCTTGACCGACGCCAGGTGGCCGAGGTTCCCGTACAGGCGGTTGTCGGCGTTCTCCCGCACCGCGCAGGTGTTGAGGACCACCACGTCGGCCGTGGCACCCGGCTCGGCCGCGGCGTACCCGGCGTCGAGCATCACCCCGGCGAGGCGCTCGGAGTCGTGCACGTTCATCTGGCAGCCGTAGGTGCGCACCTCGAACGTCCGCGGCGATTCGGCTGTACCCGGTGCGTGCGCCGGGTCGGCCAGGGTGGACATCGTCGACCTCCGGATGCATCGGGGCCCGGCTCGCGCGGGCGCTCAGTGCCCGGCTGGCCCGGGCGCGCCGACCAGGGTAGGCCGAGCCCCGGGCGCAGGGCCCGGCCGTGCGCCCGGCCGACGGCGCGTCACCAGGCCCGACGGGGCTTCACCAGGCCCGGCGGTACTGCTCCGGGACGGCGAGGCGGTCGGTGTCCCCGAGCGCGGCAGCGGCGCGGCGCGGCCAGTAGGGGTCGCGAAGCATCTCCCGGCCGAGGATGACCAGGTCGGCCTGCCCGGACCGCAGCACGAACTCGGCGAGCTCCGGGGTGTCGATCATCCCGACGGCACCGGTCGCCACGCCGGCCTCGGCGCGGATGCGCGCGGCGAGCGGGGTCTGGTACCCGGGGAAGACCTCTGGTGCCTGCGCGGTGATGCCGCCGGAGCTTGCGTCGACCAGGTCGACGCCGGCCTTGCCGAGCAGGCGGGCGGTGGCCACGGAGTCCTCGATGCGATTGGCTCCGGCGGCGTACTCGTCGGCGGACAGGCGGGTGAACAGCGGGCCGTCCCAGACGGCGCGGACCGCATCGACGACCTCGAGCAGGACGCGGGCGCGTCGGCGCTCGTCCCCGCCGAACTCGTCCTCGCGGGTGTTGGTCAACGGGGACAGGAACTGGTTGAGCAGGTAGCCGTGCGCACCGTGCAGTTCCACCACGTCGAAGCCGGCGGCCCGGGCCCTGACCGCGGCGGCGGCGAACGCCGCGACGACCTCGGCGATGCCGTCCGCCGTCAGGGCGGTCGGCCTCGGGTGCCCGAGCAGCGGGGCGTCGGTGGGGGCGACGGCACCCTCCGGCACGTCGGCCTTCGCGCCGGCGTGGCCGAGCTGGATCCCCGCGGCGGCGCCGGCGGCGTGGATCATCCGGACGATGTCGGCCAGCCCGTCGACGTGGCCGTCGTCCCAAATGCCCAGGTCGGCGGTGCTGATGCGGCCCTGGCTGGTGACGGCGGTCGCCTCGGTGAACACCAACCCGGCGCCGCCGACCGCACGGCTGGGCAGGTGGACCCGGTGCCAATCGGTCACCGACCCGTCCGCCGGGGAGGAGTACATGCACATCGGGGACACCACGATGCGGTTTCGCAGCGTCACATCGCGGATGTCGAAGGGATCGAAGAGCAGGCTCATGGCCGCTGCAACGCGGACCGGCGACCGATGGCTTCCCCCCGACCTGCGCCCGGGTGACCACCGGGGCGCGCACGGTCGGTCGGTGACCGATCAGCGGGCGATCTCGGTGGCCCGGCTCTCCCTGACGACGGTGACCCTGATCTGACCCGGGTAGGTGAGCTCGTCCTCGACCTGTTTGACGATCTCGCGGGCCAGCACCTGCGCTGCCAGGTCGTCGACGAGGTCCGGCACCACCATCACCTTGACCTCACGCCCGGCCTGCATCGCGAACACCTTCTCCACCCCCGGATGGGCCAGCCCGATCTCCTCCAGTCGGGTCAGTCGGGTGACGTAGGCCTCCAGGGACTCCCGCCGTGCCCCGGGGCGCCCGCCGGAGATCGCGTCCGCTGCCTGGGTCAGCAGCGCCTCGACGGTGCGCGGCTCGACCTCGTTGTGGTGGGCCTCGATGGCGTGCACGACCTCCGGGTGCTCACCATGGCGCCGCGCCAGCTCGGCCCCGACCATCGCGTGGCTGCCCTGGGCCTCGTGGGTGAGCGCCTTGCCGATGTCGTGCAGGAAGGCGCACCGCCGCAGCAGTGCGGTGTCCAGTCCCAGCTCGGCGGCCATGACCCCAGCCAGATGGGCGGCCTCGACACTGTGCAGCAATACGTTCTGGCCGTAGCTGGTCCGGAATCTCAGCCGGCCGACCACCTCCACGAGGGCCGGGTGCAGGTCGGTGATGCCGACGTCGGCCAGCGCGTCGTCCGCCGCCCGCCGGCAGAGCGCGGCGATCTCGCGCTGGGCGGACGCGTAGGCCTCCTCGATCCGGTGCGGGTGGATGCGGCCGTCGGCGACCAGGGCGTTCAGCGTCACCCGGGCGACCTCGCGGCGCACCGGGTCGAAGCAGGACAGCACGACCGTGTCGGGCGTGTCGTCAATGATGACATTCACGCCCGTGACCTGCTCGAACGTGCGGATGTTGCGGCCCTCGCGACCGATGATCCGCCCCTTCATCTCCTCGGCGGGAAGCGAGACGGTGGACACCACCGATTCTGCTGTCTGCTCCGAGGCGACCCGCTGGATTGCGGACGTGACGACCATCCGGGCGGTGCGGTCCGCGGATCGGCGGGCGGCGGCCTCGATGTCGCGGGCGAGGATCGCGGCTGCTCGTCTGCTGTCCGCCTCCGCGGCGGTCAGGACCTCCCGGCGCGCCGCGTCGGCGGTCAGCCCGGCGATGCGTTCCAGCTCCGAGGTGTGTTCCGCCGTCGCCGCCAGCAGCGCTCGCTCCCGCTCGGCGAGGTCGTCCTGGTGTGCCTCGACGACGGCGACCCGAGCCGTGAGCCGCGCCACGTCGCCGTCGAGGCGCGCCTGCTCCCCGTCGAGGCGCGTCTGCTCTCCGTCCAGGCGCGAGCGTTCCCCGTCGAGCCGGGACTCGCGACGTTGAGCCTCGTCTGCACGTTGCGCCTCTTGCTCGCCGGCCGAACGCTGCCTCGCGTCGAGGTCCGCCTGCAGGGTGTCCAGCCGGGTCCGGGTTGTGGCCAGCTGTTGACGCGCGGAGCTCAGCTCCGCGGCAGCCGATTCGGCGGCCTCCCGCATTCTGGCCGCGTCGATCTCGGTCGTCTCCCGAGTCCGGGCACTCTCGGTCTCTGCGGACCGGATCAGGTCCGTGGCATCCGAACGCGCCTCCCGCAGGGCGGCGCCGGCAGCAGCGTGCTCGCGTTCGGCCGCCTGTAGTTCCTCGGTGGCCCGCGACCGCTCCCGGGTGAGCTCGGCCAGCTCGGCGTCCGCCGATGCCGACCCCTCGAACCGGTCCCGGGCCACTGGCGACTGCGGGCGTCGAACGGCACGGAGGACGGCGAGCAACACGGTCCCCACGAGGCCGGCGAGCAGAACGAGCGCGGCCACGAGGACAACCGCCACACGGGTGGTCATCGGGTACTCCAGCCGTCGCCGACCCGATCGGCGGCTGCCGGTCGGAAACCGCACGGCATCCGGACCGGCCACACCCCTGGTCCGTCCGCGCCCAGTGGTCGGACACGGCGACCGAGCAGGTCCGGCTCCGCCGACGTCGTGGCGGATCGTGCCCGCGGACGACGTCGGGGACCGCAGACGCCGTCCCTCTGCGACTACGTCGATCGGGTTCGCGGGCGAGCGGAAACGGACCGTGAATGCGAGGACCGTACATATCGAGGTACGGGTGACCGATCGGTCGCCCCGGGCTTCGGATGACGAGCAGGTGAACGGGCCGAGTATGGAGACCGACGTCACCCGGGTCAAGGCAGGTCGGCTCACCGTGGCGCGGACGGCCCGTTTCCCGCATTCGATGTCCGGCAGCTGCAGGTCAGACCCTGTTCGCCGCGGCAGGTCAGCCAGTACCCTCCTCGCCCGCGCTGGCGCGGCCCCCGACGTCATCGGTCTCGTCGCTGCCATCGGTATGGTCGCTGGCCGGCCGGCCGAACTGGTCCAGTGCCGCACGGACTGCCCGGAAGGACAACGCGCCGTCGTAGCCACGTCGGGACAGCTGGCCGACGATCCGCCGGGTCAGCACCTCCTGGGCCAGTCCGCTGGAGCGCGCGACTCGCTCCCTCGCCAGCTGGAAGGCCGCGTGCTCCTCCGCCGCCGGGTCGATGCCGCCGACCGCCGACGCGGCCACCGCGTCGGCAACGCCGTGGCGACGCAATTCAGCCGTGAGCGCCCGGCCGGCGAGCCGCCGGGTCCGCTGCCGCGACTCGACCCAGGAGATGGCAAACCTCGTGTCGTCCACCAGTCCGACGTCGCCGAGCCGGTCGAGCACGGCCTCGACGACGGTCTCCGGGGTTGCCCGGGCACGGAGGGCATCCGCAAGTTCGGCGCGGGTCCGGTCGCGTGTTTCGAGCTTCCGGAGCGCGATCTCCCGCGCGACCCGATACGCGCGTTCCGGGTCGTCAGGTTCCCCGGGCCCGCCGGTGCTACCCGGCCCGCCGGTGCTACCCGGCCCGCCGGTGCTACGAGGCCCGCCGGGATCACCGGACCTGTGAGAACCACGGCGCCCCGCCGAGTCGCTCACCGTCGCCGGGCCCTCCCGACCCAGCCCAGCCGGGCCCTTCCGACCCAGCCCGGCCTGGTCGGCCTGATGGCGATGTCCGGCCGACCCGGCACGCGGGCGTTGCGCCACCTCAGAACTCCAGATCGGTCCCGGGTGCGGCCGCCTCGGCCGGCACGTCGACCCGCGGGCCGACGCCGAGCTTCTCCTTGATCCGCTTTTCCACCTCGTCGGCCAGGTCGGGGTTGTCCCGCAGAAATCCTCGGGCATTCTCCTTGCCCTGACCCAGTTGATCGCCGTCGTAGGTGTACCAGGACCCGGACTTGCGCACGAACCCGTGTTCCACACCCATGTCGATCAGACCACCCTCGCGGGAGATCCCCTCGCCATAGAGCACGTCGAACTCTGCCTGCTTGAACGGCGGCGCCATCTTGTTCTTGACGACCTTGACCCGCGTCCGGCTGCCGACCGCGTCGGGACCGTCCTTGAGGGTTTCGATCCGGCGGACGTCAAGCCGCACGGAGGCGTAGAACTTCAGTGCCTTTCCCCCGGTCGTGGTCTCTGGCGAGCCGAACATCACGCCGATCTTCTCCCGCAGCTGGTTGATGAAGATCACAGTGGTGTTCGACCCACTGATCGCGCCGGTCATCTTCCGCAGCGCCTGGCTCATCAGCCGGGCCTGCAGACCGACATGGCTGTCACCCATCTCACCCTCGATCTCCGCGCGCGGGACCAGGGCTGCTACCGAGTCGATGACCAGGATGTCCAGCGCGCCGGACCGGATGAGCATGTCCGCGATCTCCAGTGCCTGCTCACCGGTGTCGGGCTGGGACACCAGCAGCGCGTCGGTGTCGACTCCCAGCTTCGCGGCATATCCGGGGTCCATCGCATGTTCGGCGTCTATGAACGCCGCGATCCCGCCGGAACGCTGTGCGCTGGCGACCGCGTGCAGCGCGAGCGTCGTCTTACCGCTCGACTCCGGACCGTAGATCTCGACGACCCGACCGCGCGGGAGACCGCCGATACCGAGTGCGACGTCGAGGGCGATCGACCCGGTGGGAATCACCTCGACGGGCGCCCGACCCTCGTCGCCCAGGCGCATGACCGACCCTTTGCCGAACTGTCGTTCGATCTGGGTCAGGGCCGTGCCGAGGGCCTTTTCACGGTCAGCAGTCATGGCAGTTGTCCGTCCTGCATCGGCGGGCGTTGCCCGCGTTGGTGGGTGGACTCGGACGTTAGGCACGCGCTCCGACAGGACCGTCCGGCCGCCACGAGATGTGGAGCACGGCCACCGCCGGTGGCCGTCGGGCGGGATCCGGACCGGCTGTGGACGAACGTGACGTGCTGTCTGGACCAGACAGTAGACCGAACGGGTGTTCGAAACCCCTATGACACGCCAGCTGTCGCGCGCGGCGCGGAGCAGGTTGTCGTCAGCGCTCGCGGTCGGGCAGCTGCAACGTTGTGTGCACCGCCCGCCACACGGACTTCGGGTCCTCCCCGTCCGCCAGCGCCTGCCGGACGGTCCGTCCGCCGAGGTCCCCGATGGCGAAGTCACTGGCCCAGGACTCGGCGAAGGTCCGCCCGAGCTGCCGCTCCAGCCGCACCCAGAACTCACTGACCCGCATCCGGTGAGTATCGGCCGCCCCGGCCAGGACGTCCGCCGACGGTGGTCGCGCCACGCAACCGGCCACCCGGCGGGGGAACCACCGGCCGCGGCCGCTCATCCGAACGGGACGACAACGAGACCACGCCCGACCGGGCGCCGTCCGACGACACCGCCACCGGGGAGCGCACATGCCTACCTCACCGACCCAGCCCGGCAGGGACGGCCGCGTCGTGACGAACAGGTCGACGCGGTGCCTCCGCCGGGCGCTCCCGGCCACCGTCGTGGCCGTCGTGGCCGGGGTCCTGGCCGCGGCGTGCGGGAGCGCGGCCAACAGCCCTGCCGTTACCGACTCCGGCACCGGGCCCACCGCCGCCGGGACCCTGGAACAGGGCAGCGGGCAGGTCACCTCGGGGCCGCCGGAACCGACGCGCCCCGCCCCGACCGCTACCTCGACCCCGACCCCGACCCCGACCCCGACCCCGACCTCGACCTCGACCTCGACCTCGACCTCGACGAGAGCCGAGTCGGCCCCGTCGACCGCGAACGCCACCTCGACCGGGAACGCCACCTCCACTGCGACTGCTACCTCCACCGACGGCTCGCCGGCGCCGGGCAGGGACGCACGCCTTCCCGCCGACTTCGCGCCGACCTCGTTCTCCGCCACCTCGACCGACCGCTGGTTCGTCCTCGGCACCGATGGGCGCAACCGGGTCCGACTGCTCACCACCGCCGACGGTGGGTCCTCGTGGGGCGCGGTCGTGCTCCCTGACGCGGCTCACGGGCCGGTCGGCGGCCAGGACAGGCCGGCCGTCGCGTTCTCCGACTCCACCCACGGGCTCGTCGCCGCCGGCGGCGGCTTCTGGGCGACCGCGGACGGCGGCCGCACGTGGCGTACCGGCGGGCCGGCCAACGCAGAGGTCCTCGAGGTCGCCGCCGGGCCGGGCGCCGGCTACGTCCTGCTGCACACGGCCGCTGGCGGCTACTCCCTCGGCCGGGCGGACGCCGGCGGGGTCGATCTGCGGCAGGCGCTGGGCGGAAACCGGTTCACCGATACCGTCCCGCACCTGGCGACCAGCGGAGCAACGGTCGTCGTCGTCTCCGGCGACCGGACGCTGCGCTCGACCGACGGTGGCCGGACCTTCGACAGCGTCCGCGGACCATGTGCCGCGGACCTCGGCGGGCGGGTGTCCGCGGCCGGCGCCACCGTGCTCGCATGGTGCGCGACCGGAAGCCAGGGCCAGGGGTTCGTCTCGACCGACCGTGGTGCGACCTTCACCAGAACCGATGCGAGCGGGAGCAACAGCGTGGTCGCCGCGCCGACCGGGTCCGGAGCCGGGTTCGTGTACGGCGGACCGACCGGTCTGCGGGTGACCGGAGGCAGCGGAACGGGCACGGCGGCCCGCGGCGGGATCGGCACCGTGCTGTGGGTCGGCTTCAGTACGCCGCGGCGGGGCTTCGCGATCGCCGCCGGGGATGCGTCAGGGGGCACTGGGACCGACGGGCTGTGGCGGTCGGTGGACGGTGGACGGACGTGGGCACCGGTCGGGGCCGGCGCAGGACGTTAGGCGACCGCCGGGGGGCCGTAGCGGCCGCCGACCACCGACGGTCGGGCCGCGTTCTGTCGGTGGCGGCCACGAGGATGGGGCGATGACAGCGAGGGGCGGCACCGCCGCGGGCGCGCGGCACACCAGCGGAGCGGCTGAGCCGGACTTGGCGGCCTCGCTGGCGGCGTTCTCCGCCCCGACCCAGGCCTGGTTCACCGGCGCATTCGACGCGCCGACCCCAGCGCAGGCCGGTGCCTGGGAGTTCATCGCCGCCGGCAGGGACGGGCTGGTGGTCGCCCCGACCGGTTCGGGCAAGACGCTGGCCGCGTTCCTGTGGGCATTAGACCGGGTAGCGACGGACCCGCCCCCGGAGGACAAGCTGCACCGCTGCCGCGTGCTCTACGTCTCCCCACTCAAGGCCCTGGCGGTGGACGTCGAACGGAACCTGCGGGCACCGCTCGCCGGCATCCGCCAGGCCGCGACGCGGCTCGGCCTGCCCGTACCGGAGGTCAGTGTCGGGCTGCGGTCCGGCGACACGCCCGCGGAGCAGCGCCGACGGTTCGCGACAGCGCCACCGGACGTGCTGATCACGACTCCTGAGTCGCTGTTCCTCATCCTCACCTCGAAAGCCCGGGAGTCGCTGCGGGGCGTGCGGACGGTGATCGTCGACGAGATCCACGCGGTTGCCGGGACCAAGCGCGGGGCTCACCTGTCGCTGTCGCTGGAACGGTTGGACGCCCTGCTCCCGCAGCCGGCGCAGCGGATCGGGCTGTCGGCCACGGTGCGCCCGCCGGAGCAGGTGGCGCAGTTCCTGTGCGGCACCCGGCCCGTCACGCTGGTCCAGCCACCCTCGACCAAGCGGTTCGACCTGCAGGTCGTGGTCCCGGTGGAGGACATGGCGGCCCTCGGTGAGCAGACCGGTGAGTTCGCCGGCTCCGCCGCCGGTGACGGTCAGCGCGCGTCCATCTGGCCGGCGGTCGAGGAACGGATCGTCGACCTGGTCACGGCGCACCGCTCGACGATCGTGTTCGCCAACTCTCGGCGGCTGGCCGAGCGACTGACCGGCCGGCTCAACGAGATCGCGCACGAACGGGTGACCGGGCAGAGCCTGGAACCGGACCTGACCGCCGCGGCGACGACGGCCCAGTCCGGCTCCTCGGCCGGTGCCCCGCCGGAGCTCGCCCGGGCCCACCATGGCTCGGTCAGCCGGGAACAGCGCTCGGAGATCGAGACGGCCCTGAAGACCGGCCAGCTGCCCGCCGTGGTCGCCACGAGCTCCCTGGAGCTGGGCATCGACATGGGCGCGGTCGACCTCGTCGTCCAGGTCGAGTCGCCGCCTTCGGTCGCCAGCGGGCTGCAGCGGATCGGCCGGGCCGGGCACCAGGTCGGAGCCGTCAGCAGCGGTGTCGTGCTGCCCAAGTACCGGGGCGACCTGGTGCAGACGGCGGTGGTCGTCGAGCGGATGGCGGCTGGGCTCATCGAGCAGTTCACCGTGCCGCGCAACGCTCTGGACGTCCTGGCCCAACAGATCGTGGCGATGACCGCGATGGAGGACTGGCCGGTGGACGACCTGCTGGGCCTCGTCCGGCGGGCGACGCCGTTCTCGACGCTTCCCCAGTCCGCCTTCGACGGGGTGCTGGACATGCTGTCCGGCCGGTACCCGTCCGAGGACTTCGCCGAACTGAGGCCCCGCCTGGTCTGGGACCGCGTCGCCGGTTCGGTGTCCGCCCGGCCCGGTGCACAGCGGCTCGCCGTCACCAGCGGCGGCACGATTCCGGACCGCGGACTGTTCGGGGTCTTCCTCGTCGGCGAGAAGGCGTCCCGCGTCGGCGAGCTGGACGAGGAGATGGTCTACGAGTCCCGGGTCGGCGACGTCTTCACGCTGGGCACGTCGTCGTGGCGGATCGAGGACATCACCCACGACCGCGTCCTGGTCTCCCCCGCGCCCGGCCAGCCCGGCCGGCTGCCCTACTGGCACGGCGACTCCCTCGGCCGGCCGGTGGAGCTCGGTGCGGCGATCGGCGCGTTCGTCCGCGAGACCGGTGCTCTCGTGAACGACGACCCGGCCGCCGCGGCTCAGCGGTGCCGGCAAGCCGGGCTGGACGAGAACGCGACGGCCAACCTCGTCGCCTACCTCGCCGAGCAGCGAGCGGCGACCGGTCACCTGCCCGACGACCGGACGATCGTCGTCGAGCGGTTCCGGGACGAGCTCGGCGACTGGCGGCTGGTTGTCCACTCACCGTTCGGCGCCCCCGTGCACGCGCCCTGGGCCCTGGCCGTCGGCACCCGGCTGCGGGAGCACTACGGCGTCGACGTGCAGGCCATGCACTCCGACGACGGGATGGTCTTCCGACTGCCGGACACCGAGGCCGAGCCGCCCGGCGCGGAGATCATCGCGCTCGCCGCCGAGGAGGTCGAGCAGATCGTCACCGCCGAGGTCGGCGGCTCGGCGCTGTTCGCGTCCCGCTTCCGGGAATGCGCCGCTCGGGCTCTGCTACTGCCCCGCCGCGACCCGGGTCGCCGTAGTCCGCTGTGGCAGCAGCGGCAGCGCTCCGCCCAGCTGTTGGAGGTGGCGAGCCGGTTTGGCAGCTTCCCGATCGTCCTGGAAGCGGTCCGGGAGTGCCTTCAGGACGTCTACGACCTTCCGGCACTGACCGGTCTGCTCCGCGACGTGGCCGCCCGCCGGGTCCGGATCGTCGACGTGGAGACGCCCCAGCCGTCGCCGTTCGCACGGTCGCTGCTGTTCGGCTACGTCGCCGCGTTCATGTACGAGGGGGATGCGCCGCTGGCCGAGCGCAGGGCCGCCGCGCTGAGCCTCGACTCCTCCCTGCTGGCGGAACTGCTCGGGCAGGCGGAGCTGCGTGAACTGCTCGATGCGGGCGTGGTGGTGACCGCCCAGTCGGAGCTGCAGCGGGTTGCCGAGGACCGTCGTGTCCGGGACGCCGAGGGCATCGCGGACCTGGTCCGCCGGCTCGGCCCGCTGTCGGTGGGCGAGATCGCCGCCCGCAGCGTCGACCAGGACGTCGACACCGCACTGGACCGGGTGGCCGACCTGTCCGCCGCCCGCCGGGTCATCAGGGTGCGGATCGGTGGCGTCGAGCGGGTGGCCGCAGTCGAGGACGCCGGTCGGTTGCGCGACGCCCTCGGTGTGCCGCTGCCGGTCGGGGTCCCCGAGGTCTTCACCGAGCCCGTCGAGGACCCGGTCGCGGACCTGGTGATGCGGTACGCCCGGGTGAACGTGCCGTTCACCGCCGCCGCGGTGGCCGCCCGCTACGGACTCGGCGTCGCGGTCGTGGAGCAGACGCTGCGGCGCCTGGCGACCCGGGGGCGGGTGGCGACCGGCGACTTCCTGCCGACAGAGGCCGTCGACGGGCTCCGTGCGCTCGCCGCGGAGGCGGCGGGGACAGCCGTCGGACGTCCGGACCACGGCGCGGACCCGCTCGCGGGCGCAGGTCAGGGTCGGGAGTGGTGCGAGGCCGACGTCCTGCGGCTGCTCCGGCGCCGGTCACTGGCCGTCCTGCGCAAGGAGATCGAGCCGGTCGAGCAGCCGGCGCTCGGCCGTTTCCTGCCCGCGTGGCAACACGTGCGGTCACCGCTGAGCGGCGCCGACGGGCTGCTGCGCGTGGTCGAGCAGTTGGCCGGCGTGGCGCTGCCGGCGTCCGCGCTGGAGACGCTGGTGCTGCCCAGCCGGGTCCGCGGCTACGCCCCCGGTCTGCTCGACGAGCTCACCGCCAGCGGTGAGGTCGTGTGGGCCGGCCAAGGGTCGCTGCCCGGTTCCGACGGATGGGTTTCGTTGCACGTCGCCGACACCGCGCACCTGACGTTGCCCGAACCCGACCCGGTGGCGGACCTGACGCCGCTGGCCCGGGCCGTGCTCGACGCGCTCGCCGGCGGCGGCGCTTACTTCTTCCGCCAGCTCGCGAGTGCTGTCGCCGCCGGCGGGGACAGCCCGGACGACAAGGCACTGACCGGCGCGGTCTGGGACCTGGTCTGGACCGGGCACCTGACCAACGACACCCTCGCGCCGTTGCGAGCGCTGGTGGGTGGGCGCCGGGCAGCCGCGGGTGCGGGTTCGCGGCGTCCTCCGCGGCGGACGCGCTACGGACGGCCCGGCGTCCGCTTGCCCTCGCGGGCGACCCCGCCGGACGTCGGCGGCAGGTGGGCGTTGACCGGGGAGGTCGACACCGACCCGACCCGGCGGCTGCATGCGCTGGCCGAGTCGTTGCTCGATCGCCACGGTGTGGTGACCCGCGGCTCGGTGCAGGCCGAACGGGTACCCGGCGGTTTCGCCGCGGTCTACCGGGTGTTGGCCGCGTTCGAGGAGTCCGGCCGCTGCCGACGCGGGTACTTCGTCACCGGGCTCGGCGCCGCACAGTTCGGCGCCACCGGTGCCGTCGACCGACTGCGCGCCGCGGATTCCGATGCCACCGGGCCGCGGGCCACCGGGCCGCTGACCACCGAGCCGCTGACCACCGAGGGGGCGGCCGGTTCTCCGACGGCGCCCTGGCTGTCCCCCGCCGACGCCCGCCACAGCGGGGCCCACCGCGGGCCGGACACCGGGCAGGTCGGGCGGCCGCGACCGTCGGAGCCGGCGCGGGCGGTCGTGCTGGCCGCGACCGATCCGGCGAACCCGTTCGGCGCGGCACTGGACTGGCCGCAGCGCGAACACCCGGGCGGTCATCGTCCCGGGCGCAAGGCAGGGGCGGTGGTGGTGCTGGTGGACGGCGAGCTCGCGCTCTACGTCGAGCGGGGTGGAAAGACACTGCTCAGCTGGTCCGACGACGCCGGCAGGCTCGGACCGGCCGCCGACGCCCTCGCGCTCGCGGTGCGCGACGGCGCCCTGGGCCGGTTGACGGTCGAGAAGGCCGACGGCGAGCACGTGTTGACCTCCGCCCTCGGTCAGGTGTTGGAGCACGCCGGGTTCCGGGCCACCCCTCGCGGGCTGCGGTTGCGGTCGTGACCGGCATGGCCGGCGTGGCCGGCATGGCCGCGGACCCGTCGCCGAGGGCAGCCCGGCCGGGAGGGACCTGTGCCAGAGGGTGACACCGTCTGGCTGGCCGGGCGGAACCTGAACAGCGCGTTGGGCGGGCAGGTGCTCACCACGGCCGACCTGCGGGTCCCCCGTTACGCCACCGCCGACCTCGCCGGCCGGGTTGTGCACGAGGTGGTCTCGGTCGGCAAGCACCTGCTGTTCCGATTCTCCGGCGGCCTCACCCTGCACACCCACTTCCGGATGGACGGAACCTGGCACCTGTACCGCCCGGGCGACCGGTGGCACGGGGGCCCGGCCTGGCAGATCCGGGCCGTTCTCGGCACGGCCGGCTACGACGCGGTCGGTTACCGGCTGCCCGTCGTGGACCTGGTGCCGACCTCGGCAGAGGCCCAGCTCGTCGGCCATCTGGGACCGGACGTACTGGGCGCCGACTGGAGCCCCGCCCGGGCCAGCGCCAACCTCGTCGCGCAGGGCGAGCGGGCGATCGGTGCGGCGTTGCTGGACCAGACGGTGCTGGCCGGGCTCGGCAACCTGTATCGGACCGAGGTGTGCTTCCTCGCGGCAATCACCCCATGGACGCCGACGTCATCGGTCGCCGACCTTGCCCGGGTGGTCGACCTGAGCCACCGACTGCTGAACCTCAACAAGGACCGGGCGCTGCAGGTGAGCACCGGTGACACCCGGCGTGGCCGGTGGCACTTCGTCTTCGAGCAGAAGCGCTGCCTCCGCTGCGGCGGCCCGGTGTCCACGAATCTGCAGGACACCGACGGCCGCCTCGTCGACCCGACCGCGGGCACCGGGCGACAGCGGCTCACCTACTGGTGCGCGCACTGCCAGGCCGGCCCGTCCCCGGCGAGCCGGAGCAGTCGTGAGCTGCTCGGGCCGCGGACCGTAGGGCGCACTCGCTACAGCCCGTGAGCGCGATGCCCACCGGGCGAGCCGGACCGGACCGCCGAGACGCCGAAGGCCCGGTCGCATCGCGACCGGGCCGTCGAGGTGTACATCCGTCGGCTGGACTCAGGCGTCCATTGCCTGGAACCACCAGGACTGCTCCTGGATCTCCTCGGCTGCCGCGATCAACTGGTCGTGCAACACCGGGTCGCAGTCCCCGGTCTTGTCGATCCGGCGCTGAAGTCGCTCGGAGACTCACCCTTGACCAGCCCGTCGCGCACGGGGATGAGGACGTCCCGTCGATGCTATTGCGCCCGCTCCACGCCAGCCCGCTGACGGCGAGCGCCGTCGGCTGCACCCGGCACGGCGTGCAGGGGAGGACGATCAGGCCGCGGCACCGGTGAGCCGGGCATCGACCCGCGGCCCGTCCGGCGCGATGCGCACCCGCGGCGGGACGACCAGCCGGCCGCCGATCCGGCGGCTGAGGACCGGGGTGGGCGCAGGACGCGCGGACATCGATGCGGCCGTCTCCGCCAGGGTGATCTCGTCGCTGGCCTCGCGCAGCACGGTGGACAACGGGACGTCGAGCGCCGCGCAGATCGATGCGAGCAACTCGCTCGACGGTTCCTTCTGGCCGCGTTCGACCTCTGACAGGTAGCCCAGGCTGACGCGCGCGGCGTCGGACACATCGCGCAGGGTCCGGTGCTGGGAGGTCCGGTGCCGGCGCAGAACCTCACCGAGCGTCCGCCGCAACAGGATCATCCGCACCCTCCCCTTCGTCCCCGCGCAGTCCTCGCCGCCGTCTCGGCGGTCTGTCGAGAGTAACGGCAGGCCACGCTCACCGACCGGAGTCCCCACCCCCGGCCCGGTCAGGCGCGGCGACCACTGCCGTCACCGATCGAGTGAACAGCTCGAGCACGGCATCGACCGTCGCGCTCCGGACCGCCGCCCGATCACCGTCCAACTGCAGGACGGCGGATGCTGTTCCCGCCGGCCACGTGACCGCGACGTGCACCTCACCTGCCGGGTGGCCGCCCTGCGGGCCGGGTCCGGCGACCCCGGTGGTGGCCATCCCGCAGTCAGCGGCCAGCCGGCCACGCACCCCGTCGGCCATCGCCCGCGCCGTCTGGGTGGCAACGGCCCCCTCGGTCTCGAGCAGCTCGGTTGCGACGCCCAGCAGCGTGTGCTTGAGGTCCGTCGAGTATGCGATCACGCCACCCCGGAAGACGGCTGACGAGCCGGGGACCGAGGTCAGGGCGGCTCCGAGGAGACCACCGGTGAGCGATTCGGCGACCGCGACGGTCCAGCCCGCGGTCATGAGGAGGGCGACGACCGCCGAGGCCGCTGCGGACTGGTCCGATGGGGGAGGTCGTCCGGCAGCGGCCAGCGCCGCGTCCGACGGTCCGGTCACCGAGAGCGGACGAGCCGCGCCGCCCGCGCTGCATAGTCCACGCCGGTAACGGACGACACCACCGCCGCCGCGACCAGCGTGACCAGTCCGGCCACCTTCACGGGGCCGTCGAGCGGGACCAGCAGCAGCGTGATCCCGACGGTGAGCAGCACCGTCTTGGCCTTGCCGCCCCGACTGGCGGGGATCACGGCGATCCGGGCCACCGCGGAGCGGATCGCCGTCACACCGACTTCACGGACGAGAACGGTCACGGTCAACCACCACCACAGGTCGCCGAGCACGGAAAGGCCGATCAGCGCCATCCCCGTCAGGACCTTGTCCGCGAGCGGGTCCGCGAACTTCCCGAGGTCGGTCACCAGGCCGTACCGGCGGGCCACCTGCCCGTCGACGCGGTCGGTGGCCGAGGCGAACAGGAACACCCCGGTAGCGGCGATCCGCCAGCCGGTGGAGTGGCCGCCACCGGCGAACAGGACCAGCGCGAACGGCAGGACCAGCAGGAACCGCCCGAGGGTCAACATGTTCGCGGCGTTCAACCTGCTGACCGGCGCGGCGGGTGCGGTCGGTGGGCGGCCCGGCGCGGCCGTGGCGGTCCCAGGGTCGGCCATCGCGCAAGGTTAGCGGCCGCTACCCACACCGGCCGGGACCGCCGGTACCGGCCGGCCGGCAGCGAACGGGACTGCCATCAGGTCCACGCCGTCGTTGCCGGTCACTCGGACCTCGACCAGGTCCCCGACCTGGGCCCCCGGTGCGCCGATCACGGTGGTGACCCCGTCGACCTCCGGGCCCTGGTGCTCCGCGCGGCCCTCGACAGTTCCGTCGGCTTCGACCCGCTCGACCAACACCCGCATCCGCTCGCCCAAGCGCTCCTCCGCGCGCTGCGCGACCAGTTCGTCGACCAGGGACGACACCGCCGCAACCCGGTCGTCGATCTCGGCCTGGCCGTGGTGGCCGTCCAACGAGGCTGCCTCGGTGCCCTCCTCGTCGGAGTACCCGAAGACGCCGACGGCGTCCAACCGCGCGGCGGACAGGAAGGCCGTCAGCTCCGCGACGTCGGCCTCGGTCTCCCCGGGGAAGCCGACGATGACATTGCTGCGCACGCCGGCCGCGGGGCGGTGCCGGCGGATGCCGGCGAGCAGGTCGAGGAACGCGCCGCGGTCCCCGAACCGGCGCATCCGCCGCAGCAGAGGCCCGGACGCGTGCTGGAACGACAGGTCGAAGTAGGGCACCACGCCATCCGTGCCGCACAGCGCGTCGACCAGGGTGGGGCGCATCTCCGCCGGCTGCAGGTAGGAAACCCTGACCCGCTCGATCCCGTCGACCGCGGCCAGCCGGGGCAGCAGCCGCTCCAGCGAGCGCAGGTCGCCGAGGTCCTTGCCGTAGCTGGTCGTGTTCTCACTGACCAGGAACACCTCCCGCACGGCGTCCGCGGCCAGCCACTCGACCTCGGCCAGCACATCCTCGGCAACCCGGGACACGAACGCGCCGCGGAAGGCCGGGATTGCGCAGAAGGCGCACCGCCGGTCACAGCCGGACGCGAGCTTGACCGAGGCCAGCGGACCGCCGGTGAGCCGCCGCCGGACCGGGCGGGGGCCCGACGCCGGAGCCGCGCCGAGCGCGACGACGTCGCCGGCGATCCGCGCCTGTCCAACGCCGTGTCCGGGGATCGAGGCCGCGGCCGCGGCTCCGGCCCTGGCGACCGGGCTCAGGGGGAGCAACGCACGCCGGTCGCGGGGGACGTGGCTGTCCGGCCGCTCGCCGCCGACGATCCGGCGCAGGCGGTCGGCGAAGTCGGGGTAGGCGTCGAAGCCGAGGACCGCAGCGGCCTCCGGCAACGCCTGGGCGAGCTCGGTGCCGTAGCGCTCGGCCATGCAGCCGACAGCGACCACCGTCGCGTCCGGTCGGCCGGCGGCGCGGCCACCGCCCGCGACGTCGGCGGCGGCCAGGATCGTGTCGACCGAGTCCTTCTTCGCGGACTCGATGAACGTGCAGGTGTTGACGACCACCGTGTCCGCGTCGGCGGGGTCGGCGACGATGTCGAACCCGCCGTCCGCCAGCCGGCCGGCGAGCTCCTCGGAGTCCACCTCGTTGCGGGCACAGCCCAGGCTCACCATCGCCACGGTCAACCGGCCGGGCAGGGCAGCAGTCGACGGACGGGCTGATGCCGACGAGCGGGCTGATGTCGACGGACGGGCTGTGGTCGACGGGGAAGCGGACACGGGTCGCCAGCCTAGAAGCGTCCCGGCCCTGCCGTCGGCACCGGCCGGCCCTCCGCCGGCTCGACCGCGGCGGCCGGAGAACCTCAGCCGCCGCGGACGTCGGCGAGCACCGCCGGCAACTCGTCGGCGCCGACCAGCACCTCCCGTGCCTTGGAGCCCTCGCTGGGTCCGACGATGCCGCGCGTCTCCATCAGGTCCATCAGCCGACCGGCCTTGGCGAAGCCAACCCGCAGCTTGCGCTGCAGCATCGAGGTCGAGCCGAGCTGGGTACTGACGACCTGTTCGACCGCGGCGAGCAGCACATCCAGGTCGTCGCCGATCTCCGGGTCGACGTCGCGGCCCGGCGCCGGTGCAGCGCTGACGACGTCGTCGCGGTACTGCGCGTCACCCTGGGCCTTGCAGTGCGCCACGACGGCGCGGATCTCGTTCTCGGTAACCCAGGCGCCCTGGATCCGCATCGGTCGGTTGGCGCCCATCGGGAGGAACAGCCCGTCGCCCTGGCCGACCAGCTTCTCCGCGCCGGGCTGGTCCAGGATCACCCGGCTGTCGGTCACCGAGGACGTCGCGAACGCCAACCGGGACGGCACATTCGCCTTGATCAACCCGGTCACCACGTCGACCGATGGCCGCTGGGTGGCCAGCACCAGGTGGATGCCCGCGGCACGGGCGAGCTGGGTGATCCGGACGACAGACTCCTCGACGTCGCGCGGGGCGACCATCATCAGGTCGGCCAGCTCGTCGACGACCACCAGCAGGTACGGATACGGGGAGAGCACCCGCTCACTACCGGGGAGCGGGTTCACCGCACGGGACCGAACAGCCTGGTTGAAGTCGTCGATGTGCCGGAACCCGAAAGCGGCCAGGTCGTTGTAGCGCTGGTCCATCTCCCGGACCACCCACTGCAGGGCCTCGGCCGCCTTGCGCGGATTGGTGATGATCGGTGTGACCAGGTGCGGGATGCCGGCGTAACTGGACAGCTCGACGCGCTTGGGGTCCACCAGGACCAGGCGGACCTGCTCGGGGGTGGCCCGGGTGAGCACAGAAGTGATCAGGCTGTCGATGCAGCTGGACTTGCCCGAGCCGGTGGCGCCCGCGATCAGCAGGTGCGGCATCTTCGCCAGGTTGGCAACAACGAAGCCGCCCTCGACGTCCTTGCCGAGCGCGACGACCATCGGATGCGGGTCCCGGGTGGACAACGGCGACCGCAGGACGTCCCCGACGCTGACCGTCTCCTTGTCCGTGTTGGGGATCTCGATACCGATGGCCGACTTGCCGGGGATCGGCGAGAGGATCCGGACCTCGGCGCTGGCGACGGCGTAGGAGATGTTCTTGGCCAGGGCGGTGACCCGCTCGACCTTGATGCCCTGACCGAGCTCCACCTCGTACCGGGTGACGGTCGGTCCGCGGGTGTAGCCGGTGACGGCGGCGTCGATCGCGAACTGGGTGAGCACGTCCTGCAGCCGGTCCACGACGGCGTCGCTGGCCCGGCTGCGGGCCCGGTGCGGCGAGCCCTCCTCCAGCAGCGCCGCCCGGGGCAGGACGTAGGCCTGACCATGGCGACCCATCGCGGGCGCGCCGGCCGCCGGCTCGGCGGCCCCGGAGACCACTGCCGCGGCCGCGGGCGCGGAGCCGGCCCCGGCACCCGCTGCCACGCCCGTTCCGACACCCGCTGTCGGGCTGCCGGCCATGGCCGTCGCGCCGGTGCGCCGCCCGACGAGCACGGTCGGTTCACCGTCGGTCCCGAACCCCTCGACGACACCCAGGGAGCTGTGTCGCGGGTGCTCGCCCGCCGGATCGGCGAGGGCCGGATCGGCGAAGATCGGGGCGCCCCGGTCGCCACCCGGGTCGGGGTCGCGCTGACGGCCACCGTCGCCACCCGGGTCGGGTGGCGGGTCGCCGCCGTGGTCGGGGTGCAGGTCGGTCCAGTGGTCGACACGTTCACCGCCGGGCTGGGTGCCGTCGGCCGGTCCGGCTGCGGTACCCGGCCGGTCGGCGACCAACGGTGAGTCGTAGGCGTCCTCCCCCGACCACCCGGACGAGGCGTCCCACTCGTCCTGCTCGACGCCGTCCGGCGGTGACCCCCCACGGGGGCGTCTCCGGGACCCACCGAGGCCGGTCCGGTCCCGCAGCGACGCCCAGCCCGCACCGAGGCGAGCCGGGACGGCGCGGACGGGCGTCGACGTGACGACGAGCACGCCGAACACCGCGAGCAGCACGAGCAGCGGGACGCTGAGGACGACCCCGACGAGCTGGCTGAGGAAGGAGGACACGACGTAGCCCACCCCACCTCCGGCGGCGCGCATGCCGGCAGTGTCGGTTCCGGGCGCCGGGACGTCGCGTACTGCGGACACCGCGCCGAGCAGGCCGGCGGTGGTGGCCGTCCAGCCGAGCGCCAGCCGGGCCACCCGAGAGGTCTCCGGACGGCGGCGGAACAGCAGCACCGCCGCGACCCCGAGCGGAACGGGCAGGCCGAATGCGCCCAGTCCCAGCACCGACCGGGCACCGACGTCGACCACCCGCAGCGCGCCGGTTCCGGCACCGCCGGACCAGGTGGCCACCGCCGCTACCAGGGCACATGCCAGCAACGCCAGGGCGGTCCCGTCGCGGCGGTGATCCGCGGGCGCGTCGGCGGGAGCGCTGCCGACCCGCCG
>JAABUO010002321.1_pt1 | contig 23323 bp, 29 predicted proteins | sample 5559291 | NCBI WGS metagenome assembly JAABUO01 (sample SAMN10711878, study PRJNA513372) | rock metagenome | isolation source: Antarctica rocks | place: Antarctica: Victoria Land, Finger Mt sud
AACTGTTGAAGCTATTCAGGAATCACACTTTGTCCCACTTGGGACAAGCTCTCAGGCATTGTACAGCTTAATCATACAGGCGCCCGCAATTGCAGCAGTGTACAATCAAAGCATGCTTTGCTCTTCACGCAGTACAGTGGCGTCATCAGCAGCGTTGGCTGGCGAGGAAGCTCCTGCACTGCTCACTATTGGCAGGGATGGGGCTGTGTTCTACTGGATGTACGAGGGCCTCCCTTCAAGCAGAGACCCCCAGGGACAGTCACAAGGCTACCCACATGTCCCTGGAAAGCATAGGAAACGCAAGGCCCCGGATTCAGACCCTGACCAGCCTGCAGAAGCTACACCAGAAGTTGCTTCCAAAGCTGACTCAGCAGCTGCTGATGATGACAGCGACAGCAGCAGCAGCAGCCTGGATGCAAAGAAGGGTGCAGATGGAGGGTCGGATGGGAGTAGGCAGGAAAGTGACTTTGCTGAAGAGCAAGGGCAAGCAAGCATCAGTGGCAGACAGCATACAGAGCAGCAGCAGACCACATCATTTGCAGGCAAGCTTCCAACATCTGCGTCATTACCTACAACCTGTTGAGAGTCCTTGAAACCCATTCACTGATGACATTATGACACTATGCTGCCTATACACAGCAGCATGTCCAATCACTGTCTTGCTGTCCTATACACAGCAGCATGTCCAAGCACTGTCTTGCTGTCCTGGGCATACTTACAATCCAAACACCTACTTTCTACAGCTCACGCAACTGGGTGATTGTGGACTGCATAGACAACAGCACTAGGCACCATGCAAAAGGACAAGATACATGGGTCAGATCCCAATGTGGCAAGCAAAGATTGTGCAGCAGAGGCTGCAATGCCAGCAACCACAACCAGTCCCTGACTGAGTTTGTGTTGTGCAAGACTGATTTGTTGTCTGGTGAGTTCAGGAGGAAGATGGCGACTGGGGGCCAAGCACTTCTTCAACCAGCGAGGGGCAAAGGTCACAGCAGTTGACTATCATAGGGCAACTGGCATGCTTGTTGTAGGCTTCAGCAATGGCATCTTTGACCTGTTTGAGGTACGCAGAACCTACAGCTATCATTCCTCGTGTGTCATGTGGGTCCACACTCTTTAGCACTGTCAGCAATAACGCTGTGTGCAAACTTGGTCCGTACATACTGCCTTGCTATTTGCTGCTGCTGAGCGCATGCTGCAAATGCCAGTGTGTTGCAAAGCATTCAGCTTCATTGGAGTGATGCACTCTTGTCCAAAGCATAGTCATGACACACATGGGCATCTTTCTCCCATAGTTGACCCAACCTCAAACGGTTTCAAGCCCTCAATCCTGCCTTTTGCTCAGACCAATGGCCAAGTTCTGCCAAGTTCTGCCAAGTTCTGAGATCTCGCCACGCAATCACCTTCTGCTTAACAAATTTGCCAAAAAAATGTAATTCCTTTTAAAAGGCTGGAACAGAGCTTGAACAGCAGGCCTAAGCAAGTGAGCAATGCTCTGCTGCAGTTACCCAAGTTTGACAACATCCACACGCTGAGCGTCTCACGCTCAGCGATCAATGCCATCACTTTCAACAAGGCTGGAGACTGGGTAGCGCTGGGCTGTGCAGCTCTAGGTCAGCTACTGGTGTGGGAGTGGCGAAGTGAAAGCTACATCCTCAAGCAGCAGGGGCATTACTACGATATCGCCACCTCTGCATTCTCTCCTGATGGACTGAACCTTGCTACTGGTGCTGATGATTCCAAAGTGAGTATTTCTGACCAGAGCAAGCAGAATCATGCTGTATTGTACCTAGATGTGCATACTATGGTTGTGATGCCTTCAAGCATGCAGTCTGCGCCCACTAACATCACTACATAGCTGTGACTACACAGCTCAAGTCTTCAATACATGTTCCGGCGGCTGATCAGCAACTCATGTTCTGCATCACTACATAGCTGTGACTACACAGCTCAAGTCTTCAATACATGTTCCGGCGGCTGATCAGCAACTCATGTTCTGCAAAATTAAAGTAGGTGGAAGTGTCTCAAGCAAGCTTGTGTGGTGTCGCTTGTGATGTATAATTTGTGTCTTGCAAACTGTTCTGCATGATTACATCACAGGTGTTGTAGCTCTCTTGTCTGACCGCTTGCTCTATCGCATGTGCGGTCAAACGTGTATCGCACGTAGCACCAGAGGCAACATGAGCCAGTGTAGACATATCCTCAACATGTGTACACATTCACTTCCTTTGCACACATTCACTTTTTGTGCATGATGCCTGCAGGTCAAGATCTGGAACATGCAGTCAGGCTTCTGCTTTGTGACCTTCTCGGAGCACAGCGCCCCCGTGACCGCCGTAGCTTTCCTGCCCAGCGGCAGCGTGGTTGTCAGCGCCAGTCTGGATGGTACAGTGCGAGCCTTTGACTTGGTCCGCTACCGCAACTTCCGCACCATGACATCACCCCACCCTGTGCAGTTTGTGTCCCTGGCTGTGGACCCTGCCGGCGAGGTGAGACCCTTCACACATGGGCCAACCCCTTTGCAATGCAGTTCTGATCTGGACAGCATGCCCGTACGTATCACCCTGGTTGATACCTTCTTCATTAGGATGCAAACTTGCATTGTGATGCGTCACCTGTACGAAGTAACAACTCACGGTGCCTTGCTTTTGTTGCTGCTCACTTCACATGTGGCATGCTTGAATGCAACCAACCAGACGCTGTTCTGTGGTTCATGTGGATTGTGAACTTGCACAAAGTGTTTGCTGTGCAGGTGATTTGTGCTGGGTCGCTGGACACATTCCAGGTGTATGTCTGGAGCGTGCGCACAGGGCGCCTGCTTGATGTACTGGCTGGCCATGAGGGGCCCGTGGCTGGACTGGCCTTCAGCCCTACCCAGTCCCTGCTGGCTTCTGCATCCTGGGATAAGACTGTGCGCACCTGGGATGTCTTCAGGTATTCACCTTCTGCTATACCATAGTTCTACAGATTCTTCGAGTACTCATCTTCTGCTACAACACATTTCTGGGATTTTTGAGGTACTCACCCTTGCTAACGTAGTTAGTGAAAGTTCTTTGGGTGACACGAAATGAAGCTGTGTTGTAACAACGCAAGCTGTTTCACCTACCAGCATGGTTGAAGCTTGCTTGGCGTGTAGATGAGCTGACCTTGATGTCACAGTAAAACCAATCTCAGCACTTCCCTGCCTGTGTCTCAAAGTGCCTGTTTGCAACAGTAGCTTGTGCCAACATGTGCTTCCTGTCCCCACAGCTGTGCAAGCCTGCAGCCGCAGCCTTGTATGGCTGCTTGCCTAAGCTGCCTTTGTTACTCGTCCAAGGGATCTCCACGCTGTGAACGCAGCACTATTCTGCTCTTCCTGAAGCAGTGAATGGGTTTTGTGCAGTGGCAAGGGAGGAGTGGAAACACTGCAGCACAGCAACGATGTGCTGGCCCTAGCTTACCGGCCAGATGGCAAGCTGCTGGCATCTGCTACTCTGGACGGCCAGATCTACCTGTGGGACCCTCAAGAAGCTCAGCTCCTGGTATGTGCTCTGACCACCATCACACACGCCATCATACATGCTATCAGACACCCCAGTCATGTGGAGTCGTTGTTTCCCTTGACAAACAACATTAGACATGCAGCTTGCAGCTGTCAGTGTGCAAGCATTCTGCACTATACTACTACTACAGTACGAAATGCATCACGTTCTGTCTCTGTCGGGTACTGTTCTTTCGGCAGACTCCCACTGCTGCATCCTGCCATGTATCGGCTTTCCTGTGCACTGTTGCTGCATAGATTCTGCGTGAGCATTGCTCTTGCATTGAAGGATGACGCAGCTGATCATGCAAGACCTTGTAGGTCAGCAGCAGGACTCTGGCAACCAAACCGCCTGACTCTTGTCAGTGGGAGGCCTTTTCTGGGTGTCCCAAATATGCCACGCCACTCTTTTGGGTGGAGCACTCTTTTTCTTTGTCTTTGTTACTTCTGTTTCAACCAATCAGTGCTGTGCTTGTAAGCAGGGTAGCATAGAGGGGCGGCGAGACTTGGCAGGGGGCCGCTTGTCATCAGACCGAAGGGCCCTGGGCAATTCCACTTCAGGGCAGTGCTTCACCTCGCTGGCTTTCAGCGCTGATGGAGCCTTCCTTCTGGCTGGCGGCAGCACCAAGTACGTGTGCATGTATGATGTGGAGGAGAAGGTCATGCTGCGCCGCTTCCAGGTACTCTTCACCTCTGCTTGGTTTGCATCAGGAATGTCATAGTCTGTCAGGGCTGCTTGACCTGTCTAGGTTTGCAAGTACTCTTCAGCTCTGCTTTGTTTGCATCAGAAGTGTCATAGTTTGTCAGGGCTGCTTGACCTGTCTGGGCGTGCAAGTTCCTTGTAAGGCTGCTGCAGAAATCGAATGCAGGTCTTTGCTGGCGAACTAGGTGCTAGGACTGTGCCTACAACACTAACATACATACTGTCACACAGCTGCAGCTGTTGGTTGTTTAAGGCAATTTCAGAAGGGAAAAAGAAAGCAGGGCTATGCTCCAAAGAAGCAGCAGTCTGGTCAGCTGCAAGGTGCAAGCAGTTCAGATCACCATATCACAAGGCACACCTTGAAAGTTGACCCTCAGCCAAAGGGTTCTGATGGCTGATGTGTGTTGTAGATCTCTCACAACCGGTCCATAGATGGTGTGCTGGACCTGTTGAACTCCAAGAACATGACAGAGGCTGGCCCTGTGGACCTCATAGATGATGATGCAGATGACCTGGATGATGTTCTGCCCCCACCACCAGAGGGTCAGTACCTGTGCTGTTTGACCAATGCCATCAAGGCTCATAGACTTGACAGAATCATCACAGCATCACCAGCGCTTAAAGCATTAACATGAGTAGATTGGTCATAGCGTGACAAACGCGATGACCAGCGCGCATGCATATTCCAAGTGTGCGTTTCTAAGCACCTTGGAAATGCAACCAGCGCATCTCTGATGTGTACTCAAGTATTGGACAGGTGATGCATCAGTCACCAGCCTTGGCTGTTTTCCAATGCAGGTGGCCCTGGGACTGCCGAAAACCTGCCGGGCACAGGCAGCAAACGCAAAGCAGCCATTCGCAGCAGAGCAGTAACCTTATCTCCTACAGGACAGACATGGGCTGCAGCAACGACTGAGGGACTGCTGCTGTATTCTCTAGATCAGGGCTTGGTGTTTGACCCCACAGACCTAACAGAAGACATCACTCCTGCTGCTGCCTACAAGGCCCTTGCCAACAGGGCATTTCTGAGAGCCCTGCTGATTGCCCTGAGGCTGAAAGACCCTGAGGTGGTGCGGCAGGTTATGATGGCAATACCTCCTAGCCAGGTACTTCTTGCTGCATGCAAGCCTGCTTGGACATGAGGAGCATCCCCCACATCGCTACACAACAAAGTTTGCTCGATTGCCAAACAAACAAATTGGCCCACATCTAACATGTCAACAAGATTTTCTGGCATACTGACAGCTTTTGCATTCTTCGCTTTTGTGCATGTGGGTGTGCACCTGCACTTGCAAGTTTCCTGCCTTCTTGTCTTTCCTGGCTTTGTCCATGCATCCTGCCAAACCCACATTCCTTATCAGCCACTGCGTCATGATACTAAGGCACAAGCACTGAAAGGCTGGAATGCATCTGCAGGTGGGCAGTGTTGCAGCTGGTGTGCCATCAGCATCAGTACCACAGGTGTTACTGGCTCTCGCCTCATACCTAGCCGACTCACCTCACTTGGAGTTCCTGCTGAGTTGGCTTAGGGATATATGCATCAAGCACGGCAGATCCTTGCAGAATGAGAAGGCTGCAGTGATTATGCCGGCCATCAGGTCACTGCAGAGAGTGCTGAGCAAAACGCATGAGGATTTGTCAGCAGCCTGCGACAGTAATCAGTATACGCTGCAATATCTTTGTGCAGCTGGCAGAGATGGTCAAGCTTCATAGGGTGTGCCTTTTTCTTGCAATGTTTTGGCGGTGTCTGTTTGTGTATTTTATGTGAGACTCTATTTGAGACCACATGCATCAGAGGTGTGTATATGTGCTGCTTGGTGATGAACCAAGCAGAATGCAGTTGCAAATTCCGGCCAGAGAGCACGTTGTTTGTTCCTTGGAACGGCAGAAAAGTCGAGATGTATTCAAGCCATGCAAAGTCTATTGTTCATCAAGACCAAAGTTACCACGGAAGATAAGGTTGCCAAAGAAGAAAGCGACCCTCATGATTGCTGCGCCTGCCATTGGGAACTTGCATTTATGTTTGACTTTGTATGGGGTGCACACAAGCGGTCTTGCTGAATCTGAGGCTACTGCTGTTGTATTGGGCAAGTTTGGACCCTGTTTGGTCCAACTTTGATATGGAAGGGCCTGGCAGCAACTAGAGCATAATCAAACTTATAGTATTTTATTAACCAGCTGTTGTCTCACCTCTGGTCAACTTACACCGAAGTAGCCATGTTTTATGTTTGCGGGTTGTCGTACAGGGCACAGTGGTTCAATCCTGATAAAGAGCCACCCCCGTAACATCAGAGTGAGTGCATGTCCAGCAATGCTGGACAACAAATGTAGATGTGCCAACTGCTTGCATAGCTACCCAGTTGAGTACTCATGTTGTATAACACGTGGAGTGACTTTGTAAGGAATTGGTTCCTTGCAACAAATGATGGCCTTGCAGCCGATCAATGTGTCGAGACCTTTACCCACAGGCTCTGGACACCACTATAAGCGTCTGAAGTGCACAAGAATGCATCGGCCTAGTACATTGTTGCTTGAGAGCATACTATGTTTTTTGACTCTCCTTGTTGCAAATAAGCTGATACAAATTCCAGTCAGATACAGTATCCAGCAATGCAATGTTCTGTTAGGCAGCGCAATGCATTGAAACCACTCTCCGAAGTTACTCGAACTACATGTGGTATTTATATGCAGGGTACATTTAGCGTACAGTATAATATTGCCGCATCGTATGACTGCTTGTGTGAGAAAATGTGCATCCAATCACGTCAATCCACATATCAAATAAACTGTGGAAAATTTCGCTCATTGCTGCTGCGCCTGGACCATATAGTTGTAAGATGTATTTTGCCACACTGCACACCTATGTCCCGATGTTGACCAACACCAACGTTTCATGAAACCATCGTGCACGAAAAAAAATTAATTGAACGATGCATGCTGCCTTAAGCCTTCTGCTTTGCAATCATATCTACAGGTGAGATTGGCTTTGAAGCCTTAGCATTGATAATGGCCAGCGTCTCATCATACAGTCTTTGACATGCTGTTGGATTTTGTGCCCATGAGTTCTGTGGCTGCCTGTAGTCGATGTTGAACAAGTTTAGGCATAAGGCTACAGGAGGGGGCTGTAGCCCTAGGTATGTGGGGCCATAGTGCTTGTGAGCACCTCCATCACCTGAAACGGAAGCAAATAGTGTAAACAGCATACTATATGCCAAATCAACGCAGCATACCATTAGTGGCACAACAGCATTTACATTGTTTGCAGCCATCCAAGATTATTTGCAACATACATTTTTTGTTAAAATGCATGTTATCCTAGTAGTTGCGTGTCTGGTAATGTCAGAAGACGGTAATTTTATTAGCCTAGCCTGTCAAATTGGCACAATTAGAGCAAAATCCTCTGGCATGGGTCACAGTGCACTGTCAGCATGGGTCACAGTGCACCGTCAGCATGCTCATGTATGCATTTGTGCACAGACTGAATGACAATACAAAAAGTCCTGATGCTGTATCATGAATCAGCTTGTTGACATTTGCTGTGACAGATGCTGACAAACAGCATCTACTGTCAAAATTTGGAGTTCGAGTTTGTCAGAACCTGTCACGCCACTGTCACGGCTGCTAGCACAGTGCCATGCTGTTGTGCAGTTGGGCCATTCACCTGTAAGGGCAGGCTCTGTGGCTGCATAAAGCATGCTGTGGCAGCCACGCTCAGGAGGCTGGATCCTAGCCAGCACATTGTTCCCCAACAGGTCAAGCACGTTGGCGCTTGGCTTGCTCTTGTCCTGCTTCCTGAAGATATCTGTGCTGGAGATGCCAGGGTGGGCGGACATGCAGTCAATGGTGCTGCCTGCTGATCTCAAGCGGCGTTGCAGCTCACCGCAAAACATCATGAGAAGCAGCTTAGAGTTGGCGTAGCACATGTAGTCACTCCTCTTTGCCTGAGCTCCCCTGCACATGATCACCAGCTTCAGAAGCACAGTTCAGGCAGCCTGCCATGGACTCACAGGCTGGACCATAAAGCCTGTCACAGGCACGCACATCTTGACCAGTGCTTGTACATGACCACTGATTGCAGCAAGGTGAGACTTGTGCAAGGGTCCAGACAGCTCTTGGTGCATGTGCAAAAGTATCAGGACGCTGACTAATTGTTTGCCAGTGACAACAAGAGTGAAAGCGTACGTGAGGTCGTCCCAGTTCAACTCGCCATGAACCTCACTGACGGAGTTCTCAAAGACTATGCGTGACCTAGGCTGCTGCAGCAGCTTGTCTGCCAGCAGATGAGTGAGGTAGAAGGCACCAAAATAATTGATGCCCAGGGTCACCTGAGCAAGAAAGCACATGATTGTATCATCTTGCCGTAACATACAAATTACAGTATATCGCATTATCAATGCACATCTACATCAAAGAGCATGTTTGGAATTGTAATGCACTAAGCAACGGGCCCACTTCAAATTGATTCAGCGCTGTGTTGTATGATAGGTGAAAGCCTGAATCATGTGTTTGCACCACCTATGCATACATCGGACAGCAAACAACTTCTGACTTGTGCCCTGCATACATGCACATCTTTACTGTTTCCCAAACAGAGATTTGCAACAGGCACCTCCTGTTTTTCCTGAAACGAATTGTGTCTACAGGGCTGTGTTTCACCTCAAACCCTTCAGGGGTGCTGTCATCCGGCGGATCTATAACTCCAGCACTGTTGATGAGGCAGTGCAGAGGCTCATTGCGCCGTTGAAACTCCTCTGAGCACTCTTGCACAGACCTTTGCTGCAGCAAAATACACTGCTGACAGACTCACGAAATTCTGCGTCAACCAGATGCAGAATAGCAACAGCAGCAATGCCACTTCATGAGCATCAGCAACTACAACTCAGCAGTAGCAGCATGTCAAGTACCTGAGATTGCCCAAATCACATTCAAGCCAGTCCACTTGAGCATATGGAAACTCACGCTTGATGTCTTCGCAAGCCCTAGCAGGTGTCATTTTGTGAGAGCAACATAAGTGCACAGAACAAGAGCTTGACAAGAGAACTGCTTATCTGAGCAACATGTGCTGGATGACAGAGCATTGTATAGGCATAGCAAGCTGCATGCAAGTTGCGTTTTGACTGCTACTCTGATCTGCAGACCTTTGTTGCTTGTCCCGATTTCTGCTCGCCATATATACCCGCGCGTTCTTGGAAGCAAGCGCTTTAGCAGCTGCATAGCCAACTCCAGTGTTGGCTCCGGTCACTATATACACTTTGCCCTGCGAAGATAGTATGCATGCTGAGCTTTGAATCCTGCGTTTGACATACAGCTTCATACAGCTACCTGTTGATTTGGTATGCTGCTTGGGTTCCACCTCAGATCAATGCCCATAATGTGATCTGCCACCTGGGTCAAATATGCTGTCTACAGGTTGACAACAGCTTGCAGGCGGGAGCAGTCACGTACAACCGCACTGCGCAGCCTTGTGAAAGGCAGGTTCCGTGCTGGCTGGGAACAAAGGATGGTGCTGCTGTCAATATGTCCGACTGCTCTGCCTTCCGTCAATCAAGCAAATATGCCGAAGGTTTGTGCTCGAATTTGAGGCTGAGCTGACAAGCTGGCGTTACAGTTTACAGCGGCTCTGCGTTAAGCCTGCGAACACTTCAAGGCGTACCCCTGCAGAGTCCGATCGGTCGCGACAGCATGACAAGCTTACTCCAGTCTCAACGAGCGGTCAATCTAAACAAGATTCCAGATCAAAATGGCAAGGTCTTTGTTGTAACTGGCGGAAACATAGGGCTCGGGTACGAGGTCGCGAAAGCCTTGGCAGCGAGCAACGCACACGTCTTCATGACTGCACGCAATCCTGAAAAGCAACGAGGGTCAGGCTCCTTCCATCTTCAGCTTTGCATATGAGTCAATAAGAGCTGATTGGATGACTTGGATTGCTGCATGACCATCACGGTGGTTCTGTGTTCAATCTTTCGTAGGGCAATCCAAAGGATCAAGAGTGATCACCCTGGAGCAAAAATCGAGGGGTTGCATGTAGACTATTTGAACGGGTTTGGGTAAGTTATGCAGTGCTTGTCTTGCTGTCATCTTCTTGCTTCTACACATATGCACTTTTGTATCTAGTGCTCCCTCTGTCACCTTGACCCACAAATTTACAAAGTTAGCTCTCGCCTGTCTGTGAACAGGGATATCGAAGACTGTGCAGAACAGTTCAAGGCTCGCAACCTTCCATTGCACGGCTTGATCAACAACATTGGAACAGAAAATCCACCAGACGTCAAGTCCAAGGAAGGTTTTGATGTAAGTCTGGCTTCCTCCTCACCATCCTTCCCCTATTTACAAGTCGCTGCTCACAGTCGCAGGATGCCCTTTTGTTCATGACTCATCATATGGATTGCACCGCAGCCAACACAAGCCTCAAACTACCTTGGGCACTTCTACCTCACGCATTTATTGCTGGAGAAGCTGATGCAAACGCCCCAGTCACGAGTGGTAAACCTAACTTCTTTAGTGGAGCCAAATGGAACAATAGAATGGACAGACATTGGGTATGCATGTGATTGCAGTCTGATTCATGCCTGCAACTTGCAGATGCTGCCTCAGGCTTGCAGAATCTTTCAGCCCAGGAAATCAGCATCGCCATGTGCAAGACGTGCATGCTATACATCAGCTGGCATCCTGAAGCTTTGTCACAGTGTGTTTGCTTGTGACTGTCACCCGGGTGCTTGTGCATTCTTGTTGTGGCCGCTCTCAGCCATGGTGGCACAACAAGACTCTCAGTCAAACCTGTCTTGAGGCAGTTACTCCATACGCATTGTGCCAGTTTGAAGTTTGTGCCACCCGTATTTCCACAAACCTGTCGAGCATTGCTCTATGTCACGGCTGGCTGATGCTGCAAGCTGGAGAAGACTGATGTCAGATATACTTCTGCTTATTTGCAGGGGCAAGAAGGTGAAGCGTAGTGGCTACCAGATGTATGCTGCCTCAAAGCTGATGCTTTACATGTTTGGGGTTGAGCTGCAAAAGCGACTGCGGTCTGTTGGCAGCAGCACAGACATCTTCTCAGCGCATCCTGGCGTTGCACAAACAGATGCTTTTCGCAAATCAGACAAGTCAAAACCAATGGCTAGGTTAATGGCGTCTGGTGCTGATTTGATCGGCCAATCGGCTAGCGGAGGTGCACAGTCATTGGTGCGGTGTGCCACCGATCCAGCTTTGACTGGTCAGTATTCCTCCGCCCCTTCACATATGTTGCGGTATGATTTGCATGCCTTGCTGGCCTCTAAATATGAATTGCAACTTCCCCTATCTGCCAATCTATGTGTGGATGCATTCTCTCTGGAGGCCGATACTGCACAGAATTGCTGTAGATGCAGGGATCATACATATGTGTATACACTCGGTAAAAGTAAACCCTACTTCTGCCTTCAATACATGTGTCTGTGCGCAGGTATGGGCGGCGGAGACAGACACTGGGGCAGCTGGTATACCGGCATTCCTTTCCAACCTTTTGGCTCAACATGGCCACTGTGTTTTACCGTGAACTGGAATAATATGGGCTACAGAAGTCCCATCAACCCATTGATCCGAGACCCTGAGGCATGCACTAAGCTATATCTTGCGACACTGGATCTGGTCAATGAGTGTGCTGCTACCAAGATCGCAGCTTGTGGTGAACGTTCCGTCAGTGCAAGATCACGTTGATGTAATAATGAGCACAAGTTAGTATCAGGAAAGTGATAAATGACAGCCTGCGTCCTTTAGTCATGCAGAACGAAAGTTTGGCTGTTCGTACACCCTGTCACAGCTGCAGCACATGGCATGGGAAAGGAGGAAACCCTGTGCTAATCAAATAGCTAGCAGTGCAGTGGTTTTACCCCAAACACAGTACTTCAACACCGGCAGCTGCGAAACGGTCCTGCAGACATTGAAGGCATCTCTGCAGTGAGCATGCGTGACACAATGAAGCAAAAGCTTGCTTCAACCCCTCAGAACGACTGCAGCAATTGAACTAAATGACTGACTGTTGTATCCTGCCTCGCAAGGCATTTGCATGTGCTTGGGCGATTTGATGCCCCAAGTGGTCCCGCACGTCATCTACTTGTGCTACACCCATCAAGATGGGGGTAATTTCCAGCAGCTCCTGATCTTCCATGTCATCAATGAAAGTACCAATGGGGACTGCATTTTCTGGCTGGAAGACGTAAGAGTGTGGGGAATTGTCAACAATGATGGTGGTGGATAGGTCTCTGCCTAGACACTGCAGGTCCTTGACATAGTTCCCCTCATATGGACAGCAAGACTCCCTGGAGGGTTCAATGCCACGTGTCACTAGCTTGTGCTCACTTGAGCTCAGAGACTTGCCTATAGATACCCAGCAGAGATGAAAAAATGCGAGCTCACAGGCATGCATGAGTGCAATGTCAATGCCTCCTGTCATTTCAGTGCACACCTTGCAATGCTCACAGACAGGTACAGCAAGATCAAGTGTTGTTGTCCAATCTGCTGTGCATGCAGCACTCAAACAATGCGGCTTGACATGAGTGTGTATCTAAAAGGTTTGTTGCTGTGCAAGGTGCGTTTGCAGACCTTCTTTGGAGGCATGGTGCAGTGCTTTGGTGCTCACCTGAAGAGTCGCCACCGTACGACTTTGTCTTTGTCCAGCAGGTCCAGTAGTGGGTCTGCGTATTTGCTAAGGCTTGCAGTGAAGACCACTACTTCAAAGCGTTCTCCAACCTCAGCCATGAACCGGTCCATGAAAGGTCGCTTCAAAACGTACACCTCTACAACCTTGTCCTCGATCTCAACAGGTATGATGAAATCAGGATTGGGGACCGGCTTGAAGGAAGAGTGTACCAGTGTCTCATCCAGGTCAAGTACCAGGCACTTTTTATGCTTGTCATGTGGCGCTGCTGGCCCTATGACAGGCTCGCCTGCATACATCTACATTGATCAGCTGGCAGTGTTGCACGCGTATCATTGTCCAGGCACATTGCCAATTGCTGTCTGGGCGTACCACACGACCTGAAGCAGCACATTTGTCATGCATGTGATCCAAATGTCATGTCACGGTTGCACCACTCAAGACTGCATGGCTGTGTATGCAAGCAGCCTGAGATGCCACAGGTCAGCTCAGCATGTCTACATGCCATGACATAAGCACCTGATACTCTAGGCGGGGGAAGCGCTGCTCTCGGCGGTCGTATGACAACTGCCTCGGCTTCACTGCTTCTGAAGTACTGGTCATTTTGAGGTGGGGCAAGGCAACAAAGCAAGGACCGCAATTTGGTCCTCCAGGTAATGCGACCAACCACGCCATCTTGCTCGGCTGCCTTCGGGTATGGGGCTGTACGGTTGGCAGCAGGGAGCTGATCTCTCCTGGTCACTTGGGTGATCACATCCTCAACCTGTCGAGCATATCAAGCTTCAGCTGGCTTATGTTGATTAGCTACATTGAGTTGGTGTCTAGGTAGTTGAGTTAGCTGCAACTTGTGTTAGGCTAATTGAATTGCTTTATGAACATACTGGGATATGATGGCTGGAGGGTGCTTGGCCTGCAAGGTCTTGTGCAGCATCGTCTTTTTCTCTTCCTTTGGTTACGTTCGTAAGCTGCAGAAATCGACTCTTATGTCCCTCAGACCCTGCTTGTCTCACCATAGCGGGAGACAGAGGCAGTTGCCCATGCAGGCTGTGGTCCCTGCTTATTTAATACTGTCTCGCGTCTTTATCCCTGTCGGCCCAAAGCTTGCCTTGCTGACCTATTGCACGTGATTGCGTTTGCTTCTTGCACAACTTGCGGATGCACTTGAGCCGCGTTTCGCCACGAGCCTAATAACCATAATTCCTAGTCATCCCGATAAGTTTGGGCCACTGTGATGGCTCCTGCTCTACAAACAATTCGCGATCTAGGTATCGTCTTGTGTAGGAAATGAGGCAAACCAAAGAACCCGCAGGGGCGCTTGTTTGGGGCGTCGCGACTGATCAGGGCGTCTGACTCTGCCTGATGGCTCAGCGCTTTGCCTATCATCTTAATGCCTTCCTCACGTCCTCACCGGTTGAGTTGTTGCAGGAATTTTTGAAGTGTCTGTTGCCAAACACAGAACGTCTCGCACATCTTCCCTCACTGGCACGTATTCGTACACATATGCTTGCTTAAAAGTGTCACACTGATCAGTGAACCTAGGCCATAGGGCATCATCTGCAGCTTGCATACATGTTGACGTCCCTAATGCACCGTACATCAGCGCAGTCGGGATGGAGCTTCAGCAAGCTTGCCTTCTCGTGCTCGAGCCACGGCTTCTTGGTGGAACCAACTTGGTCCAGAGCGATCTTGACAGGCAAGAACACAGCGGCACAACGCTTGAGCACGTACAGAAGTCCTGTCTTGCCCACTTCATTGTTGATTTGCACCGTACAGGTCCAGGTGCACAGCTGTCATCGCTGGCCACTTGGCACCAAGAGCAGAGCTTGCAGGAGCCGCAGGCAGTCATGAACAAGCACAAGCAGCAAACTGACCGCAATGTCAGTTGGCTGTTGACAGCTGGAGCTGCTGCAGCTGGCGTTGCTGCAGCAGGAGTTGGCCTTGAAGCACACTGCGAATCAAGCAGCTATGCAGTTGAGCAAATGACCGATTCCAGGTGGTCAAAGTTGCTAAAGCGCATAGACCCCAGGCAACTGCTTCATGCACAGGAACAAAATGCCTTCCTGGAGGAGATGCAGGCTGACCCAAAAGTGAGCTATTGCTACATGAGCCTAGCTTTGGAACCACACTGTGATCAGAGACATTTGAAACGCTCGATGCATCGTCTGGCATTCTTCAGCCTTTCTTTGCACCTGCAGGTAGCAGTAGTGCTAGCCTTGGCACTCCCATTTCTGTCTCTCTCTTTTGGCTATGTTCCTGCTAAGCATGAGCTGGACGTGGCTGCTCAGCTGGTGCAAGCAAATGCAGATGAGCTTGATGGCTGGGAGATAGGCAGTCTTGTGTGGGCTGCTGCCCGATTAGGCTACAGACCAGCTGATCACGTCATGGAAACACTGCTGCAGCAGGTGCCGACTGTTTTCATCTTCGTTATGCAACTGTTGAATTGCTAGCCTTCATCTTGCGCTGGTTTGTAGCATATGGTGGTAATGCAATCAGCATCATGGCTATTGTCCAAATCAAATAAGCTGTCAGGCTCACATGACCTCTGGGGTTCAATGATTGTATGCAGCTTACATTCCACACTGAGGTCACTTTTGTGCTTCAACTATAGATGTAGAAGTTACCTAACTCACTGCACTAGAAAGGGTGCAGAGACCATGTTTTGCAAGTGTATCAGTATTGGACATTATTCTACCAAGAATGTTCTGCTAGTTCAGCAGTACTGTCTTGGCATGCAGATCAAGCACATACTTGCCCAGCCTTTGAGCTCTAGACCAGCGCTTGGTGCTCAGGAGGCTTCCATGCTGGTGTGGGCTCTGGCTGTGCTGCACGAGCTCACCCCAAGCATCTGGACTGCTTTGCTTGACGCCATTGCTGCTGCACCAAGCGAAAGCCTGGATGAGGTACACTGGCTGAATCACTTGTGTCGCATTACCCAAGAGTATACCATGCAATCCACCTTTCTAGATGCAGTGTCAGCTTGCAAAGGAAAGGATCATTGCAGCTCTGAACGTTTGTGCCATGAAAGGAAAGATGCAACCATGCATGCCTTGTTGTTCTCACCCCACCCTGTCTCATGCTGCAGGTGACGCTGGTGCATCTTTATCAAGCTGGCATGTTTGCTGATCTAGACCAAATCAATGCTGCTCCCCGCATCGAGGCCTCAGGTGCTGGTGATAAGTCTCAAGGCAGTGAGTCTTGGACAGGCATCAAGGTCAGTGCTGCAGAAGCGCCTCTGAAGGAGGAAGTTCAACACAAGCTGCAGCAGTTGCCGCCAGGAATCTTTGACAAATGCCAACAGGTGATTGCCTAGCTGTGAGCTGTGTGGCAGCTTCAGCAGTGTGATTCTGGCCTTGCAATGCCACTGCTGTAATATTGCACCGCTATGGCATTGGTGATGCAGGTTTTTTCTTTCCTGATGTCAGTTGTGATCCTGGACATGGGCATCACAACTTGTCAGCTCAACATGCACAACTTGTCAACCCAAATTGCACATGTCACCCCCTACAAAGTGCACATGTCACCCCCTACAAAGTGCACATGTCACACCCTATAAAGTGCACATGTCACCCCCTACAAAATGCACATGTCACCCCCTACAAAGTGCACATGTCACACCCTACAAAGTGCACATGTCACCCCCTACAAAGTGCACATGTCATTCCCTACAAAGTGCACATGTCACCCCCTACAAAGTGCATGTGTCAACCCCTACAAAGTTCTACATGTCATGTTTTTGACAACACTTGGGCAGAACATTGAAATGCCTGTTGTGATGAAGTGCAAGGGCCTGCTGCATACCTCACACTGCAGCCCGCAGTGCCACATGTCAAGATAGTGAAGCCTGTGCATCCTCGGTAATACCATCCATTGCGAGTGGATGAGACTTGTTCATCTTGCAGGTATACTCAGAGACTGCGCAACAGGCAGGCTTTGACGGGCCTTACCTGATTGAGCTGACCATCATGCTGCTGCTCAGCAAGGTGTACCCCTGCTTGGGGAGCAGGCCAGCCTACCGCCGCTACTTCCATGACCTCAGAGGCTCAGATCTGGCACGGGCGAGGCAGCTGACAGAAGATCCCTATATGCTCATTAAATTCAAGGTCTGTGCTCGTTGCTCGAGCTACTGCTAACCAAGTTGTTGGTCTTTTGGCATGCTTAGCCGTAAGTGTGAGGTATGTACATGTGCTACTTGCAGACATTATCTTGTGGTGCAACCCAGGGTTGTGTGCTGTTGCTTGTTAGTTTGTTGCTGGATGTGGGGTTGTACGCAGACATATCTGAATGTGGCTGTGTTACACACTACACTGCAGCCTCACCCTTTCACGGCTGCACAACACACGAAGGACCTAGCCACCTCCATACAAGCAAGAGATGGTACGCTGCTGCTTGCAGAGTGAGATTGCCAACAGGAGGGCACAGCAAAACAACTTTGTGCGTCAATTGGGCGACATCAGCCGCACCCTGAAGAGCATGGGCTTGTACCATCAAGTCCAGGTGAGCCACCTACAACAACGCTGCTGTCTTGCCTACATATTGAGAGAACGTCGATGCTTATGCAACTGCAATCGCGCTTATTCTCCTCTGCTTGCCATTTCGGCAGCATAGAACGCCTGAAGGCAATATGCCTTGACAATGCCCATGATATGCCTATCTTGTCCTGGTGACTACCCCTGCGGTGGTCTGGCTGGTTGGGTCGATTACAAGCACACTAAACCAGTTAACATAAGCCTTCAAGGTGATAAGTGGTATTACAGGGCCCAGTAGAGGATGGCTTGGTGCATGTAGATATTGCATTGCCGGACTACAAGCTAGCGCTGTTCCTTGAGGATGCACACAAGCAACAAGGGAAGGAGGTCAATAGCAGTAGTGGGCAGGCTGATGGCACTACCCTCAATGGGTGCGCCTTCGGCTGGCTACTTCTCGTTAGCAAAGTCAATGCAATCTTGTCAATGCTGCACCCAGTGACGCTACCCCTGTGCCTGATGTCGGTGCACATAAAGGGATTGCTGACCAGATTACGCAACCCCGTCTGGCACGAATCAGCCTCTGTCAACAACATGTTGTTGTTATGCTGATGGTTTGATAACGTGTGACCTGGTAATGCAGATATGTGGCAAATGAGACTCCAGGAACCAAGCAAGCCAAGTTGCAGCTGCTTGAGCAGCTGGGCTGGAAATGCTACCCTGTCACATGGAGCGAAAGGTGAGATCGTGCATGCTATGTCAATCTGTCACTTGCCAGTGAGCATTGCTTGCAACTGTCTGCACAGCATCAGCCATGGCTCTGTTGCTGCAGGAACTAGCTCAGCTCAAAAGCTTGTGCTGAATTGCAGGGGAAGGTCTGAGGAAGAGAAGCAGAAACTGTTGATGCAGCTGATAACAAAGGCTGGCCAGATGCACACAATGCAGGGCCGCATGAACAGCATGGTTCATGGGACACTACGAACTGTCGGGGATGAGAAGTCGCGATCTCAAAATGCCTCTGTGGGCTACCACCTGAAGCGAGATAAACAATAGCTTTGCCTACTCTGCTGATATAGGTATACCCACTGACACAACCTCGAGTTTTCAGCTCTACGTGCGTTGTGCTTGCGCTCGTGGCCGGCCGTCTGGACTGTCTGTTTAAGCCTCAACCTCACAGTCAGCAACAGACGCTACGATGGGTTTTCAGCAGCTTTTGACGCTGACGGCTCTACTTGACTGTAAACATAGCCTCCGAGATGCATTTCAGTGCATTACGCAGTCTAACACAGCCTTGCATGACTGCATACTGTATCTGCCACAATACCTATGATTCAGGCATCTCACCGGGCTCTGCAAAGCAGTGCATCCTTGGGGACGTGTATCTGAGATCCAATCTATCAAGGAAACAATAGCTTTGACCATCTGCTTTTGACTTAGTCAATGTGGTGGGACCATATTTCATCTGAACATCATGCATGAGAGTCTGTTTGTTGCCAGCATAGCATGAACGTGAAGGGGACTGCGTCAGGTCATGGCATTGGACTGCCATACAAAACCAGACAACAGCCACCAAGGCCCTGCAGCCCTGTTTAAAAGCCCTGGAATCTGTCTGCTCCCCATTTGCATACTTTGCTACCCGATAACCCATGACTTTGCACGACTTACACGCAACCACGAGTTTGGGAGTCACAATGCATGCCTGATCATTTCAAAACATTGATGCTGTGCTGTGAGAGGTTTTGTGCATAGCCAACGTCAGTGACAAGCATGTCTATAATTCCTGTTGCAAACCTTGTTTGAACTGCTATGTCCGCAAATCTTTGAAGTGGCGTGACTACTGCAAGTTGCTTGAACGTGAAAGCTACAACAGCAGCTCCTACCTGCCACATGTCTTGGCTAGGGAGGTAAATGGCAGTTTATCAGACCACCCTTATGACTGGGGCAGTTTACCCCACTGCATTAGATTCAATTCAGGAAGGACCCATGGCAGTTTGCTTGGCATTTGTATGGTGCTTCTTCTGAAAAGCATCAATCAAGAAGGCATACTCCAGCGCAGAATTTTCCAGCAGGTCTGCCTCGTGCGCATAATGTCCTGTGTCAGAGGTACTAAGCAGCAATATTGGAGATGGCCCAATCTGATGCTGCCGTAATTTTGCCACCCATTTGGCTGGACCCCACACAGGCACACGGGGATCAGTCACAGAGCAAGTTGCCAGCACTGGTGGATACTCTGCCGTTTTTATGTTCTGGTAGGGACAAAGCTCTCTCATCTGCAGCGTCAAGAATGGTAGCTAAATAGAGCGTTCACTCTGGTGAGACAAGCACATTGTCAAAGCGGTGCAGCGATTATTGGTCTTTGAAAGCTGAAATGTTGCCTCGCTGCAGTGATCACAGCTTGGATTCTCTCAGAAGCAACTGAAAAATGCACATGTAAGAGGCTCTATGACAGTGAGCACTGCATGTGAGAAACTGCCCTTGTGGACACCTACAATAGCAGCTCCTACCTGCCACATGTCTGGGCTAGGGAGGTAAATGGCAGGCAGGTGTTGCAGAGGCTGTGATGCTACTTTCGCTTGTTCCTTACCTGCTGAAGTACGGCAGGCTCAGCAGGGTCTCCCCACTCGCCATACTCATGCACTGTCAGGGGCAGCTCAGGTTGAGTCATCGATGTCAGGAAGTCCACAAAAGGCACTCGCAGTATTGCTGCCAACAGATCATGAGGTCGCCTGAACAGTGTCCGCCACAAGTCATCAGTATTGAACGGCATCTATGAACCAGATGTGCTGCTCTGGTGGGCGTATATGCAGCAGCATCAGCAAAAATGCATCATAGCTGTATATGGCAAAGCAGTGTGCTTCCAAAATTGCCAGTTTGCCGTGAACAGCAACTGTAAACGGTGCCTGATTGGATGCAAGTGATCACAGTGTCAGCGGCACAGTGTCATTGGCTGTCATCCTGAGGTTTCTACGCGATGATTTGACAATGAAGGTAACACGAATTTCGTTTGTGCCACAGAGGCAGGTGGCAGCAGCATGCCTGTTGAGCAGGGCACCAACAAGCAGCCCCCCAGCACTTGCAGCTTGTACCCCTACCAGGCCTTTCCTGCTGTACCCTACAACACAGCATACACATAACTGGCTCGACATGAAACAAGGGAGCTGCCACTACACCACAATTTGGGTCGATCTTGAAACTTTGCAGTAACATCAATTCAATGGGGAGCATTGAGCAAGACATGTGAGATCATGCTGACAGGTGAGCGCATGAAAGAGCACAGCTGCTATTCAAGAAGCAGCATGGCACATTGCACTATGCGTCTGCTGTGGCATTGAATCTGGGTATACCTTGTTGCAGCAGGTAGTCCAAGCAAGCCTCCAAGTCCACCAGGGAGTTCATTTTGTGTAATGACCGTCCTGCAGCATGCCACCTGCAGTTACCAATAGCATTTTGAGGTCACATGCGGTCCACAGCTATAGCAAACGATCAAATCCTTCCTTTGCGAGGCTTGTGCGCCGGTCAATGCAAAGCTACAAACATAGACTGCAAAAAATTGTAGCAGAATACCCTTTGGCTTGCTGTGCACCAATCTTGGTTTACTACCTGCGTGACACTCCTCGTTTGAACAACAGCAACAACCATGCGCTGTCAGATAGTTGATGCATGCTCTCTGTCGCTCGACCACCATGTGAGTGGTATGAGACATGAAATCAATGAGGCATATCGTTTTTTATCATGTTGCACCTTCTGCCCAGCTCCCCACCCCCCCTGACATGGGCCAAAGCAATGACCCACCCCCTGTCTACCAACACCAACCTCTCAGGCTCAAAACCAGTCTCAAGGGGGATGCCATACGCCCCATAAACTGTCAACAGAGCTGGATGACTGCCATTCAGAGGCATGCCTTTCTTGTGCAGCACTGTCAATGGTACCTGTGACCAGCATCAACTCTGAACACCAACCAAAGCATGCATTTTGAGGCACCCCAACGTGCTTGCTTAGCTGCAGGTCTGGGAGTGCATGTACTGACACCCTCTGTTCAAGATGTCCATGCATGTTGCAAGGACGAGCACAGAACTGTGCGCCTGATCCGTACACTGACAGGATAAGCACAGCTACAGCAGGCTCCAGCGTATGTGAATTGCTGCTGAGGGAAGACAGGCACTAGCTCTACTAATGTGCCAGACTGATGGCCATGCAAACACGCTTCAGCTTTCACAGTCATCACCTGTGTACCATCAGCAGCTGTTGCATGCTGTACTTGGCAGACATACTGTTCTGGGTCATGTCTGTGCACTTGTTCTGCCCCCAGCAGCTGCAGATGGCCTGTGTCCAAATGATAGTCATACACATGCTGGGGGTGCACGGGGGACGCCACATGGAGCCTCACAGTGCGTGTGTGATAGTCTGGGTTGGCACCGGGCTGGATGGACAATGCCCAGGATGGAAAGCTCAAAGTGGCAAGCTGAGGCTGAGCTGGCTGTGGATGCTCTGCAACTATTGCACCCGGCTGCTGCTGCTGCTGCTGCCGCTGCTGCTGTGACACAGCTTGCTGATTCTCCTCATGCTGCAGCTTCTGCTGCTGCTGCTGCTGCCGCTTCTCTTGTTCAAGCTCATGCTGCTGACGCTGTGATGTAGGCAACGCATTGCATACTTCCACAACGACATGGGCAGTCTGCTGCTGCTTACTCGTCAAAGCAGCTGGGCTGTCTTGAAATACGCCAGCTGCTTGTTGCTCTGAGTCTGCAGCTTTGCTTGCCTGAGCCAGCAGGTTGAGCACAGACACAGCAGGACGACCTTGTTGGCGCTCATACAGCACTGCATGTGAAGCATAAACCTCCAGGTCCTCAACAGCAGTGCCGGGCCGCTCTGGCACCAGAGGTTTCCAGTGTGCTGAGCAAGGTGTATGCAGAGGTGCCGTCATGAGCTGATAGTTTGCTGCTCCATTGGCATTGGTCAGAATGTAGAGCTGCCCTTGGGAGTGAGCAACGAAATACTCTAAGCCAGCAGTACGAGGCTGGACTAGCCTCAAAGGCTGATCAGGATCAGCACAGCTGAGCAGATGCACCTGCAGAAAGACACGAGAGAGGAGCTTTAATGCAAGGCAATGCAAAGCTGGGCTTATGTCACAGGCACCAGGGAATTACAGCATCTGCTAAACAGCAGCTGCATTGTACAGAGCGCTGCCTAATATAAATACAATATGGACCAGGAACCAGACATCAAACAGCTGCACATTGCTGGAGATGTACTGCGTCAGATCGCGCACAGCTAAGTTGCCTTACTGCATAGCATAGGGACAGCTGGTATATTTCGCTCAGCTATTTTGCATGTTGCATAGTGTGAGTCTCTTAGAGAGCATGGCAAAAGCAAGGAGACAGTCACATCAGTTGACGGTTTCTGCCCGGATCACCTGAGAAGCAGTTTTGGAATTGGAGTTGATTGTCACATAGGCACTATCTGTCATGGCCAAAGCCAGGAAGCAGTCTTCGTTATCCTCTTCCAGCAGACAAACGTCTTTCTCTTGTTGCTCGCCCAGTCTGTGTTTCATTACCTGCAGTGGAACAGATGGCTTGCGTAGTGTCAGACAGCTGTCAATCTTGCAGTGGTCTGTCACAAAGCAAAATGGCAAGCGCAGCTGCCCTCCTGCATGATGTCAGTACACACTGTGGTCTGCCTTATGTTCACGGCATGAGTCGCAGGATTCATGACATGAGCACAGATGAATGTGCATATTGCTTATGGAAACACAAGACAGGACAATGTGGATACAGCTGGAAGCCTGGGGATGTAGAAATGTGTTGGTGGTATGCGTAGCAGTGAGCGCAAGCAAATAGCAAAAGGCAAACATGTACAGTAGCAGGTCTGTACCCTGAATGGCCTGCCCTGAGCATCTGGCTGTGTGTACACCACAGCACTGCTGCCTGCCCACTCAATGCTCATCACATCTGCCAGCGTGCCAAGTTCATTGACTGGTCCTGCATAGCCACCAGGCAGCTACG
>JAABUO010002322.1_pt1 | contig 23323 bp, 33 predicted proteins | sample 5559291 | NCBI WGS metagenome assembly JAABUO01 (sample SAMN10711878, study PRJNA513372) | rock metagenome | isolation source: Antarctica rocks | place: Antarctica: Victoria Land, Finger Mt sud
ATGTCAAAGTAAACCTCAAGTGCATGTTGTTGCCAAATTGGGCAATCAGCATCAAATGTCTGCAGAACGAAAAATTACCACCGACACCTTAGCGTAGTATGCTGCACAAAAACCACCTCCAAACAGTAACCAGAAATTTGAGTTTTGTGTAGAACGCAAACTTTGGCAGGCCCTGATGGTAAGTCAACAAGTCCTGTCGGGCTGATGGGCACGACTTGACAACATCTGGCGCAGCCATCTCTCAGTGCATGCAAATCTTGCGTGCGCAGGCAGCAACACCAAACATTGCTCTGAATCTGGCTGGCATTTGCTCAGGTAAGGGTACAAGCCGAGGCAAAGCAGACCTGCAAGAGGCGTTTCCTGGCAGGCGCATCAGGAGCTTCCAGCTGCAGCTCATGAGTGAAACACCGCCTCAAGCCTGGAGCCACATCTTCAGCTGACTCCACACACGCAACAATGATGACCAACTGCTGTGCTGCATCTGGAGACTGCAAGGCAGTGCCATGCTCCTCTCTGCTTTGGTGTGGACCAGATGGCTGGGAAAACCCGCCAGTGTGTTTGCTGGAGCCTTGTGTGATGCAGTCCCGCAGGGTGCTGGCAAGCCTGGAGTTGGTGGCAGCCCTCTCAGCTGCAAGCAGATGTAAAAAGTAATGTGAAGTCTTTGAGTCTTATGGCAAAAGGACTGGCAAAACAGCTCATGATTGCTCCTGGCATCAGCCCAGAGAACTGCTATACGACAGCATTTTCCTCGGCATTACGCTGTATTGCCTTTCTGCACCTATTTTGGTGACTAGCTTCAGTGGAGGATCCTACCAGCTTCAACACGCCACCCACAGAACAACAGCAATACTTCAATCAGAACATGATTGTATGAATATTTATCATTGTATGTAATGTTCCTCTTCTGACCTGGAGTGGCACCATTGGGTGATTCTGCCAACACCTCAAAGTGACGCAGCATTAGCACCACAGGCGCATACCCCTGTGCAGCCTCCAGGGATGCTTTCAGGGCTGTTGCTGTCTCTGCATCGGTTTGGCCCTTCAGGTCATGGCAGCTGAAGGGCACAAAGTGGATGCCTAAGGCAGCTGCAGCAGCCCTGACAGCTGTGCTGCGGCCACTGCCCCGGGGACCCAGCAAGAGCACTGCTACTTGCAGTGCCAGTGCTGATGAGTCCTGCAGCCAACAGCAAGGCTGATCAGATGAGGCTTCAGGCAGCGCCGAAACTATTGTGGCAGCCATGACTGCTGGTCTTTGCTGCTGCCGCTGCTGCGCTGCAAGAGCCTGCTACTTGCTGCTTGCTGCTTGCAACGACAGCTGTGATAACTTGTGAAGTGCAGGTACCAAGCTGCAAGTGCCGCAACTGCATCGAATGCGGTACTGCTGCCACAAGGGTCCACAATCGGCATTGTTGGTTGCTCTCCAGTGCAAAACACTCATGAGCAGTGTGTCTGAGACACAACTGCAGTGAAAGCACCAGCAGCTATGGGGGGCGCTTGTCGCCGTACAGCTGCCATGAGCATGGTGCCCTGTGAAATGCTCAAGTCATAGCCTTTTGCAGCGCCATTTGGTGCCATAAAAGCAACTAGGGCTGTGCACATTACTTTCCAGCAGCCATCACTGAATCAGCATGTTACTGCAATCACTGTCTGCAACCCATGGCGTGGGTTGTAAGCCATGGCCGCAGGCACCGCCTGATGTCAATGCTTGTGCATCATGCTGCACAGTACAGCAACAGGAGCAGCAGCAGGGTGACAAAGCCTGGGCCAAGGACAATCTGTCTAGAGCAGCCATAATGAAGACCAGTAGCTGCTTACCCTGTGAAGAAGAGGCATGAAGAGGTCTGCCAGCTTCCGCCAGGAGGGGAGCAGGGGCCCACATCCGGCTAGATCAGGGTTGGGATCCCAGGCTGCATTGGCATGTACCCCTACCTGCCTACCCCTGCTTGCATGTGCTGCAGCTTGTTGCTGCCCTGCAACCCCAAGCGGCCCTTCTGTACTGCCTGGTAGTCCCTGGGACAGGGACTGGGGATGACTGAGCGTCGGTGTGTTAAGCTCAACAGGTGTGCGAGTGTGAGCAGGGGTCTGAGAAGAGGACTTGAGTTGGGCATGTTCTGAAGCTATGTACCCTGGCAGACCAACTGGCAAAGGGGAACTGCAGTCACCCTGCAAAGTACAGGAAGACGGTCGTAACAGACCTGATTTTTATAATGGCAGGGATGTAACAGACAGACCTGACAGTGTCAGTCTGACTTACTGTACAGTTTGGGCACAAGTTGCTGTTTGAGTGTTGCCCACAACATCAAAGCAGGGCGTGCATGCCAGAGCATATTCGCAAATCTGATGTCGAGGTATCACTTCTCCTGCTGTTCACGACAGACAGCGTGGACTGCTTGTTCTGGTAGGCAAGAACAGGCTGCATCTACTATCGACTGGCATCCCTGAAAACCCACAGCATTTCTGTACATGTCAACAGCTACAGCAATGGATTTCAAAACCTTGGCCATCATGCAGGCTCAGTCCCTGCTGCAGTTGACAAGCTTCTGTCAATGCATATTTCACTGCTGATGAACAGCACCATATGGTTGTGGCAACAAGACAGGCATGCTACATTGAAGCATTGGTTGGTTGTGCCGCAACTTGGGCTTTACCTCGAGCATGAGATTGGTTTTGGAGAAGTCGATGGCACAAGCTGTGCCACAAGACGGCTCCAGTCCAATGACTTTGAAGTAATCCAGGTCTGCAGTTGACTGAGGATTGTCGGGCAGTGAATAAAGGCTTTGCAGGATGCTGTCGGTGCTTGCTGTGCTGGCTGAAGGAATGGCAAACACATCGCCTTTGGCCAGCAGCCTGCACCAGCACACTGAAGCTGAGTCCTGACTTTGTGTTTATCACAAGGGTAATAGTCTGGGAGCTCTCCTAAGCACACCAGAGCTGACTCTTGACATTGTGCTATCACAAGGATGATAGTCTGGGAGCTTTCCTAAGGACTGCTCATGGCGACATGGCCACACATGCTTGATCAAGGGTTGTGTCATGTGCATTGCATGCTTCCACAATTTGCAAGACGATGGTACTTAGCAGTCTTGTGTGGCAGGGCTTGTAGGTGTTGCTTCAAATGCATTGCTCCGTGCAGGTTGCAGTGCTGTGGTAGTCACATCACAGGGGCAGCACACGCTCAGCACAGACCAGCAGACATGGTACAATAAGCAAACATGTGGGACGTCAGCCCTCACGAGCCAGACTTAGCTCCAAATGCTGCAAGTCATGTCACTGCCCAACTAGCATGCTGTCATAGCAGGTACCTAGTATGCTTTTGGAAGTAAGCCTGTAGCTGCCTGACCAGTTGTTCACCTTCCTGTGCATCATCCAGACCACTGCCAGATGTTTCAGCCTCTGCTGTCCTGTCCAGTCTGTCCAGGACATGTTCAGCAGGGTCCCCAGCGCCTGCTGGGGGAAACAGGGGGTCACCCTTGTCCTTCTCTTTGGCTGACGCAGGCATAGTCAGCAGTACGATTTGAGGAATGCATATTCTGGCAATGACCATCTTGGTGGCCACTGGCACTTGCACTGGGTGGCAACCTGCACCAACCATGTGTGATGATGTCTGCAGTGTTTTTTGAGACAATGCATCTGGGGCTGGCACACAAACTTTGGAATGTGCACCTGTGTGAGGGTGACTGGCACTTGCACTGGGTGGCAATGACGATGTGTGATAGTGTGGGCAGTGATGCTTGAGACTATACATCTGGAAATGACGCGCAAGATTTGCAACTAGAACCTGTGACGTTGGGAACGCAGCAGATTTCACAGCATGATGCTTGACTGTGACTTGCCATAAAAGACAAGGTTCTTATTGTATATTTGCTTGCATGGCTGCTCAGGCATAGCTGTGCACAGACAAACATTGCAATGCGGTCATGTCAGAAACATACATAAGTGCGACACCTGACTGCAACACCTCAATGGTGCGTGTGTTGGTGGCTTGTCTGAGGGGGCGTACTGAAAGATTGATGTCTGATGATGGCTGCGCCTTTGCTTCCAATTGGAAGGCGCTCATGCTGCCTGGCTTAGTAGCTGTGACAAGCTGCGTCTCTGAGTGCGTGGGTATTCTCAGCTGAGGCATGAGGGGCCACAGCTCATGCTGCAAGCTGAGATTGAAAGCAAGTGCTGGCGGAAGGTATGCCACATTATCCTTCCAAGCCTGCTGATCAGCAACAGGCTGTGATGACGTCAGACTGCTGTGCTGTGCTGACAGGTGTGCCAAGCTGGGAGGAGGTGTCATGAAAGAGCTGCTGGACCCCTGCTGGGGGCGGTCTGGTGGTCTGTGGGTATTGTACTGCTGCGCATCAATAGCAATCAACCTAGCAAGATGCACTGGAGCTGAGCTGTCTTTAGCGATGAAAACCTGCATGTATTGCATGCCGAGTGTGCACTTCTGCCACCAAACAAACACCATCAGGTGTCCTTGTACGACATGTTTCAGGACTGCTCGACTCACCTCAACAGTGGTGCCATGCAGCATTTGTAAGCTGCGCAGCGTGTTGCATGTCAGATATACTTCTGAATGCACGTCTCGATGTGTAAGCCAGCTGTCATGCCCGTCCATATCTGCACAGGTTCCCGTGCAGCTCACCGGCTCGTCAAGCACAGCTGCACGAATGGCAGATGGCGTTTCACGAGGAGTCTCCTTGGCAGCTGCTGCACCGAAGGGAAGGCCGATGTCAAGCGCGGGCTGATCAGGCTTATGTTGCCTGTAGATCGCTTCTAGGCGCTGCTTTGCCCTGATTGACACAACCATCGGAGCCTTGTTGGCAGGTCTGCTCATGTCGCCGGCTCTCACAAGCCGTGTGCCTCACACATATGTGCTTGCAGGTTGGTCGCAAGTGTGCTTTGAAGCAGCGGTGGTCAAGGTGCTTGGCAGCTGCATGTTCGGTTCATAAACACAGCTGGTGAGCATTGCACGCGGATCGTGCCTGTTACCACTCCTGGTGCTATTAGCACAGCATGATGTGCCTGCTGAAAAAGGGCGTTATGTCGTAACGCCAGCAGCATGTCATGCTAAGAAAACGCATCCTCATCTCATGATTTAATATGCTATGCTGTATTACAGCTTTATTATCACCTATCACAGCTGTATGCACAGCAGCAAAAGGTCAAATTACAGTACAATGACAAAAGTCCTGCAAGTCTAGATCTTCCAAAAACCTTGTCTGCACTGTGACACACATGTCAGCTGTGGATGTCTTTGCGCTGCAGCCCTTCCAGAGCAGATCAATGTACAACAAAAATCACGGTGTCATTCAGAAGACTGTGCTGCAGAGTGCCCCCGATCTAGCCTGCCTGAAGCTAGCATGCCCAGTGTCCAAGTGGACAGTGCACTGCCGCTGCAGGACTACTTTGTTGCTACTTGCCAATAATCAATACTACCCAGGCACAGATATCAGGTGAAACACTTGCACACGCTGTACAGACTATGTTATGGACATGTGAGGGGGGTCAGGCCCATCACGCCCTGATTGGCTGGCTGGTCTGGGTGTAGTCAACCACGTAGTGTCCGTTGGTGTTGAGCTGGCTAGCGTGAATACCATTAGCAACAATGCCTCCCCCTCCATGCTTCCACAAGTGATGCCTGCCGCTGTCCAAGTCTTGCGCCTCTATCGTCAGAATGTTGTTGGCGTCCAAGTGAGCAGTCACCTGCAGCGACAGGCCCAGGGTTTACACATTGTGGTGATTTTGTAAGCCATGGGCATAGCAGGGAGATGCAACGGACAAGGAACGCGCAAGCAGCTCACAGAAGCAGATGCCAACAATCTACTTTCAGTAGATGACAATACATGATGCTGCACAAACACTGCATCAGGACGTACAACATCTCTTGCATGTCAGCATGCCCTGCAGCATGATAACTTCATGCATTAATAAATCTTGCCTCATCCTTGAACTGACCATACAACTAGACCACATAGCGCTTGCTCCTACAGAGTCAAGACAGGCAACAAAAGACACCAAAAAGCAAGAGGATGGGGTAGTATTGGGGTTGGAACGCAGGGGTAGAGACTGGTGAGTCACCTCAATCTGTGGCACGCCAAAGGGCGCAGGGGGCACCCCCTTGAGCTGGAACTGACCCAGCTGCCTGTTGCTGCTGGCCACCCGGCTCTCACCAGCATAGATGACAAAGGACATGTGGGGCTGGTTGTCATGCACTGTGGTGAAGATCTGCTTGCCGTGGCAAGGCACTGTCAGAGTGGAGGGGATCAGCACGTGTTGCTGGTCTCCCACCATGGCAATGCCCACCGTTGGCCTCTTCTTTGGCAGCTCCCAGCCCTTGAACATGTCCTTGTTGGTGGTCGTGCCTGTTGGGCAGAGCACAGCATCATGTTGGTCAGTTGCAACTAAGGCTTGGTGTGTGCGTTTGGCTTGATGGGCATGCTGTTGGGTGCAGCATAGCATTGTTGGGCAGGGTTGTGATAGATCGACAAGCGCATGTATTACACAACCATGAACAGTAGCAAAGGATCAGTGTTGATGTCCACAGGCTGGAGCATCACTCAGCTTTGCTCTCAGGCGGCAATGCATGCATGCAAGGCTTCATTATATTGGGTGCAGCATGCATTGCTGTAAAGGAATGGCAACAAGGCTGACACAAGCAAAATCCATGCTGAAATACGTGCAGCGCAAGGCTGCAGAGCACAACTCCAGTTCATCATGTCACTTGTGCTCACAAGCTGCTGCACACATAGTTGCAAGTAGCTGCAACCCTGTCAAGCATGACAGTCTACAATGTGACGTCAAGAGAAGCAGCTGCACAACCCTCATGTATTTACATTTGTGGCTTTAGCTTGTTTGAAAAATAGAGCTGTCCAAATGCAGTCCTGAGCATGTTTGTGCCAGGGTTTGTACACACAGAAAGTGACACTAGTTTCATCTATGCAACATTGTAATAGTAGAAAGAGCTATGTTACTCAGCTTACCCTCAAAGGGGAGGGAAATTCTCATGGGGGGGCTGGGAGGGGCCGCCCTCTTCTCCAGCTGCCACTGCTTGAAGGCGTCATGCGACTCGGTGCTGCCCTCAAAGGGAGTTGGGTTGTAGGTGTAGTCCACATGGTGCTGCTCGCGTGGGTGTACATCATACGCTTTGTATGCATCCTGGTTGGTGGTCGTACCTGAGCATCGCATCAAACTGTTTACACCATTCATCATTGTCTGGTACACCTTACCATACATTGAATGAGCATTGGCTAAGCAAGTGGGAACTTACAAAGGCGAAAAACCTCAGATTAGTGACATGCAACTTTCACACCAAGGGAATGAATTAGAGTTGGAGGTCAATATGGCCTTGTGTTCTTTGTTCTGGCAATGTCAAGCTGTAGGACAACTAAACGACTGGCATACTGATGCTGCAGGAGGGACTTTATGCTGAACAGACTGCTGGGGCATACCCTCAAACTTGGTGTAGGGCCTAGCGACAACAGGGGCGTGCATGGCCCTGTGAGGCTCCACAGCGTAAGCCTTGTAGGCATCCTGGTTGGTGGTGGTGCCCTCAAATGGCACATTCTTGTGCTCATACCTGGGCCCATGCTGGGGCACATGTGCTTGTATCTGGTGGGCAGGATACTGGTCCTGCACCCGACATGATGGCAGTCATTGAACTGTACACAAAACCGGCAACACACGCATGCTCATGCACCCTATCAGAACTCAGACCTATTGACGCTTGCTGTAGAGGACAAAGACAGGCCGCTAGTGAAACTATAAGCAAGGGTGAAGGGCTCTCATCAGGCTTCACCATCGAGCATCATGGTTGAGACATACAACAATGAAAATGGGTGATGAGGGGTGACAATGCAGGCGACTCACAAGAGCAAATGCTCTGGGACAGACTGCAAGCAAGGTTGTTTGGCTTACATGGTATGTGCTGGTGCCATCAAACTTGGCAGTGTTGCGGGCAGCCGGCACAGGGTTCATGGGGGCCCTTCGCTCTAGGGGGTGAGCATGGAAGTCACTGTCATAGGCAGACTGACCCTCAAACTTCACTCCGTTGTCTGCACAGCCACAAACAGCTGAGGACACTTGCCAACAAGAATGTAAAGTCCTGAACAATGAGCTATACAAACGGCCTGCAGAGGCAGATGAGCTGTTTGCTGACATGCTGGGTCATGTCACATGGGTCTTCTTTGTATACGTAGCATTACAGCGTCACTGCCATTGGATAAGCTACAACAGACATGCAATTGACCTGACCTGCTCAATATTATACATAAGGTACATTAGAAGGTGACATAGCTTTTCTAATAGGTGTGTGAAGCATACCTTTCCATGGCTCAGCATGATGGCGTGTGGGAGCCTCAAGGGGGTGCGCATGGTATGTGTCATGGTAACTGGTCTCGGCGTCAAAGGGCACAGACACACGAGGGGCAACAGGGGGAGGGGCATCCCTATGGGGCAGCTCCCAGGCACGGTAGTCATCCTGCAAGCATTCAACTTGCCAGATCAGGCCAAAGCCTCTTGTGAATAGTTTGTATGCAACAAGTCTGGCAGCTTGGTGTGCCTTGCAGTTTGTTTGCTGGTGGTGAGCTGAAGCAACTATGACAGCTACACATAGGTGTCTTTGGGTGTCAGATGGACAAGGAATACTGCATACAAGGTGCAACTGAAGTGGAGCGTCTAAGCTTGCTGTTGCGCACACTTGCAACACCTATAAGAAGGCTAAAGACAGGGTGCTGTTGCTGCCATGTGTTTCGTCTATATCCAGGAGGTCGGCATGCTATCATATCCGGTCAAGCGAAGTTCATGAGCTACCGCTACAGATACTCTTGACAAGTCAGGAAGCCGTCACATGCGCTTTTACTGGCTCATATATGAGGTGATTGTACTGCTTTCACTGATGACACTTCCTCAAGCCACAATCGAGGTCGCAGGTCGTCACGTACGTGATTTGTGGTGCTGCCGTTGAACTTGCTAGCATGACCATACAGCTGGATGGCTACAGGGTGATAACTGGCGTCTGCAGAAGAAGGAGCCACGGTCTCGCCGGTGAACTCAGGCTCGTAAGTCGAAGCCATGTTGCCCTGCACCACTCTCCAGTCAGCAACCCTGCACACGACTGGGTACCTGAGTCTGGGCACAAACTTACAAGGACGAACAGGGTGCAAGAGACTGCAGGCTTGCTCGACCTTGACGTCACAGCGGACGAGGGTTATGCACGACACGTGTGCAGAAAGCGAACAGACACAAGGCGCACCCGAGAGCTCGTGAAGGTCGGCTCCAGGCGCTGTCTGGCGTGTACAGGCGCTTTGATGTCACAAAACCAGACCTGTGGTGATGCGGCGCTCAGACACACAGGCCTGCCAAGGGTTGGGCAAAGCTATAGAACCTTTTTGGGCAGGGCTGTTCTGCTCAACGCCCTAGCACTGCAGTCCGTTTAGTCATGCCGGTAGCCGCCCGCTGCATTGAATTGCACTGCACTCGTGTGGTCGTTGCATTGTGTAAAGTCTGAGCGTCGAGTGGGCGTGCATCAGTTGCAATGGCGCAAAAGAGTAAGAAGTCCAAGTCAAAGCGTATGTCGCTGAAGCAGAAGTACAAGATCGTCAAAAAGGTCAAGGAACATCACAAGAAGAAGGCCAAAGAGGACAAGAAGACAGGCAGGAAGCAGAAGGCGCCAAAGGATCCTGGCATTCCAAGCGCCTGGCCGTTCAAGGCAGACTTGCTGAAGGAGTTAGACTGGGAGAAGCAGCGTGCTGTTGCTGTAGACAAGCAGAGGAAAGAAGAAAGAAAGAGAGCAAGAGTGAGCATTGCACATCAGCAAGCTCATCCTTTTACCCCATGTACCAGCCAGCACCATTTATATAGTCAAGAGGATCAGCCGATCTCACTTACTTGGCCTGTGACTGCTCTAGGTTGAAGCAGAAACCAATGAGGCAGATGCTGAGATGACTGAGCAACCAGCAAATGACAGCGCAAGTATGGGAGATGTTGCACAGAGGGCTGAACATAAGCAACAAGCTTATGAAAGCAACAAGCGGCTGAAAACTTCTTTGCAGGCTGTTTCATCAGACAGAGGCAAGCACATCACCGCTCTTGCTTTGCTGTGCTTTCAGCCAGCACTGTATTTGCATGCTGCAAGGTCACGACAATTATTGTGGCTTCCTGGCAATGCTGGTGATTGGGGATATTCTGATCATTCCAGCTGTGACTCTTTCCTAAAGAACAGCTGCAGAAAAGACGCTATTGCCATGTGCAGACATCCTACTGCAATCTCGTAATAACAGAGTGTGTGTCTGAGTTGTTTATTGCTTTGTCTGCAGATAGCAGTAGACGGGCTTTCTACAAGGAGTTCATGAAGGTGGTTGATGCTGCTGATGTGGTGATTGAGGTGCTGGATGCTAGAGACCCCCTGAGCTGTCGCTGCTTGGATGTGGAGCGCCTTGTCAGGCGCTCTGGAGCAGACAAGAAAGTCATCCTTCTGCTCAACAAGATTGGTGAGTCAAACAGTGGAGACTGCTGTGATGCACTTGAGAATTCTTTAACACAGATCCTTCAAAGGGGCCAACATGGCATCCTTCTCTTACTCTTTTGCACAGTGATTACATTTATCAACATTGTCACAACAACCCACCTGAAACGCCCTCATCAGTTCTCTTCAGGGCCAAGTGGTGTTGGCACGGTCCTGTTGGTGGACCAGTCCCTGTTTACAAAGTGTGTGGTACAGCCACTGTACGCTTTTTCTGCTACACGCCCAGCAACCAGCTTCAATTGTGAGATTTCTTTTTCATCATCTGGTCGTTGTCGTGCAGACCTGGTACCGCGTGAAGTGGCAGAGGCCTGGCTGAAGTACCTGAGGGAGGAGCTACCGACTGTGGCTTTCAAATGCTCCACTCAGAAGCAGGCCAGCAATCTTGGGCAGCGTCACCTGCCTAAGGCTCAGTCATCAGACTCAGCACTGCAAGGCAGTGAGTGCCTTGGCGCCAACACGCTGCTGCAGTTGCTGAAGAACTACACTCGCAACTCTGACACCAAGACAGCCATCACAGTGGGTAAGAACAGCCGCACGTGATTCATGCAAGGTTTGCACTGCATCAGCCAGCATGCTGCTGTGGTGTAGGAACAGATGGTTCATTTCAACGGCCCTTTACCGGTTTACTTTGCCTCGCTCAAATGTTGCATCTTTGCTGCAGCTCAAAGCAAGATGCAGTGCATGGCAAGACGCAGATAATGCACAAAAAACCTGGGTCACGCTATCTGAACAATTTGTGCTTGTCTTCAGGAGTCGTTGGGTTTCCCAATGTGGGCAAGAGCTCCCTGCTGAACAGTCTGAAGCGGACACGGGTGGCTCAAGTGGGTAACACCCCTGGGGTGACCCGTGCAGTCCAAGAAGTGGTCCTGGACAAGCACCTGCGTTTGCTGGACAGTCCTGGCATTGTGTTTGCTGACAGCGACAGCACAGGAGCTGATGCTGCTGCTCATGCCCTCAGGAACTGTGTCAAGGTAAGGTGCAAGCGATGTCAGCAACAATACTCCTTAGCAGATGTGCTGACCATAGCTGAGTGCACGCAAAGACGGTTCCTGCATGTTTGGCTTCGCAGCAGAGCAGGCAAGCTGTGATTGTCATGACGTCTGCTGCTTGGCATCTGTGTGGTGGTAAACGGTAGCTGGCAAAACTGCTGGTAAGCATGAGTCACTGGTCTAGAGTTGCACCGTCTTGTCTTGCTCAGTTTGTATAGGCTGCAATTGCATAGCAACTGATTCACTTGTACTGTTTGTGATTTAGCAGTGATGTTTTCCTATGCAGATTGAGAAGCTGGAGGATGCAGTGCTGCCTGTCTCAGAGATTGTGAAGCGCTGCCCTGCCAAGCAGCTGATGGCCATCTACAAGGTGCCCACCTTTGATGACACAGACCAGTTCCTGCAGCACATTGCTCTGGTCAGGGGCAAGCTGAAGAAGGGGGGCACGGTAGATGTGCAGGCTGCAGCCAAGGTTGTGCTTCAAGACTGGAACGACGGCCGGATTCCCTTCTACACCATGCCACCCCAGCGGGAGGCCCAAGACGGGCATGCAGCTGCTGAGGTGGTCACCCACTGGGCCTCAGACTTTGATGCTGACCAGGTATAGTCACAGATTCCCGCTGTGCAGAAGTGGCGTTTGGTGACTGCCCAAGGTCATGTAAGCTTGAGGCATGCTACTGTGCTGGCATTTTCAGTGATACTGGCATGCATCTACACACATATTGCATGCTCTTCCTGATTGTCACAAACAATTCCTATCACCCTGTTGGTGCGAGCCAATAACCTGCACATCTTGTGCTTTTCAGGCTTGCAAGTTCAGGGTCTCAGCATATGACTTGTCTGAGTTGTATCTTGTAGGTGTTCGGCGACGAGCGCACAGCTGTGATTGATGGCCTTCCCTCGTTGGAAGAGTCCTCCAATTATTTCCAGACGCAGTCAAATGGACCTGCTACTGCAAGTCTGGAAGACATGCAGCAAGGTGCTGTGCCGCCATCTAGCTCAGATGATGAGGAGCAAGCACACGATATGGACCACGCTGAGCTGCCTGAGCCAAAAGCTCCCAAACCCACAGCAGGTCAGTCATCTCAGTCAAATGTGCATGCTATTCCAGCTGCTGTTTGAGGCAAAACCTGTGACTACATCTGCAGCACTTGACAATGCCCCCAGACATGCTGATTGTTCAGCACAGCGATTATAGGTCTGTTTGCATAAGTTTGCACAATTCAAGACATTCAGTAACACAATTGCTGGCAATGCAGATCAAACAGCAGAGCTATATCATGCATCTGGCCAATTCAATCCTCATGCAGCCAGGGCTTTGAAGAAGAAAGCCAAGAAACAGCAAAAGAGAGCATCAGGGGATGCATACGACTTTGCTGAAGCTTTTGGAGCAAAGGCTGCTGTGTGACTGATATGCCTTAATGGACTCTGACGCAAAAATCCGAGGGATCATACTGAGCAGAAGCTCGTGAACCACGCCTGGAGGTGTTTATGATGCAGAGTGTTAGAGTGGCAGGGTGTGTATCTGTGTCTGGCTGTGATTCTGACTGAGCTGTGAATAGAAAAGCTGTCAGCTGACAGGTCCACCGGCCACAAGCAGCAGTGTGGTGTGAGTGAAGCATATGGCATTTGCACCAGGTGTTGTTTGCGTCGGTTATTGTTATTTTTTCATTCTATGGGTGTAGTTGTTTGCCTGAGTGCGAGCGAGGTATTAAAAAGACAGTGCTCCGCAACAGGGCATTGATTGTCTTGTGATAGGCTTTGACAGAGCAATTTCTCATGCAACGGTTGGGGGACACACTAGTGCTGTTACCCACTTTGACAGTGGACCCGCCTACTGTGCATGCGTCATGACCACATGCATGCTTTGTGTTCAGTCTGGATTGTTGCGAACTCACATTGTGGGCTGCCTGCAATTCGATACAAATTCACTTCTGACCTCGATGATGCAGTGGAACATGCCTGTCTTTGGGTCAACACACGTGTGTATCATATCAGGAGGAGATTGCAAGCTCCAGCTGCATCACCGATGAGTCATGTAGGTGTCACACGGTGTCCATGCTTTAATTGATGTCTTCTTGTGCATTGCTGAGAGGTTTTCTCCAATTCCATATTCAGCCTGCCAGCTTTTCTACTCTAATCATGTAGTTTTGCAAAAAAAATGTGTTGGAGGACAAGTCAGATGCAGCATCAACTCATCGTCCTGCAAACAAGCTAGCATGTACGAGACCAGGGAAATCAATGTATGCTGCTCGACACACGAGCTGTCAGAACACAATGTCCTCATCTTGATCATCTGTCTTCAATACATTGCTTGAAACATCGCTCAGGGAAGATGCTGCTTTGACATTGTCCTGCAACAAATGCCAATATTTCACACCCTGCTTGGTAGCAGCTTCAGCAGCAGAAACGCAGTACACATATCAGGTCAACAGCACCTCTCTCAACTCAAAGTAACTGATCAGATGTAATGCAGGTCTTCCCTTGCAGTCATTGTCTGTGCGCAATACAGCATGTCTGATGTAGAATCTATTGACTGCAGCATTGTCTTGTGCAAACAATGCATATGCAGCAAGGCCAGAAGTTGGAACTTTGTCAGGTCTTGGGCAATGGAGAGATGCAGTACACATTCATGAACCAATGACTACTAGTTTACGGCTGACCTCAATGACAGCAGCATCTTTGTCTGCTGCATCACGCTTCTTCTTGGCCTGTACCTTCTTCAACCTGAAGAACTCCTCACGCTCCAGCTCATCCAGCTCACCCTGTTGAACCACGACATGCTAATAAGCAAGCAGTCCAGACTGCATGTTGTGCATGAAGTTCAGGACAACATTTGCATGCTTAAGCAACAGACTGCTGTCAGGCATCCATAAGTGCCGAGGTATCCCCAATCAAGGTACTGCTAGTCTCCCTGAAGCGTGAGATGAGCACAACAATGTAAAGGCGGCATTTGATGACTGCTAAGGGGGGACAGTCTGTACCTTGATGTAGCTGATGGTGTTTTCAAGCTTAGGCCGCACAACATTGTCCAGAGCATTCACACGCCTGTTAGTGGTCTTGATGGCCACGTCAAGAGTCAGAAAGGCAGTCTGTAGGGATGCTAGCTGCACAAGTAGCTCTATGGAATTTATGAAGGCTTTGCGGCAGGTCTGGATCTGCTGGCCCCCAGAGCCAAGACCAGTTAAGCTCAGCTTGGTCCCTTCACCGCCGGTGTGAAGCTGTTCAAACTTGGGGATTTTGACACCTGCATGCATGGTCAAGCAGCATAAGCACTGTACTCTGCCAAGGTTCCAGCAATGATCACCAATGCAAGACCCAGCATGTTGGCTTCATCATGCATGATGTCTGAGGCATGTTTTGGAGGTGCACTGTCTTGCTCAGCAAGTAATAGCACACCATGCACGCCATACCTGCAACATTATCCTGCTGAGCGTGAACTCTCACAGTCGCTGTCTCAACACTATCAAAGACCGTGTGCCGAAAGTCTCCAGCTGCATACTTGGCCTCTGTCAGAGCGAAGGCTGACTGCCGCATGTTTTTGCCCATGTCCTGCTTGGTCTGTACAATCTTTTTCAAAATTTGTCTGAATCTCATGGTCAACGCATCTGCTTTCTTTTTTAGCAGTGCATGTCCCTTCACAGCCCCGGTAAGCCTGCCCTTCATCACTGCCAATACAGTGACCGTAGGGACTACCACATACCTGTTCGCCATCCTGCCCGGCTAGCTGTGCAGCTGAAAGACCCGTTGATTGTCAGTCAATGCTGAACCATGCAAACAAGGAGCTGGTCTCAACGGGTACTTTGTCTGCATTGAACAGTATGAATGTTGCAGGACTGTGTGGCAGTTTGGCGCACAGTATAATCGCACCACCACGCCCACTGGCGTTGTCACACAAGCATCAGCACAATCGTGCCCTATGCATGGAACGTTGGGATGTCTCATCAGAATGCAGGTCTCACCTCTTGCCTACTAGGTGACTTTACGAGTGCGCAAGCTGTGTTGTTCTCAGTGAATCTCCCCGTGAATCGCGATTGCAAGAAAGGTACCCTTTTGTTGCAACAACTTGGGGTCGTCGTTCGGGCCCCGTCCAGAGTGTACGCAGAGCGCAAGCTGAGCGTGTGTGCTTGGGTGTGAGCAGTACTACCGTTCTGCGGGATGTCTAGCCGGCCGCTAACGTCCTAGATGCGACCATAGCCTACTGTTCGGCATGCCCTCCATTGTGCAAGAGGTGTCATGCATGCAGTGGCGTTCGATTGATACTGTGCATGTGTCTCAGCATGTAGATGGGTCAGACACCCTGCACGTTGAATCTGCAGATGTCGGAGGCGGCATCGCCCCAGCAGCAACATCCAGCCAATCTGACTGCGTTTTGAGTTGGACCTTTTCACAGGCCGAGCCCCTCGATCTGCAGCTGACGGAGACGTATGTCGGTGGTCAGCGCGGCAACTGCAAACTGAAAGTGTCGTTTGGAGCCAAGCTGTTTCCGCAAGCTGCTTTTCACCAATCGAAGGGTATTATCGTACTGACGGCTGACGGCGTGCTGCACAGCCTAGCTTTGAGTGATCAGTTTCGGCATGGCAGCTTGCTTGACGGCCTCGCCACCTCAAGTGTGAACCTCAGACGCGAACTACAGAAGCTTGGAGGGCCAACCACCCTGGCTCTGGGCACCGCAAGCAAGCCAGACGAAGCCAGCATATGTATTGGAGGCCAGACAGGGTCCATACTTGTTGTGCCTGCCGACTGTTTTGAGACCCGGACAGCATCTGGCTGTCATGAGCTCCACTTCACTCCAAGTGGCTACCTTGGCTTCTTCTCCAAAAGCACAACTCCAGCAGTGACATGGACAGCTTCCCTTCAGCCCTTTGCTCCAGAGCTCCTATGTGCACTACATTCAGACTGTTCCTTGCGCTTCTGGAATACCAGGACACAGCAACGAGTTCTTGTGGAGAACCTGCTACAGCAGTCGGGCCAGAGAGGACATGTCAGCCCCACAGCTGTTGGATCAGTATGCAGTGCACAAGGCCATCTGAGGCTAGTAGTGCACCTAGATCCAAAGGCGGACTCAATGGTTCCGCCACAGACAGTAGCTGTCAGCATGGACTTGGAGCAGGCAAGTGGTCAGCTTCTGGCTTTGAACGTGCGGGAACGCATGCTGGAGCACTCTCACCTCAGATTTCAGAGCATCCTTACACATGCAAGCACAGCAGATGCGGAGTCAGCACAGACTTGGCTGCTTTCAGATGCACCTTCCTTACATGCCGTCATCAGCAGTGTATCTGGAACGCCACATGAGGAGTCCTGCAGGGCAATATTGATGGAAAAGCAAGGAGTGGACACAGGATCAGGCCAGCAGAAGCTTCAGGTCTGTGCCATAGACCTTTGCACATCGTGATTTGCCACAGTCTGTATGCAGACGCACAAGTGTGCTGAGCGGAGCGTATCACTCACCGAGCAGCATATAATTCACCGCTGGACAAGAAGTGCATCAAAGCATAAAAAGTGCTTGCTTGAGAATCAGACTGCATACTCTGCATGTGCTTACCTGCGTCAGGCGCTGCAGGATGGCTTGTGGCAGAGCATACAGGACAACCTCTTAGAGCAGACAGGCCACAGCCTACAAGAAGATGTTCTTCCCACACACTTCATGCAGCAGATCCTGGCTCCTGGCATTCTGAGTCAACAGGCTCTGTCACATGCATTGCTGGATTTAGAGGAACCCTTGACCAGATACAATGCCAGTATACCAGAAGTGCAGCAGCACCTTACTGCTGCAGCGCAGGTAAGCAAGTCACCAAACGCCCCAAGCTTATGTGTCAGTATAGCCTGCAAACTCTTTGCTGGTCAGGACTGTATCAGTGGTTCTATGGCAGAAGGGTGATGTCAGCTCCAAGTCTTCTGTTTGGTGCCAACTCTTGCAGGCCTCATTGCTTCACATGCCGCTCGTCTTGCACCTTTCCTGTTCAAATCGCCATGTTGCCAGTTTTGTACACTTGCATTGATGCCTAAGCTATGATGCTCCCAAGCTTGCAATCTCAAACAAGTGTATAGTGTAGGCCATAGTGGCAGGGGAGAAATGTTCCCAGCTGACCAGCTGGCGTCGTGTAGCCCAAACATATTGGAAGCACTGGGGAGAGGTGCACCCCGCCGTCGGCCTCGTCGAGCTGCCTCATGGAAGCACTGCCATTGTCAGAAGCGGCCACATGCTGACTTTACTACAGAAAGCTGACCCCTTGGCAGCCTCACAGCAAGGCACCGGCATCTCAGCAGACGTCAGCCCTGCCCACGCCGGTCAAAATGGGGATCTAGGATTACTACTGCAGTGTGTGGAGCTGCTGCAGCAGCTTCTTGGGCAAGATGTGGTAAATCTGTTTGTGCACTTGTGTGCTCACCCACCAGCAAACGCCAGCCTGCACAGCATAGGCTGCGCATTCACTGAGGTGCTATCCACTGGCCCGCAGCTTGGAGGCTCACCAGACCACTCACAAGCAGCCGATACACGTGATGCTCTGAGACAATGGAGGCAGCAGCGGTCAGCAGCCATACTCCAGCTGGGTCACCTGATCAGTCAGATGAGTCAAGGCACACCAGTGCCGGCTCTGCGTGACTACATCACACACATTGCACCACCAGCTGCCTCAGCAGGTGCCATGTCAATGCAGAGCGTCTCGCAGCTTGCCCCCAGTGCAGGCCATGCACTGACCATCATGCTACGGCAAACTGCCACACAGCAGCTGCAGTCAGCATCCTTCATGCTGCTGCTAGCATGGTTGGACAGTCTACGAGCAGCAGGCGCGCTGCACATCACTGCTGCGGTGTCTAATGCCCTAAACCAAGAGGTTGCACCACAGCTGCAAGCCCACGTACGCTGCATCTCCATCACACTTTGGCTGTGCACTGCTCCTGCTGCTGCTCTTGCTGATGATGAGGCTGCTCGCCTCAAGCACTCTGAGCTGAGCAGCAAGCTAGCGAGCCTGGATTTTGTATCAGGCGGCAAGCAGGAGGCGCACCACCAGCAGAGCCTTGCAGAACTGTTCCTGCCAGACTTTGCTGCTCACTGTGGGGGTGAGACACTGCCTCACTCTGCTTTGTCATCTCTGTTTGTTTGCCTCTGTCACCACTTTTGTGGACAGACTGTGCAGGCTAGCATACTGTATGTGCATACTGCACGTAGCATGCTTGCACCAATGGTTGCTGGTACTGATAACACTTCTGGAGAACCCCACAAATTGTGCATGCAAGAAGGTTATGCCAAGCAATTGTTATTGCTCTGTGCTGAGGCCGCCCACAGTCCCAGCTGCCTGCTCTGTGTCTAGTCACACCCCCTGTGAGTTTATGTTTCTGCACGCTTTTGGCCGGCCTCTCATTGCTGCACTATGCACTATCTGTTGGGGTACCACTCTCCCTGTCAGCTATAACACCATGTCAAGACATTTTGACACAGCTCCTCAGCCCCTGAGCATGTGGTGTGTGGTTCATTCAGGGGTGAGCCTAGGGCATGACCCACATGTGGCAGTGTCAGCCCTGGCATCTTACTTCCAGGCAGGTTGCAGCCAGGCAACAGTGCCATCCTCTTTGACAGGCTCCACGGTGGTGCAGCAGGTGATAGCAGTGGGGCAGAAGCTCATACAGGTGCATCAGGTGGCACACATGCATCACCTGCTAGGCCTGGCAGGTGAAGCTGCAGACACAGCGGGAGCAGCCTTCCTCAGGGTCAGCCTGTCTCTCTATTGCATCAGTCCCACTGCCTCCACCACCAGCCCTGCAATGCACATGTAGAGGTGTTCCTGCTTGGTGGGTGCATGTGCTCGTGTGGCTGTTGGGTCAGCCATAATACAGACATCATGCAGAGTGGGCACAGCTGTGGTTGATCTGCAGATAAGCAAGCTTGTCGTCACTTGCTGACTTTCTCTGCCGAGCTGTTGTGTGACTCTCCAGTGCTCTGCTCAGATGATCAGGCGTGTTTTCATGCTGGTGGCCTGTTCTGACCAGCTGCGTGCTGTCCCTCATCATATCTGTGACCAGCTGCTTGTTTTGCTGTGCATCCTAATGGCAGTATAAGCGTTGCACCTTATGCTCATCAGCTCCTGACAGCCTTCAATATGTATGGCTGATGGTTGCGACGCATGCAGGGCTATGCTGGACTGCACCAGGCTCAAAACAGCACATCAGATGAGCAGGGCAAACAAGCTGTACAAATTGCTGTAGGCAACCTTTTTCAGGCAATGGCAGTCTTTCACACTGCCAATCAGCCAACTCAGTATGGACAGCAGAAGGACCTGACAGACAGCTGCAACATGATCAAGCATGTCATTCAAGACATCCTTGTGGGCTTGACAGGAAGCTGTGACCGCCCTGGGCCACAGGTCGGCTACTCTACAATCAATGCACTCCTTGCCATTCCAGGATTGGGGCTCTGTCACTGCCAACAAGCCACTGCATCTGGCTGTACAAAAGGCAATGCTGTCTCACAGCTTTGCTGCGTGAGACAGCATTGCTGCGTCCTCTTTGTGGATGTTAGATGGTGCTCTCCTTCAGTCCATGCATACGTGCTGCTGTTGACACCTGTTGTGGCCTGTGCAGACTGTATGACCTAAGCGTGTATGAACTGCAGGGAGAGGAGCTGCAGTATCTGACAGCTCTCATGATGCAAAGCGAGCACTGGGGCTGGCCTCAGGCAGCTGCAAGCTTTGCCCAGGCAGCCATGCGTCAGATCGAGGTAGTGTATAGTCAAAACAATGCTCCTGAGTCTGATGCAGACAGGGCCGACTGGACAGCGCAACGCCAGAACAAGGAGAGCATGTTTTGCGCCAATCTCTTTGTGTATGCCCTGGAGGGGGGTCAGTACCAGGTGAGACCTGTTTCTGGCTTGCTCTGGGAGGACACGTGCAGCTGGAAGCTTTGCGCTGTGTAATGCTGGTCCCATCAGACACTGCATGTGCTGGCTGGGCTGAGTCAGGCCTTGATGTGACCTACCTGTTCCCTGCAGGCTTGCTGTCAGCTCACAGCCCGTTTACTTACAAGCAATGCATTGATTGATTGCACCATTGCCAGCTGATGCTTCATCCAGTTTGAGCATGCGGTTGCAGCTTGGCAAGTTCATCCCACAATCAGCCCAAGATTGTCTGACTTGTTCACTGCCAGTTACAGTTTGCTAACCTCCCCTTGCAGATGCAGTCTGGATCCAAGACATGCAACACAACTGACTGAAGTGGATTATGGGACCTTTGCAGGATGCCTATACGGCAGTCCAAGCCAACCCTGTGGCACATGTTGCCCTGGGAACCCTGCAGCGCCTGGTCAACACCCTCATGAACACTTCCAACATTGCTACTCTCTGCAGCCTGCCATATGCTGCTGACTACACTGTCAGGCACTCTGATGGCAGGCAAGCCCCTTTCCTCTTGCAGAATGACGCCAGCTATTGCTGCTTTCAGCGCTGCGTAGGCATGGCTCCTCTGAGCACTCCTCGAATAGCTGTGTCACATGGCCAGTACTGAAGCTGATAATTGCTTTGCCTGCTGCAAATTTGAAGCACAATCTCAGCCTCTGCCATTGAACCGTTTGTCCAGGTAGGATGCAAGGTTTTGCTCTGACCCTTCAGCTACTAGACTACCAACTATTTTATTGGGATTCTTGTGGGCTCTTTGAATTGCGGATGTTGTCGGAAGCCTTCTATACACTGCATGCCACACAAGGTAGATGCTTGCAGTGATCCAACGCATGGCATCTGTAAACATCCGTCACTGCCACAAAACTAGCAGTCGATGTCAGTGTTGCGCTCATGCACCCTATACATGGATCAGCTAGCACTGACCTGTTTAATCCCTGTGCAGATTTGAGGTCCTGTCCTTGTTGGAAGTCACACAGGGTTTGCTTGAGCAGCGGGCGGCCTCAGCAGACCTCAACAGCCAGCCTCAGCTGTACGATGTGCTGTATGACTTCTACTGCATGCGCTCCAACTTCAAGGCAGCGGCAGCGGCTCAGTACACCCTGGCCTGCCGCTTGAGAGATGAAGCCAAGCATGTGCCTCACTGCTTGCATCAACGAGCAGCTGCACTTTGTAAGCCTTTCTGCTGGGAACTTCTCCCAGCTCGCTGGTCATCAGTTTGTTTGGCACGGAACTTTGTCCTGCTGGGATGTCAGAAGCAGAGATACAAACTGTGTAAACTGTGTAGTACCTGCTGGCATGCCATCAGCAGCTGTCTTGCACTGCTTGTGCAGGGCGTTGCTGCTCATGCATAGCCTGTGCAGTTTGTGCAGTGTACATGCAAATCCCAGCAATTTGAGCAGGTTCTCTGCACTGAGAGCTGGTGTAGCAGTCCTTCAAGTTTCAAGACATACTATGGTCTTGCAGCATCACAGATTGGGTTTGCTGCCTATGCTCCCTTCAGCAAAATCTAAAGACACTATTCTTGTGCCTACAGTGCTTTCAGCAACAGCACTCAGCATGGTCGAGCCATCACAGCGCTGGCTACTAAACCCAGCACCCCTCCTTCAGTCCCTCAGAGCGCCCCAGCCATTCATTACCCCAGTGCGTTCCCCCAACCCCTCCCGAGACCCCTCCACCACAGCTCTCTCAAGATGCAGGCCAGGCATCGCCCACAGCATTGTGGTCTTGACAGGCGACAGCCGCCAAGCGCTGGGCAACAAGTGTCAGTACACTGACCTCACTAGGGAGCATGCAGCAGCGCATGCTCATGCTCTGCTAGCACGCCTTCAGTCAGATGCTGAGCAGAAACCCACTGTTCCTGATGATGTCTTCCACCAGGCACTGGCCCTGGGTAAGCACTCCTGCTGCTTGCTGTAGTGCAAGTGCAAATGGCAAACACTCAGAAGTTGCATTGGAGGATATCAAGGGTTAGTATCATGGACCCTTTGCCAGCTTGGCAGTGCTTGTATGCACATGGAAGATCATTGCTTGTATGCACATGGAAGATCATTGATTTGTTCAATCAATGAATGGATGAATCTCTAGTCTTCCAAATGCATACAAGCATTTTCAAGCTGGCAAAGGATCTCAGGTAGTGGCCCTGCGTGTGCCTTCCTCTGCAGAAAGATCAGCGGTTTACATTCCAGGAAATAGGCTGCCTTTGCAGCTGCTCCGGGTTTGTCAAGGGTGATTGCATTGCATTGAATTGCATTGAATCTCCTGGTGCATGCTGGGTTCTGCCCCACATGTCAGGTAGCAGTCATATTCTGATTATGAAAGGCATCATTGCACTATTTGCATGGCCTGCATTGTCTGATGTCTTGACTCAAAATACATACACCATAAGCTTATTAAGTAAGCAAGTAATTCTTGAGGACGCCACGCAGTGGTGGATACATGACTCTTCTTCTGCTTCCTTTGGTTCAGGTCTGTTCCAGGTGGCATTCTCTCTGGCAGTTGTGGTATACCATGGCCGGCGCCTGAGCCTGGCACTACAGGCTGCCATCTCCACCATGGTCACAGCCTGTGTTCAGAAGCAGATGGACAGTTGCCAGTCAGAATCCATGACTTTGCCTTTCGCGACCCCCGTCTTTGGACAGGCTTCAAGCTCACAAGGTGCTGCTTGACCTCCCTGCACTATGACCATGTGATCATGCACAAACATTTGCATGTGGAACAAGGAACAGACGCGTGCGTGATCAGGCGTGGTGCCTGAGAAATAAATTCCATGGGCATTGCATCTTGTCGACAAGGAAAACAGGCTTTCATAGACATGATTAGTGAGCCCTGCCCTGCCACTGAAGCATGCATGACCCGGCCAGCGTTCCCCGAAAGTATGTAATGTCCCTGCCACTGACACAACATCCCACATCTGTGACTGTGCAACTA
>JAABUO010002323.1_pt1 | contig 23316 bp, 26 predicted proteins | sample 5559291 | NCBI WGS metagenome assembly JAABUO01 (sample SAMN10711878, study PRJNA513372) | rock metagenome | isolation source: Antarctica rocks | place: Antarctica: Victoria Land, Finger Mt sud
CGGTCTCAGAAAGATGCTGGACTGAAGTGTTTTAGAGTCTATCTCCCAGCGCACTGACAGTCCTTCAGGACCCATCAGCACAGTGCAGTACTGTACAAGCACGGAAACATGTTTGCAAGCATAAACACGTTGTGACCAGGCAATGTTCTTTGCATCAAGGCAGATTACAATGGTCACCTGTTTTCCCGTGCACTTAATGGCTTGGCGCATTTGGACCAGCACCCTGACATCAGGAACCTTCACAGATGCTTGAGTGTGCTGAGAATGTGTGATCGTGGCAGATCAGCTGCTTTAGAATGTCATGCATGCAAAGTTCCAAGGTTGCAGTGACGTATGCCAAAGATTGTCATGGCGTTAAGCTGGCACTACTGAGTCTCGACTATCCTTAAAGTACACATAAAAAGTTGCGGGTTGGTTCAGATAGAAGCAGAGAAGCTGCTGGCGCGTGTGACAGCAGGCGCAGCATGCAGGGTGCAGTCGGCCCCCGGCGTTATTTCTCATCGGTTCTCGGGCTAGTATCCCCGTCACCGCCGATGGCGCCGATGGACTCCACGGGGCCCCCCCGCAGAGCTCAACGTTTGTCGGGTTACGCAGATCGTTATAGATATCACATAACACCGTACATGACAAAGACGTCGAAAAAGACTAAGTGTGCTGTGCAGCTAGCAAAGCCTTCTGCTCCTTGTTCTGCAAGCAACCTTTCTTGAGCGACGGGTGTGTGCACGTGTGGCACTGCCCGCATCGAGGCTGTCTGACTGCTTTGGGAGGTTTGCCGGACTGGCCTATGGTGATTGAATTGGCCTTTGCTGAGCTGTTCTCCTGCTCACCTTGTGCACTTGCAGCCTTGGCCTGCTGCCTTGGTCCAACCTTTTTCCTGGAAGGTTTGACTTTACTGACAGGTGCAGCCTCTGCTTCACTTGGCTGGCTTGCTGCTGCTGACGCTGGCTGTTCAGTCTTCCTGCGCTTGGACTTGGGGTACCCGTCCAGCCCAATGGTTTTCTTCCTGACCACAGAGTTGCCCCAGGTGTCCTGCACTCTGCTCAGAGTAGCCATTGGATGAGCTGTGCCTGTTGCATGACTTGCTTGGATGGCTGCCAGCTTTCCTTCCAAACTGTTGATTTGGCTGAGCAAGTGCTGTTGCATTTCAGCATCATCAGCAGCCATGTCCCACATCCTGTTCACCGCTGTCTGGATCTGTTGGTGGCATGCTGCGCTGTCATGAGCAGGTGCAGGAATAGGAGCAGGTGCAGGAACATGAGCAGGCTGTGTTGCAGCTTCTGGCTCTGAGCTGGTTAGATCAAACGTGCTATCAAGCTCTGTCAAAGCATCTGTCTGGGGGAGTGGCTCAGAAGCTGTCTTACTATACAGATTAGCGAGACCCTCTTGGGTGCTGCCAGCCCTTGTCCCCAATGCCTGGATGATCTGTGCACCTGTTCAGGGGTGGCACGGGCACCGCAAACCCTAAACCCTAAGCACCTGAGAAACCCTGACTGACGCTGATCACTTTTACCGTGTGCTTGCAAATGTAATGAAGCTGACCCTCAGGGCATGTGCAGCTAGCGTTGGCAGTTCCAGCATTGGTGACTTGGTACTTGCAGGAGATGTCTTGCGTGCTGGTGACCTGTGCTGTCTCAGTTGTGCTGTCAAGCATTGTCACAAAGCTGTCTGATAGCCATCAACGCTGAGACAGGTCTGCAGGTTGCCACGGTGAGCAGTTCCAACTACGACGCCGACGAGGACTCGTGTTGAAAGCTCAGCTGCAAGATGTCTGTGCTGCAAGTGTGACCGTAGCGTGCTGTGCTATGGTCAAACAGACTTGCTTGCAAGGTTGACCGAGAGCGCGCACCGACGACCACTGCAATCAGACTACGACACCGCAGAGGCAAACTCAAGCAAGCACATGCCTCTTTTCCTGCGGCCTGGCAGTCATGAGCAATAAGACTCACAGGCAAACTGATCACACAGATGCCGTTCCTTCCCACAGCGGTATGACAAGCTCTGTGTCACACAGCACTCAGTACCAAGCGAGAAATGAAGATTTGGCTGACATGTACAAGTTCAGAAACGGCAATGGCGAGGTTCTGCAGACACCCAGAGAAGCAGCGTAGCGCGAGCAAAGGCTCTGCTAACAACTCCTCCGAAAGCACCGCCTTGTCTTTTCACTATCACTGGATCAGAATTGCCAGTGGCATCTGTAGTAAGGGCACAAGCTGTGGTTCGAAGGAGCTTGTGTGTAAGCTGGCCTGCATTGGCATCCTGCAGTAGTAAGGACCCATCACACTGCAGGTCACCGAAAAGGGTATGGAAGCCCATCTCATACAGCCTGACAAACACAGAGCAGGTGCCGTTTGCATGTACGTACTGTTGACATCCATCGCTGCATGAACAAGATCACTGAGGCAGCAAATGATATGCGCAGATTTGATAGAAGCAGCTCGTATGGTCACAGGACACAAGCGCAGCAGGTTTGCTGAGGAACAGAAGCAGCTTGTTGTCAGTTCCTGAGCTGACTACAGTTGTTTGAATTCAGAGAATGTCTTGGGTGATGGGTGCTTTGGACTGTAGCTGTGCAGTCTGCCCAGTACCAATTGCTTACTGCAGGGCAGCAGTTATATTTGTGTTGTACAATTCTTTGTTCCTTCCAGCACCGACCGCAGTTATCTGACACGGCAAGTTTTGTCATTTCTTGCAAGCAGAATCCACTTTGGCAGCATTATACAGTCCTTTTGCAAACCATGAAGTTATTGCTGTACACTGTCACTTGAAAGAAATTTCTGCTAGTACCGTACGTGTAAGAAATGATCGCGCACCCCCAAAAAGCCAATTAATAAAACCCTTCACGCACCCTATCTCGCGGGCCTAGAGCTAATTTATAACACAGCACGCAGCTACTACATTTGGCAGCAAAACAACCTCAAAAGCAGCTCCTTTGGCACTGGAACTATGCAAGCACAGTCGCAAACGTGTCAAGAGTCAGAAAACGATGACAGCTACACGTTTCGTGAGTGAAAACGAGCGCGTAGCACGAAATTGGTCTGCACATGGGTCTAGGGTAATTAATTTAAGCTTCACGCAGCCCGTATCGCGCAGGGCTCAGGGTATCAATCATCTCCTTGCACATGTTTTGGCTCTGTCTTTGAGAAGGATCCTACAAGCTTGTATTGTAGTTTGCTAGATATGTGTTATGACAAAGCTTAGCTGGTCCCGCATGAGCAGTGTGCATGCAACAAGCAGGTCACAATCTGGTTGCAGCTGTAGCTTTGACAGCATGTCACCATCAATTACCAGACCTGGGCTGCAGCAGTTGTTCAGCCAACACCTCGAGCGTTCATAGTTTGTCAAATATGCATCAACAGCTGCAATCTTCATATCATCTTATTTGATGCGGTGTGCTCAAGATATGAAGTACGGTACATCAAGAGATAATCTTGCACATTCCAGCTTGACCAGGCTGGCCAGGCTGGAGTGACAGTCAGGCCTCCTAGTCAGGCGGCCTTCCAGTCAGGCCGCCTAGGACAACGCAGCTAACTGGGCTCAAAAGCAGCATCGCTGTATGATAGTATAGATGTATTGCTTGATTTGCAATAATCTGCCAGTCGAGGTCGGGCAATGCAGCCTCTGCACTTTACATCAGTTGCAGAATAGACGCAGACGGCTATAGAAGCTTTTGACATTTCTATTGCTGCCATTCAGGGATCCTACAAGTCGCTGCATTCATTCATTGATTACAACATTTGAAATTGGCAGATTGCGTCTGTCGGTCTTCTTCCCATTAAAGTGAAAGGAGGCCAGCTGCAGCTTGCACTGGGCGGCGCAAAGCGGGCGGTGAACAAACTTTGACATTGGCTGTCTCAGCACCTCAATCATGGAAGAGCATGTTTGTTGACAATGTTTACTTCAAAATTTTGATGCACACTTCAGCCATAGTCAGGCCAGTTCCCGCATGTATCGTGCATACCCTGTATGTATGGTGTAAGCACTAGGATTCCTGTATGTAAATGTTGATTTATGGATACATTACGGTCAAACATCTTAGGGTTTCCAGAAACCCTTGCCCTCGTTCGACCAATCGGTACAGGGGCCCTTTGGTCTCGGTTGAGCCGAAAGCCTTTCGGTGCCTTTCGGCAGCCGAAGCTTTCGGTCATCGGCCTGTACACTGATCAAGCTTTGCCGGCCTCGAGCTCAACTATCGTTGTTCTGCTATCGCTATGGACAGCGCAACCGAGGATCGGCAGGAGCTGGTCAGGAACTGTCAGAATTTCCTGGTGCCTGATCACGAAGACGGGCCCTACAAGCGGGTGCTTGAGCACGATGTCCTCACAACGGAAAATCTTGACACAGGCAAATTACGCCTGGACATCAAGTTGCAGGATGTACAAGTCTTTCAGCAGCACCTGCACCAACGGCTGGTGACAGATCCAGAAGCAGTGATCAGAGCATTTGAAATAGCTGTAGAAGATACTGTAAGGAACTTGTTTCCCAAGACACTTCAAGAGGACCAGCAGATCAAGATCGGCATAGTGGGCGAGCTTGGACCTCACACTGTGTCGCCCAGAACCTTGTCATGTGCTCACATGTCCAAGCTTGTCAGAGTGGAGGGAATAGTGACTAAGTGCTCCCTAGTCAGACCCAAAGTTGTCAAGTCAGTGCACTACTGTGAGAAGACAAGACAATTCACCACCAAGGATTACCGTGATGTCACCTCAAACAATGGCCAGCCAACAGGAGCAGTGTACCCACAGCGGGACGATCAAGGCAATCCTCTCACAACTGAGTTTGGTCTCTGCAAGTACAAGGACCACCAAACTGTCATTGTCCAGGAGCTGCCTGAGACTGCACCAGCAGGCCAGTTGCCCTGTTCAACAGAGGCAAGCCCATTCTAGAGCTGCTGTCCATGCTGCCTGCCTTTCACATGCACACCGATACGTGTCACACAGCGAGAAACTACAGCTGTCCTTTCTACAGCACGTCAAGGGATGGCACCTTGACAAAAGATCACACTTGCACCAGGTAGGCAGCTTGCGCCAATGCAAAGAGACAGTCAATGTTTTTGCTGTTCAGATCATGTTGGAGGATGATCTTGTTGACACATGCAAGCCTGGAGGGCGTATCAGTGTGGTGGGTGTCTTCAAGGCCATTACTCCAAGGGCAAGTGGTCAAATTGGTGGTCTGTTCAAGGCTGTCGTGGTGGGCAATTCTGTGCGCCAGCTGTCCAGGGGAGCTGATAGAGATCTGACAGCTGATGACATTAGGTGCGCTTGCTTGCCTTGCTCAACAGCACCAGCATTATCGTCCAGCCATTAAGCAAGGCCCTGAAGATTTGAAGCTGTTTCTGAAGAGTTTGCACTTTGTTCATTGAGATTTGCTAGCTGTTGATGGGTCAAACACTTTCTGACATTGAGGCCAGATATGCTCAAGTCAAGGCATAATGACATCATCTCCTCACGATGCTGTTTTTGCAACATCACACGACTTTGCTCTGCGCTCCAATACCCGCTTTTGCTTTGTTCAAGCACACCTTGGGCTGTTGCACTGCAGGAATGCACAAGCCCTAGCCCAAGAGCCTGACGTCCTGAGTCAGCTAGCCAACTCAATTGCTCCCTCCATCTACGGCCACAACGTCATCAAGCAAGGCCTCATGCTTCTGCTTCTTGGCGGCAGAGAGCGCAACTTGGCCAACGGGCATCACCTGCGAGGGGACATCAACTGCCTCATGGTGGGTGATCCTGGTGTGGCCAAGTCTCAGCTGCTTAGGGCAGTGATGAATGTTGCAGATCTGTCCATCAGTACCACTGGCCGAGGGTCCTCAGGAGTGGGTCTGACTGCTGCAGTGACCACCGACCCTGACACAGGTTAGTGAGCAAATGGTTCATCCCAATGGCATGCAATTTTGGTTGCTGAACAGCCTTTACAGCATGGCACTAATGGCTTGAATGTGCAAGGCTTGCCTCTTGTATTGCTTGCATCAACTCTTGTTGCGCAGCAACAGCTTGCCCACAGCTTGAATCCAGCATGCCTTTACACCATGACACAACAGATGACAGTCTTTGAAGCACCTTTGTGTTGCTTGTGTATACAGCATTGACAGTGATGGATGCAAAGCATTTTCCTGTTGCATTTTCTGCAGCCTCTCAGGGCTGTTGAGGAACCTAAAGAATACTGAGGTGTGTGCTGGCTGCTACAGGTGACAGGCAACTGGAAGCAGGAGCCATGGTCCTGGCTGACAGAGGGGTGGTGTGCATTGATGAATTTGACAAGATGAATGATGTAGACAGAGTTGCCATTCATGAGGTCAGCCAACAGCTCTTGGCGCTATTGCACGCATCTTGCACATACATAAGAATGTGCCCATCTTGTCTTTGTGAAGTTTCATATCAAGTTCGCCAAGGTTAGGCCTCCTGATACTTACAATTTTAACCTAGAACTCATGTTGATGGTGTTACTCAATGTGTAGCCCATGCTACCAGCACTTCTTTACTGCCTGATACGCTCATTGGGTACTTGCCCTTGGATGATGGGCCCCAGTAATGGGCAGCATTACTCTGTGAAAGGCAAACATGCCCTTGGATGATGGGCCTAAGTAATGGGCAGCACTAGTCTGTGAAAGGCAAAATGCCCTGGGATGATGGGCCCAGCTGATGGGCAGCACTAGTCTGTGCAAGGCAAACATACCTCAGTTGAAAGGCCTCCGCTACATTGCAGGTGATGGAGCAGCAAACAGTGACAATTGCCAAAGCAGGCATCCAAACACAGCTGAACGCGCGATGCTCTGTTGTGGCTGCTGCTAATCCTCTGTACGGCAACTACGACTTGACCATGGGCCCCCACAAGAACATCAACCTGCCAGACTCCCTGCTGTCACGTTTTGACATGCTGTTCATTGTGCTGGACAACATGACCAGCACAAGAGACTTGCGGGTGGGACATCATTGCATGAAAATTTGTCTACACACCTGGCTTGTTGCATCGTATGTCATTGCATGTGTGTGTGTATGGGCCACAACAGTAACTTATGGCATACCTCTCACAACATCTCATGCCTCATGCCTCAATCTGACATGGCTTGACCTGTAAAGCAGATGTGCTCTTGCCAAGCAGCTGTGGATCATGTGAATCTGCGGTGAAGGGCAGGGATGTTGCATGCCGGTGATTTGGGTGTGTCATGCAGATAGCAGAACATGTGCTGAGCCAGCACATTTACAGAGCGCGTGGTCAAGATGGCCATTCCATCATCACTGATGCCCAGGAAAGGTGAGACTGCCCAGCCTGCATGCTTTGCACGCTGAGCTCTGCACAGAAATGCCAGCATCAAGCTTCCAGATGATCATGCAGCTTGCCACACTCAGATGTGTCCTCTTTGGTGTTGCTGCTGCTCACTCTCCACGTTTCAATTACAGTTTTTGTGCACATACACACACTCAGCTTGCCTATCTGCCGCATGCTTTTCTGCCTTCTCTGCTGTGTGAATAGGCTCACAGTCACTCAGTCCTAGCACAAAGCCAGAACATTAACGCAGCCCAACACCGCAGACTGAGTGCTTCACACCCTGTCATTGTCAAGGCAGTAGTGTTCAGTGCATGACTGTTATCTTGGCAATAACGTCATTGTCAATATCATCATTTATCGATGCTATCATCATCATTATCATGGCAGTAATGCTGAGTGCATGACCATTGTCATGGCATGCACAGGATGGATATGGAACTGGATGACGATGAGGAGAATGATGAGAGCCATCCCGACCCACGCAAGGGCATGTATGTCAAGTATGACCGGAAGCTGCACGGACCAAAGCGGCCAGGCCAGAAAGACCCCTTGTCCACCAACTTTCTCAAGAAGTTCATCAAGATTGCCAAGAACAGGACGCAGTAAGCTCTGACTGACACCATGCCATGACCTGTAGCGCAGCACATGGTCCTACAAGATAGAGACTTAAGAGTCAAGCTGTGCGGATGTGTGTAGACGGCCATGCTTTGGTTTTACTCTGGCCCCATGAGATGGCATCTGTAAAGCCTTTGGCATTGCCATGGCAACAGCCACCACATCAACATGCAACAGAAGCAATTATGGTGAAGCCCCTCAGTGGAATATGTTTCTTTATGTGGCACACACTGGTTGTCTGCATTGATAACAATGATCAGCTCTCTGTACAATCCACTGCAACAATGCTGGATTAGCCCACAATGTCATTTGTTCTCTTAGCCGCATGTCCTCTTCCATCATCTTGCAACAATGCTGACTCCATTTTGCCCTGACACTGTACATCCACAGTGACAACAAAAGACAATGTCACTGTTTGCATGTGGTTAACATAACAGTGAATGTCTCCTGATCCACTAAGGCTCTCTTGACAAGACTATTGACCTCATCTTGTGCACAGCTGTTAGCTGGGGCACCTCCAAGTGCTTCTTGTACTATGTTGTAGCTTCACAGCAATCAGAGATCCTCAGGGATTTTGTTCAGGACCCAACAATTCACATGTATGCATCCACTCTTCACATTCAGGCACCTTGCTCTGAGGCCTGTCTTCATTCAGGGTTTCAGGATGTAGCCTGAACCCCTGACCCCTGTTGTTTTCAGGAACATGGAGCTGACAGCTGGGGCCATGGAGACCATCTCAGAGTACTACTCAGAGCTGAGGGCCAACAGTGAGCACCTCACCCTGCCCATCACAGTGCGCACTCTGGAGACCATTATCCGCCTCTCCACCGCCGCTGCCAAGGCCAGGATGTCTGTAGAAGGGGTAGAACAGGTCAGCGCCTCCTAGGCTGCAGTCTTTAGGGTTGGGATTTAGGTTCTGACCCCAAACATAGTCTCCCTGCCTACAGTGTTTGGGGTCAGGCTTTAGATTTGGACCCCAAACATAGTCTCCCAGTCAGTACTCACCCTCACAGCTGCCTAGCAAGCTCAGGTGCAACACTGCGGCGGCAGCATGCATGATAGTCCTTACCTGTCTTTGCAGCTGATAAAGCAGCCCATAGCACAGAACATGCTCGCCCTTTTGCTTGTTTTGCTGCCTGCTGCATATACACTCCCTGCATCTAGTGCAGCTGTCAGCTTCAGGATGCAAGGTGGTGCCTTCCAGCCTGCATTCTCATTCACAGCTGCTTTGCACTGCAACAGCATGCAGCATGGCTGCTGCTTGAAAGGCCAGGATGCCCAAAGAAAGCACAGGGCAGGTCAGCCTATGCTCAACATGTCATACCTCATGAGTTCATGGCAATGCCACACTGCCCCAATTGCAGGGGCAGGGTTTTTAAGAGATGCTCAGAGACTGAGAAGGGACAGCGTGCAATGGACAGTATGCTTTCACTCTGCATGCTGAGTTCCAACCTACGCTCTGTGAAGTCCTCAGATCACCACTGCTGTCACTTTTACAAGCAGCGTGTCAATGCTATCGCTGATTTCGTTTGTGATTAATAATATCATAATCTCAACGGTGTAGGTGGACGTAAAGGTGGCACGACAAATCCTGACGTATGTGCTGGATGACGTCGCCACACAGAGGGCAGATGGAGATGAAGCAGAGGACAGACACCCTGACCAGGCCTCAGATGAGGAGGGTGGTTCCCCACGTGCCCCACTGTAAGCACCTGACTGTTCTGGTTACCTGAGTAAGCAAGAGTGCCTTCACGGCCTTGCTTGAATCACATTGTTCATCACTGCTTGCATTTGATCATGAGTGCATGCAAACAAGTACCAGGCTGGAAATGTTGGTATGGCCCTGCATGCACATTCAGCCTGCCGTACTACTGTGCATCTGCTGTTGTAATTCAAGCCTGACCTCTTGTCACGCTTTACATAGTGTGGTCCATTGCTGCATTTTATAACGAGCCCAGTCAATGCTCAGCTGGGGGCCAAGACATAGATAGTGACCCCTAAAAATGCTGCTATCTTGCTTTAGACAGCTCCATCTGTCCTTCCCAAAGCCATAATGAAACACGCACCGTAGACATCCCTGGCTGTGCCTTTTTGAAAGCCAGCCCTCTAGCTGGCCGTTGGCTTGTCTTACAGAAGGGGCAATGGAAAGGGCCGTGGCAGGGGCCGCTCAGGGCGCAATCACCCAAGCAAGCGGCTCACACGCAATGATGATGGCAGTGATGCAATCTCAGGTACATACATGCCCTGCTGCATGCACCAGCATTGACTGGTGTTCAAGTACCACCTCATGACTGCTAGGTACGTCATGTTGTCATCATGATCTTCTGTTGCTGCACTGCGGCAAAAATTCCCACACAAAAGGAAACCGTTACGTGTTGCCTGCCACCTTCTATGCCTCCTAGTCCATTCTGTGATTGTTTTCCTGGATCCCTGGCTTGATCCCTGGCGCCACTAGCTAATGTTGTAACCATAGAGGTGGTGGCATTGCAGATGATGATGGCCATGCTACACCTGGAGCACAAGGCGGGGCTGCCAGGGCCACCAGAGCATCAGCAAGGGCTGCTGCACAGGGCCCTGACACAGGTACACAGCAGCCCACATTAGCAGTGGCAGCGCAAATGTCCTTGCGTGTATGCTGTTTGTGAGTTCTGATGTGTGGCAGCATCTGTAACTTTATTGTGTATGACGTGTTTCAGGATTCTTTTCAGTGGGGTTTGCACTTGTTGCGCTGCTTCTCATCACTTGACGCAATATGCACGATGGGTCAACTCAGCATTACCTCATATGTGTCTGTCACGAGACCCATACCCCCAGGGGTTGAATAGCACAAGATGGCCGGCCGTCATGCACCATGTGACTGACTTCCTGTGTAGACATGATGGAGGAAGATGAAGAGGCTGTCCCAGCTGCAGGCCCTAGCGCCACAGCGGTGCCCACAGACAGCCTCGCCAAGGCAGGTCCCATGACTGTTGCGCAGAAGACCAATATGGGTCTGGTGCTGAGAGGGATGTTCCTGGATAAGGAGAGTGGCACACATAGAGTGGAGCTGGCACAGCTGGTCAAAAAGTACAACCAGAAAGCCAGTGTGCCTGCCACTGCCTCTCAGATTGATCAGGTACCATTGATTTCACTTCTGTGCTGATTGACAAGCTGACAGTGAGCCCTGACACATCCTCTTGAATTGTCGTCACAAGGATTGCTCATGTCCTGTCAGCTGTATGTTTGCATCAGAGAAAATATCAGCCAGACTTGGATTCAGCTCCCAAGGGATGTCAGGCTTGCAGACAAGCTATTTTCCATATCATCACAAAGCTGACAATGTGTCTGCATTTGTTGGCTACAGACTGGTCATGCGCTATTCAATGTATGTGCAAGTAGACACTGAGTGTTCCAAGCAAAATGGCACAGTCAGCATTGTTGTCGCTTGTTGTATGTTCTGCAATGAGCACACTCCTTGCAGCACCATTGTCACCAAACTTGGTGGATGTTGCAGGCTCTCACAGAATTGGCTCTTGACTATGAGAATGACAAGGCAAATGTGCCGGTGCCCATCATGTACGATGACGAAAGAGCATATTTCTGTGACCAAGGCTCTGCCTGAGCACCGATTTGGAGTTTAAAAATTGATGGGAGCTCAGGTGCTGAGCATGCCGATCCTGTCATGGCAGTGCGTGCTTTTGACTCTGCGAGGAAAATGAAGCTAAGCAAGTGAAAGCTCAGCAAGGCTTGTGCCTCATAGCTCAAGTCCAAGACTGTTTCATCGCAGCTGTTAGCTTCAAGGCTCGCATTTTGATTCTGCAACTATCTGCTATAGCTGTAAACATTGACGTCTAGGAGCATGTACTACTCTGGGCCCAATCGTGATGAAAATGCATCCTTGCTGAACATCATGGCCAAACTCTGAATCGAGCATGGCCAAATCCTGAAATGTGGAAAGCACTACTAGCTATTACGAGGGCTGCAAGGCTCACACTCTGAAATGCAGCATCACGTTGCTCCTGAGTGAGGAAGCTAGCATTCGTCAGCAGGCGTTATTTTTGTCACGTGAGCCCTGGCATGTTGATGGTCTTTTCAGCCATGCGTGGTTTCGAGATCACAGCAAGCCTTCCGCCAGGCCTTCCGCAATCCTCTGACAATTTCAAACGTAACATCCAGAAGAACTTGATACCCTCCTCAAGCTTGTTCCGGCTGCGTTACAGCATGCATGGAATAGGAACAGCAACGAAGCTACGTGGTATACCACAAGCCTGTCTTTGACCCACAGCGTCAATTTTTACGAGCAACATCAAGATAGCTCACCTCGTCTCCGGAGACGGATCGACCGGCGCCAGCGGCAGGGACGTCCACAACAGAGCATCGGTACTGATCGATCATATCAGTCTGGGGCCGGCTTTGATTGGGAAGCATTGCCCTAAACCCCGATGTCTCACCGCAGCGACAGGCTGATGCTTACTGTGCTGACTGCAGAGAAATTGGTCAGCAAGAGAAGAGGCAGCACCAGTTGCCGCAGATCAGCTTGCGCTACACAGCAGCCACAGGCTTGAGCAACCAACATTACTGGCACATTGCAGCTTTCAGCCTTAGTGCTGTGCTAGGCAGGTACTCAGTGAGCTTCAGCTTGACCCTTTGCGTGCCCACAGCTGTTGATTGTACATCTGCACCTGCCTTGCAAGATCCTGATCCTACAAATGTGACTGCCTGTGACCAGTGTGTTGCAACGCAGAGAGTTTATAGCGCGCCATTTGTGATTGTCATAAGTGATGTTTTGCCCTTTCACGTCTTGCACTAAAATGCGCTGCCAAGACATCTTTCACGCACCTTGAACCAGCCACAATCAAACTCACCTTCACCATGCATGCACAGGGCATTGTATATGCAGATTGTGTTGCCGCCAGCTGTGGTACGGAGCTCCTTCCAGGATGCGTTCAGCGTTTGAAAAGAGTTCAACAAAGTGCAGTGGTCTGCAAAGCCCCTAGACACTCTGTATGACACAGACAAGATGACAGCAGAATGGGCCAAAATGGGGTTTCAAGTATGAACGACACCAGCCCTGCAGGAGCTGCCTGCCCTTGTACAGCCTGAGAGTGCCTTTCCCAGGTGACGTTGATGAGCAGTGGGGAAACTGCTGTGATACAACATAATTTACACCAGGAGCAAGCCTTGGAGAGACGTTTGCAATGCTTCCACACATTTTAGTGTTGACAAACATAGCATGGTTGCCTTTCCACAACATTCACCATTGTAGAGTCTGTCTGCCCTAGAAGCAGCACACAGTGTGACATCATCATGTTGGTTGCTCCTATCAACAACACAAGTGCTTGCTGTTTGATGGCATCAGCAATGCAAATGCACGCCAGCATGACAGCTGTTTGCACCACTGCAGGTACCTTGATCAGCACGATGCAATGCTCATCACAAATGTATCAGGTGTCTACCTCAGAGCATATGATATGGCTGAGATCACACAGTTGGTCACACAAGCTGTGCTCAGAGCAGCCAGACAGTACATGCTGCTTGCTGACATGGAGGCCCCACATGTTGTTCCTTCCAGTCACGTTCTTCATGTTCAGAAGCAGCAACCAGTTGGAGCTTGTCTCCAAGGTTGCAAGGAAGCTCTTCTTTGCTCCTGTGGTGCACCAGCTGGCAGATCAAGTCCTGCGAGGTACACCTACATAGATCAGCGTCAATAGGGGTGCCTCTGCGCATGCACCATATTTCAATGGGGCTCATCTGAGGGTGGTAGCAGATGCTATGGATTTGGCCCGGTCAATGGGTGGGGTAGATGTTTATCGGGGTGAACTCTTGAAAGCTATGCACACAACTGGGTTTGATGGCAAGGCGCCAGTGTACATTGCCAATGGGCTGTATGAGGCTGTATGAGGCAGGTCATGCAATCCTGAATCATTTAATGGCGAATTTGACAGCTGAAAGTCTGTGCAGTCATGTTGTTTTCAAGGAGCAGTTTCTTGGTTTTGCTGAGCTGGATGCTCTGCACTATGAACAGAAGGCTCTAGTTGACTTGTTGGTTTTGGCACAGGGCCATAGGTTTGTAGGCTTTGAACCATCCACCTTCTCTTTCTTCCTCAACGACATGGCGCTCGACAAAGGGTCGAGGTGTTGTGCATAGTCAGCCAAGCCGGCAGGCCTCTCCAAGGTCGCAACGTTGACTTCACAACTTTGGTGACACCTTTTGAGGGTCTTGCGCACTCTATCTGAACGTACGCGGATCTGTTTGCTGCGCACTTGTAAGGACGCACATCTCTTCCTACTCTTGCTTTAAGCACAAAGTCTTGTAATTTCACTCCTGCTTTTACTACTGATATCATATTGCCGCTGCAGCGGCACCCGCGTTAATTAATTCGGTTGAGTTGTCTCGGAGCGGAGCTCGAGCGGAGCGGAGAGCGACTCCATCCGAATCATTTACGCGGGGGCCGCCACAGGGACCACTAGGGGCCCGTGGCTTGCCTGCTGTGTGTTGTTTTTAAACCCTTTGCGCAGAACTTACTGCAGTTCAGCACTATGGACTTGAGGCAGGCCGCCAGTTGCATACTGTGTACTTTTCTAGCAGAGCCTGCGCGCAGCGCTTAGCGCATCGCTTCACTATGGACTAGCCATCGACGTCTGGGCAAGCTGATCCTGGTGCTGACAACGTCCCATAGCCTTGCACAGGATTCCGTCGCAAGATCCCTCGGTCTTGATCAGCTGCTGCAAAAGCCAGTGAACAAGCCGAGACGACTATGGAGCCCAGCTGTGCCAGCACAAACTTGAGAGCTGCTTCAGCTTAAGCTGTTTCCTCAGACTTGTCTCTCAGCACCCTTTGCATTTCCCAAAAGACCAAGAGAACAGTCTACATGCAGATGCAGGCTGCAATACTACACCAGACCTTTTTGATTGTCTGCTGTATGTCTGTAGTCTGCAGGATTGCAAGGGAGCTTTTATTGGCAATCCAGTTTGACTGAAGTCACTGCGCTTTGCAATGCAGATAATCTGCAATCAGTTGCTGACAGAGACAATCAGAACTGTAATCAACAGAAGGGCAGCGATGCAAAGACTGGCCAGGGAGAGGCTGTTCCAAGAAGACACAACCAGCACAGTAGCAGAGATCTGTCTGGAGGCGGCGTTACTATTGGGAGGCTGAATTATTTATTGAAGCACAGTACTGAGCAGTGCAGCACCGCGCAATGCTCTTTACTGAGCACTTGCCTTGAATAGAACAATATGTGCTTGTCATGCATGCTGCCATCCACCTGCAGCTTGGGCTTTGCTTGTGCAATTTTACAGCCAGTACTTGACTCTAATTCCCCAGACCTGACCTGGCTTGACAGCAATTTAGGCTGCAGTCCAGGAAATTAGGGTTGATCATTTTACATATGTACAAGCAAGGCCTTTGTAACTTAACTGAATTAATTAGGTGCTTACCTACCATATTGCTAGGCCTTCTCTAGCTTTCCTACACCTAAACCGTGTCATGCCATCACAGATTGCACTTGTTGTTTAACCACGGAGTCAACGCTAGGTCAACGCTAAATCAACGCTAGGTCAACGCTAGGTCAACGCTAGGTCAAACCTGTTGACAAGCCTTGAGTCGTGCCTCTGAACAATGGCCACCGCACGCGTTCACCAAGCTGATTCAAGTATAAAGCTGCGTGAGGAGGTCGCCATCGTTGTAAGCCAGCAGTACCGAGCGGGTTTTGACAGACAACCGTGAGACTGACCCCGCAGAAAACTGTTCTTGGCTGCAGAGTGGCGTGAGCTACCTGACAGACCCGTGCGTATTGCAGATGAGCAGCAGACATTCACTCGCAGAACATGCAGCGAGTTTCGCCGAGCTTGTCAGAGAGAACTCGTCACCTGATCACCGAAAATGATCCGGCCCAGCCGGTCTTCGTCATTTCTTCTGCACGGCAGAAATCTCTTTGCAGCAGCCAGTCATGCCCCGCCTATCGCGTGGCCTACTGCTGCAAGACTTTGCTCGGGAGCGCGAAGATATCCTTGACACCCTGCTCACTAGTGCCCAGCGGCAATCAGTACTGCCACTAGTGCTGCCTGGTGGGTCCAGCGATGGGCAGCAGAGCAGGCAGTACAGATCATCATACACAGGTCAGCAAATGGCTTCTGAAAGCATAGTGATTTGTGCGCTGCATCACTCAATCATGTTACCTGAAGCAACCACTGCAGGCCTTGGCGGCATGCCAGCCTTGTCAGAAGAAGCAAGCACTGGATCTGGCAGATCAGTAGACGTTGTCCATGTGGACATTGCCTCTCTGCAGCACTACAAGAACAGGATAGGCCCGGAGCTAAGGCAGATGCGTCAGGCTCAAGGGAGGAACAGGTAGTGCCACAGTCACCAACTTTGGTGTTTGCCCAGCTGCACATCAGCACATCCGTGGTCAGTGCTTGCACCATGACGCTCACATGACCATCTCTGCATGCGTCCTGTGTGCATGCGTGTTGCTCCTATGGCACAACCACTGCTCTCCGTTGACTGGCTGTCCAACAAATCTTGGCTGCTGCACATCACCTGCTTATATGATACAGCTCTCATACCAAGCTTTGAGCTCAGAACACCCTCATAACTTGATCTGCATCCTGAGATTACAAAGCCCTGTCATGTGCAATGCAGGGAGTACTACACTCTGGATGATCTGCGCCGCCTGAAGCAGTTTGCGGCCCAAGCATCATACAATGAAGGAAAGTGCTCAGACTACTGCAGGGACTACCATGTACAGCCATGCAGCGCTTGCACTACATGCCATTTCTGCAGGTATGGTTACATGCCATTGCTGCGGGTATGAATACATGCCCCCAATCACCCAGATGCACCGTACAACTTAAGCCACATTGAATATGCTGCACTGCTGCTTGATATGCGGTGACTTGCATGTCAAAGAACACAGCCTGCAGGCTCTTCACTGCACTCATCATGTTACAGACCTTGTCAGCAATGCAATGGGTCACCTCAACAGCTCATCCCTTTGCCTCCCTGCCACCGTTCTTTGCATCAAGCTAGAAACCGATTTTGCATAAAGATCGCCATCAACAGCACCCTGCAAAGCGCTTTGAAACACAAGCACTGAACATTTAATTGAATGTGCACTAAACAAACACACTCAGCATTGCACTCTGCTCAGTGTGTGTCTTGGCATTGAATCTGCACTGACTTGGCAGGCAGAAGACTATTGTTGAAAAGACCTACTGCCCTTGCTACAAATCCACAAAGCGCATTACTGGAGGAAAGCGCAGGGGGTTCTGGTGTGGGTCGTGCCTGTACATCAGGATGGGTGAGAACATTCATGAGGTGAAGCACCGCAGCGACTGGCGCTGCCCCTGCTGCCGAAACATCTGCAACTGCTCAGGAGCCAACTGCCTGCGTGCCAAACGCAACCTGGCTGTCACCAATCAGCTCATTCATGAGGCCACCAAACAGGGCTTCAAATCTGTGAGGCTTGCTTGTTGCCGTGCTCCTTGTGCTCATGGCTCTGCGCTGTGCTGTGTCTCACATCTGGTGCCTCTTGGTGCCTGGTGCCAGGCCCCATTTTTTGATAGTGTCAAAAAACCAGTTTTGATAGTGTCAAAAACTAATTTTGATAGTGTCAAGAACAAGATGCCCAATAAGGATTGTCACCTTGAATCGGTCACTGTTACTCCCAGCTCTGCACCAAGCAAACTGTATTGCCAGCTTTTGTACACAGTGCTTGCGTACACAGATGGTGAACACCGCATGGCAACGAAGCACAACATTGATGTCAGGCCTTGGACATGCTGTATGTGCTCACTAGCTGACTGCTGCCTTGCTGACTTTTGATCAGGAGCTTGTCTATACAGGTGGCTCATTACCTGATCCTCACTCACCTGAGTGAGCAAGGAGGAGCCATGCCAATGATGGATATCACCAACATGCGCAAACGCACCAGGGCTGAGGAAGAGGACCAGCTGGTGGAAAACTTGTCTTCAAGCAGGCCCGCTTTGCTTATGATATTTCACAAGAAGCACAGCAAAGGGCAGGGTATGCCTTCTGCACCTGAAAGCTCATTATTTCTAGCAACGAGCAACAAAAGTCTGCATGCTAACCCTGAAAACTTGGCTGTACCTATTCCAGAAGACTTGGAACAAGGCTTTTGCTTTGGGATTGCATGCCACTGCAAGCAGGCTATGAAATGATACTGTAGGCATGGCTTATCAGAATCTTGCTGGCGCACATGCCGCTCCTAGCAAGTTGTGCAGATGCATCTGCTGTCTGCGCTTTATTGCACCTGTAATAGTCTGTCCAAAGCACATGCCATGTACCCCATGTCATATGGCAAACTGCTGTGACATGACACACTGGTAGAGTCAGGGTTTGAACAAGGAAAGAATAGATACAGGCGGTAACACAGCATACTCACAAGCCGTAGCAGCTTCTGACCAAAAGAGCCTGCTGTTACCCTTGGATGGAAACAGAGACGAATCGACTTGCAACAGTGCCACAAGCAGCTGTACTCTGATGACACGCAGTGTGATGCTGAACAGGGCCAGGTTTCACAAAACAGCAGCATAGCAGATACGGAAGCAGCTGCAGCCTCTGAAGGCAGAGCTGCCTCTCCCGCTTGAGAATGATTCCAGCCTGGCTTTCATGGCAGCTGCCGGCTTTGGCAGCCATGTGTTGGAGGACGACCGGGATGATGATGGTGACTGATTGAGTTTGTCCTTCAGTTGCATACTAATATATGCTGCAAGGAAATGTCAAGTTTGCATGTGCTGGGGCAACAAACTGCGTTGGTCAATAACATAGGCGGCCACTCTCATGTGTGTCCTTGCCGTACGCAACGCCTGGTCAGCACTCTGTGGCTCTTGCCACAGTGAAGTTGCCTTGTTACCAAGCTTGACAGTGTATGCGGCCGCACTTCACCTGAGAGTGGTGTTCAGTATATCAGCCAGCTTGCCTGTCAAGCATACCGTCATTGACAGGACCTGCACAATTTTGCAGTCTTGAGGATTATCCACTTGCTTTGTACAGCAGACCTGAGCTGTATGGGCAGATGAGTCATCATGTGCCATTGTTTTGTTGCTCATTGCAAGGCACACAGCCCATCTGAAGACCAAGCTGCAGTCATTGGTTATTTTGTACGCCTTGCTTCAAGCCTACCATGCACAGCCACACCAACCAGACAGCGCATAGAGGTCCATGGTGGTCCAGCAACATGCATTTGCTGACTAATGCCTCAGTAAATGCAATTACTAAGTACAATTACTAGCAAATACTAAATGCCATGGCACGGTGCTTTGCTGTACATTATATTGCATTGAACTCTTTTTTGGGCTTTCCCATGCAGGTTCTGGGGCAAGCCCATCAAGCACTGGTCATCAAAGCAGCATAGGCACAGCTGAAGGGCAGCCCCCACAACAGCCTGCGAACAGTTCGCCCTCTAATACACACTGGCACAGCTTCTCTCCAGGAGACCTGCCAGAAGCAAGCCGACCAGTGAGCGCTTGTGCATCTCACGAGTTGCTTTGTATGCGCAGCTTTTGTGACCAAAGCCTTCAACTAGACTCACGCTGCTTCCAGCATCTATCTGTAGCTGTAGCTAGGTTCTTGACAGCCCTTGCAAACCATGTTGAAACCTGTCAAACTGTGGACAGGAAGCATCGCGCTCAATGCAGCTTGCAGCTTGCAGCTTGTCCCGCAGCCAATGTTCAGTCTATGTCTGTACGTGACACACCACTGATGCAGCATTGATGCCATGCTGAACTCCTGCGCCCACTGCATGTATGAAGACATGCACGCTTCCTGGCATACCTGCATACCTGCTGCTATCAAGGTTGGCTGCCACTGCCTGGTCACAGTCATGACACAGCTGATTTGAAGTGACAAATGCATCAAGGCATGTCTCAAAATGGGTGCTCTGGAGAGCATAGGTCACCTGTCCTCCTGAGCCCAGCATCAGCTCGTGAAACTGTAAAGCCACTACTTGACGTACATTGAGACTGTCATTGTGCATGTTAGTTTGACACTTCAGCTTCTACAAAGTCATGCTGCAGGGCTCAGCTAGAAGTGCACGTCTGCCAGGGGAAGCATGCAGGGAAGGCTCTGCCATACATCAGGAGCATCACTTCATGACTCAGGTCACAACAACTGCGTTCCATGCAGCTGGTCTCGTGGCAGATTCCTACAGCCTACATGCCCGCAACAGTTTCCTGGCTGCGCATTTTCAGCACTGCAGAGCTTCCGTCTGCACAGTCTGGTGCCTTTTCGAGCCAAAATGCTGCAGAACAGCAAATGGTGTTGTGGCCCAACAACAAGACGCCCAGGCATTTTCAAAAAAGGCCTGAAGCAGCAAAGCTGCTCTGCAACAGAAGCCCCTTGCCCTATAGTCCAGCGCAGGATGCTGGCCTGCTTGCATTGCCATTATGATGCAAGCAATCACACCATGATTGCAGCAGCAATTGCATACTATTCTTCTTCACATGTCCATGCAGGACGGCATGGAAGTCCCCGGGACCAGCTTTGCAGCCTTTGCTTGGGGATTCGCCAGACCTGTTGTCAGCAGTGCCTCCAGAGGTATCACATGAGTTTGTGCAGATTTCTGTTGTCTGCACAGTAGGAACAGGGTTGTCTTGCTTACAATCCTGCATCAGATGTCTGCAACATATGCTTTCAAGCATGCCTCAAGCACGCACATCCTCGCTCTTGATTATGTTCAAGCTCAGGGGCTGTGTACCAAAGCGGTCAGCAACATAAACATATGAGCAAAAGCACAAGAAAAGAGGACAATCACTCTGCTTGATTGCAGCAGATCATAGGTAAAGTTGCAGCAGAAATTCTGTCGAGAGCTACCGATGCTGGAGGTATCTGACCCTAGGGGCGGTCCTTGTATTGATTGAATGAGTGATGGAATGAACGAACAAACAAATGAAGAAACGAACCATCGAGTGAACAAACAATCGAGCAAATGAATGAATGGATTCATGAATGAAGGAATGGAACAGTAAAACAATGAATGCATCAATGACTGAACAAATGATGCTTCAGGTGCTGCCCTGTCTCACACAGCAGCAAGCAATATGGCTGCCAGCACCAACTCTGGCATGCATGCATCTGCCGTGCCTAATCCTGGTACAGGAAGCATAGGTGTCTCCCAATCAGGTCCGGCGTCACCCAACATGGCAGAGTCCACCATCATTGACAGCACCAGTCCCTGGGATGGTCCCCACCCCGGTCTAGCTGTCGAAAATGCCAGTGTTGGCTCTGCCTGTCAAGTGCCCAGAGCCCCTATAGGCATTGTCAGGTTGCCGGCGAGTTTGCTAGCACCACGGCGCAGGGGTCTCAGACCCCCCAGGCCCCCAGGGGGGTGGTGGGGGGTCCAGCAGGCAGCCTGTGTCCGACACGCACAGGTTAGTCATGTATAAAGCATCGTTTCTAGCGTCCTTCATGCATAGAGAAGGATATCTGAGCCCGTGAGCTAGGTTGCACAAGTAGGGCTCAAACTTGCTCCCCATCAAGACTGTGGCTTGATCATCATGTAAGTGCGTGATGCATCACATGACAGACACAAACTATGGGATGAGAGGGTGCCAGCTGATGTTGTTGATGCCTGCGCAGAATCTGGCTTCCAATCCATCATTGCACTAGCAAGAAATGTGTAGAGGGTCAGCGTGGCAGTGATGCAACACATTGACAATTCAGTCTGCTGACAGGTGAACACGTCAATCAGGCAGGACCTCCTATTGCCTTGGTGGGGTCACATGCCAGTCCCCAAGACCCTGCCATGTCTGGCTCGCATTCAATGCGCGCCAATCAGGGGGAGTCTTCTCATTATCACCGTCAGCAGCAGCAGCAGCAGCAGCAGCAGCAGCATAGTGACATCATTGACGTGACTGATCTTGCCAAAAATGACAAAGGCCTCTCTAAGTCAGGTGCGCAAACCCCAATCTTATACAAAGAGGTCTTTCTCTGCATACAGTTTCTTCTCCTTCAACATGCATTCAAGTATCCAGTCTGCACTTCTCTTTACGCCATGCCATGCAGTATGAGCAGGCAGCAGCAACGAATGACTGATCTGCATGATGAGGTGCTGACAAGCTTTGAGAATCACATTGTGGCATCCTTTTTCAAGCTGCCATCACCACTGACATCTGGCTGAGGGTGTCCATGTGTGTTGTAGGATCACAAGAAGCATCAAGGTCCTTATAACAGCAAGGCCACAGACCCATACAACCAACAGAACCTGCTGCAATTGCCACAGCAGTCAGTGCTTTGAGAACTTTGAGAAGCTCTGCAGAGCCAGCAGAGACAGCAGGTGACACAGCTGCCAGAGCAGGTCCACTCATTGGTAGACACGGTCCCCTGGGGGAAGATGCACATGAAGGAGAGCAAAGTGCTGCCAGTGGGAGGATCCCAAAGGAGGACAAGCAGAAGACAGAGTGCAGGAGCTGCAGCAGCACAGTGGCATGCATGGTGATTTGTCTGATAAGCCTAGGCATCTTACAACAGTGGAGCAATGCCGCCTGGCCAATGGTGGAGTGTGCTGGCAGCTGTTGCAGATGGTTGTCAGGGCCAGGCAGTTTGTTCAGAAAAGCAATGATGCCAAGGTCAGGTCCAAGTTGTCATGCAGGCGTTGCAGTCTGCACAGATTCCATTCCCAAATTGGCAGTAAGGCTTGATCTCTGCCATTAGCACAAAACTGCTCTGCTGACTTGTTCATAGACAAAAGACCCATATACAGATACTCCCAAACGTACGCCGTTAGGCGTTCAATATAGAGAAACTTGAGATGATCCCAAATTGGGCCCAAGCTTCCCTTGGCCTTTCAGCCATTTGAGTGGTAGGTCGAGGGGGGGGGGCAGACCTAACCTTGCCCCCGGCGTGCTGTGATATTGCAATTAGCATTTCGTGTACGGCTTCTATGGTCTTTTGTATGTCTTTGAAATTTCTCAAGGTATCTTCTTTCTTTTATGATGTTGTGCAAGCAAGATATAGCATGTATATGTAACTTTCTCAGTGTTGCCAGTGATTGGTGTCTAGTGATGCCCAGGTCTACCAATGTTGTGAGGTTTGTCTTGTATATTGTGCCTGCAACACCTAGTGGCAGGGGTCTTAGGTGTACCTCGTAGCCAAAATGTGTCAAGACGCTTATGAGTGTTTGCTGTTGCTCAGTTTTTGTCTGCCAATCCTCTCGTATTTTGTGTCTGAGCCGTATCCTACTTCAAGGACCCATACTTTCCTTCTCCTGCAGCTGCGTCCGATATGGCTTGTCAGAGTTGGTAGATCAGCATTGTCTTCAACAGTGAGATAAGTGCCGTTGACTCCCAAACACTCACAAAAACAATTTGAGACACAAACGTTTACATCCTTTTCCCCTTCTTTAGAAAGAAAAGAAAGAAAAGAAAAGAAAAGAAAAGAAAAGAAAAGAAAAGAAAAAAAAAGAAAAAAAAAGAAAAGAATATAAAAGACAGGAG
>JAABUO010002325.1_pt1 | contig 23290 bp, 26 predicted proteins | sample 5559291 | NCBI WGS metagenome assembly JAABUO01 (sample SAMN10711878, study PRJNA513372) | rock metagenome | isolation source: Antarctica rocks | place: Antarctica: Victoria Land, Finger Mt sud
AAGACGAACATCGAGGTAGTTGATTTTGTTGCCGCCGGAGGGGTTGGGCGCGACGGGCCAGTGCATGAGGTAGAGGTCTAGGTAGTCGAGGCCAAGGTCTGAGAGGGTTTTGCCGAGGGCTTTCTCGACGAGGGAGGGGGCATGGCTGGCAGAGATTGTCAGTGAGAGATGTGCGAATTGCAAGAGAAGCGTGAGTTCACTGGTCATTCCACAGTTTCGAAGTCACCCAGATATCCTCGCGCTTCAGTCTAGCCTTCTTGAGCCCATCGGCAATGCCCTTTCCAACCTCTTTTTCATTTCCATAGATTGCGGCGCAGTCGATGTGGCGTCTGAGTTGTTTGACTCCTTGAGGTTCCAGGTGCCGAAACCTAGAAGTGGAATTGTCGAGACTTCGTCGGATCTAAGGGGTATTTGGTTTTGGCTGGCTGCGAGGTGGACGAATGCCGCCAATGCGAGGTACCAGGTAATGGCCATCTTCAACTGTAGTAGGATTCACAGTTGATTCATAAATGGACACTGAACTACGGGAGCTTTTTCAGGAGAGCTTTTTCAGGAGAGGATTCATACTGTACTCTGAAGCTTCACTTATTGACTTCCATTCTCCTCACCCGATGATGTCACCAGTCACGGATTTAACACGGACATTGTCTCGATCGAGAGTGTAGAGTAGGGTGCCAATCCAACATTTACAAGAGCTTCAGAGCTTTAACGTCCTATACTCCCCGGATTTTCTTAACAATCATGCGTTCGATCGCTGTTGACGCCGGTATAGTGGTGTAGCGGTTTTGTGTTCATTTTCCAACATCTTCAATCCATGGGTAGTCATTGCAAACTCAATTTATCAATAGGGGGTCTTGGCTTGAGGGCGTAATTATGGCTTGATTGTTGACAGGCAGGTATTAATGAACAACATGAATCTCGTCTGGTCCTACCGTGCATACTGTAAATAAAAGCTAAGGCAAGTAGCTAAAAGGAAAGGCCGCTGCTCGAGTACATTAAGCCAGATCCTGTATCCCATGTTTCTTTGTACGGCTTCCATTTCGACCTCAGCACTCTGTTCAATCACCATCACCATCACCATCTCAACCGCCGCCAAGCCCCACGGACTGGCTACGCCGGGCGCTACACTCGACGTAGCTGGCGCCAACGCGGACGTAGCTGCATTCGTAAATCCATGACGTGGACGACGCAGACGACGCAGACGACGCCGAAGACGCCGAGGAAGCATTATCTCCAGCCATGGAATACATGTTGCTCGAAGACATCGAGGAAAGCATGGACGAGGAGCCAGTGCTGGACATGGATGAAGAGGTCATGCTAGAGGAAGAGCTGGGCAAGGTGGAGGTGCTGCCGCTGTTGGCGTTTACTTGGCGGGCGATGTGGCGGACCTTGTGGTTGGGGGTATTAGTATGAGAGTACGAGGGTGGTGGTTGGATGTCGGTACCTCGATGAATTCGATGTCGAGTACGCAAAGGAGGAAGTCAGGCAGGTGGAAATAATAGCGGAGCGCATTTTGGCTGACGGGTGTTGGGATTAGGTTGGTTAGGCTGGTATATAAGGGTATCAGGCACGGCAAAGCAAAGTGTAGAGAGATATACACTGAGCAAGAGATTGAATAGACATCTATCGGAGCTTAAGAAGGTAGGCCAAAAAACTCGGAACATTAGCCGACGAAGGCCCAAATATAATATGCAAGTAACATCATGATTGGAGATGTATAGACAAGTACTCGACAAACACACAACTAGCAAAGCGTGTGATTTTAACCTAGTCTTCTCATTTGCTCGGAGAGAGGAATTTGAGAAAAAGCCTGGAGGATCGCTAAGAATACCACGTCCACGCGTCGTGGTGAGGGCTGCTCAATCATGCTAGCTTGCGAAGCCGGCAATTGAGGTATCCTCATTATCAATTTTGCTTAGGCTTTATTACGCAGTTGTTTAGACGCAGAGTTTGCAGTAGAAGTCAGTTGGACATGGCGGAACGTGATGTTGAAAATAGTCTTTGTGTGTGATTACTGAGAAAGAGATGAAGAGGATAGAAATCGTTTATGGGGGGGTGGTCAGGCTGGTGTTTTATCATACCTCAGTCATACGAGATCCGAATTCATTTCCTCAAGGAAGGATCCGTCTAATTTGCAACGAGCAAGGAGCATACAAAGACGTTCGCAGCAAAGCCATATCATGCAACCCAATCATGTACTCCTGAATTACAGTAGGTATATGCAACTTCAGCACAGACCGTAGAGTAAGATCAGAGCCACACACGGACTCGCGGATGACCCTCAGACCTCTCATCAGTTCAACAGCATAGCTTCAATCAAACCCTCCGAGTTGTTGTCGACCTTGTGGAATTTGGCGGAGAGTCCCACAGATTTCAACAGCTCCCTCCATTGCGTCTCAGTCCGTTCCATCCCTGAATGGATCCCCATCATCTGAATGTCTAGTAGAGCTGGGTATACAGGTGTGCCCACATCTGGCAGAATCCACTCATTGATCAAGATCTTGGAAGAACTGGTCATGGCTGATTTGGTGTTGCGAAGTATCTCGCGCGCTTTGTCGTTGGGCCAGTCGTGGAAGATGGTGCGAAAGTAGTAGGCGATGGCTCCTATGGACGAGGTGAGTAGGAGATTGGCAGAGGTGGATGTATTACCTACCTTTGACTGGCTGTGGAGTAAAGAAATCGTACTTCATGGGCGTAATGTCTTCATGCAGATCAGTAAGACCGTTGATTACCTCTGGTACGTCCTGTAGTATCAAGCGTCCACGAAGATCCGGAAAACGAAGTCTAAAATTTTTGAGATCGTAGCCTGCGCCGCCTGCAACGTCTACTAGGAAAACTTCTCCCTCTCTGCCTTTGAACTCGTCAAAGAGTGTGTTCTGGAAAAGTATCTCATTCACTGGAAAAGCAATGAACCAGGCTGTCCGCTTCTGTCGATGTACGCCCATGAAAGCGTTAAAGGCTTTAAGCCGCCTAGGATCTTGATTTGTCCATTCGAAGTTGTGTGCCTTAGTATCGTGTGCCTGCTGGAAGATACCATCAGACCCCTCAGGGTTTTTGTAACCAGTCTTGGCAAGGAATTCAGGCATCTTGACAAGTGATGCATCAGATGCATCAAACCTAAAATCGTGAGCTTAGGCCTGTGAATACGGTAGAGTAACAGACATGTATGTAAATGCACCTTTCAGTCCTTCATCATCCAGAGCTTTGGAGACGTCGGTGGCCGCCCAAGTTTGGTAGCCTGTCTCTTTAATAACGCCTGTGGCGGCGAGTGCCCTCATGATTCGAACTATTACAACCCATTATCTCTCAATGCTCAATGTTCGGGGAACAAAAGTAACAGTCATACCGATCAGAGTTCGATCGCCCCTGGTAGTTGCAGACAATTGTTCAGCAGAGACCGGGATGGTACGTATGTTGAGAGCCTCGATCAAACCCATGTCTATGGCTGTCTTCAAACATGCACTTTGAGCAGGCTTGAGATAGGTTGAAAATGTGAGTTGACTTCAAGCTTAGGAAGCGACATTCCTACCTGCATGATCATACGCCATATTGCATCGGATGGTGTCTCAAGAGTAGTGATCAATCCTTGGAACAGACCATGGAGCTGCTTGCGTAGTTGTTCGTCGTCAGTTGCATCCTCTATCAAAGGTTGCAAAAGGCCTTTAATGCCTGTTATGCGGGCTTCTATGCTTGCTGCTTTGTTTGACAACATCACGGCTATGTTTTCCTTGTAGAGAATAACTCTCGAGATTACTCTCCAATTAGAAGTGAGATCTGAGCAGGACAGAAGATTTATGGATCAAATACGTGGCAACAGGCTGTAGAAAAGATATTGACCAAACTTGAAGTGAGAGTATGAGGGGGCGTTCTATTGTCCATAGTACCATTCATAATGGCCCACTCTATCAATGAATGTTGGTTGATGTCGCGGATTCATGAATGAATAATTGATTACGCCTGCCACCGTGTTTACGTCACAGATAGCGGCCGACTTTTCCTGTCTCAAACTGGTGAATTACAGAACTCATCACAACTCCCTGGAAACACAGAGCAACAGTGAGGCTGTGCATCGAGGAAGATCCAACGAACATAGAGGGAAGAGAACCAACGAGAGTAAAATTAAATCGAGCCAGTTGGACTAGGGGCTATCGACAAGCGCTTGTTGGAGGGGGGATCGCTACCTGTTTAGGTAGTAGTGGGCCTCATGCCAACGAAACCCCTGAGCAGGGGAACCTGTGCTATATAGGATCAATTGTTCACCTGGTTCTACAACAATTCCGTTCGTTTGGATTCCTCCAGAAACATCGTCTTTTCCTACCCACCCACACCTGTTTTCTTTTGTCACACATTCCATGTACTCAGTCGCTTAGACAGAGGGAGTTTCTTGGCGCTTCTGAACAGCTTCCAAAGCATAAGCAGGCCTAGAAAAGCCTAGAGCACATGCTTAGGAGGCTGCCTGGAGGTGCTGAGTATGCCCAAACACTAGAAGTACAAATACAAAACGATGCCGAAGCTCGATAGTCACATAACCGTTCTCAGTGTCTTGTATTATCATTATAAGCATACGCTACTCGTTTGAATACCTCGACGTTCGTTACTCATGGGGCAACTTTCAATGACAAGCAATGCTAGTCGTAGCTCAGACCTCGGCCAACTCACCTTCTTCTGCATTTGAGGCCCATTGATCCGCCCCCAACTCATTCATTTCCACGTCAGAGCTAGAGACAGTGTGTGCAATCAAAGGATTCCCTCGGGCAATGATACGCTTAGCAGTCAAGAAACTGGATGATCCCTGCGCTTTCTTTCGGAGATGCGTATTGAGGGGGGATTGCTCGTTGGCACCTCTTCCGCCAAAGTGGCGGAAGAAAGCTGGTATTACCGGTAGGCAGCCGCAAACGATACCAGAGCCCACTTCAGCATCGCTAGATGCAGTCAGCGATGTGTACTTAGGCAATGTTTTAAGGTTCCTGGAGAACACTTACGACCAGAGTGCCAGATGCATAATTTCGTAAGATGAGTCATCGCTGTTCGCGGTTTGGACACTAGCGACAAGACGAGCTACCGCAGCGAGGCAAGCACTACCACAAAATGAGCTTTTTTCATTGCCATAGCAGGATCTAAGAGTACGTGCAAGAGTCCAAATGCGAAAATGGCGGATACTCCGACTTTTTTGCTCAGCGGCATCTGCAACCGCCAAATTCTCACCAGAGGTAGCACGAAGATGGAAATGTCGGAGGCGATATTAATACAAGCCGTGACAATAATAGCATCACTGATATTGACACAACGACCTGGTATTTGAGGGTCGAATATCTTGCTTCTTGGCACACACTGGAAGATTTCTACAACGGTATCTGCAAAGTAGAAGAGCGCGTTAAGCCAGATTATGATGTCTAGCGCGATTCGGAATCGATCTTTGACGCTGGCTTTGAACAGCCGTCGAATTTGAAGTAGGATGGAAAGCTTGGTGATGAACATAATAGGTCCATAGGAGATCTCCACGTAATTAATTATCTATGTATAACCATTAGCCTTCTCTCCTCGAATCACCGAGCGAGGTTCAACGCCAGTCAGCAGTGATTATCGATGGAATAACGGCAGATTGTCTGTGAAGGCAAGTGGAAGTCTGGTCATCTGCTCGGAGAAACAGAATTCATCATTTCTTGAGCGGACGTTGTTATCGGCATGGGCTTCATCTCAAAACAGACGCGACAAGTAGAATCAGGAGTAGGGGTAAATAGAATCAATCGTTCTTGACCTATACCACCACTTATCCTGGGAGGGAGGCTGGCTCTAGTGTAATTGTTGAACGGTGGAACACTGTACCTGCAGCAACTTTATGAGGTTTTCAACTGTCACATTCCATTGATGGCGTCCACCACCCCAGCGCATTCCCACGATATCCACACCACAGAATCCTAGAAATCCAATCTAAATGTCCATGGTTAGACGGTCTAAATCATTGGCCATCGTGATTGAGATCCTTACCCATGCTAGGAACGATGTATCTGTGAATAGTTAGGGATAAATAGCAGAAAAAAGTAGCGTGTTCGTGAAAGGCTTACAATCTGCCCATCCATGCGATTTGATAATGCAGAACACCGTGTACATTCGAATCCCGACAGTTAACGTAGTGATAGCCAGACAGACCACCACTGACGCTATAACATAGTCGAGAGTGGGGTTGTTGAAATCAGGAATCACGCCCGGTGGTGGAGGCAAGCCCCCAATGACCTGATGCTGCTGAGTTGAAGCTGAATCCATGATATATCACTCTCATCAATAACCACAGCCTTTGATTGTCAATGTCGTGAAAGTCGTTAGGAATCGCCATGATTTATGAATAGGTCCAGGGATGTTATCAAGTAGGCGGATTTACTCGACCAACACAATGGTCGAGATTTTGAGCGGGCAGGTGTACGAGTTTTGGGGGTCATGCTTTTGCATCTGTGGTATATATTGCATGTGGTATCTGTTACACAACATCAATACGACTGCCTAGCTAAAATCGAGCAACCAATTCGTTCAGATTTTGTGCAGATCCATACAGGTTCCGAGTGTCGGTAGATTGATAGCCAGAAGCATGTAATCTTCAACTAGAGAAGGGTGCATAATTGCGGAATGTATCAATGAGATGAGGAAAATGAACATCCCGCAAATGCGAAGCACTTCAGGCTCCCAAATCGTAGACGGATTGCAGAAAATAAGTTTTTTGTGGTTCTCGACAGCTTCATGCGTAGGGCACGATGCTCCTTCATCTGCCAGCAACACTTTGTTCGATAGGTATAGCAAGAATCTTATTTTACGTTGAGTTCAGAGAGGTAACCTGCACCTTCAGGAAAATTTTACCGAGACTCCACTATCTTGTGCCTATCAGAATTCACAAAGTCAGTCTTCTCATGCGCAAGAGATATTGTTTGTCGTCCACATGGGGAAGCACAAACACTATGTTTCAACCGTTTTGAGAGCGAGGCAGTACACTGCAGGGTTTCTTCTGCGAATCTCACTTTGAAAAAGGTTTGTATGCTCCAAGTATTGGCCCCCAAAAGTAAGAAATCCTCTGCTTTTGGAGCGTTGAACCTAGGGGACATCGCATGGAGCTTGATGGGGCCAAACTTAAGCTCATCAGTTGATTGATGAAGGACTCTTTGATCGGCAGTTCCCTCTTATTCGCGTTCAGAGGTTCTTTCTTACTGACATTACTATTCGTAGACTTGAGGTAGGGGTTGTTATGTTTTGGGTCTCGAGTCGGAGTTTCGGCCAATCATTGGACGCTTAGTCATGCCTCATCAAGGCTTAGGTTCGGATCCGCAACTCTTTGTTGTCCCGATGGAACTAACACGCCCCCAACATACACTCCTTTTTACTGAGTGCAATCAAGTAGACGATTAATCTTCTTGAGTTGTCAAGAATAGGATACTTCGACTTTGTGATCAAGCATTCACAATGGGAGGTATTGGACAATAGGACACCCTCATTGAATTAACCTTGATGAGGTCGTTGGATTGACACCAGTCAGGCTTTGTCAATGTGGCGGTTACAGAGCACATGCTTGTTCCCGGGTGAATATTACACCGTCGGTCAATTTGGAAATATAAGATTTCGTCATATGTCTGACGCTACGATAAGGCTGGCAAGTGATGAAGCAAGTGATGAATTCTAAGGATTCGACTCTCCTTTTATACACCTAGGTTAGCCACCTTCTGGAAGCACCCATCTTACTACGGTTGTTGGGGTATTATTCCCTAGTACGCGCTAAAATACCCCTGCTAGCTAATACTGGGTTTTGTTAGAATATTCGGCCCCTATTTTCTTCTACATCAGATTTTAAACACCTACCAGCCCATCTACCAGCCAAACGAAGCCTAACAGCCAAACGGAGCCTATCAGCCAAATGAAGCCTATCAGCCAAATGAAGTCTATCAGCCAAATGAAGCCTTCGAAAACACTTACTAAACAGTTAAATTTATTCAGAGATCTTCGACTTCAGGCTTAAACATTGAAAGAAATTAACTGAATATTTTAAAATAGCTGAATTTCTGAAAATAACCCTTTATCAGATTTAATACGCATGTTTACATAAATTTACTTCACAAAAGCGTCGATGCGAACGAAAATTAACTATTAACGTCGAATCTTTATAAATTTTAGTTAATTTATATATGCTTCGCAGAAGAATTAATAACTTTCGTATTATTAAATTTCTTTAAAAGCTTAAATAAAATGTTTCTGAAGATGTCATACGTTTAGCACTAAAAAAAGAAGAATTCTTTAAACGAATAATACGAAGAAAGTTTTTAATTTTTAAAAAAAATCGATTACTTTAACTAGTCTGAGCACACGAGCATCTTAATTAAATTAAGAAACAGTAATAAATTATATTATGAAGTAATAAAACGTGAATTAATAATAATCGTCATCATAAAATATAAGTTATTAAACGATTTCACGAAGAGTACGATCTTATCTGTATTATGTCTCGTCTTTCGAGAAAGAATAAATGAATGTTCAGTTTAAGAATGTTTTTCGAGATTAATTAAAGAGCTCTGTGTTTTCTGAAAGAAAGATTAAGATAAAATTAACAAGGAGTCTTATTATGAGCATATTGTATCTGTTATACACTGTCACGATCCTAGCCTTCTCAGGCTTAGCTCTAGCTTTGTTAACCCTTCCGGGCCTAGCGCCGGCTGAGGAACACTCATATGTAGTCAGCTTCTTACCTGTAGCTATCTTTCTTTCTTAACATTTATCTTCTAGTTAAATGACACTCATATTAACTCGCTCTATGCTGATCCCTAACATTAAATAAATGCTTCTTAATTACTTTACTATCGACGCGTAAACGATACGAAATAATTTACTCCGTTTATTCAGAAAATCTGCAAGAGATTCTTCAGATTTGCATCATCACTTTAAACCGCAAGGGATTCTTCGATATTATTCTCATTTGTCTATCAGAAAATTCATAAGGGCTTCTTTAAATTACTTTCATTAATAAATAAATTTATCCTCATCATGACACGCGACTTCGACTCAGTCGGGTCACGATTAACCCGTCTTCTTAAAAGCACTGCAAGCAGACGAGTTTTCATACTATTTAGCGATGTCTCAGCTGAAGCTAACGATGTTAAGATCTCATGAAACATTAAGATCGACGAATAACTACGTTAATGAACTCGCGAACAGCTCGACGAGATCATTAAAATGTTAAACGAGCTCAGAAGTTAACGAGATTTGATCTTAAAATGCATCGAGCAATGAACCGGTTTATAAATTAAACATATTAAGAGACTGAATGAGTTAAAAGTTAATTAAAACACAATAAAGACTTAAGAAGAGATTATCGCTAAGCTACGAACGAAAGTATTAACTTTAAAAAAGGCACAGCGCTCATCTGATTAATCTTTACCTCGTTAACTTACTGAGTTTGCGAATTCTGAAATTACGAAATCACGAGACTTCGTTCTACGTACTCTTATACGAGAGTCATTTATCTTATTCGGTAGCGATTATCACAAATTCTACAAGTTTTCGAATTTATTTATCTTCACCGGCGAAGGCGTTAAACTCACATGAAACAGCTAAAGAATTAAGATTAACGACAAGCTGAAAGTAAATGCAGATTACTTTTATATCGAAAATATCTGTATTATCTATATTATATTTAGACTAAAAGGCGACGCAGCGGAACAAACGTTTACTCGACGTTAACATGACGCATCTCACTCATATACTTTAATTTACGAACTCTTTAAACATTTAAAATTAATTTACGATGATCAGAATAAGAATCGAAAGTGTCGTCGCGAGTATAACGCTCTGAAGCAGTCGAACAAGCTCTTTAATATCTTTTACTTCGAATTCATGAAGCTATTCAGCTATTTAGGCTATGAGAATCGCACATTAATGAACGATCTTCAGAATAAAATTAATAATCGCTTACAAGACGCTTTATTAATTTGCCCGAAAGATTTTACTACTTTAAATCGTCTTAAGAGCTTTCTTCAGAATGTGAATAATAGATAGCGAGTTAATTATCAGCTACGCAGCGAACGTCGCACTGTCATCGCTAAAGTCGTTATCGTATCTAAAAAGCGTGTCATTTCTTTATTAGCAGTATTAACTTCGATAATCGACTATGTTAAGTCGATTATCTTTTCAACTTCTGAGTCAGTAAGATCTCTCATTATTTGCTACACTTGCAAGGCGTCAGATCACTTGTTTAAGAATTATTCTTAGCAGAACAAGATTAACACTTTAATATCTCGTGCATTCATCTTCCGTTTATAAAAAATCGTCATTTCAGAAGATAAAGAGAATGAGAAAATGTCTTTCGAGAATAGCGAGGCAAAAAACTAGAAACTTTCATTAAAGGCGCGATGAAAGATGTGTTAATTTCTTTAACGACAAGCATGCCGAATGATCCTTTTACTCCTGAACCTTTAATTATCGAATGTGTACTTTTTAACAATAAAATTAATTACTCATTAAAGTCATTAATTAACACTGAAGCAGTTAATTATTCGTTCATTAATGAATTAATCGCGCAACATGTTTATGATTAATTACAAATCGAACCTCTGACTTTAATTAAACTTAAATTAATCAGAGAATTCGACGATCATTATGTAAAAAAGCTCATTACTCATGTTATTTATTCGAACCTGACAGTTTAAAATCATACGGTTAAAACAGCTTCTATGTTAATCACTCGATTAAGTTAACATTAAATGATTCTCGGAAAAACATGAATGAACAAAATTAATCTAATCATTAATATGCGGATCGACTTTCTTCGTTTTTCGAATTTTAACCCTATCTCGAAATTAATTACTCTATTCATAAGTAATGAATTAATCATTAAACAAAAGAGCTTAATTCTTATTCATATACTGAAGCGGTTTATTAATTCGAAATTAATGAATCAGTTCATTAAATCAGTCCCTTTAGTAAAGCAAAGCATTTAGGTTAACTGCAGTCAATCTCGATTTAACATAAATTCAGCCTCTTTCAGTTCAACGAACATAGCAATGATAGGGGCTACGACATATAAAATGTTAGTTAAGCGATCAGATGTTAAGATCTTTACTGTTATCGTCTCGAAAATTAATAAACTAATCACTACAGCTGAAGTTAAATCTGAAGAGATTAATCTACATGAGCTCTTTCACGCCGAAGCTCTGAAACAAGTTAAAGTTAAGCTTTCTTCTGAATATCACGATTATTTAGACGTATTCGATAAAGCGATAACTGATTAACTATTATCTCATCGTTTCTACGATCACAAAATTGAGTTAATTAATGAAGAAACGTCTTCTCGAAGTAAATTATATCAGATGTTTAATCACAAGCTTTAAAAGATGAAGGAATATCTGATCGAATATTTAAATAAAGAGTTCATTTCATTAAGCTTCGCATTATACGCTTCACTTATCTTGTTCGCTGAAAAGAAGAATGAAAGTCTACGTTTCTGCGTTAATTATAGAAAGCTTAATGCTCTAATTAAACGAAATCGCTATTCTTTATCATTAATAAACGAGACTCTCGCTCGCATATAAGAAAGTAAGTATTTAACTCGATTAAACATCATTACCGCGTTTAATAAACTACGCATGCACTCAAATAGCGAAGATCTGACTATCTTTATTATCTTCTTTAACTCATACAAATATCATGTAATGCTCTTCGGATTAATTAACGAATCAGTATCTTATTAACACTACATGAACGACGTACTGTTCGAATACTTACATCAGTTTTGTTAAATCTATTTAAATAATATTATCATTTACAGTAAAACTCTGAAGAAACACAAGCGGCATGTACGATTAGTCTTAGATAGACTACGAGAAGCTGATTTATAAATGAACATAAATAAATGCGAGTTTCATGTTCAGAAAATCATTTTCTTAAAACTTCTGATGTCGATCGAAAGACTTAAGATGAATTCACGAAAAGTACAAGCAGTGATTAATTAATCTACACTTAATAATCTCACTCAGATGCAGTTTTTTATTAGTTTCTACAATTTCTATCGACGCTTTATTAAGAACTTCTCGAAGATTATTCGCTTAATAATTTAACTCACTTAAAAAGAGATCATCTTTAAATGAAATGAGGCTTGCCAGACTGCATTCGATCACATGAAGAGACGTATGATCGAAGCTTTTATATTTCGTTACTTTAATTAGATCCGTGAGATTATTCTGAAAATTAACTCGTTCGATTACGTTAACGATGAAGTTCTATCGCAGTATGATGACGAAGAAGTTTTACATTCAGTAACTTTTTATAGCAAGAACATGTCTTTCGTTGAATGCAACTACGAGATATACGATAAGAAACTGCTAGCTATCATTCGAGCATTCGAGCATTAACGACTCGAGCTGAAATTAATTAATCTTTTTATTAAGATGTTCATCGATCATTAAGTACTCATCTCATTAATGAAAGACAAGAAGCTAAGTAAATAACAGATGCGCTGAGTTCAGAAGCTAGCTGATTTTAACTTTAAGATAATGTATTAATCTGATAAACAGAATATTAAAGTTAACGCGTTAACTCGTCGAGTTAACTCGATATTCAGAGATTTCGATGACGAACGCGTTCGCTATTAACGAATCATTATTCTGACGCCGAATCGAGTGAAAATTACTGATTTAAAAGAAGATATCAGTGAATTAATTTATAAGTAAATTCTTAAAGCTAATAAAATTAACGAGAATTATACGCTACTTCGCGAAGCAATAATTCGAGGCAAAGCACAATATGATAATATGAAGCTGAAGAATTATCGAGAGCAGAATGAAATTCTGTTTCATGATAATCAGCTATGAGTCCCGTTTAACGAGTTTCTATAAATGAGCTTAATTCGTGAGATTCACGATTAATCATCAGTCGATCATTCTGATATTTTTAAAACAATGAAAGTCATAAAACGAAATTATCACTGACCTTTCATGCGAAAAACGATAAATCGATATATTCGAAACTGCTATATTTATTAACGCTTAAAGACATTTAAAGATAAATTAAACGGCTTACTTCATTCTTTATCGATATCTGATTAACGTTAACGCGATATAATCATGAATTATATTATCGATTTACTTAATTCAGACGATAATAACGCGATCCTGACGATAATCTGCAGACTATTAAAAGAAAAGCATTATATTTCTTATTTCACTGACGACGAGGGAATCACCGCAGAAAAAACAGTTAAGTTGTTATTTTAATGAATATATCGAACTTACGATTTATTAAACTTCATCGTATTCGATAAAGATTCTTAATTCACTTTCATTCTTTAGAAGTTCCTTTGTAAACGACTGAGCATTTTTCTTTAATTATTTATCGTTTATCATTCTTAGACCGACGATTAAAGCGAACGAGCTAATTAAAACGTTAAGCGATATCTTCGTTTCTTCTGTTCGTATATGCAGAATGATTAATTTAAATGATTACTCATGATCGAGTTTGCCGATAATAATGCTTTGTTCTTAGTCATCTTCATGATTCTCTTCTTCATGAACAAGGACTTTCATTCTCGTATGAGCTTCGACTCTGATCTCATCGAATATGAAAGTATTCGCGAACGTTTATAAATCGCTCGAATTAAAGATATATTTAATCACATGAATAAGACATTAACATTCGCTCGCAAAGCTCTGATCAAATCACGAAAGCAAATGATGAAACAAGCTAATAAGCATAAAAAAGAAGTTAATTATGAGCTCGAATTAAAGATATTCCTGAACGAAAAGAATATCGTTACGATCAGACCTTTTAAAAAGCTAAATGACAAGATGCTTGAATCTTTCATTAACTTAGGCCCCGTCGGTTCGTCATATAAGCTGAAATTATCAGATTCTATGCGTGTTCATGATGTTTTTCATTCTGATCTGCTTCGCTCTGCCGTTAACGATCTCTTACTTAATTAAAAGAACGAGTCCCTCGATTTAATAATGATAAATGACGAAAACGAATAAGAAATTAACGATATACTAAATTCTCGCAGATATCGCAAGCGACTTTAATATAAAGTTAAATGAAACGATTATGACAATGATCTTAATTAATATAATGTTAATGACGACGAATTCATGAACGCTCAGAAGATCGTTAACGATTTTCATATTCGATACTTAAACAAGTCACGCTAAAGGCTTTCAGCTAATTAAATTTAAAGAGCTTGAACATATACAATCGGGGATGAACTGTTTAAAAGGAATAGATCAGGAACTACATTCATGTAAACATGAATAGTTGAAGGAGGGGGATACTGTCACGATCCTAGCCTTTTCAGGCTCAGCCCTAGCTTTGCTAACCCTTCCGGGCCTAGCGCCGGCTGAGGAACACTCATATGTAGCCAGCTTCTTACCTGTAGCTACCTTTCTTTCTTAGCATTTATCTTCTAGTTAAATGACACCCATATTGACTCGCTCTATGCTGGCCCCTAACATACACGGCTGAATGAAAATGATACAAGATCTCTTCTTCATGCAGAATCATGCTCTCGAGCACGCAGCAAAATATACTTAAGAAAAGCTTAAGAATAAGAATATACGCGTTATAAACTAATTCTCATATTCATCTGATTTAAATCTCATCGAAGCCGTATGAAACATCATGAAGGATTAAATTCAGAAGCATTATGACGATCAGAACAAGCTCTTTTATAATACTTTAAGAAAAGCAGTACGAGAAGCCTGAGATGCTGTCACATCGAAGCAGCTAGATGCTCTTGTTAACGAAATGCATGCTCGTTACGAAGCTGTTATATTAGCAGAGGGGAAACATATCAAATATTAGGTGTATATCTCAGGAGCTGTAGATAAACTGCGTATAAGCTAATATTGATCCGGTTAAAGCGACGCTAAAAATTAGTAGTATACTAGGGAATAATACCCCAACAACAGTGTAGGTGACGCCTCCGCTGGTGCCTGCGGGGGCGTATTGCCTCCGGTGGCAAGCTTACAAAGCATCTTCCAACACATTTCTGTCATTTACCCTATATAATACTAGTTCTAACGACTAGCCTATGCACCGGTGATATTCCTGTCGCTTGCCCAATTCCAAATAGAATCAAAGTTACTACACATGCGTGGCATACCATGTTGCGCCGAGTAAGACTCTATATCTGTATTCCAATATAGCGAGGCAGGTGTAGTCGAGGCTTAGCACATAATTATCTGACGGAGAAATTCAACGCAATGATCTGTGGAATGTCAGTTGAGCCTCGCGCACATTCGTTTTCTCAACTCACCCATATGTACCTCCCATTCTGCTACCAGACCATTTGCAGCACGAATACGGGGGTTGAAAACCTGGTCGCGCAAGACTTTCTAGATTGAATATGAGTAAGAGTCGATAAAAGCAGGGTGTAAGATTACTGACGACACAATGGAGTTGATGGAACATATCAAGCACGACGACGTAACGCCCGTCATTGCGACGATCAGGAGCAGTCAGCCCAAGAAAACGATCATATTCCTCCGCTGTGATGGAGATAATTCCAACTTTCACGCCGTTAGCACCAAGTAGCCTCCCCTAGAAGGAACACACGAACCGCTTAGCATCTCCTCCCATGACCTTTCGGTGCGCGCGTTCGGTCTTCCTGAGTATGGCGAGCCGCCTTCGTCGACTTCGTCGAATACAAGTTCTTGGCGCTCCATTGGGAAGTCGTCAAAAATTGGGTGGCGATCGTCGGCGAGTCGGTTCGTCCGACATGCTCCCGTCTCAAGAATGTGTGGTGCGGTCGAGTAAAGCGCGGAGGGTTTTGAAAGAAGCATAATTGTAGTGTACATGACGAAGAAAACAAAATGCGCCGTCCATGGTATAATGAGACAACGCCAGACTCCAGACGTTCGACTATTTGTTGTGCCAGTACGTACTTCCATAAGTACTAATCGAGCTTATTGACTCCGCCTCGGCGTCTAATTGGGAGTACTCAGTTTTGGAGGCCATTCTCTCACGAGTTGATGATTGTGAGGAGAGGTGAACGTCAAGTAAGTGGTGAAGTAGAAAAGTGTGAGCCTCGTAGAGGCTCTGGGTGATGGATAGCGTGACTACGTCAAACTGGCAGATAGATAGAGAATCGCTGGTAATACGATAGTTGATAGTATTACTAAATCCTGTCCTCTCTAGTAGTTGGGGCTTCGCCTTCTTTTAGAGAGGATTAAGGAGGGTTAAGCGGGGTAAGGCGCCAGCGTAGGGATGTATAATGTCCGACCGATACACCTGTCGGACAGACACCCACTGTGTCCGATCGAGCTATCGGACGTCCGATAGGATTATGTTATCTAGTAATTTTTGATTAGGGACCTCATCAAAGCCTATTTCCAGTTGAAGTGATTCGCAATGACCTCTGAAACATGCACGCCGCTCAAGGGCCACTGCGCCTGCGAAGCCGTCAAATACGAGGTACTTGCTCCTTTTATCTGCGTGCAGTGCTGCCACTGTACACAATGCCAGCGCGAAACTGGCGCCGCATTTGCCCTTAACGCTATAGTGGAAACCTCGAACTTTCGTATCATCTCTTCGAATCAGCCTCTACGTACCGAAATTGTCCAACCATCGGGCGAAATCGGCATGATGGCACGGTGCCCTATTTGCTATACTGGCCTATTTCGCGATTACGATGGAGACGGCACGATCATGACTTATGTGAAAGCGGGTACTCTAGATGACGAAAGCAAAAAGTCTATCCAGCCAACCGGTCATATCTTTACATCGACAAAACTGGATTGGGTTGATTTGACAAGCGAGAGAGAGAGGGGCATACCGGTAGTACAAGAGCATTACAAACGGCGCGAGGTGTGGTCGGACGAGGCGAATGCAAGATATGATATTTTGCTGCAGAAAGAAGCGGCGGCAAAGAAAGCGAAGGCAGCGAGGAAAGAGTCTGAAGCGTAGAAAATTAGCCCGGTAAAAATTAATAGTACTGATAGAGAGGGATTGTCGAGTCGCTACAACAAACCACTGCTCTTGAATAGTGGTATTTCTAACTATGAACCCCTTTATATCTCTACATTGCAATCAGAGAAGCCAACCCACGTCCTTACGGCGGCTTTGTCTAAAGGATCCGGTATCTCGTCCCCGGCACCAGCCATGTTCATAAGACTACGCGAGCAATGCAGCGTATGCTGGTAGTTTAACGAATGAAAATCCAGCTTTTTGGCCTCCCCATTCATAAATCCTCGATGTTGCCTCCGCCACATCAGTGCACAGTGGATGACATGCTCCCGCAACGGCGTCCAGTACGGCGGCGATGTAGGATCCGGTGCCAGCCGATCTTTTCCTACTCGTTCCGACATTTCCTCCAGCGCCAGACGCCACGTGGCATCCTGCGTGTCATAACCTTGCCATGGTGCCATGCGCATGTACTCCTCTGTACCTTCTCTATCCCAGCATTGCTCTGGCACCCACATATTCGTGAGCACGTCAAAGACACAGCCCTGTGCCCGGGCTTCTGCGGTCGAATTTCCACAATGCAAATATTTCGTTGTTGGCTGTAAAGTCGTTCTAGAAGATAACGATCGAAATGTTGTGAGAATAAATGTCCATAGAAGCACAGTAATGAGGCATGTTAGGGCGTGAGAAGCGATGGCGCGGGTGCGCGAACGTCGTGGGTAAGTTAGCGAAGGCGGGCTGGATGGTAGGAGAGATTCTTCCGCTCCGTTATCTTTAGATCCCGCTGCGTATGCCGATGGACTCAACTCAGAACTATCCGCAACCGCCATAGTACTGAGCGCCATAGTGCGAAGAAAGTTCAGAGAAGGTAGAGAAAGAGTAAGGAACGGGGCTTTCGTATAACGGGTTGTGCTATTGCAGTGTTTCGCACCGCGCAGCAAAATCGTCGACCAAAAAGGACGAGTGATTACGCAAATTCGAGGCCTGAAAATAAACCCCCAATCAGCCTGAACGAATTGCATGCTACACTCTACTGACCCTTGAATTACTACTATGATATTTTGGTGGGCGGAAAGCCTCCGCCGTTCTCAACAATGGCCCACCCGACCCAAAGGATACAGCGGCAAGAACAGATTGCAAAGCCAGGAAGTCATATCCAAGCGCTTCGGAGATCTAAACGTCCGTTCTGGGAGATATATCCATTGGTAGGTTACTCCCGGGCATGTCTCACGAGCCAAGATCGAATTCTTGGGCCTACCCACTGTAATGGCCCAAAACAAAGATGCAGAAAAATACAGTCCAATAGCGAATTCAGAGTCTTATGCCGACTCTGAAGAGCTCACTGGACTAGTTGATGCTCCTATCCAACCGCTCCGCCCCTCGCGTCGTTATGGCGCGCTCATTGCCATTGTCCTTGTAATCATCTCAACCGTCCAGCTCTTTCTGACTATCTCCTTGAGGATCAACCCTCCCTCTACGGCGACAACACAGTCCTTACATAACAACCATGAGTCTCCGTGCGGTAGCTCAAGTGCCGAAGCACGAGCCAACGGCTGCCACTGGGACTATGGATTGATTGCCTGGGTTCCAGACGAATGTTACAACCCCGTTCTCGACGCGGAATTCCTCAGCCTTAACATTCCCTTTGAAGCATACTTCGACAGAGGCGATGGCGAGGCACCTGATATCTCACGGCCGTTTAGAGATGTCGAGCATCTGAGCGAGCATCCCAGTAAGTATGCCCTGTAGTATACCATTAGGGAGTTGTATAGTTATGTGCTGACGACGTGGGTAACCACCTCCTAGGCCTCGCATGGATGAAGAGACCGTATCATGTACCGCACTGCATGCACATGTGGAAGTATATGCATTTTGCCTGGCTAAACGGAAGCCGCGTACCCAGATCCATGGTGCAATTTCCGCATACAGCGCACTGTACGCGACTTATCATGTTCCACGAGGACGATATCGAATGGGTCGGGGCGACAGGCAACCTTGAAACTCGCTTTTCGCGGTGCGTTGCTCCGGAAGAGCTAAGGAATGGCGAGGTCATGAAATAGGTAGATCATGCTGAACGTATATAGATGTTGTGGTCAGGCTATGATTGTGGTCGACGCAGCTACGCTATCTGCTACATGTGATGCATTCATTTAGACAAGGCTGCTACTGCTTATAGTCAGCAAACAAGCACTACATCTTTTAATTACTTTCATGAGTGCTTTCGATTGCAGACCTGGTTGATTTGGTCCAACTATCACGATCATACAGTTGGTAGGGTACCCAAGATACCACCAGTCCAGCCCGCCGCACAATCGCTGGATACTATCAAGCTTGTAATGTAACAATTAATTAGGAGAAGAGTGTATTTGAAAAGTTCAATCACCACAACTGCATAGTTCTATTAACCTCTTAAGTGTCTGTGCATTAATTTGGTCCTTTTCACAAAAGCTGCGAATCGAGGTCGCACGAGCAATGTTTGACGGCCGGTTCCAAACTAACACGAGATAATAAAATATTACCTGGTCGGCTATGCCCCGAAGAAGATTGAAGTGTGGGAACTGCATATCGTCGATTCAGTTGCCAGGCTGTTGAATCCAATGGATGAAATGTGTAAGGCCCCTCTTTCATCCGTAGAAGATATCCCGAAGAAAGAGGACCTCAAATTTGACGGCGTCCATTGGAGCTACTTGTTTGCGGTCGAAGCCGTGGTGAAAATCGGGCTTAGCGTGGACCTACACTTCACCGAGGCTGGAAATGATCTTTTCCCCGTGAATGACACCAACGGCATGGTCAGAAGCATCAGCGTCTGTGAGAGTTTCCGTGGTGGGGGGCGCGCAACGTCTACTCTGGTCTGGGACACCAAATGGTTTTCGTTCTTCAAGAAGGCAACGTGTGCTCTGTCCCTCAAGTACAGAGAGAACTGGCAGCGTGGCGAAGATTCGGCGGCAATAGTGACACAGTTGGTCAAGAAGCGAATGGAACGATATAAAGATGGAGAAATTCTTGATGACCTATTCCAGCCGATGATTGAAGATAAGAGCGGCGGCACGCCTGAGATCGAAAATCAAGACAGGATTGCAGAAACGGATCAGATGAGTAAGTTCTTCCTTTGTGCTTGAGAGCTAAAGTCTAATATCTTTATTAGTTAACGGTGGCGTAGACGCTGCTGCAACCTCCCTTGCCTGCACACTCTATTATCTAATCAAGAATCCGGAGACTCTGGAAAAGTTACGTGAGGAGCTCGACTCCGCCTTGTCTCCTACCGATGGCGTTGCTCCGTGGTCTAAGGCGAGAAATCTTATCTACCTCCGAGCCTGCGTCGATGAATCTATGAGTCTCTCCCCCCAGTAGCCACAGATCTCGTCCGCCACACACCACCTGAAGGGACCAAAATCGATGGTCAAATGGTCCCCGGCGATACAGCAGTATCAATCTCGGCATACACTGCGCATCGCGACCCTATAGTGTTTCCCGACCCTGAGGCATTTCGGCCTGAACGTTGGCTGGCCAAGGGCGACGATCGGTTGAAGGATAAGCTTACGAGGTTCATTCCCTTCAGCGCAGGCTCGAGAAGCTGTATTGGACAGAACGTTTCAAGTTTGGAGCAACAATTTTTCCTGGCAACGCTTTGCTATCGATATGATTTTACTTTACCGAGTGGAGAGTGGGAGATGGAGTGGGAGGAGTATTTCAATTTGTGGCCAGTGAGGCTTCCATTGAAAATCTGGCGGAGAGAGGTGCAGGCGTAAAAATCAGGGGGGGGTGCTGGTTGGGGGAGCACTCACCAGTCCTCACAAGTGAGTGCATCAGAAAATTTCGAGGGAACACTACCTACGGAAGCATTCGATAAGACTAGATCATTTCCTCCACCTTATCCAGTTTAATATCAAGAGCTTAGCACTAAACATGATTAAAGTGTTGCGAATCAGAGAAGTCATGGCTGATGTGTGCACACCGATACTATTGGCGGATTTTTGCGCCTGATATGGATAAATGACATGAATATATGTCTTGCATGGATAGCTGATTATACTCATAGATAACTTATTTGGTTTACGAGTATAGACCTCCCACGAGTAATGTGCAACACAAGTCGCTTTTGCGCCTAATTTTCGGCGTGAGTCTAGGCTCTCCTTGCTCGATTGGTTTTGTTATATCCACGTCGGTGTGTTGAGTAGGTTTGCCTAGCCAATAAGCGGCATTTCATTGGTAATCCTATCTTCTTGCTCATGGGAAACAGGCTCAGAGCTCCGCCCCACCTCCCCACCTGACATGCTAGTTATCGACCTATACCACCCTTTACTTCTCTGTCTTCTCCTTGGAGGTCGAGACTCAACTTGCAAATCTCGTTAACACTTCTTTTGCTAAAGCTATCGAGCGAGCACAATGGCCACATCCACCCCTAGCTTCGCCACAGGCGCACGACTACAAGACAAAGTATGCATCATCACGGGCTCGTCTTCTGGCCTTGGTCGCGCAGTTGCCCTTGCTATCGCAGCCCAAGGCGCCCACCTTGTCGTCTGCGCAGACTTGAAGTCTACACCGAAGTCAGACTTCATGGCTGAAGAAGCTGGGACGCCGACAGAAGAAGTGATTTGTCGCCGGCATGGAGAGAATAAAGGAATTTTTGTGAAGACGAACGTTACAGTTGGTACAGAAGTAGAGGCCTTGGTTCAGACCGCGGTGCAAGTGGGAGGAAGATTGGATGTGTGAGTGTGTTCAGAAGATTATTTGAGATAGGAAGATGGCTGATTAGACCCGTTCCGAGGATATAGTATGGTCAATAATGCTGGCATAGGAGGCACAGAGAATCACGGAATGGTACACGAGATGACGGAAGAGACGTGGGACAGTGTCATGAGTATCAATAGCCGCAGCGTCTTTCTTGGATGCAAGTATGCTTGCGCCCAGTTCATGACTCAGGCGCCTCATTCAAGCGGCCACAGAGGTTGGATCATTAACACCTCGAGCATCATGGGGCTAGTAGGACAAGCGGTTCATGGAGGTACGCTCGACAAGTTATCAATTGTTGTCAAACATTTACTAAAATTGCTTATTACAGCCGCCTACTGTGCATCAAAAGGAGCCGTAACGCTTCTGACGAAGCAAATTGCTGTGGAGTACGCAAAGCATAAGGTTCATTGCAATTGCATATGCCCCGGACGTAAGTCCTTTTTCTACCGTTCACTGTGCTTTTGTTGTCCTGACCTTTAAAACCTCATCACACCGGGTATTTTTCATACTGATGACAAGTCACCTTATTCAACGACTAGATCTTCGCACACCCATGACGCAACGTCAATACCAAAATCAAGAAATGAGGACAGCAATTTCGACCTTGACGCCGTGGGGCGACGAATGGGGTGGCGCAGAGGACGTTGCGAAAGGTTACGTGTATCTCGCCAGTGACGATGCGGCCTATGTAACTGGAGTGGCACTGCCGATTGATGGTGGATACTGTGCACAATGACCATGACCCGTATGAGAAAGAAAGCTCCAAGTCATTGTACAGGGCCCTATGCCCCCGAGTCCTCGTTGTTAGGAAGCCAACTGTATTTGTTGTGGCCACCAAACTCGGCGCCTTGTAGACTTGAAAGAAGGGGTGAAATCGCGGGCAAACCCCAAAACAAGGGGTAGAGGAGAGAAGGACGAATCTTTTCAATATTCGGACCACCATCATGCAAGTAGTCATTTGATCTCCGTTCAACGTCACCATGACATACTACGACAGCAATTCGGTTAACGCACATTAGCCCTGCTTTATCAGAGTGCGTCTCTACCTTCGCCTCACTTTGGTGACCAATGATGGGTCTTGCGGCAGAATCGGGACGGAGCTGAAAGATAGAGCTGCATGGAGTATACAGGTCGGCTGGTCTAAGCTAAGACTCGGCTAGTGTACAATCTTTCCGGGGGGTTATTTGTTAGTTCGCGCTAATACCCTTGCTAGCTCCACCAGCTCGGAAAACACAATTTTCGACCCCTATCCACCTTCTTACTCACCTTCTTACTCACCTTCCTACCTACCTGCCTATCTACCTACCTATCAAAATGGAGCCTCCTACTACCCCTCATAAATAAAAGGATCTGTCACGCGATTCACGACTCAAAGTTCAAACCCTACGTGAAATCGGATGGATCTACTCCAAAATAGCCGATTTTCTGAAAATAACGTTTCGTCAGGTTTAATATGCATGTTCTACGCGACTTACTCCGCAAAAAAAACGTTGCGGAGGAAGATCTGCTATCGATGCCGAATCTCTGAAAATTCTAGTTGATTTTGTATGTGCTTCGTCGGAGAATCGACAGATGCCATATAAACAAATTCCTTGAAAGCTGAGCTGAAATGTTAGTGAAGATGTAATACGTGCAGCTCTGA
>JAABUO010002326.1_pt1 | contig 23289 bp, 33 predicted proteins | sample 5559291 | NCBI WGS metagenome assembly JAABUO01 (sample SAMN10711878, study PRJNA513372) | rock metagenome | isolation source: Antarctica rocks | place: Antarctica: Victoria Land, Finger Mt sud
GTGAGGCTCATCAATCGATTTCAGGGATGGGCCAGGCTCCTACCTCCTCCCGCCACCAGAGGCAGCCTGGACGTCTACCAACGGCATCCCAGGCGTCAGATCGGCTGCGGAGCGGCTATCGGGGCTGCAATCGGCGATGTCGCGCTCAAGTGTGGTTCTCAATAACCCCCCTCTACCACCTGGTCATACTTGCGAAGCATGTTCCGGAGCCAACGCACTTGGCCAAAAAATCGATGCATCGCTCGTGGCACATGTGCTGCTTTGCATTTGCTCTGGGTCGTTGTCTGTGACGGAACGCACGACCCCAACAGACACAGGCTGCATCAAGGCTGAGACAGTCCTGTCTGAAGCAGGAGGCTCCACGAGGGAAACAGGCCCTCATGGAGGCGAGGAAAGCAGCTCGCATGTTATGCTGAGAGCTCTCAAACCTGAACACATAATAAGGGAAGCAGGCCTCCCTCGCCTCCACAACAGAACAGCAGTGGTTGAAGTGCAACACGGACAGCACACGGTCAGACGGCGCCAGCAACACCCTCGGCGCCTGGGGAGGCCACACGCTCGGCGGCCACGCCGCCGCTGCTGTGGCCGGTGTGGCTGTCTGACAACCACCAGGCCGCAAACTCGTCCAGGGAGACCGTGCCCCCGTGGTCGGTGTCGATCATGTCAAACATGCGGCCGGCCTCGCCGGCCTCGTACCCTGCCACACATGTCCGCATGCATGTTGCGGAGGCCGCCAGGGCTTTGCTGCTTTGTGACATGTACTCGTGCCGGCAGGCGCCTTGGACTGCGCCGCCTTGCCACACGCGCGGCTGGCAGGGCACAGTGCGCCATGCACAAGCCCACACGCTCGACCCCGGTCATGGTGTGACAGGCTGATGTATGCGCGGGCCTGAACAGTGAAATGCCGCTTTGACCACATGCAGGCCGGGTGGCGGTGCACCTGCAGCCATGAATGCCTCGGAGAAGCGAGCGCGGTTGAGCTCGCCGGCGTGCTCGACGTCGTAGGCCACAAATATGTCGCGCAGCTCAGCAAGCTGCCGATGCGCAAGCGCGGCTTTGTTTTGCAGGTTAGCGGGGGCATCGCATCATGGCTAGCAGCCCCAGCTTGTGGCATGCACGCTAGACTACAGTGAACATGCAAGATTTACGCACGCAGCGCTCTATCTACAGTGAGGCTGCAGTATGCATCCTGGAGCACAACTGCCAAATCACGACAAAGCTGAGACACTGTGCAAGCTCTGCGACAGCCGCACCTGCTTTGCACTGTCGTTCTCAAGGCGCTTCCGGCGCTTGCGGGCCTGCATGGCCCGCGTCATGGCCCTGCGCTCCGCAGCGTTGGCGGTGGGGTACAGCACGTGCAGGATGTCCTGCGCGTCGCACGCGCTTGCTTGGCCCCAGGCTGTCACCTCTGCCATGCGCTCTGCAGCGTACGCATGGGCTGCACCATCTCCGAACACCTTTACTAGGCTCATGCACACGTCCTCACTCGTTGCTGCCAAGCTGGCTGCCAGGCAGGCGTGCCATGTACACCTGGCATGGACTTTTGGTCCAGAGGTTTTGGACTCCAGACCGTGCGCAAAAGGCCATGCAGGGGCGCGCCTGCAGGGACAGGATGCCCTGCAGGTTGGTGTCCACGGTGTGGAAGAGGCTGGTGGCCAGGTGCGTCAGGCGGCCGCCCCCGCGCTGCAGGAAGGCCTGCACAGCGCACGCCCGTGCCCGGTCATGCATCCCTGCAGACGCTGACCAAAGGTGCTTGCGCACAATGCCAGAATGCTGTGAAAGAGGCTGCGGCATACGCACCGCATGCCAGCAGCACTGCATGCAGAAGCAGGGCTGAACGCCACTGTGTGGCAACCTATGCTAGTGGCAGCATCGACGGCATGTTTACCCTCTGCTCAAGCGGCCAACTTTGATGCGGGCTCAGTCGCCTTGCAGCCAATGTCAGGTTCGGGTCTGCCCCGCATGTGGTGGCATGCATGCCTGAAACTCCTTGCTGGTCATGCAGCAGGTCCCGCTGTCAGTGGCGCCCGCCAGAATCACGGTCAGGTAGGAGAGCTGGCTGCGCCTGCGGCAGAAGATGCAAGGTCACCCGCTGGCCTGGCCCTGCACCACGGGGACGGACAAGGACCCATACACGTGTCCTGCATGCAGCGTCCAACATGTGGCCGGGTAGCATGGATGCTGCGCATGCATTCCGCAGACCTGCAGCCGCTGCACTGAAGCAACATCTTTGCAGCACGCTGTGATGACATGAGCTGCGTGGCTTGCATGGGGCAGCCTGAGCTCTGAGATATTTATAGCGTAAGCTGGCGCGTAAACATATTTTGGCTTCACGGCACGACAAGCGCGCAGCAGCTTGACCAACACCATGAGAGCCACGCCGCTGCATTGCTCAGAGCTGAAGGCCTAAGGCAGGTGTGAAAGTCTGCACACGCCATCAGGCGCACAGCATCTGGCGCCGGATGCGGTCCACGCGCCGCCGGTGCGCAGGGTCGCGCCAGCTGCCCGCCGCAGTGGCCGCGCCGCGCCGTGCGCCGCCGCCCGCGGTGGTCACTCCCGCACGAGCTTGCTCATCGGCCCCCACCCACGCAAACACCGCACCCGGCGCAGTGCCGGGCCGGCGCGCGCTCTCCCGCGGCGCGCTCTTAGCGGGCCGCTGACCTGACGGGCTTGGCGGGCTGCTCGGAAGCTCTGCACTGACGCTCGCCTCGACCTGGTTACCGGCTGGGGAGAGACCGCCTGATCTGGCGCCTTTGGGGACCTGGCACTGCAGCGCGCCGGGCGCGGCGCGCTTGTTCCTGGCGGGCGCGGGCGGGCTCAGCCGCCGCGGCGCAGCCCGCCGCACCAGGGCGGCCGCGCCCGCAGGGTAGGCCAGCGGGTGGCTGGCCCACAAGCCCGCACTCCCCGGGCGCACACCCATGCCTGCCGGCGGCACGCAGGCCGCACCGGGCGCTCGCGCTCTGCCCGAGGCGGGGTGCGCGTCCGCCGCCTGGTGCCCGGCGCGCTGCGCGGGCGCGGGCGCAGGAGCGGGCACCGCTGGGGCGGAGGCGGGGCGGCCCGCGGGCGCCGCAAGAGGCGGCCGCATGCCCTGCAGGCTGCGCGCAGCGCCTGCGGCCTCCCTGCCGCCACGTCCGGCAGGCTCGTGCAATGTAAAGCTGCTGCGACGCGATGCTGCGGGGTCACGGCGCGGCAGCTCTGCGGCGGACGCGGCAGGGGCGACGAGCGCGTGGCCGCGCGCATACAGCTGCAGGCCCTGCATAGCCGGCCATGCTACTTGAGCTCCTATGCACGTATAGCGCGCGCGACGGAGCGCGAGCCTGGCACTTGCATGGTGCGCGCCTGGACAAACTGCGCGCGCCTGAGGACCCCCGTAGGTTCACCCGCCAGTGTTACAAACAAGCGCTCCACGACTGTGTGAGAGACATCGACCTGGAGGGCAGCAACGCTGGGCTGCTCAAAGCCGTCCTGCAGCTTCTCCAAAGGACTACAGCTATGCTCCGCCATGATTACGAGGGAGACGGCAGCGGCAGCACCACAGCACAACAGCTTGTGCTGGCACCAGTGACACAGAAAGGGAGTGTGCAAGGCCTCTGAAGCCATAGAGGAAAGGCAGTGACCCGCTTCAGTGGTATAAGCGGTGGGCGAACAGGCAGCCTTGCGTCCAGGCACACTGGCTGGCGTCTAGGCTGCTGACTGCCGCGCAGCCCAACGCCACCTCAGCCAACCTCTGGTGACTGAAGGCAAGGGCGGCTGGCGTGTTGCGCCGCGCGGCCGCGCACGTGCCGGTCTGCCAGCAGGTTATACAGCCGCACACGGTCCAGCGTCCCCGCGCCTGCAGCTTCTCGGAACACCGCCGCCGCGCGCTCCTCCAGGTCGGCCTCTGACAGCTTGCCGCCGCTGCGGTCTGCGCTGCTGAGCAGCTGCGCGACCAGGGTCTCCATACCTGGACTGATGCGGGCATATCAGCGCGCGGCCGCTTCGCCGCGCACAGCGTACCCAGGTGTGACGGGTTGCGAGGGCTACAATGCAAAGAGTATGTGCTCAGCGGGTATGGGGCTATGCGCAGGCCCCATCTTGCAGTCTAGTTGTGTGTGTTGAGGTCGAATAGTGAAAGGGACAGTGCTCTCAACATAACCCATCGCTACTGTTGGCTGCCTATTCTTAAAAAGCGACCTGTGCCACCCCCGGGTCCTGAGGCACAGTGAAAGAACACAGCTGGCGAACATATGCGCCTGCGCTGGCGTTCTGTGCGAGAGGGCCGGGCGAGGTCTAGGGAATGTGTCCAGAGCAGCCGCTTTCCTCACCGCTTTTCACCGAGAACACCTTGCGCATCGTGCCTTGCTAAAGCGTCAAAACAAGCATGTCCTCCCGGGTAAGGGCCGGGCAAGCTGCGTGCGATCCTCAATCACTGGCGCGCTGCATCATCAGCACCTCGGAGGAGGTCCGCCCAGCAATCTTTGCAAATCTCGACGCTGTGAGCCCTTTCTGTGGTTGTATGCTGCGTGCTGCGTGCTGCCGCAGTGGCAGCCGAGGCGTTGCAGCAGTCTGCGCTCGCAGCGCGATCACACGCGCACGCGCGCGCGGGACGTGCAGGAGCGGGCCGCACAAATGCCGGCCGCGGTCAAGTGAAGCCCGCCGGCGCGCGCAGCCGCGCCAAGCGGGGTGCGGGCCGCATGTCACAGACTTCACCCTGCAGGCTGCCGAGGTGGGCCTCACGGTCCTTGAGCTGGGACGGTGTGAGCGGTGCCTTGTTTGCATCAGCTGCATTCTCGCGTCGTCTCACGCGCCCTCCTGCATGCAGAGGCATGCAGCCGGTCTGGCTGTCAGCCACCCAGGATGGAATTCTGTTATAGACCCGACTGCATGCAAGGCCAGCCTGCTGTGGTGCCAGTCTAGGGGTCGCCATGCGTGACCGTCTCAGCGTCCTGCGGCCCTTCCAGGACTTTCTGCACTGCGCACTGCAGGCGCTGTCCGCTTGTAGAATGTTCCACAAGGCGCAAACACGCTAAACGCCTGGTTGGTGCGCCCTGTGTCGCAGGAGGAGGGACGGCGCCACAATGGCGAAAGGCAGTGCACGCGCTCGCGTCGCAGCACTGGTCAGACGGCTGGCGCCCGGCGGCTCCGCCGCTGAGCAAGCAGAGGCTGCGCATGCGCTTGCGCGTCTGTGCTTTGACAAGGGCCCACTCCGGGAACATGTGAGACGTTGCGGAGGCATCACGGCGCTGGACATGCTGCTGGCGCCCGGCAGCTCTGCTGCCGTGCACGAGCAGGCTGCTGTGGCGCTGCACAACCTATGCGTTGACAATGCACAGAATCAGGCCAGCATCAGAGACTGCGGGGGTGTGGCGGCGCTGGTCGGGCTGCTAGCGCCCGGCAGCTCCGTTGCCATGCATGAGCAGGCTGCGGCGACGCTGCGGAGCCTGTGCGGGGACAGCATGCAGAACTGCGACAGCGTGCGGGAGTGCGGGGGCGTTGCAGCGCTGGTCGCGCTGCTGGCGCCCGGCAGCACCCCTGCCGTGCATGAGCAGGCTGCTGCAGCGCTGGCAAACCTGTGCAGCCACAGCACGCAAAACAGCGACAGCATGAGGGAGTGCGGGGGCGTCCCAGCGCTGATCGCGCTGCTAGCGCCCGGCCGCTCTGCTGGCGTACAGAAGCGGGCTGCAGGCGCGCTGGCAAACTTTTGCATTACAAGCACCCAGAACCAGGACAGCATGCGGGAGTGCGGGGGCGTCGCGGCGCTGGTCGGGCTGCTGGCGCCTGGCCGCTCCAATGGCGTACAGAAGCTGGCTGCGGCCGCGCTCGGGAATCTGTGCTGTAAAAACATCGCGAACAAGGACAGTGTGCGGGAGTGCGGAGGCGTCACGGGGCTTGTTGGGCTGCTGGCGCCCGGCGGCTCTGCTGCTCTGCACACGCAGGCTGCATGGGCGCTGCACTGCTTGTGCGCTGACCGCACGCAGAGTCAGGACAATTTGAGGGAATGCGGGGGCGTGGCGGCGCTGGTGGGCCTGCTGGCGCCTCGCAGCTCTGCCGCCGTGCAAGAGCAGGCTGCTCTGGCGCTAAGCGTGTGCTTCCAGGATGTCCAAAACAGCGATGGTGTTGGCGAGTGCGGGGGTGTTACGGCGCTGGTGGGATTGCTGGCACCCGGCAAAACTGACGCTGTGCATGAGTCGGCTGCAAGGGCGCTGCGAAACATGTGTCGGCAGAGCACTAAGAACCAGGACAGCATGCGGGAGTGCGGGGGCGTGGCAGCGCTTGTGGGCCTGCTGGCGCCTGGCAGCCCCGCTGCCGTGCATGAGCAAGCTGCTGCGGCGCTGTCGACCTTGTGCCATAAGAACAGCCAGAACTATGACAGCGTTCGGGAGGGCCGGGGCGCCGCGGCGCTGGTGGGCCTGCTGGCGCCTGGCAGCCCTGCTGTTGTGCACCAGATTGCTGCCTGCGCGCTATTCAATTTAACTAGCGCGAGTGGGCAGTGCCGGGATGCAGTCAGGGCATGCGGGGGAGTTGCAGCCCTGGAGGGCGTGCTTGCATGCGCCTCCTGCTCAGCAACGGCGCGCGAGTCTGCAGCGAAGGCGCTGCGCAACCTGGGGCATGTCTAGCAAGCAGGGGTTGCTCGGGCCAGCCAGGCTGGAGCCGACGGCTCTGCGGTCAAGGCGGGGCGGCAGTGCTGGTAACAGCGGTAGCTGGTGTTGCCGTGCGCGGCCTGACGCTCGGAGCTTGGAACACTGAGCTAGGCAATGTAAGCGCTTGAACAAGCCGTTAACACCACGCAGTGCTGGAGCGCTGATTCAGGGCGTGCTTCGCCAGAGCATGCGGTGTGACCGAGCGCCTCTCACATTCAAGGCCTACACATGCATGCCAACGGGTAGCAGGAGCAACACAGATTTGGAGGCTGTTCCCCCTACCCTAGGGAATGTGCCTGTCCAAAAGCAGCCGCTTTCCTTGAGATCACCAGACAGACCGCACATCGTGCCTTGCTAAAGCATTGAACAAGTTTGTCCCCCCAGCTTACGGCCGGGCAAGCTGCGTGCGGTTCTCAAGCGCTGGCGCGCTGCATCATCACCAACTCCGAGGCGGTCCGCTCAGCAGTGTTCACAAGTCTCCACCCCTGAGCCTGTTTTGTGGTGGTTTGCTGCGTCCTGCGTGCTGCTACAGTGACAGCCAAGGCGTTACAGCAGTCTGCGCTCGCAGCACGATCACACGCGCACGCGCGCGCGGGGCGCGCAGGAGCGGGCCGCACAAGTGCCGGCCACGGTCAAGTGAAGCCTGCTACCGCGCGCGGCCGCGCCAAGTGGGGTGCGGGCCGCACGTCACCGAGTCCACAGTGCAGGCTGCTGAGCTGGGCCTCACCTGGGACGGTGCGAGCGGTGACTTGTTCGCATCTGCTGCGTTCTCGCGTCGTCTCCCGCGCCCTCCTGCACGCAGAGGCATGCAGCCGGTCGGACTGTTTGCCACCCAGGCGGGCATTGTTCTATAGACCTAACTGCATGCAAGTCTGCTCTGTGGCAGTCTGGCGGTGTCCATGCATGACCGTGTCGGTGTTCTGCGGCCCTTGCAGTAACTTTTGTGCTGCGCCCTGCAGGCGCTGTCCGCTTGCAGACTGTTCCGCGAGGCGCGTACACGCTGAGCGCCTGGTTGGTGCGCCGTGTGCGCGGCAGGCGGAGGGGCGCCGCCGCGATGGCGAAAGGCAGTGCACGCGCTCGCGTCGCAGCACTGGTCAGACGGCTGGCGCCCGGCGGCTCCGCCGCTGAGCAAGCAGAGGCTGCGCATGCGCTTGCGCGTCTGTGCTTTGACAAGGGCCCACTCCGGGAACATGTGAGACGTTGCGGAGGCATCACGGCGCTGGACATGCTGCTGGCGCCCGGCAGCTCTGCTGCCGTGCACGAGCAGGCTGCTGTGGCGCTGCACAACCTATGCGTTGACAATGCACAGAATCAGGCCGACATCAGGGACTGCGGGGGCGTGGCGGCGCTGGTCGGGCTGCTGGCGCTCAGCGGCTCGGCGGCACTGCACGATCAGGTTGCGGCGACGCTGCGGAGCCTGTGCTGGGCCAGCACGCAGAACTGCAACAGCGTGCGGGAGTGCGGGGGCGTTGCGGCGCTGGTCGCGCTGCTGGCACCCGGCGGCTCCCCTGCCGTGCATGAGCAGGCTGCTGCTGCGCTAGCAAACCTGTGCAGCGACAGCCCGCAAAGCGGCGACAGCGTGCGGGAGTGCGGGGGCGTCCCTGCGCTGGTCGCGCTGCTGGCGCCTGGCCGCTCCGTCGGCGAACAGAAGCGGGCTGCAGCCGCGCTGGCGAACTTGAGCATTACAAGCACCCAGAACCAGGACAGCATGCGGGAGTGCGGGGGCGTCGCAGCGCTGGTCGCCCTGCTGGCGCCTGGCCGCTCTGCTGGCATACAGAAGCTGGCTGCGGCCACGCTGGGGAACCTGTGCTCAGAGAATGTCGAGATCAAGGACAGCGTGCGCGAGTGCGGAGGCGTGCCGGCACTTGTTGGGCTGCTGGCGCCCGGCGGCTCTGCTGCTGTGCACACTCAGGCTGCCAGGGCGCTGCACAACTTGTGCGCTGACAGCACGCAGAGTCAGGAAAGAGTGAGGGAGTGCGGGGGCGCCGCGGCGCTGGTCGGGCTGCTGGGGCCTGGCGGCTCTGCCGCCGTGCACGAGCAGGCTGCTGCGGCGCTAGGCATGTGCTTTCATGATGTCCAAAACGGCGACAGCGTGAGCGACTGCGGGGGTGCATGGCGCTGGTGAGACTGCTGGCCCCCGGCAATACTGACGCTGTGCATGAGTCAGCTGCAAGGGCGCTGCGGACCATGTGTCGGCAGAGCACTGAGAATCAGGACAGTGTGCGGGAGTGCGGGGGCGTGGCGGCGCTGGTGGGGCTGCTGACGGCTAGCAGCCCCGCTGCCGTGCATGAGCAGGCTGCTGTGGCGCTGGGGACCTTGTGCTCAGGGAACACCCAGAACCAGGACAATGTGCGGGAGTGCGGGGGCGTGGCAGCGCTTGTGGGCCTGCTGGCGCCTGGCAGCCCTGCTGCCGCGCATGAGTAGGCTGCTGTGGCGCTGTGGAGCTTGTGCGATACGAACAGCCAGAACCAGGACAGCGTGCGGGAGAGCGGGGGCGTGGCGGCGCTGGTGCGCCTGCTGGCGCCCGCATATCCTGCTGCTGCGCAACAGGTCGCTGTTGGCGCGCTCGTCACTTTGACAAGCGAGAATGGCCAGTGCCGGGATGCAGTCAAGGCATGCGGGGGTGTTGCAGCCCTGGAGGGTGTGCTTGCTCGAGCCAGCTCGCCACTGGCGCGCGAGTGGGCAGCGGCGGCGCTGCGCAACCTGGGGCATGTCTAGAAAGGCGGTGGGGGACTTGGACCAATCAAGGTGGAGCCGACGCGCTCTGCAGTCAAGGCGGGGCGGCAGTGCTGGTGACAGTGGTGGCTAGTATTGCCGCGCGCGGCCTGACGCTCAGTGCTTGGAACACTGAGCTAGGCATTCTAAGCGCTTGTACATGCTCTTAACACCATGCAGTGCTGAAGCGCTGTCGACAGGGGGTGCTTCGCCAGAGCTTGTGGTGTGGACGGGCGCGCGCCTATCCCGTTGCAGGCCTACAACATGCAAGCTGAAGGGAGCACACAAAATAGTATCCGAGGCTGCATGATAAAAAAACACTCTGTAACAGAGCAACCTGAACGGCGCATGCAAATGTGACACGATGCGCTGTGCACAAGAGAGTAGCAACCCTGACTAGGGCAGGGGCAGCGTGGCAGCAGATTACAATTTTGACAATGTTGCATTTCACTCTTTTTTGCAGCTTTCTGTTCACCTCATGCCAGCGTCGTCCACTGTAAGCACGGCTGACCTGTGATGTGCAGTACGTGCAAAGCGAGAGGGGCAAGGCTTGCAACAGCCAATTATGTCATCTATCGTAGCAGCCTTTTGTCGTCATTTTTATTGCTGTGTCCTTTAACGCATGGTAGGTCGCGCAAGGTCGGGCGCAGTGCTGGTGTACAATAGGAAGGAGCGCCCGCGCCCGGCTACTGCAACTTGGCAGCACGCCAGCTCAAGCTTGCCGTATACCCTATGATGCAGCAGCGGCTGGAGGCGCGCAACTACCAAGGCGAGTGCTTCTCGTGCCCTGGGCTGGTGGGCGCACGGTCGTCGCTCAGACGAGCTGATACACCACTTGAATGCATTTCTGGATGACGGGATGAAAAGCAAGGAGGCCACAGAGAGCCTCGCTCACAGCTTTTTGAGCCGTTCTCCACAAAGGCGTTCAGGGTGTCTATCAGTTCATCTGAGAGCGCCCGCGCAGCCTCCAGCCGAGGCACCAGAACCACCATGACTCGACTATGTAGGCACGCGCCTTCAGAGCATTTCCAGCTGCATTTGCGGCGCGCGCAACAGGTCTAGGCAAGTCAGGTGGTTTTATAGACGTCTGCACCTGTCCGCAGTGCGAGACCAGCTGCAGCCATTGAAAGATATGCTCTACTGAGATATAACAAACCTGGTGCAATTAGGATGATGGTCCTGATGTCGATACTTTTGTGTAAGAGTGATCCGTGTTCATTACGATGACATGCAGCATGCGCCATTTCAAGATCCATCATGTGCTGCCAGCAATCTGCTGGGATGTCAAGATGGTGCAGCAGTGCCGCATGCGCCCAAATATGGCCCGATGCATTATGTGTTTTACAGGTGGATCGCAGTGGGCACCTGCCTCTGGCACTTGCATCTCAGCGGTGTTGTTCAGTGTCTTACGCACATACCGCTCGCGTACTTCAGCTGCAGCAGGTGATGGACTCAAATGTTTGCACGTGCGGCTGCTTCGCTGTGCGTGAGACTTGCTGAGCATGTCGTGATGTCGTGCGGCCAGTGGTCAAGATCATGGATCTTCACAGAACAAAGTGATGAAGCGCATTACAGCATGCAAGACAATATGCGAAAGCCGCCTTTCAACGCCTTTCACCGGTCAGCCAGAGTGTGCAGATGCGCTATATGTAAACCCGTAGCATTACTTCGAGCGCGGCGCTTCCTGTCCTGTCACAATGACCAGCGTTGGGCCACCGTGGCAAACATGAATCGCAAGCATACTCCTGTCAATACAGATACCGTGTATGTCACAGTTCTGTCGTTAAACCTCCGACACACAGGCGCTGCTTAAACAAGCAGCAAGACAGACGCAACCTCCCAAACCAAACTTCTGTCAAGCATGCTTCCAGGACATGTTAGGCTTCGACGCTGCTCGTTCTCTTCTTTGTTCGGACCAAGGCACCCACTGGCAGCTGTCAACCTGGCGCTCACTCCAACCCCGCACCAAGCAGCCCTCTCCAACACAGACCCTTCATGACCGAGTCTCAGCAGAGGCCATAGCAAGCAGGGCACTGACGCCGCTGAGCATGCTCCAGCACCAGCCCAGCGCGCCGTGCATGAGCTGCCAGCGGTTACTTGCCGTTTCGGCTGCTGAGGTCTGGAACGGCGGCAGTCAGGAAGCAGCAGGGCACGGCCGCCGGATCCAGTTCCGCCCGATCAGAAACCGAAGGGGTAGTGCTGCTGCCCTACCGCCGCCAGCAGCTGCCGGTCGCTGGCGGGCGCGTTGGCGGGCGGCGGGCCCCGGGGCGGGCCCCCGAACATGCCCCCAGGGGGTCCCCCGGGTAGCGGCCTGGGCGGCGGCCCGGGCGGTGGCCGCGGCCCCATCAGGAAGCCTGCTGGCTGGCCGAGCGGCGGCGCAAAGGGCAGCTGCAGCGGGGGCTGCGACATCGGCCCCGGCAGATGCATGGGGCCGTCGCGCGCGCCGCTGCGCCCGCCTCTGCACGCGCGGCGTTGTTGCTTCATAAGGTTCCCGTATACATGAGGCAGGCACATAGCGCCAAGCAGCGGCATGGGCGTAGCCACAGGTCTTGCCGCACTCCATGCCAGCAAGGGGGTATGACCTGGCCAAGGCACCAGCGTTCCATGCAAACAGAGCATGCCGACAATAGATCACCTTCTCTCCTCTGAAAGGTACAAAGAGAGCACAGCCAGCCTGTGAAGCCATACTGAAACCGGGCTGCGCTGGAATGGCAGCGTCGCAGCGCCCATGCTGAGGCACAGAGTCGGACAGCGCAGGGAAGGGCGTCACCTGCCGCGCCCTCCGCCATGGCGCCCGCCGCCAGAGCGGTTGCCCGCATCTCCCAATATGCCTGCAGGCCGGCAGGGCCCATGTGTCAATGTTAAAGCATTTGGCTTTCCCACCCCACACGACAACTGCCGACTGCAAGACCTTGGCGGGGCAGGCAAATGCACGTCATGCCGTTTAGGCAAGGACCGCCCTGCAGACATAAACACGTCTGTATCACCCGCTGTATGCCGCACAAGCTCGACCGCACGACGCTCTGCTGAGCTTTTCCACTGTTCTTTCTGGCGGCACACCATGCGCTTGCCCTTGGCAGAAAGGGTTCAAGTCGATCATCTGCACTGCAGTCGCCTAACACAATATAATGCAACATAATACAGACACTCAAATCAGCCTAAGGACGGGCGCGCGCACCCGGGTTGACAAAGTTGACGACCTTGTTGGGGTCGCGGAACTCGCGCGGCTTGGCCGCCTCGATGCTCTCCGGCGGCGGCGGCGGCGCCGGCAGCCGCGTGTGCTTGTAGCGGCACTGCGGCCCATACACGCAGAAGCCCAGCTTGTACATGTTGCACTCCTGCGCGGCAACACCATATGCTCAGCGCGTGCCCGAGGCATGAGCATCTGCAATAGTAGCCCCCACAGCACGCCCGCATCCACAAGCATGCAAAACGCGGCAGCGGCTTCCCGCCAACAACAGCGAGCGCACTCCGCTCCTTCAAACTGACACGGCCCGCAAGAGCGCGAACTTGTGTGCTCCTGGTGCTTTTGCAACAAAAAGCGAGCGCCAGGACTGTGTTGCACAGCAGTTCCGCTCAACCACCACCAGCGTGGTTGGCACAGCCCCGCACAGGGCGGGCGGAGCGCGGGGCCGGGCAGCGGAGGCGCGGCCACCTTGATGTCGTCGAGTGAGTGCTTGTAGGGGCAGTCGGCCTCCTTGCACACGCCGTGCTTGAGCAGCTGGCGGCAGACGGGCATGCGCGCGACGTCGAACACGTGCAGGAAGCCGCACGTGTCGCCCTTCATGCACAGGCCCTTGAGCCAGTAGGTGCACACCGTCTGCGCCGCCCCGCGGGCACGCTCTGTCAGCGCCCCCGCGCGCGCCGGGCGTGGTTGCCACTCGCAGCATGCGATCACTGTTGGCTAATACGTGCTCAAACATGGCAGTTCAAAGCTGTAGCTTGCGCTCCGAGCCTGCCCGCCTGCGCAGGCAAGCGTGCGGCGCATGCAAATGGCCAAGAGCCTTAAGCGCGCAATGGCTACCGCCAGGTGCAGGCGCGCACCTGGCGATAGTTCTTTTTGTAGTTGCCCACACTCTGGCCGATGTTGGCGCCCGGCGGGATGTGCGGCGGCGGGCCGCCCGGCCGCGGACCGCCCTGCGCAGAGTCTCAGTTACAGCGTCTGTAGAATAGAACTTTACCACACCTCCGCAACACCCACAAACAAGGCAGGAGCCCAAGCGCGCAACAGCAAACAAGGCTCCACGCGCTTTGCATATGTTCAGGCACAGAAATAGCAAGCGACGGGAGACCATACGTGTTGACCTCAACGCGTTTCAGTCAGTATCACAAAGACAACGCACTTCAACCGTGCCGCCTCCCACCGTGGACGACATACGGCACGTCGAGCCAAGCCAAGTGAACTTAAGCGGCGTGCATGCGCACCGGCGCGCCAGGCCCGGCATGCGCGCTTGTCGCGGCGGCCTGCTGCTGCTGCAGGTCCTGCTCGAAGTCGAAGTCCAAGTCATCGTCCTCCATCGCGTGCGCCGCGACTGGCGCAGCTTGCCGCGGCCGCTGGCCGAGAGGGCCGCCGGCCGGGAGGGCCCCCAAGCTCTGTCTTGCTTCCAACCTCCACCAAAGCGCTTAAGCTGGCAGACTACATGGGGCTAGTGCCAGAAGCTACACGCGGAGATCTGTCCGTATTAACTGCTCTGTCCCTGCAAGTAGATTTGTGAGCACTCATCAGCCTACTTTCTTGCGTTTGCTTTGCAAGCATTACGAGATTGTATTACAGCGCGAAGCCAGCTTGGTGTGTAATTATTAAAATTAAATTTTATAAACTCAGGCCCCAGAGCTTGAACGAGCGAGTCTTGTGCGAGTCAGGACTGCATACACGGTCCATGTATACACCCGTGCAGCACGGATGTATGTTCATTCTCTGCAGTCTCCTAGACTCCTCTCCGCTCGCTACATTGCACTGTAATGATCATCTGCAAACAACCGTCTGGGCAAGACCTTGCGAGCGCCTTCACGGCGCAAGGCCGCACTGGCTACTACGCGCTCGTACCGTTCACAAGCTCAAGCAACAAACAAGTCTGCTGATACAACGTGAGGCGCCTTGGCATGTGAAGGAAGCCCAAAACTGACGGAGACGCACCAGGCGCGCCCCACCTTGCCCCCGACACGAGCTGCTGCGCTCCTGATCACTGGCACGCACTGCAAGGCCTCCGCGAGTGCTAGGACACGCATCTATACATCCTGCGCAGTGCATGAGCCTGCATGCAGTGGAGCTGGGCAGTGCCACTGGCGCGCGGTACCCCATCCCTACCCAAGACGGTCCCGCATCTCGACCTGCAACCCCCTCCATCATCCCGTGCTTCGCTCGCAGTGGCACGCCCTGTGGTACACCCTACCCCCCAGGCGGCACATGCGCTTGCAGGCGCCGGCACGCGTCCTTGTGGCCCGCGCGCCAGGCTGCCTTCTGGCACGCCGGCGAGCAGTAGCGCGCGGTGCCGCAGCCGGAGCACAGCCGCAACCGCAGGCCCGCCTCCGTCATGCCGGATAGGTCGCGGCACCTGCGCGGGCACGGCGCGCCAGAGCTTCACCCACTGCAGGCGCTCCGTCAGCGTCGGCGAGGACTGGTGTTTGGCCCTAAGCCGGCACGGCGCGAGAGTGCCGCGCACCCCGTGGACCAGCAGCCCATGGGCCGCAGCGCGGGCGCCTGCAGGCGCAGGTCTTCCAGGCTGGCCTCTGACAGGGCCTCCGCCGCGATGCCCGGCGCCACCTCCGCCTCAAACCGCGCGACTGCGGCCATAGCGGTGTCCAGGTGGAGCGGGGTTGCTGTCTGTGGCAGCGCCGCATCGCTCGCTCCCCGGCTCGCGGCGGCGGCCTGCGCAGGCGGCGGGGGCGTGCTCGCGAGGCCGCGAGCGTGCATGCAGGGCGCGCACTGTGTGCCACCCTACAGTCATGTCATGTGAGGCTTGAGCAGGGGCAGCTTCTCAGGCCTGCGAGGGCCCACATCTGGTTCCGCGGCCGCCGCGCCGCTCTCCGCCCCGCTCCCGGCCTCGGCCTGCGCAGGCGAACGCCGCGCATGCTTGCGTGTGCAGGAGAGCGTGTTTGGACCGGAGCATGCAGTAGCCACGAGCGGCGCGCACGCTGACGCCCCTGTCGTCGATGCCCAGCTCGTGCAGCAGCGCGGCGGCCTGCGCGGCGCCCGCGCGGCGTCACCACCGCAGCGCCGCCTGCTGATCAGGCGGGCCGCGAGCGCGCGCGCGCACCTACGGCAGCTGCCGCCCGGCGGCGGCCAGCACCTCGCGCACGCCGCTGAGCGCGCTGGCCGCGCGCCCGTCGCGCTCGGCCGCCGCGTGCGCGTGTGCAAAGCGCCGCGCCAGGCGCGCCGCGGCGCCCAGCGCGCCGGCGCGCACGAGCGCGCCGGCCAGCGCGTGCGACGCGCCGACCAGCTTGGCGACGCTGGCCAGCACGGCCGTAACCTCCTTCTCCGCCTGTGCGGCCCACTCCGCGAACAGCGCGCAGCCGCCGTGCGCGCCTGGCGGCGGCTCGCCTGCGCGCTCGCGCAGGGTCCGCACTCCGCGCCTGCATGACCATGCTCGCGCTGCTGGTGCGCAGGCGCATGGAGCCAGGCACACCCCACACACTGGGAGCAGCTCAGCGGGGCCTCCCTCGCCATGCCCGCCCCAAAGCGCTCCTTCTTGTGTAGGGAGCATCTGCGTGAGCTGAGAGCGCAGGCATGCACCGCGCGCCTGCTGGCCAGCGCGCCACTCCCGGCGCGCCACTCCCACCTGACGTGTCCTGCATGCAGTGCGTGCCATGGATAGGATTAAGGTATGGTGCCCTACGCATGCCATGCTCCCCGCCAGGGCATGCGCGCACAGTGCTCGGCCAGCTCGCGCAGCGCCGCCGCAACGAAGGGCACCAGGCCCGGGCACGCCAGCGCGACCGCTCTGCATCCCGCGGGCCTGTCGTCTGTCACGAGCTCCTCGATATCGGCCTGCGTCCCGCAAGGACGCGCGCGCGCGTCACTCTGCAGCGCGGCGCGCGGCATAGCCGTTTTCTAACACGACTCCAGAGCGGGCAGCCGCGGGCGCACCAATCTGTCACGAAGGAAGACCGACACCATTGGTGCCGCTGAGCACGCCGAGGTCTGTGAGGTCCATCGTGCGCACGCGCTCAGGCGACAGAAGCAGCAGGGGCAGCAGCTGCGCCGCCGCGTACGGCAGCAGCTCCGCCGGCAGGGCGTCGCCGCTGGACGGCTGGAGCGCGCTCGGGCGCAGCAGATTCGAAGCGTAGAGTGTGAGGGCGCCCTGCCGGCCCCGCGCAATGCGTGGTCGCGGGCAGGCGCTCGGAGGGGCTGTCGCAGCAGAGTGCTTGGCGATGCGCTACGCCGGGGCGCTGCGGCCTCCGACGCCCCTGCCTTCTCACCTGGAGCTCTGTGCGGGAGCCACAGGGCGCGCACGTCGCCGCGAACAGCTTGGCCAGCGTCGTGAGCAGCGCCTTTGCAGCCGGCAGAGCGCTCTCGCTCGCGCCCACCGCCTGAAGCATCCGCGCCGCGTGCTCCACTGCCTGCACGCTGGCAGCTGCGCCAATCAGGCTCCTGCTCTGTGGCCTGCACAGGTAGGCGCGCCGCGCCTGGTGCCACTGCATCATTACATCGCCAGAACACCAGCCGCCGCGCTGCTGCATGGGCCAGAGGACCCGCGTGGCCGCCAGGGCGCCGGACACGGAGCCCGGTCCGCCGCGCTGCCGCATGAGCAAAGGACGCGCACGGCCGCCAGGGCTCCGAATAGAGAGCCCGGTCGGGGGCGCACGCAGACCACGGACTCGTCGATGCTGTCTGCGTCGGCCAGAGCGGCCGGCGCGCGCCTCAGCGCCGCCTCCATGGCCGGCAGCGCGATGGCAAGCAGGCCCTCGCGCTTCTCGGCCTCCTCGCAAGGCGCCTCCGCATCAAGCTGCGTGAGCAGCGGAGTGAGCTGCGGCTGCTGGACTGCACCACAGCCCGACAGACCACCGCCGCGCGCCTGTCGGCAAACGGCACGCAGCAGCCTGCCTGTTGTTGCACACGCCCCGCAATGCCGACCTGCACGCAGCGCCTGGCGAGCCTGTGCGGCCTGGCGTCCATGCCGGCAGCAGAGGGCATGCGCCTCATGCTTGCGAGCGTCGCGGCACAGGCCAAGGTCGCACCAGCAGCGCCCAGGGCGGCTGGCAGCAGGCGATGCCCTCGAACGTGAGCTGCAGCTTGCGCGCATTGATGCCCCCTGGCGATGCGTCGGCGCGCTTGCTCGCCTCGCGCGCGCCCTGCGCCGAGCAGACGGCTATTGCGCATGCGGGTGCCAACAGGGTCAGGCTGCGACATACTCCTGCGACCAGGACGGCCAGCTGGCTCACCATTTGACGCTGTTGCGTCATGAATGGCCTTGGGTGGCAAGCTGCCTGGTCACGCCTGTCCAAAAACACAGGCGCTACAGCGCAGGGGTCTCACTAAAAAACGTTGGATATCCAGGACACTTGACTTGTTGCGGCCAGTTGTCCGCGCATGCACGGCGGCGTGCCACGGTGCAGCCTGCGCTGGCACCCAGTGCATGAGCAATGTGCGGCACCGCCCCGCGCATGCCCTGCCTGTGGGCACCGGCGCCTCGCGCGCGCGCACCAGCTCCTCGCGGCGCTGCGACACCCAGTGCAGCACGGTGTACAGGTAGCGCATGCCGCAAACGCGCGCGCTACCGCGCATGCGCTGGGCGACCAGGTCGCACTGCAGCAGCTTGCCCAGCATCCTGCCGTTCCGGCAGGCGATGTTGTCCAGCGTACGCCTCCGGCCTGCAGCAAGAGCGGAGCTACTCGGCCGGCTGCGAGGCGCTGCGCTGCCAGGGGTCTGCTTCGGCTTGCCGCCCGCCCAACAACCCGCTCCTGGCCATGACACCGGGTGGGGTGTGCAGGCGCGCTAACGCGTTGCACGTGTATGGCTGCCCGCGCATCGGACAGCAGCAGCTGCAGCACTGACAGCATGCACGGCAAGTGCGAGAGCCGGGTCAGCCAGCGCGCCTGCAGAGCTGACCCGGGCGGCACAGGAGGACACCGCAGCAGCACACAATCAGGAGCGGTCAGAGCAGCCAGATGCGCAGAACGCGGGTGAGTGGTTGGCGCGGCGCACCGCCTTTCCACATCTGCAGGCAGCACAGCAGCAGCGGGGTGACGCGCTCGGCCAGCAGGGCCAGCCACCGCCGCTCCACCGCCGGGGTGGGCGGCTCTGCGCCGCTGTCAAGCAGCGCAGAGTACGTGAGCATCGCACAGTCTACGCTGTCCAGAGCCGCGCACCATGCGTTGCCTGCCGTGTAGTGAGCAGCCTCCCACCGGCCGCGTGCATCAGGACACGTTTCCTGGCCGGCGGACGCAGACCCTGCACCGTGCGCTGGCGGCGGCGCCTCCGCGGCGCAGCTCACGGCCAGCGCCTGGTCCATAACGTGAAGCAGGAGGCTGCTCCCGGCGGCGCTGCAGAAGGCCGCCAGGTATGCGGCGTCCGGCGCCTTGCCGGCCAGGCGCAGCTTCTCGTACAGCATCCCGGCTGCGCGCAGGTGCTGCGGCAGGCAGGACAAGGTGTCAGGCGGCTCTTGCAAGGGCGGCTGGAGCAGGGGCGCTCGACGACTCGCACCCAGTAGCACCGGATGCAATTCGAGATTTCGTCATCAATGGCGCAGCGTACTGATACCGCCGGATCTGTAGCAAGCACATCAAACAGCTTTGGAGTGTTGCTGAGCCGGACGAGCAGCGTTGAAAGGCTGGTGTAGTACTGCGATAATATGGCAGAGCGCGGCGTGGCGGCCTCGCCCCACGCCTCAGACTCGTCCGCCTGGCACCACAGCCCGAGCATCTGCGCGGAGCGCAGCCTGTCGTGGAGCGGCCTGCGCAGAATAGCTAGCCGAAGGGCGTGCGCGTGAGGGCGCACCTGTTGCAGTGCGCCCACATAGTTGTGCAGCACATCACCGGCATAGGAGCCCTGGGGCTCGTCCGGGCAGCTCCGCGCCAGCACTGCCCACGACGTGGCCAGGCTTGCAGCCAGACCATATATGTCATACTCTGCGTACCTGTAACGCACAGTTGTGCGTCAGCTGAGACAAGGTGCGGCCAGCGTAGCACTTGACATCAGCAGGCGCATCAGGCCAGAGACGAGTGCGCTTGCGCTCGCCACGCGCACCTTTGTGCGGCTTCACGCACAGCCGACACACGGTCTGCCTCGTCTTTTACATAGAACGGGCAGGAGAGCAAGATGAAGAGCCCCCGCACAGGTATAGTCACAGACCGCAACAAGCTGAGCTGTGTGTCACTGCCCACTGCCGCATAGCCCGCCGACCCTCTGACCAAATCGCGCCACACCAGGCTTCTGATTATACTGACCGGCAATTTAAAGCAAGTGTCCGCATAGAAGCGCCGAGCGTCGCGCAAAGTGAGGCTCGCCCCCCCAAGCGCAGCCTCCAAGAGCTCTGGCGGCATCAATATGTTGAACAGACCTGTTAAAACAGGCTCCACCAGGGCGCATACATCCACAGGGCTGGTCGCGTCGGCAGCCAGCGCTGGAAAAAATGCCTCGACTGCCCTGGCCTGGGCAGCAGCCCTGGCAGGCAGGCTCGCCAGTGAGCACATTGCGCTAGACGCTCAGGCTCAGCCGCTGCAGCTTGACGCTGAATTTGAAAGTGGGGGGCTGGTTGGTTATGAACACCGCAGCTGCGTATCTGGACATTTACTCCGATCGCATGCATGCATGCATGCATGCCATGCCATGCCACTTCGGTCGACCGGTGTGTGCTCAACATGCGCGCGAGTGTAGCATTGCAATTTACAGGCGTGCAGAGACTGTCTGGCTCGCCAGCAGGCAAGTGCCTCCAGGGTAGAGCGCATGTCTTGTGCCAGCGCCCCACAGTGAACCAGGGAAGTGTGGCAGTGTCCGTACAGGCTGTGCTGGGCTGCGGCACGAGCAGGATGCCGCAGGGGGCACCACAGGCGCCTGGCCGGGCGAGGTGCGCCCGCGCTGTGCTGCACACTGCAGGCGGACGGCCACACCGTGCTGTCCGTTGGCGCGGACGGCGCAGTGTGCGTCTTTGACTCGCGGCAGGGGGCTGCCGTGCCCCCGCTCGCCGTGCACCCAGATACGTACTGCGGGTGCAACGCTTGGACAGTCCTGGCTCGCCTGTGAAGGCTGTGCATGTCCAGCACCCTGCTCCACTACACTGGAATGCAGACTGTAGCTGGCGCAGTGCTTCCGCACCGGCCCTCCTTCTAATAGTCAGCTCTAACGAGGCTCCATCCTGCTTCCAGTGCTTGTTCCATGTCACTATCCAGGCACCGGTGCATGCAGCTGGTGGGCTAAGCCACCGCGCCGCCAACAGTCACAACAGACAGCGTACCCCCGGTTTTCGACACAGCACTTGGCCGCAGGCCACCTGCCAGCAACCTGACTGCACAAAACTGCAAAATCAGCCAGCGCACTGCTTCACACACTATTGCACACACTCTGGATCATGACCACGCCCCCCGAGCACGGTACAGACTGTCCATCCGCTATGTCATCTGCAGCTCGAGGACGGCGGAACAACCACAAGGCGCAGTGTACAAGCTCAGGTACAGACGCAGGTGCGTCTTCGTCACACCACACCTGGCGCTCAACCTGTCTCACAGCAGCCGCGCGTGGAGCACACCGCTTGGCCCGGCACCGCGCGGCCCCAGGCCCAACCCCGCCCGCCGGGCAGCCCCGCCTGCGCACCGCGCCGGGCGCGCCGCGCCGCGGCCCAGGCAGGCGCGCAGCGCGGGCGCGCGCGGCGGCGGCCCGGCCGGCGCGGCCTCGCCGGGCCCCGGCAGGGTTCGGGTTAGGGTCCGCGGCACGAGCGGCGCAAACTCGCGCGAGAAGAACTGCTCGCTCGCGCGCTGCTCCGCCAGCACCCACTTCTCGGCGAGGCGGCCCCAGTTGCGCACCAGGTCCGCGGACGCCTTCTGCACCGCGCCCGCCGCGGGCGCCCTGCGCGCCGCGGCCCGCCCGCTGCGCTGGCCGCAACGCATGAGCGGAGTTGTGAGGCGGACGCCCCCGCACCAGGTAGTCCTCACGGCGGGATGGCAGGAACGCGAACATGCCCACTGCTCGCATCGCTTATTCTCAACAGTGCCCAACCACGTGCCATATACTGCACGCTGCGAGACAACACACAACATGTCCGCCAAACCCTCAGGCTCGCACCTGACGGCTTCGTACGCACGCAGCGCACTCTCCGTGGGCCCCGCGCGCGCAACCTGGCGCCCCAGCTCCAGCGCGTCCTCCATCGTCTGGCTGGTGCCCTGCCCAAGACCCGCACTAAACCCTGTCAGGGCCCGCCAGCATGCCCGGCGCTCCAAGCTCCAGCACATCACCCACCGCCTGGCTGTTGCCCTGCCAGGCAGCCCACAGGCTCATGTGTCGGGGCCGCCCGCCCACCACAGGCACGCATCAGCCCAACCTGGGCGCGTGACATTCAGCGCACCACTGCGGCTGGGGACGGCCCTGGCGCCTGGGCGGGGGGCCCTTTGCCTTCTCTGCACCGAGGCATTGTCCCTGGAGCCCACCTGACCTGCCTGTACCACGGCACCCCCAGCCCAGTCCAACCTGCCTTCCTGTCCATCACACAAATGGCAGCGCCGCCCATGCGCATGCTTGCCACAGTACGCACTGCCGCCGTCCCCCCGCTCGGCCCCACCCACCCGCCGCCTCACCTGCCCCAGCGCGGCGGCGGTCAGGTGCGCCGCGTCGCCCAGCAGCGTGACGCGCCCGGCGCCGTACACCTCGCAGTCGCCCGGCTCGCGGAAGAACAGCGGGTGCTCCGTAATCGCGCCCAGCTCGGTGCTGCGCAGCAGCTCCAACACATGCTCCGGCCAGCCGCCCTCCGACTCCGCCAGCGCGCCCAGGCACCTGCCCGCCAGCGCGCAGCACGTCGGCTCAAATGACCCGCTGCTTGTTGCCCCGGCCGCGCACTCCGGCACTGCGGGCATGGCTCGCCGCACGCCCGGGCGCGGCAGCGCGCATGTGGTATTGGGGTTACGCTCCCGCGGTATTAGTCTGCTGCCGACCCGCTGCCTCCCCGCGCCCAGGCGCCTGCGGACCCGCACGCCATGTGTATAACTCAGCATAGGCTGGCAAGCACACACTGTTCGGCTCACAGCAGGTGGCTCCAGAGACGCGTGTGCACTCGATGATGCCAGATGCGTTGTCAGGCAAGGCCATCCCAGCAAAACTGTTTGTGTGCCATGACCTTATTTCCCACGCCATGAGGTTGATCAAAGCGTTGCTTTCCCGAGGCAACATGCCCACCTGTCCAGCTTCTGCTGCGGGGTGCCCTCCTCGTGGCCCGCCGTGATGTAGCGCAGGTTGCCCAGGCGCCCCACCTGCGCGGGCAGGCCCACACGCAAATGACATCGCCTGTCATCGGCGTGCACCGGGGGTGGCTCTGTGTCGCGCGCTGAATAGATCTCTGCATGCGCCGCGTGTACGTAATGAGCACGACCGTGGTGAGTTTGAATGACCTCATAATCACAACAAACGGTACCACAGAGCCAAACGACCGCAACACGGTCCCAGGTGTCAGCGCTCGGCCCTCAAGCGGACGCAAAGCGCTGAACAAGTGCGGCTGCCGAACCCCGCGCCTCACAGGCGCCACATGGCAGGCGCTGCTGCGTGCACCATGCAAGCGCTCGACCGCGCGCAGCCGGCAGCCGGGGCTCCACAGCGCGGGGGGCTGCCCGGGCGGCCGGCAGCAGGGTTAGCCCTACAATCCGCTGAGCCTGACCCGCACCTCAGCCTCCGGCCAGGCGACGGCGACGTTCCAGGTGAGCCGGCCGTCGGGCAGCGCGTACGTCATGACCTTGCGCGCCTCGCCCGCGTCCGCGTAGTTGAGCAGGCCCGCGTCCACCGGCCAGCCCGCGGGGCGCTGCCTGTGCGCGCGGC
>JAABUO010002328.1_pt1 | contig 23279 bp, 19 predicted proteins | sample 5559291 | NCBI WGS metagenome assembly JAABUO01 (sample SAMN10711878, study PRJNA513372) | rock metagenome | isolation source: Antarctica rocks | place: Antarctica: Victoria Land, Finger Mt sud
AGAAAGGAGAGTTGCGCCGGCCACTGCATCAACACGACATCCGTGCGCAGGACGTAGAACAGGCCTGCGACGGGGAGGATGGGCGCCAGTGGCATCCCGACGAGCAGCAGGGTGCTGACCCCGACCGCCAAGAGGATGACACCACCCACACCGAGACGTCGCGCCAGGGCCGGCACGAAGGGGATCAGGGCCAACCCGGCGAGCTGCGCGGCCGCGAACCAGGGCGCGATCGCCGTCGAACTCGCCCCGAAGCGCAGCGCGAACCAGAGCGGCAAGAGCGGCACCACGAGCCCCAGGCCGGCCACCTGTAGCGCGAAGAACACAGCCAGCTTGAGGAGAAGGGCCCAATCCGCCTACGGACGACCGGGAGGCGAAACCGTGACCGTTGGCCCCTCGCTGATGGTGAGCACGGATCGATCGCGAACCGGCAGGAGCACGAGAGCGCTGCCCACGATAAGGACAAAGCAGCCGACGAACACCACGCGATCGGCGACGAGCGGCGGGGCCAGGCGCGCCCCCACGATGAGCGCGGGCACGCCGGCCAGGAGCGCTCCGCGCGCCGTGGCGGAGGTCCAGATCGCTTCGCTCCAACTCATTACCGCCGTGCGCCGATGCGGCGGGACCGTCCCGGCGAGCAGAGGGTTGAACGTGGCGGTGGTGAGGGCGCCGCCGAGGCCACCGGAGAAGCCGACGCCCCCGAGCATGCTTGCGACCACGAGCCAACCAACGTTCGTCGTCAGCGCAAAGGGCGCAAAGCCCAGGGCGGGGATCGCCGTCCCAGTGATGAGGAAGGCGCGACGCCCGAACCGATCGGCCAGGGGTCCGATGGCCAGGAGCAACACGGACGATCCGACGCCGGCTGCGGTGAAGATCCCGCCGATCAACAGCGTCCGCAGGCCGAGGTCGTGCAGGTAGAGCGGAAAGAAGACGAGCAACAGGCCGATGGGCAGGGATCCGAGGAAACTCGATAGCAGGAGTAACTGGGCATCGCGTGGCAGGACGCGCACAGCGCGTAACAGACCCATCACCTCTATCTGCCCTCCTCTCACCCTCACAATGTCCTCCCTGTAGGCTACGGCATAACACCGGCGCCATGCCGTTTCTGGGCTCCATCGGCTGCCGTGTCTGCCAGCGTTTCCTTCTTCATCGTCAGCACACACCTGGCTCTATCAGAGACCGGCAAACAGCGTCGCCCGTTTGTGCCCCGAGAAAAACCGGGACGACGCGCCGTGATCGTGCCGCGCCAGACGACCACCATGACTACACGGTGGTAACGACGCTGGGGAGAATCGTCTAGCACACCAGGGCCGGCGCTAGAGCACACGGCACATCCGCCTCGTTCAGATTTCGACGATAGCGGGAGTGATCACGCGGGTCGTCGTGGGCCGTGCAGAAGCGGGCTGCCGCATCAAAGGAGCCCACGCCGCGCATGAGATAGTAGCGCTGCTGAATGCCCCGGCAATCCCGCCCCATCCGATTGTTCATATAGTGGCTGCTCCGGGGCTGGACCTCCGGCCCCAGCGCCTCACGGATCGCCCGGGGGTAGGCGTCGTGCCCGTCCGCGGTCACCTTCTCCGGCGCGTGGCCCACCATCGCACGGGCGTGCGTGAAGAAGCGTTTGGCCGCCTCCATGGTCGCGCTGTGTTGGCTACGCCGCGACGTAGCGACTTGGTGTTGACGGCGCCCGGCATGGCACTGTGGCACCGAAAGCGACACTTAAGCCGAGCGTGGGGACGAAGACGTGTTCACATATCCTCCCGGCGACCGCCTGGTCGGCGGCCCTGTCCCTGCACACCCCGCAATGGTCCGGGCGCTCCCCACTCGGTATCGTCCTGGGCGATCGCCGCCGCCTCCCGGTACGGCTCCTGTTCCCGTCGGATCAAATCCGGGTTGACGCCCACCGCACCAGTCCGAGCGTGACCAGTTGCAGGACCACGGCCGTCCCCACCACGGCCAACCAGCCCGTGTCGGTCGCCTCCGGCGGGAGGGATGCGGCGACGCGGACTCCCACGCGGCGGGCCGCCTGGGCGGCCAGGACCAGGCGCCGCGTCGCCCGCTCCCCTCCCCCTGGATCCGTCGCAATGAAGACTAACCCCGTGCGGTCGTCGCAGGCGGCGAGGTGTCCGCGCAGCAGCGTCTCCACATCCCGCATCGACGCCGGCAGGCGCGCGCCCTCCTCAACTTTGAGCGCCAACTCGCGCGCCGCGGCGCATCCGTCGGCCTGCTCGCGCCGCGACAGGACCGCGTCCAAGTAGGTCCCGAGGGCAACGGGCTCGAACGGCGGCCCGCTCAGCGCCTCCGCGATGAGCCACCCGACGAGGATGGGCGACAGATAGGCGACGGTATGGCGCCAAGGCCGGTCGCGTTGCGGCGTCACGCACACCTCGTCGGCCACGGCCGTCGCCGGGGCATCGGCCCGCGCCGTGATCAGCGCCGTCGTCCCCCCCGCGGCCCGGGTCGCCTCCAGGGCCAGGATCGTGGCGCGCGTCGCCCCGTCGTGCGACACACCAATGCACAAGCCACCGCGCGGGTCGAGCGCAGCCTCCAGGGCCTGACGCACCTCGACCCGTCCGCCGGGCTGGCCCTGCAGCCGGATCGCGTCATCCAGCAGGTTGCCGACGGCGCGGGCGGCGTGTTCGAACGTGCCGCATCCCGTGACGACGATCGGATCGTCCGCCACCACGGCGGCGCGGAGGCGGTCGGCGAGGCGCCCGGCCGCCTCCCCGCACGCGCCGATCGAGCGGGCGAGGGCGGGCTCGGACGCAACCATCTCCTCCATCAGCCACGGCGGGGTATCACGCCACTCCGGGGTCCCCTCTGACTGCCATATCACCATCCTACGTCACACTGCCATCGTGAGCGGACCAGTACCGCACGCACGAGGTGTCATGCGCCGTCAACGACCCGTGTGCTGGCCCCCGGCCCTGCGGCCTACAGATCCCAATAGGCGCGCTGCGCGGCGATGACCGCGTCGACGGCCGCGTGTTGCTGCGGGCGATCCTCGCGTTTGGCGCGGTCGAGTTCGGAGGAGTCCGTGTAGGGGTCCCGGACGCCGGAGCGGCGGCCCAGGAACGCCTCGACGACGGCCAGGGTGCAGAAGGGGACGTAGGGCGCGCTGTAGCCGCCTTCCTGCAGCCCCACTAACCGGCCGCCGCAGACCTCGGACGCGATCTCGACCAGCACGCCGGCCAGCGCCCGGAAGCCGTCCATCGTCACCAGCATCCGGCCCAGCGGGTCCATCATGCTGGGGTCCTGTCCCGCCGAGATCAGCACGAGCTCGGGGCTGAACTGCCGCGCGATGGGGCGGATGACGCGCTCGAACGCGTCCAGGTAGCCCTGGTCGCCTGTCCCCGGCGGGAGCGGGATGTTGACCGTGCGGCCGGCCGCCGCGCCGGCCCCCACGTCGCCGACGGCGCCCCACCCGAGGGGATACCAGTCCTCCTGATGCAGCGACACGAAGAGCACGTCCGGGTCGTCGTAGAAGGCGGCTTGCGTGCCGTTGCCGTCGTGGACGTCCCAATCGACGATCAGCACGCGCCGCAGCCCGTGCCGGCGCTGGACGTGGCGCGCCGCGATGACGACGTTGTTGAAGAGACAGAAGCCCAGCGCGGCGTCGGCCATGGCGTGGTGTCCGGGCGGACGCAGCAAGGCATAGGCGTTATTCACCGCGCCGGTCACCACGGCGTCGACGGCGGCCATCCCGCCGCCGACGGCCAGCAGCGCCGCGTCGTACGAGGCGGGTGTCACGGGCGTGGTCTCGCCGGCTTCCAGGCTGGCCTCGCCCCCGCCCGCGGCGCAGAGGTCGCGGATGCGCGCGATATACGCGCGCGTATGGTAGAGGGCCACGTCGTCGAGCGTGGCGACGCGGGCCGGCAGCCGGGTCAGGTGGTCGAGCAGCCCCGAACCGGCGATCAACGCATTGGTCCGTCGTGTAATGCGCGCGGCCGAGGGATGCTCGACCGCCTCCAGCGTCCCGCCGGCCGGGAGCGGGATCAGCTTCTCGCCGGTATCGTGATCCAGGAAGCGCTCGTCGAAGAGATACCCTGTCGCCATGTCGCTTTACCCCTTTACACAACTCCTCAAAAGATCGCTTCCGGTCGCGATGCGCGCGCTCTGGAGTCCTCTTAGTCGAACAACTCCATGACGGCGTCATGGAAGACGGCCGTATGGCGATCGACGTCGGCCGCGGTCGTCACGGGCGACATCAGCGCCATCATATGGAACGGCGTCAGCAGCACCCCGTGGTTGAGCATGTACAGGTGCATGAAGGCGTCGAGCTCGCCGTCCATGGCGGCGTATGCCTGGGCGCCGGTGCGCGGGCGTTCGGGCACGAAGAGATACTCGGAGCGCGCGCCCACGCGGACCACGTGCCACGGCAGGCCGCGTTCCTCGATCGTGTCGGCGACGCCCTGCGCGAAGCGCTCGCCGAGGGCAATCATGTGGTCGAACGCCGCGTCCGTGAGGACCTCGGACAGCGTGGCGCGCATCGCCGCGCCCGAGAGGGGGTTGGCGGCCAAGGTGCCCCCGACGCCACCCACATCGGCTGCCTCCCAGACTGTATGCGCCAGGACACGGTCCGCGACCTCCGCGGACAGCCCGTAGGCGCCGCATGGGACACCGCCGCCAATCGCTTTGCCGAGAGTGATGAGATCGGGCGCGAGGCCATGCGCGCGCGTGTACCCTCCCGGACCCGCGCACAGCGTGTGCGTCTCGTCGATGATTAACAACGTTCCGTAGCGTCGCGTCAACGCGCGTAGCGCGGCGTGATAGCCGTCGTCGGGGAGGACGATGCCGACGTTCGTCATGACCGGCTCCGCCAGCACGCACGCGACGTCGCCCCGCGCCAGCGCGCGCTCCAGCGCCTCGACGTCGTTCCACTGAACGACGCGTGTCGTCAGGGCGGGATCCACGCCCGGGCCCACATTACCAAGGCTCGGCCCCACGACGCCACGCGCGTCGACCGTCGCGAACGTCTCGTCCACGCTGCCATGGTAGCAGTGATCGTAGACGAGGATTTTCGAGCGGCCCGTGATCTTGCGGCACAGGCGGATCGCGAACCTATTGGCGTCGGTGGCCGATAAGGTGAACTGCCAGGACGGCAAGCCGAAGCGGCGGCTCAGGTCGTCGCCGACCGCGATGGCGTCCTCGCTGGGCAACATCGTGGTCAGCCCGCGATGGGCCTGGCGCGCGATCGCCGCGACCGTCGCCGGCGGCGCGTGTCCGGTCATCGCACCGGTGTCGCCGAGGCACAGATCGACGTACGTGATGCCGTCGACGTCGATGAGCCGCGCGCCGTTAGCCTCGGCGACGAAGATCGGAAAGGAGCCGGGCCAGCGCGTCATCCAGTTCATCGGGACGCCCGAGAGGAGGGAGCGCCTGGCCTGCGCGTGGAGCGCCCGTGAGCGCGGGCGCGCCCGTGCGAAGCGGTCCTGCTCGCGCGCCATCAAGTTCGCCAGTCGTGCCCGGTCCAGCGTCTTTCGCGTCTGCTGCGTCGTCATGGTCACCTCCCATAGCGTATGGATGTTTAAATGATACGTCTCGCCAATCTCAGCGCCTCTCGACCTGGCACGCTTGACGCCGTACGCGCTGCAGGCGTCGCTTGCCACCTGTACGGAACGCGCGGCTACGGAACGCGCAGCCGCTCCGTGGCTGCCTGATCGACCATTCCCGTACGCGGGTCGACGACCACGCCATAGCTGCTGGCGGCCGCCTCGACCGAGACCTTGCCGTCGCGTACATCGGCGGCGACCAGGACAGGGTCACGCGCGAACGGGTCGCCGTAGCCACCTCCGCCAGCCGCGATGAGCACGAGGCGATCGCCGCGGCGCAGCGTCGTCACGGCTTTTCCCGGGACAGGCGTCAGCTCCTCGCCGCTCCCTGTGCCCATGCCCGCAGCCGCAGAGGCGCCCGGCTTGCCGCCGTCATAACCCGCGGGGGCGTAGCGCGCCTGCGTCTGCTCCACGTAGTAGTTGCCGCGCGCCTCGTCGGCCAACAGGAGATAGTCGCGGCGTAGGGCCAGACCGCCGCGATACATGCCCGCGCCGCCCGAATCGCACACCAACGCGCTGCGCACCACCCGCCACGGATACTCCATCTCCGCGACCTCGGCCGGCAGGATCCCACAGTTCGAGGTATAGGTGTCGACGGCATCCAGGCCATCGGCATGCGGCATAGCGCCGTACCCGCCGCCCAGGATATCGGTAATCATCACTGTGTACCCCCGCTGCGCGTCGTACGTGCCGAAGCTGTGCGTGGGGAAGGAGACATGACTGCTCGCCACGGCCCGATCGGGCAGGGCATGAGCCAGCGCGGTAATGATGACATCGGTGAGGCGCTGACAGGTGATGTGGCGAACGCTTACCGGGGCCGGCGGCCGCGGATTGACCACTGTCCCCGGCGGCGCCACGATCCTGATCGGCCGCGTGGCGCCCGCGTTTTGTGGGATATCACTGCCGGTGAAGCAGCGCAGCGCGAAGTATACAGCCGAGTGCGTGCTGGCAAAGGGCAGGTTGACGGCGCCGCGCACCTGCGGCGCGCACCCGCTCAGGTCGACGGTCACGCCGTCGCCCTCGACCACGACGCGCGCGTGTAGGCGGATCGGCGCCCCGCGGTCCACGCCGTCGTCGTCCATAAAGCCCTCGGCTTCGTACACGCCGCGCGGCCACGTCCCGATCTCGTCGCGCACGCGCCGCTCGGCGTAGCGCATCAGATCCTCGGCATACCGTGTCAGGACGCTGGTCCCGTACTTGCGCGCCAGGTCGACGAAGCGCTGCCGCGCTTTGTGGGAGGCCGCGACCTGCGCGCGCAGATCGCCGAGAGTCGCCGCCGGATTGCGCACGTTGTCGCGGATCAGGTCGAAGACGGCCGTGTTGGGCTCGCCGCGCGCGTAGAGCTTGAGAGGCGGCAGCAGCAGGCCTTCCTGATAAATCTCCGTATTGTCCACACCCTCGGTGCATGGCACGCGCCCGCCCACGTCAATGTGATGCGCCACGGTGCCCGCGAAGGCGATGATCGCGCCCTCGTGAAAGATGGGCATGTAGGTCTGCAGGTCCGGCGTGTGGGAGCCGCCGCGATAGGGATGGTTCATGAGCAGGAGGTCACCCTCCTCCAGTGTAGCGGGTGGGCAGGCCTCGAGCGTGTGCCGCAGCGCGAACTCCATCAGGCCCAACTGGGCGGGAATGTGCTCGGCCTGGGCCAGCAGCCGCCCACGCTGGTCGAAAATGGCGCACGAACAGTCCAGCATCTCGCGGATGATGGGCGAATAGGAGCTATGGATGAGCGCGGCCCCCATCTCCTCGGCGACCGATGCGAACGCATTGCCCAGTATCTCCATGGTGACGGGGTCAGTCCACGCCATGACGCCGCCCTCCCGCCGGACCGTCGACGGCGATGATGATGCTGCCGTGGGGATCGACGCGGCCGCGGCAACCCGGCTCGATCACGACCGTGGTGTCGAATTGCTCCACGATGCACGGTCCGACCAGATCATCGCCGGCACGCAGGACGCCGCGGTCATAGATCGGGCAGGCGATCGCACCCGCGTCCGCGGCGAAGACGACCGGCCGCGTCGTCGTCGGCGCTAGCGCTTGCCCGTCGCGCGCGGGAAGCCGGCGCGCGCGCGGCTTGGGAATCACCCCCACGGCGGTGACGCGCAGGTTGACCACCTCGGTGGGATCATCGACGGTGGCATGCCCATACACCTGGGCATGGTAGGCCCCAAACTGCCTCACCATCTCGTCTCGGTGCGCGGGGGTGAGCGTCCCCGACGCGACAGGGATGTTGAGATCGTACTGCTGCCCGACGAAGCGCATATCGATCGACCGGATCGTCCGCACGTCACCCCCAGCCAGCGCGCTGCTCCGTAGACGTTCGCGACCGCGCTGTTCGAGTCGCTCGAACGCGCCGGTCAGTTCCTCCAAGTCCAGCGCCGCCAGGGGCGCGGGACGGCTGAGCGCGTGCGTGTACTGAACATCGGTGGTGAGCAGGCCAAAGGCCGAACAGACGCCCGGATTCGGCGGCACCACGACCACCCCGATGCCCACCTCGCGCGCCAGTGCGCACGCATGCACCGGCCCCGCCCCGCCGAAGGCCACCAGCGTGAAGTCGCGCGGATCGTAGCCCCGTATCACCGAGACGACGCGCAGCAGCCGCAGCATATTGGCGTTCGCCACGTCCACGATGCTGAGCGCCGCTCGCGCCATGTCGACGCCGAGCGGCCGCGCCACGCGCCCCTCGACGGCGGCCCTGGCGCGGTCCACGTCGATCTCCATGCGGCCACTCAGGAACGAGGCGGCGTCCAGCCGGCCCAGCAGGAGATTGGCGTCGGTGACGGTCGGCTCGACGCCACCGCGATCGTAACAGGCCGGCCCCGGATCGGCGCCCGCGCTTCGCGGACCAACCTTGAGGACACCCCACGGATCGACCCAACCGATGCTGCCGCCGCCGGCTCCAATAGACCGGATGTCGATCATCGGCACGCGCACGGGATACCCCTCGACAACACCCTGCGGGCTCACATGCGGCTGGCCGTCATCCACGAGGCAGACATCGCAGGTCGTGCCGCCCATATCCAGCGTGATCAGGTTGCGGTATCCAGCCAATTCGCCGAAGAAAAGGCCGCCCATGACGCCGCCGGCAGGTCCGGAGGAGAGCAAGTGTACCGGGGTGGCGCGCGCTTCGGGCGCGGACATGACACCCCCATTGGACTGCATGACATGCAGGGGAGCCACCATCCCGTCGGCGGCGATGCCCCGTTCCACCTCGCGGAGATACGTGGAGACGATCGGCAGGATAGAGGCGTTCAGGGCGGTTGTGCTGGCGCGGACAAATTCGCGGAACTCGGGGCATACGTCACACGAGAGGGAGAGCGCGAGCTGCGGGAACTCGGCGTGCGCCACCTCGCGCACCAGTCGCTCGTGCGTGGGGTTCGCGAACGAGAATAGCAGGCAGACGGCGACGGAGGTAGCCCCCTGCTCGACGACGCGCGCGAGCACGGCGCGCACCTCGTCGGCGTCGAGCGGCTGCAGAACCTCGCCCCGCGGGCCGATCCGCTCGTTCACCTCAAAGCACAGGCGCCGGGGGACCAGCGGCTGCGCCCGCGTCTGGCGCAGATCGTACAGGCGCGGGCGCTGCTGTGTGCCGATCTCGAGGACATCGCGGAACCCTCGCGTCGTGACCAGCGCGGTGCGCGCCCCGCTGCGCTCGACTACCGCGTTGGTCCCCACCGTGGTCCCGTGGACGAGCGCGCCGACCTCCGGTAGCGCCACTCCGTAGTCATCGCGCAGAGCATGCACGCCGTCCAGGAAGCCGGCGGATGGGGCGCGCGGTGTCGATAGCACCTTGGCCAGGGATACCTCGCCGGTGACGTCGTCTAGTAGCACGCAGTCTGTAAAGCTGCCGCCCACGTCGATTCCTATGCGGTACATTCGATTCCCTCTACTCCACTTAACGCACGTTTTAACGCGCGTTGAGACGTCAGACAAGCATCTCGCCCGCGTCGACCGGTAGCGCGACGCCGGTCACAAACGCGGCGCTATCCGAGGCGAGCCAGACCACGCCCTCCGCGACGGCCCTGACAGGCAGGTAGTCGATGGGCAGGACGTGATCCTGACGCGAGAAGCGGTCCATCTCTTCCCTGCTAGCCCCTACCCCGGCAAAGCGCTCGTAATAGCGTTCGTAGGTCACCATGGTTGTCTCCATACGGCTCGGACATAGGGCGTTGACGGTGATGCCGAACGGGCCGACCTCCATGGCCAGGCTGCGTACCAGACCGACGACACCGTGCTTGGATGCGGCGTAATGCGCAATGTCGACGCCGCCGCGGAGTCCGGCGGTCGAGGCGATGGCGATGATGCGACCGTGGCGCTGCGCGATCATGTGCGGCACGGCCGCCTTCATAGTAAGCCAGGCGCCTTTGAGGTTGATATCGATGGTCTCATCCCATTGTTCCTCGCTCAACTCCCACAGCCGCCCCCAGGTGAAGATGCCCGCATTGGGCACCAAGATATCGAGGCGGCCCAGGGCAGCGAGCGTCCGATCGACCGCGGCGGTCAGATCCGCCAGCCTGGTGACGTCTGCTTGCAGGGCGAGGGCGCGGCAGCCGATGTCTTCCACCATTTGCCGGGTGGCGGAGAGGTCATCGGGCGTGGCCGCGCCGTAGAGCGTCGATGTCGGCGAGGCGCAGCGATCGACCAGGACGATGTCCGCGCCCGCACGCGCCAGGGCCAGGGAGATCTCACGCCCGACCCCGCGCGCTGCCCCCGTGATGAGGGCTACGCGCCCTGTCAACGTCTTCGACGGTGCGTCCATGGCCCGATTGATTCCCCTTCTACTAGTATGTTGTTGAGACAGGATAAGCAGTTCAAGACAAGGTCAAAAAGCGGCACGTCGACCTGTGTAAAGCGCCTCTTTGCATGCCATTTTAGGTTTATTTGGCAGGATAGAAAAGTTCCTTGACCAACCTCAATACGTACCGTTAGCTCTTGGCGGTAACACGGCGTATCGGACAGGAGGGCGGACACACCGATCGATGCCCACGTCCTCCTCAGTGGAAGTTTTGTTCATGCGGATCAAGCGTTTCGCGGATACCGTCACCGAGGAAGACAAAGCCGGTGACGGCCAGGAAGATGGCTAGGCCCGGAAAGGTCGAGTACCACCATTGATCGGTCACGTAGCTGCGACCGACTGAAAGGAGCGCGCCCCATTCCGGCGTCGGCGATTGCGCCCCCAACCCCAGGAAACTCAGCCCCGCGATCGTCAACAGGGTGTACCCGATGTCCATCGTGGCCTGCGTCAAGACCGGCGTCAGGCTATTCGGTAACACGTGGCGTAGCAGCAGGTGGAAATTGCCCCCACCCAGTGCCCGACCCGCCTCGACGTACTCGCGCGTCCGCACGCTAACCACCTGGCTGCGCATCAGACGCGCGTACCACGGCCAGGAGACCACCGCCACTGCCGTCACCACGGTCCGCAGTCCAGGGCCGAGCGCGGCGGCGATGGCCAGGGCTAGGACAATGCCAGGGAAGGCTAGGAACAAATCGGTTAGACGCATCAGCGCCTCGTCCACGGCGCCGCCGACATAACCGGCCACGGCGCCGATGGTCGAGCCAACCAGTAAGGCCAGCGCCACCACCTCAAAGGGCGCCGGCAACGATAGCCCCCCACCATAGAGCACCCGACTGAAGAGGTCACGCCCCAACTCGTCTGTCCCGAACGGGTGTTGCGCGCTCGGAGGCAGGAAGCGACTCGCCACGTTGATGACCTGCGGGTCCGATGGCGCGAGCAGCGGCGCGGCCAGGACCATGCCGACGAGCACCACGATGATGACTAGGCCGATCACGGTGAGTGGGTTGCGCAGCATGCGCTTGACGAGCTGCCCGCGGCCATGCTGTGAGGCTATGGTGACGTCGTCGCCGTGATCGATCGCTGCGATGTCGTTTACACTGAGTGTCACGTTGGCCTCCGTCTAGAGCGACACGGGCTGAGGAGGGCAAACCTGTTCATGGCATGCCCCCCTCAGAGCGCCACGCGGGGATCAAGCAAGGGATAGAGCAGGTCGACGACGAGGTTGATCATCACGTAGACGGTGGCAACCAACATCGTCACGCCGATGATAGCAGGAAAGTCGCTGTTTACCGCTGCGTTCACACCGTAGTTGCCGATACCGGGCCAGGAGAAGATCGTCTCCACGAGAAAATCACCGCCTAGTAGGTACCCCATGAGCAGGCCGGTCACGGTTACCGTGGTGACGAGCGTATTGCGAAAGGCGTGACGAAAGAGCACTTTGCCGGGCTTCAGCCCCTTTGACCGTGCCGTACGGATGTAGTCCTGGCTCAAGACGTCGAGCATGCTAGCCCGGATCATACGGGTCAGCAGCGCGATGGTGCCTAGCGAAAGCGTGATCGCCGGTAGGATCAGATGCTGCAGCACGGGTAAGGCCGTGGACCAGTCACCGGCAAGGAGGCTATCCACGGTGTAGAGCCCGGTCACCGCCGGCGGGGCTGTATCCCACACATCGAGCCGGCCGTTAAGCGGCAGGGCCGCGAAGCGCCCGGCCACCACGGCCTGGAGGAGCAACCCGATCCAGAAAGGTGGCATCGCCACGCCCAGCAGGACCGGAATGCGGGCGATGTAGCTTGCGGCGCGTCCGGCCCCACCAGTGCCGATGGCTGAGAGCACGCCGAGGGGCACGCCGATGATGATGGTGAGCAGTAGGCTGGCCAGGCCAAGTTCCACCGTCGCCGGCAAATACTGCCGCAGATCGGTCAGCACTGGGCGCTTGCTCAACAGCGAGATGCCAAGGTCACCGTGAGCCAGTCCACCAAGGAACGATACGTACTGCAACGGCAACGGCTTGTCCATGCCGTAAGCGTGACGGGCGACCGCGACCTCCGATGGCGTGGCGTGCGGGCCGGCCAGTGCGCGTACTGGATCGGCTGGGACAGCATGCGCCACGATGAACGCGATCAGCGAGATTCCCAGGACGGTCAACACGGCGAACACCAGCCGTCGCACCACAAACCGCAGCATTGTCAGACGCTCCAGCCAGGCTATTTGTGCATGTTGTAAAAGTTAAAGTTGATCAGGTTCACCGGGTTGAACGCATAGCCCTGCACCACGCTACGCATGGGGATGATCTGGTCACCCTGGTAGATGGGGATCATCGGAACGTCGCGCAGGAGGATGCGGTTGGCCTCCGCATAGAGCCGCGCCTTCTGCTGCATCGAAGTGGTTTCAATACCCTGCTGCACCAGTCGATCGAAGGTGGGGTTGCAGTAGTAGTTCCAGTTCTCTCCATTGATACCTCGAGTCGCGCAGCTCATCAGTCCGACAAGGGGGTCGGATGGATCGGCGACGGCTGGGTACCATTCGGTGTCCCACAGCCCGTTACGCTTGGGGTCCTGGCCGACACTGGTCCACGTCGGAATCGGCACGGCCTGCAGTGTCATATGCACGCCCAACTTTGCCAGGTCGCTTTGCAAGACCTCTTCGTAGATCGCATGCGTCTCATAGCCGCTAGCCCAGATCGCATGCAGCGTGAAGCCACCGTGTGGATACCCCGCCGCGGCTAGCAGTTGGCGCGCTTTCTTCAGGTCGTAGTGATACTGCGGCAACGATGAATCGTACGGCGGCAGGCCCGCGGGGGTGAAGCCGTGGGGCTGTTGGGCATGACCCTTGGCCCCGGCCTGAATCACGGCGTTGTAGTCCATAGCATACGCGAGTGCCTGCCGCACCCGCACGTCGTTCAGAGGCTTCTGGGTCACGTTGAGGCCCAGGTAATAAACGTCGAAGGAGGGATTGGAATGCACCGTGATACCCGACTGCCCCTCCAATCCTACCGCTTCATTCGGGGTCAGTGCATAGAGCAGGATATCGGCTTGGTTCTCCCGGAGCAACAGCTTCTGGGTTGACGCCTCCTTGACGGTCTTGAAGATAATCTCGTCGAGGTGCTTGCCGGACCACCCCTGCCAGTAGTGCGGGTTCTTGACCCAGATCGCCTGTTGATTGTGGAGCCAGCTTTGTAATTGATAGGGGCCAGTACCATCGGTGTGCTCGTCGAACCACGTTGCACCCCAGTCACCCTTCACCTGATGCGCCTTGACACCCGCCGCGCTCACCATGCCGACCGAGTACCCGTAGGCGAGGCCTGAGAGGAAGGGTGAATAGGGCTGCGATAGGGTCATGCGCACGGTCAGGTTGTTGAGCACGTCGACGCGCTTGACCCGACTGACCAGATAGTCGGTTCCCTGGTTGATGTGCTGGATTCGCTGGATATTGAACTTGACTGCCTGGGCATTGAATGGGCTGCCATCCGCGAAGGTAACGCCGGATTGCAGGTGGAACGTATACACCTGACCATCCTTCGAGATAGTCCACGATCGCGCCAGGAGCGGCCCGACCTTGGTGCTGCCACCTTTGTACGCGGTCAACCCCTCATACGCCGTGCCGTAGTACTCCATACTCCCGTTGGCCGCGTCCTGAGCTGGATCAAATGTACTTGGCTCCGAGCCATTGGCAATGAGGAGGATGTTTGGAGGAATCTGATCATGCACACGGCCAGCATCCGCACGACCAGCGGGCATGAGCGATAGTCCGAGGAGACCGAGAACGGTAGAGATGAGGGCCCAACGCTTCATGATCTGGCCTTTCACACCGGAACCACGAATTAGAAGGAGTGCATTGATCTGCGATCAATGAGGTTAGTGCGGTCCCGCCGCGGCTGCAGCCCCGACGAGGAATGATGAGTGGCGCGCTACCTCTTCAGCCGTCGCCCACCAGATGCCCGGCTGCGCGTTGATGTGCTCGATCAGCCGCCCCAGCAGCGCCATGCGGTGCGGACGTCCGATCACCTCGGGGTGCATCGTTAGCATAAAGTAGCCGCCCTCGGCGTAGAGGCCGTCGAACTCGGCGGACCATATCTGGTAGACCTTATCGGGATTGGAGGGCTGGCCGCCACTGTCGCCATCGTAGCTGAACTGCGGCCAGTCGTCGAGCAGCCACTGCACGGGTAACTCCAACATGCCGCGCCCCTCGCACCGCTCCACATACGGGACATCTTCGCCCATACAGCTGCTGTCGTAGAGGAACCCGAACTCGTTGAGTAAGTCCAGCGTCGTGGGGGTGATCTCCCAGGCCGGCGAGCGGTACCCGACGGGCCGCACACCGACGGCCTTGTCCAGCGCCTCTAACCCCTTCGCGATGACCGCACGTTCCTGCTCGGGGCTGATCGTATCCGGTCGCTCGTGCAGGTAACCGTGGTGCCCGATCTCGTGGCCACTACTCTTGACCTCGCCGATCTCGGCCGGATACAGCTCGGCCGTGTAGCCCGGAACGTAAAAGGTGGCCCGGATATGATGCTGGTCAAGCAGGTCGAGGATGCGCGGCAGACCGCGGCGGATGCCGTAGCGCCCCTGCGAGAGCGAGCTCAGCCGGCGTGCGTACTGCTCGCCCATACACAGGTAGCCGCTCTCGGCGTCCACGTCGAAACTGAGCGTCACGGCGCATCGCGCGCCGCCCGGCCACGCCACGCGCGGCAAGCTCTCTGTCCTGCGTCCCATACGGCCACCTCCTCCCGCGCTGACACACGGCCCGCGCCCTATCCTGAATCCTGACCAAGCTAGCTAGCGCGTGCCCACGGCCTGGGGCTGCCGCAGGTAGTCACCGAGCGCCAAACGCCGGTAGGCGTGCGTGCATGGCGGTCCATCGGCAATGTCCAGGGTCGCCGCCGTAAGATCGATGATGAGCGACGCCACGCTCTCTTCCTGCTGCTCCGGCGGCAGCCCCTCTTGCGCATGCAAGCAGATCGACCCTGGCGCCGTGGCGTGGTCGCTCAGGATAACGCGCAGACCCTGCTCGTCGATGGACCGCCCCGCGGCCAGTGCGCCAGCGCGCGCGCCCCGGACTATCGTCTCCGGATAGTCGCGCGCGCCGCGATCGCGCCCGACTAACCCGGCATCCGCGCAATGATTGGCGTGCGTCAGCACGCCGTCGCGCGGGCGTAGCACGCTCTGCCCGGCGGGCGTCGCCTCGACATCGGCGACCGCCCCGCCGCGGTCGGCCAGCAGGTGGTTGCACGAGGTGCAGCGCGGCGCGGCCGCGATCAAGGCCATGGCCTCCTCGACCGAGCGCGCCTCGTCCAGGACGTGGCGCAGGATGACGTGCATGGGGACAGCGGGCCCGGAGTTGTCGCTATCCGAGGTCAGGAGATTAACGCAGAGGGCTACGCCCGCCGCGTTCACACCGATCTTGCCCACGAGGCCTGCTTCCGCGAACGTGAGCACATCCGGGCCGTCGTCGGGGCGCACGACCCAGAGCACGGTCGTGCCGGCCAGCGCGGAGAACCAGTCCCAGTTCTGCGCGACCCGCATGTGGCCATCGGTCGATGCCATCGGCGCCACGGCTACGGACGTGCATTCTGTTCGGCCCGCTACGCCGTACATCAATTCGGTGCGCGCATTGACGGCCACGATCTCGCGTAGGTCACGCCCGGAACCGGCGGCGATGCCGCGCATCTCGTCCAGTAGGCGCGGGGCGTAGCCCGCGATCGCCGGCATGAAGCGCTCCGCCTCCGCGAGCACACGATCGCGGTCGAGGCCGGCCCGTTGCTCGAAGAGCGTCATATACGAGCCGACCGTGCGCTCCACGCGGCCGGCTACCGCGCGGCCCAACTGCTGGCCCCGCGCGAAGGCATCCCCCTCGCTGACGACGATCGGTGTCTGTCGCGCCATGGTAGCCCTCCCTTCGGTGTGCCCGAACACATCACGCGGGCCACACGCGTGCGCCTGGATGCGGAACCGGCTTATCCCCTCAACTTAAAGCGTGACGCCAGTGTAGCACGATGTCCTCGCCGCTACAAGCGTTCAGTAGATTTTACGTCCATAGGAGCGAACATGCCTCGCTTGAATGACGCTTTGCTTGCAGCCGAAATTCGAGCCCAGCGCGGGATAGCGAGAACGGAAAAACAGCCACCACTCCTTGTCTCCCCCCAATCGACGAATCCGAAAAGTGGAGGTAAACGCGGTATGGACGAGGCCAACGTCATCGCGCAGGCCGGCGCGGAGAACACGGCTGGCGCTCCCCCGGCGCCCGCGGCCGTGTGCATCCCACTTACGCGTGCGGAGCAGGTGATGGTCCTGAGGCGCGACGGCGTATGGCTCGCCACCGACCTGTACCGATCGGGGCGTGGGGGCCGCTTCTCCATACGAACAGGATCAAGAGCGCGCCCCGTCGTCGTTCGCCGTTCGCCGTTCGCCGTTCGCCGTTCGCCGTTCGCCGTTCGCGAGCAGCATCTTGACATGGGAGGTATGCCGGGTCTAGAATGGTGCATCTCTCGACGGGTGCCGTCCAGACGCGCATGCGCGCACATCCCTCGATGGGGATATCCACATCCGCCCAGCGGCAGACCGGATCCGGCGCCCCTCACCCGCGCGACGACGCGCATCATATAGGTTAGGACGGAGGTCGATGTTATGAGTAAGCACGAACCTGCCAGCGGGCTAATTTCACGCAAGAAACTCCTCGGCGCCGCCGCCGTCGGCGCGGGCAGTGTCCTCGCGGGCAACACCGTCGCTGACGCCGCAGGCGTCCTCCTCACACGCAACGGCGGGAACCGCTCCGAGATCCACGGCGACATCGTGATCGGCTCATCGTTGCCCCTGACCGGCATCCTCGCCTCCGACGGCCAGGACATGCTGCGCGGATTCACGCTCGCGATTGAGGAAATCAACGCCAAGGGCGGCATTCTGGGCGCCAAGGTGCAACATAAGTATTACGATGTCGGCAACATGGCGCCCGACGCGATGGTGTCGAACTTCCGCCGCCTGATCTACGAGGACAATGTCCATGCCGTGCTGTGCGGCTACCACACCGGAACCGGGCCCGAATACCCGCTCGTGGCGCAGGCCGGCGTACCGTACTTCCACGTCAACACCTACTCGCCCAACGCCACGACGGTCCGCGAGCACCGCGGTACCTATTGGATGGTCTTCCAATCCGATCCCACCGAGGTATGGTATGGGCTAGGGCTGCCCACTTTCCTCCAAGGCTTGATCGACAAGGGTCTATGGAAGCCAAAGAACAAAAAGGTGGCCCTCATCACCTCCAATAACCTGTATAGCGTCAGCATCGCCAATCTGTTCCAACAGAAGGCCACCAAAACGGGCTGGGAGATCAGCCTGTACGAGAAGGTGGTGACGCCCCTGTCGGAGTGGGGTCCAACGCTCTCCAAGATCCGCGCCAATCCGCCGGCGGTCATCATCAACACCGACTTCACGCCGAGCGACCTCGCCACGTTCACCAAGCAGTTCCACTCCAACCCCACGCCGTCGTTGCTCTACGAGCAGTACGGCCCGTCGATCCCCGAGTATCTCAAACTGGCCGGCTCGGCGGCGAATGGGGTCATCTGGTCGACGGTGACGGGGACGTATCCGGACAGCATCGGCAACGGGTTCCGCGCGCGCTACAACAAGCGCTTCGGCACGCTGCCCGGCTTCAGCAACGCCGGCTCGTGCTACGACGAGGTGCATGTCTACCTGAACGCGGTCGCCAAGGCGGGCGACCCCAACGACAAGCGCAAGGTGTGCGATATCGTCGCCAAAAGTAATGTCCGCGGCGTCAATGGGTACTACAAATACGACCCGTCGGACCTCACCGTCCGCCCCTACCCCGACTACACAAAGGACCCGAAGCAGGGGCAGGCGCACCTGTACTTCCAGATTCAGAACCTGCGCCAGAACGTCATCGCGCCCGATCCGTACACGGATAGCCACTTCCAGTTGCCCGCATGGATTTGAGCGATGACGACTATCCTGCAGTGCGAGGGGGTGACAAAACGATTCGGCGGCCTCACCGCCGTGGACAATCTCAGCTTCGTGGTCGAGGACGGGGAGATCTACGGCATTGCGGGACCCAACGGGGCGGGTAAGAGCACGCTCTTCAACCTGATTGCCGGTCACGTCACGGTGACGGCCGGCCACGTCCGCTTCGATGGGCGCGACATCACGGGATTGCCGGCGCACCGGGTCTACCAACTGGGTGTCGCACGCACCTTTCAGACGCCGGCCGTGTTCGGATCGCTGACGGTCTACCAGAACGCGCTGGTCGGCGCCTACTTCGGCGAGCGCGCGCGGCGCTTGCCCGGCATCCGGTTCGGGCCGTCCGCTCGCGGGGCAACCGAGGCCCTTGCCATCACTGATCTGCAGGGGCGACGCGATATGTTGGCGCGTTTCTGCTCGGTCTACGAAAAGAAACGTCTCATGATCGCCTCCGCCCTGGCAAGTAAGCCGCGCGTACTGCTGCTGGACGAACCAGTTGGCGGGTTGAACGCCGCGGAGATCGACGCGCTGATGGACCTGATACGCCGTATCCGGGTCGCGGGAGTGACGGTGGTGCTGATCGAGCACGTTATGCGGGCACTGGTCGGTCTCGCCGATCGCGTACTGATCTTGCATCACGGCGAGAAGATCTATGAAGGGGCGCCGGGTGGCTTGCGCGAGGAGGAGCAGGTGGTGCGCGTCTACCTGGGTGGAGCCGCGCCGGCCGCGAACAAGCGGTAGGAGACTATCGACGGAATAGGCCCGCGCCTTCATCACGCGGCCACTGAGCGATAGTGGCTGATCGAAACGATGCGGTTGTGGCCGGGGACTGATCGCTAGGGGCTGACAACCTGGTTAGGAGTTGAACATGCTGGAGGTACGGGGCCTCAGTGCCGGATACGATGCGGTGCCCGTGCTGCGCGATGTCTCGTTTACCGTGGGGGACGGCGAGACGGTCGCTATCCTCGGCCCGAACGGCCACGGGAAAACGACGTTGCTGCGGACCATTTCGGGCTTGATCGTGCCCACGGCAGGGACAATCGCGCTCGATGGGATACGCCTGGATCACCGGCCGGCCGATCGTATCGTGGGACAGGGTGTGACGCACATCCCCCAGGGCGATCTCCCCTTTCCCGAGATGACCGTGCTGGAAAACCTCGTGCTCGGCGCCTATCGCAGGGGCGCCTGGGCCGGTCGCCGCGCGGCGATGGAGCAGGTCTTCGCCATCTTCCCGCGCCTGCGCGAGCGGCGGGGGCAGCTTGCCCGGTCGCTCAGCGGAGGGGAGCGGCGCATGCTGGCGCTCGGGCGGGGGCTGATGACGGGCGGGACACTGCTGATGATCGACGAGCCGTCGCTGGGCCTGTCGCCGATCGCGACGCAGGAGGTGTACGAGACGGTCGCGCGCATCAAGCGTGAAGGCGTGTCTATCCTCCTGGTCGAGGAGAGTATGGCCCACGTGCCCGGCCTGGCGGACCGACTCTATTTGCTGGAGAACGGCCGCCTGATCCGTGAGGGCAGCGCGGAGGAACTCCTGGCCGACGAAGGGCTTACCGCCGCCTACCTGGGGGCATGACGCGATCACAGGCCAAGTAGAAAGCGGGGGACATGGCTGGGATATTGCAAACCCTCATCAGCGGCCTCGTACTCGGCTCTATCTACGCCACCATGGCGATGGGGCTCACGCTGATCTACGGCGGCCTGCGCATGCTGAATCTGGCGCAGGGCGCCCTCTTCGTGATCGGCGGGTACGCGGGATGGTGGACCTCGGCGCAGCTGGGGCTCAATCCGTTCCTGGGTCTGCTGGCCGCCTTCGTGGTCGCGGGCCTCGCCGGCGTGGCGATACAGTTGCTCGTGGTGCGCCGGCTCATCCGTCGGCCGGGTTGGGAGATTAACACGATCGTGGCCACGCTCGGCCTGGGCATCCTGCTCGAGAACGTGGCCCTGGTCACCTTCGGAGCCGACAACAAGAACCAGCCGCCGTTGATCGGGGGGGAAATACGCTTGCCGTTCGACGTCATCGTCACCGATGAGACGATCCTAATCGCCGTCGTCGCCGTCGCGCTGCTGGGGGCCATGGCGATTTTCCTGCGCCGCTCGCGCCACGGCATGGCCATCCGCGCGATAGCCCAAAACATGGAGGCGGCGAGCTTGATGGGCATCAGCGTGGAGAAGATGTACATCGTCATCATGGGATTGAGCGCCGCCTTGGGCGGCGTGGCTGGCGTCCTCTTGAGTGCGTTCTACTTTGTCTCTCCCACGATTGGCGACACCTACCTGCTCAAGGGTCTCATCGTGACCATATTCGGCGGGTTGGGTAGCGTGAAAGGGACCATCTATGCCGCCTACGCGGTCGGCCTGCTCGAAGCGTTCGTCTCGCTGGGTCTGGGCGTGCGCTGGTCACTGCCAGCGCTGTTCCTAACCATTATCGTCGTCCTGGTAGTGCGGCCGGCGGGTCTGTTCGGCGTGCGGGAGGAGACGAGATTATGAGTGGTAGGACAGGTATCAACGACCCTGGGGCGACCGACATTGGCGAAGAGGGCGCGTTCACACCCGCAGTCCCCGCATCCCCGCGACCCGGCGGTCCCCGCGCACGCGCGGTGGCGCTGCCCGTCGTGGCGCTGGTCGCCGCCGCCGTCTTCCCGCTGCTGAACAGCAACCCGTACATCCTCGGCGTCGCCATCCTGCTGTTCGTCTACGCCGTCGTGACGCAGGCGTGGAACCTGGTGCTCGGGATCGCGGGCATCCTCTCGTTCGCGCAGATGGCTTTCTTCGCCGTCGGGGCCTACACGGCCGCGATCTTTAACTTGGACCTGGGACTGTCGCCGTGGCTCTGCACACTTCTCGGCGGCATCACGGCGGTGCTGGCAAGCCTGATCGTGGGGCTGCCCGCGCTGCGCCTGCGCGGCGTCTACGTCGTATTGCTCACCCTCGCGTTCCAGACGATGCTCACCGTGCTGATCCAGACGGATAGCAGCGGCCTCACCGGCGGCGTCTATGGGCTCAGCGGCGTCGCGCCTTACCTCCCCCTGAGCATGGGCTTCCGGAGCCAGCTGGTGGGGACGTACTACCTGGCGCTGGCCCTCGTCGCCGTCGTCTCGTTCCTGATCTATCGCATCATCAAATCGCCGCTCGGGCTGGGCCTGATCGCCCTACGCGACGCCGAGGAGGTCGCGGCCAATCGCGGCGTCAACCCGTCGCAGTACAAACTGCTAGCCTTCGGCGTCTCCGCCTTCTTTACCGGTCTGGCCGGCGCGTTCTACGCCCATTACTATGGCATCATCACGCCAGCGGCAATGGATTTCGGGCTCACCATGAACCTGCTGGCGATGATCGTCGTCGGTGGATTGGGCGCCTTCGCGGGCCCGATCATCGGCACGGCGCTGCTGAGTATTCTCTCGGAGTTGCTCCAGGGGGTTGGCCAGTACCGGCTGGTCATCCTGGGACTTATCCTCGTCGTCGTAATCGTGGTCGCGCCGCAAGGGCTGGTGGGCCTGCTCGCGCAGGCAATGCGCTCGGTTAGCGGCGTCAGGCGCAACCGGCGACATCCGACCGTGCGCCGACGGGCCGGTCTTGGCCCGTGACATGGCGTGACCTGCCGCCAACAGTCGGTCGCAATGGGTAGTTTGAGGAGGATACATGGCCACCGCCCTGATCTACGACGAGCGCTTCCTGCAACACGACAACGGTCAAGCCCTGCTGTACATGCCGGTCATTCCGCAGCAGGAGCCCGATGAGCACGTCGCGAATCCCCGCCTGATCGCACGGACGAAGGCGCTTCTGGACGGCGCGGGCCTAACCGACCGTCTGGTCCAGATCCCTCCCGCGCCCGCGACCGTCGAGGACATCGCGATGGTCCATACCCTGGCGTACATCGAGCGCGTGCGCGCGCTATCCACCGCCAGTGGTGGCGATGCGGGGGATTATGCGATCGTAGGGCCCGGCAGCTACGAGATTGCCCTGCTCTCGGCGGGTGGCGCCATGACCGCCGTCGACGCCGTGCTGGACGACAAGGCGACGAACGCCTACGCTCTCCTGCGTCCGCCCGGCCACCACGCCGTCCCTGACCGCGGGCGCGGGTTCTGTCTATTCGGCAACGTCGCCATCGCCGCGCGCCACGCGCAACGGCGGGGATTACAGCGCATCGCGATCGTGGACTGGGATGTCCATCACGGGAACGGCACCCAGGCCGCCTTCTACGATGACCCCTCCGTTCTGTTCGTCTCACTGCACCAGGACGGCCTTTACCCCACGGCATCGGGCCTGGTCGACGATGTGGGCAGCGACGGGGCGCGCGGATTCACGGTCAACGTACCTCTCCCCGCCGGGACCGGCGATGCGGGCTACAGCGCGGCGTTCGAGCGGCTCGTCGTACCGATCGTCCGCCAGTTCGGCCCCGAGTTGATCCTCGTGTCGGCGGGGCAGGATCCAAGCGCGCACGACCCGCTGGGCCGCATGCTGTGCTCATCCGAGGGCTTCCGCGCGATGACGCGGCTGATGAAGGAACTGGCCGAGGAGGTATGCGCGGGACGGTTGGTCGTGTGCCACGAAGGTGGCTATAGCACGTCGTATGTGCCCTTCTGCACCCTCGCGGTCGTCGAGGAGTTGAGCGGCCTGCGCGGGACGATCGACGACATCTTCCTGCCCGTTGTGCGCGCTATCGCGGCCGTGGACCAGATCTCCGGCGACGCCGAGCGCGCGATCGACGAGGCGATTGAGCGCCAGCGTCCCTACTGGCAACTGGCGTGACACCGGCCGCGTCGCATGAACCGGGTTGGCCCGTGACTAGCGCGCCTCAATAACCCGCGGTGATGCCGAAGTCGATGGAGAGACAGGCGCCGGTGATCGGGGCCGCCTCCGGTCTGGCCAAGTATTCGATTAAGGCCGCGACCTCATCGGGACGGATGAAGCGCGCCCTCGCCCCCTGAGGGTAGTGCGCCAGGAGGTTGTCGAGATACGCGCCTGGATCGC
>JAABUO010002329.1_pt1 | contig 23279 bp, 28 predicted proteins | sample 5559291 | NCBI WGS metagenome assembly JAABUO01 (sample SAMN10711878, study PRJNA513372) | rock metagenome | isolation source: Antarctica rocks | place: Antarctica: Victoria Land, Finger Mt sud
GTCCCCTGGACAGGTGGCGTTTCTGAACGCCTTGTAGCGAGTGACTCCAGTCACTCGTGTCTGAAGTCTGTGGACCAAGTCTACCCTCTTGGACCATCTCGGCACAAGACCTCCGGCATCTTGTATCCCAAAGGCGATTGTGATATAATGCCGCATGACTGATGCCCCAACGCCGGCTTCCGATGTCGTGCTAATCGTGAACCCCGCAGCAGGGCGCGGCAAAGCCGGGCGGCAGGTGCCGGAAATCAAGCGCCTGCTGGGCGAAGCGGCCGCCGGCTGGAACTGGCGCTTTACCGAGAAAAGCGGCGACGCGCAGGTCTTCGCGCGGGCGGCAGCGGACGCAGGTACGCGGCTAGTCGTGGCAGTCGGAGGTGATGGCACGCTGCATGAAGTGATGAACGGCGTTCTCGGCAGCGGCGCAACAGTCGGGTTAGTTCCCTACGGCACCGGCAATGATTTCGCCCGTGCGCTTGGTCTGTACGGCAGTCTGGAGGCCGCCTGCAAAACGCTGACATCGGGAACAATTAGAAAAGTAGATGTCGGCGTGATTGAAGGCGAAGGAACGGGCGGGCCGCGCCACTTCTTGGTGCTGGCCGGGACCGGCTACGATGCCCGGACCGCGCAAGCGGTCAATGCCGGCATCCGGTTCCTGTCCGGGCCACTGGCTTATGTCTGGGGCGCGGTGCTAACGCTGTGGCACTTTACGCCGTTTGCGCTGACGCTGACGCTTGATGGCGCTCCGCCGCGCAGTCTGAAAGCCATGTTTGTATCGTTTGCCAATGCCGAAACGACCGGCGGCGGCATGAAGATCGCGCCGGGGGCGAAAGTAGACGACGGCTGCTTGGATGTTTGCCTGGTCGCCGCCGTCTCGAAGCCGACGCTTTTATACAATCTCACGCAGATTTTCTCGGGCAATCACGTTCGCAGCGCGGCAGTTTCGATGCACAAAGCAAAACGCCTGACGGTAGACGCCGACCCGCCGCAGCCGCTCTTGATTGACGGCGAAGTGTGCGGCACGACGCCTGCCACGATCACGCTGCTGCCCGGCGCACTGCCGTTCCTGGTCCCCGCACCGTGACTTTGGTATGAGAAGCATCGTTATCCCTGCGGGCGGCGAGATTAGCCCGGAGTTCGCGGAGCGCATCGGCAGTCCACATCGCGCTCTGGCTCCGCTGGGACTAAGCAGAACGCCGCTTTTGCAGCACATTGTCAGCACGCTTCGCGCCGCCGAACCCGGCGCGAAGATAATCTGCGTTGCGCCAAAAGAAGTTTCTGGGGCCGTCGGCGGCGTAGACCTCTGGCTGCCGGCAGGGGTGAGCGGCCCGGAGAACATGCGTCTCGGCCTGAGCCATGCTGAAGCAAACCAGCCTGCGCTGCTTTGTACGTCTGATTTGCCGCTGATCACCACCGAAGGCGTCCGGGCCTTTGTGAATGCCTGCCGCGCAGACGCGCAGATTACGGTGGGCTTGGTCCGCGCCGAGGCTTATAGGCAAGCGTTTCCGGGGGCGCCGCCGTCGGAATTTACAAAACTGGCAGAAACCGGGCCGGTCACGATGGCGGGCCTGTTCCAAATCCAGCCGGATTTACTGACGCGCCGAAGCGCACTCTTTGACAAGCTGTTCCGCGCCCGCAAATCGCAGTGGCAGATGGCGGGCATCGTCGGCCCCAAGCTGGTCTGGCAGCTTGCGACGAGGACCTTGCGCCTGTCGTCGGTTGTGCAGCGGGCCGAACATTTAATTGGCGGCCCGGTCCAAGTCATTCTTGATGCCGACCCTATTCTCGCTTACGACGCCGATACTTTAGATGATTACACCTACGCCAAGACCCGTTTTGGAATCTGACTCGCCCCCTCGCCGTCACTTCATGAGTGAGCGCTCCATGCTGACCCGCATCGTTGTCGGCCTGCTTGGCGGAGCACTTTACATCACACTCGTTTTTCTAAACAATGGCCTGCCATTTGCGCTCGGCGTGGCGCTGTTCTCCGTGTTCGGCACCCTGGAAATGTACCGGGCGGTTAAGAGACAGGGCGGCGAGCCGAGCGAGTTTCTCGGCGTTCTCGCCTGTGTTGCGTTCCAAATTATCGCCTGGACCCACAATGGCCGGCAGTTCGGGCCGTACCTGCCGGCGTCCCTGCTGCTACTGGTCATCGCAACCCTGCTGACGGAGCTGTTCAAGCGCCGGCCAAAACCGATTATCACGATTGGAACCACGCTGCTCGGCGCGGTTTATGTCGGCTGGCTATTTTCGTATCTCACGCTGCTCCACGGAATGCAGCCCGGCATGATCCGGTTCAGCGGCGCGAATATGCCCCTGCTCATTCCGCCGATCGCCCACACGACACCCGGCGAATGGCTCGTGATCTTCGTATCCGCCTGCACCTGGATGTGCGACACCGGAGCACTCTTTTTCGGCAAAGCGTTCGGGCGGCACAAGCTGGCCCCCAATGTCAGCCCCGGCAAGACCTGGGAAGGCTCCGTCGGCGGCGTCTTCACGTCCCTAGTCACCGGCGCGGCGCTCGGCCACTGGCTGCACCTGCCGATGGTTCACGCGCTCGGTCTTGCCGCCCTCTGCGCCGTTGCTGGTCAGGTCGGCGACCTCTGCGAATCGGCGTTGAAGCGCGACCTCGGCGTCAAAGACTTCGGGACAGTCCTGCCCGGCCACGGCGGCATCTTAGACCGCATTGACAGCATGCTCTTCTCCGCCCCCCTCGCCTACTACTACGTCCTGTTCTTCCTGATGCGCGTACATTGAACAACCGCACGGAATTATCATTTTGTAGGGGCGCTGCTTGCTGCGCCCTCTACCTGTCGGCGCTAACGCCGGTTTAAGAACCATGCCCTGAAGGACACGGCTAGGGTTTAATTGGGGTATTGGGCGCAGACGCTGGGAACCCGCCGCTTCGCGGGGCTAAGACAAAGCTAATCAAGGTCAATCCGAGTGCGCCGAAGGCGTAGTTTTCGGCGTCCGCGCCCCCTAGCCGTGCCCTTCAGGGCATGGTTCCTTATGCCCTTTGTTCTCTCCTAACCCCCATAAACCGCGTCACCCATTCCACCGCTCGCTGCTCCATGCTGTCGGGGTAGACGTGGCCGAGGCCGGGATACAGTTCCAGATGCAGGCGCTCCGGCGTGTCGGCATACAGCGGACGCAGCGCTTTCTCTAACGCAATGACGCCGTCCACAGAAACCGTTTCGTCGAGAGTGCCGTGCTGCATCAGTAGCGGGCGGGGCGGCAGGATGGCGGGCAGCAGGGCGAGCGGACTGGAAGTCGCGGCGCGGTCGTAATACGGGTTGCCGGGACCGAGACCGAACGCCTGCATTGGGGCAGCCCAATCAGGGCTGCCGATGGCGACGGACGCGGCCTGCAAGCGCGGTTCAAAGAGCAGCCCGGCGAACGCAATATAGCCGCCTAGCGAGATGCCGTGGACGGCGGCGCGGCTTGCCCCCAGCGCGTCCAGCAGGCGAGACACGTCGCGGGCCGTGCCTTCCACCATTTCAGACGACGTGCCGAAGAAGTCCGCTTGCAGCCGCGCTTCGCGTTCGCCGGCATCCGGGCGCTCGCCGTGCAGGCGCGTGTCTATCGAGGCGGCACGAAAGCCGGCATGGGCGAACGCCAGCAGGCCCGGCAGCATCTTTTCTTTGCGGCTTCCCAATGGGTGCAGGACGACGACCACCGGCGCATCTGCGGCGGTGCCGGCGCGGGTGACGGTCAGAGTCGGCAGGTCTTCGGCCAGCCATTCTTCGGACAGCGTATAGTTGTCGGGCATTTTGTTTTCCTTTCAAGACCTACCTCCTTGCTTCGCAGGGTCCTCCCTAAAGGGAAGATGAGGAAAAGAGGCAGAAGCCCACATTTGCTGTCCTGATCCTTCCTTTAGGAAGGACCCTGCGAAGCAAGGAGGTAGATCTATTCCACCGTCAGCGCTAAAAGCATCAGCAGGACGCGCTGGCCGCGCGGGGTGATCTGATAGCGGTTCCGGCCTTCCTGAGCGATCAGCCCGGCGTACATGAGGTCCCGCAGGTGATGATACAGGCTGCCCGTGCTGAGCTGGGCCGCTGCGCCGAGCGCTGCCGCGCTTTCAGACGGATGACCAAGCAGGGCGCGGAGCAAGCCGACTTTCTGCGGCGACGACAGCGCGTAGCCGAGCAGCGCGGCAGACTCGTCTGTGGCACGCTCAATCTGTGCGGCGGACACAGTGATGGTGCCGGTCTTGAAGGCTGTGTCGCCCTCGCCGAGCGCAGGGCGGTGGACGCTGTAAGTCACGCCGCCGTCGGACTTAGGCTCTGCATTCGGCTCAGGCTTGTGTTCGGATTTGGCTTCGGGTTTGTGGTCGTTTTTCCCATCAGATTTTTGATCAGATTTTTGGTCGGCAATCAGTGTTTGAAGCTGGCGCATCTCCGCCTGCATCTGTTTCAGGGCTTCTTTAGTCTGCTTGTCCATTGCCAATTGTTAAAATCCTGCTTTTTTGTAATAGTGTAACATAATAACTTGGGGCTGTCAAGCGGGGATAGACAACAAGGCAATCCGTGGGTATACTCCCGGTGTACGAGTTAAAATGTCCTCAGCGATGACAATGGGGGGAGACGCGCATGACGAAGATTCTTGTGGTGGACGATGAAGAGCCAATCGTGGATGCAATTTCCTACAACTTAAAAAAAGAAGGGCTGATGGTCGAAACCGCGAGTGATGCCGACGAGTGCATCAGTCGGTTTTTGTCTGGCAATCCTGACCTTGTCATCCTGGATGTCATGCTCCCTTCGGGAAACGGTCTGGATTTGTGCCGCCGCCTGCACCGCCATAATGCCGCGCTGCCGGTGCTTCTTCTCACGGCCCGCGCCGCCGAGGCCGACTGCCTGCGAGGCTTTGACGCCGGGGCCGACGATTACGTCGTCAAGCCGTTCTCCATGCGCGAGCTGATGGCCCGTGTGCATTCCCTTTTGCGCCGCAGCTCCTCCCAATCCCCTCTTTCTGAACCTCTCGTGAGTTCTCTTCCGTCCGCTGCTGCGGAACCCGCAGCCGGGGCCGAGACGCTTTTCATTGATAACATGGAAATCCGGGCAGACCGACGCGAAGTGGTCAAGAACGGCACGACGGTCGCGCTGTCCCGCAAAGAGTTTGATCTGCTGACGCTCCTTTCTGCCAATCGGGGCCGCGTCTTTGACCGGCAGACCCTGCTGTCGCGGGTCTGGGGCGAGGACTGCTATGTGGACGACCGCACCGTGGATGTCCATATCCGCTGGCTGCGCGAGAAGCTGGAACCTATCCCGGCAAAGCCTGAGATGCTGCTGACGGTGCGCGGAGTCGGCTACAAGTTTAGGGGCTAAGCCGGTGACTCTCTTTCCCTGGTCGCGCCGAACTAAAGAAGAGGAACATAAAGACGAGGGCGGCACTGATCCGGATGGAATGCCGGACGCCGCCGCTCAGGAAGCCGGCGGCGCGGCACGCTGGCAGGCGCTTCTGGAAACTACGGAAGATGCCATTCTGCTGGCGAACGCAGAGGGCCGCATCCAGCAGGCAAACTCCGTGGCGTCTGCGCTCTTCGGCATCTCCGGCAGCGGTACGCTGCTCGCGCACACCCTCAGCAGTGACCTTGCGGAGCTGTACCGCGCGGCCATCCGGCGGCAGGCAGGGATCGAGCGCGAAGTCACCCTCAGCCAGCCGCCCCGCACCCTCTATGTCCGCATCACGCCGGTTTCCGACAACGAGTATCTGCTGGTCCTGCGCGACTTGACCGAGCTGCGGCGTCTCGAGCGTGTCCGCCGGGACTTTGTCGCCAATGTCTCCCACGAGCTTCGCACTCCGCTGACATCTATTAAAGCCATGGCGGAAACCCTGCTGGACGGCGCACTGGATGACGGCGAAGTCGCGCCGCGCTTCCTCGGGACAATCATTCGGGAGTCCGACCGCCTGGTCCGCCTCTCCGCAGACTTGTTAGATTTGTCCCGGGTCGAAGCGCTTGGTATTGAAAAGAAGCCTGTAGACCTGGCCCCGCTGGTCATTGAAGTCGCAAGCCGTTTAGTACCGCAAGCAGAAAAGGCCGATGTGAGCCTGGTCAATACTATTCGCACCCCGCTGGTGGTTCATGCCGACCGCGACGAAATGGCCCAAGTTTTAGTTAATCTTTTGGACAACGCCATTGCCTACACCCCGCGCGGCGGCGTGGTGACGCTGAGCGCCGCCGAGACTTCTGACACCCTGACCATTGCCGTCGCCGACACCGGCATCGGCATTTTGTCGCACGACATTCCCCGCCTGTTCGAGCGCTTCTACCGCGCCGACAAAGCCCGCTCCCGCGCCTCGGGCGGCACGGGCCTCGGCCTCAGCATCGTCAAGCACATTGTCGAGAACCACGGCGGGACCGTGGCCGTGGAAAGCGAATACAACAAAGGCAGCGTGTTTTCATTCACGCTGCCTAAGTCATAAGCCTTTTGCTCTGCGAACTTTGTTTTGGTGTCGGGTGAGAACGTGGACAATAGTATGCATCGCCTTTGTGCGGAACGGATATCGGAGTTGTTTCCGTGCCAAGTCTAGCACAGTCTCACCATTAGCATCAACAGAGGTTGTATCAGCGTGACACGCAAGCAGCAGTTTGACTGCTTTATATTGCCCATTGCACACAGCAACGGCGAGAGGCGAACGCTTCGGATTTTCCTGGCTCTCTGTCACAAGATTAGGGTCAGCCCCATTTCTCAGCAGCAATTCTGTTATGCTAGGCGAATCGTGCATGACCGCCAGCATAAGTGGTGTCCAGCCATTACCGGAAGAGAAGTTCGGATTGAATCCTTCCCGGATTAACTGTGAGACCACGCCAAGATCGCCTGCTACAACAGCTTCACTTAGGATCAGACTAGAATCTGTTTTGGCTTTTGTTGTCATTGGTGTCTATGCAAGGAGCCAGCGCTTCCCGTCTGGAATTTGCTCTTTCTAAGCCTGCGCCGGCGTTTCCGCACGGAAGGGGCGAGCGGAGGAAATCTTGGCGGAGAACTGGTCAATGCTGATCGCGATAACAGCGGAGGCACGGTCGAAGATGGGCCGGAAGCCGATCGGGTCGGCCAGCAGGGCCTCAATGCCGAAGCTGACCTGGTTCGGGTCGTTGTCGTCTAAAAGCGTGATTTTGATGGCTTTGAGGCTTCGGTTAACTTCATTCGCCGACGCCAGCGCCTTGTCGCGGCTGGTGATCAGATCGCCATAGTTCATGTAGCAGTACAAGTTAAAGTAGTTTGGGTCGTCATCGGTCGCGAAGCTTAAAAAGACGCGGCCTTCGCGCTTGAACGCGATCGCCCCCGCCCCATCGGTCTGCGGCACATAGCCTTCTTCGGTCAAAAACGCCAGCAGCGGCGATTTTTGCTCTGTCATCTCTTGCTTTGTCGTCGTTTCGTCTGCCATTCTCTTAGTTTCCTCGTCTTCCATTGGTTTTATTAAAGTAGTAGGCTGCGGCGGCGATGCCCGGCAGGATGAGCGCTTTGCCCCAGAGGGTACGGAAGTCGTGGGGGCTGCCGACCAGCGATGCCGCTCCCCAGTAGCAGGCATAGGCAAGTGCGTACAATCCTATGCCGCGCAGCACTAGGACTAACAGGCTAGGGCTAGTTTTCACGGAGCCACCGAGCCGCGTCTTTGGCGTGGTACGTCAAAATCATGTCCGCTCCCGCCCGCTTGATGGACAGGAGGATCTCTAAAGCCGTCGCCCGCTCGTCCAGCCAGCCGGAAGCCGCCGCCGCTTTGACCATCGCATACTCGCCGGACACATTGTACGCGGCGACTGGCAGATGGGTCAAATCGCGGACTTCACGCACAATGTCTAGGTAGGACAGCGCGGGCTTGACCATGATCATGTCCGCGCCTTCGGCGATGTCCTGCTCCACTTCTTTGAGCGCCTCGCGCCGGTTCGCCGGGTCCATCTGGTAGGTGCGCCGGTCGCCGAACTGCGGGGCGCTGTCGGCGGCTTCGCGGAACGGGCCGTAGAACGCCGAGGCGTATTTGGCGGCGTAGGACAGCAGCGGCGTGTCGGAAAATCCCTGGCTGTCCAGGGCGCGGCGCAGAGCGCCAACCCGCCCGTCCATCATGTCCGACGGCGCGACGACATCCGCCCCGGCAGCGGCGTGGGACACAGCGGTTCGTGCCAGCAGGTCCAGCGACGGATCATTTAAGATGCGGTCACCTTCCACAATCCCGCAGTGGCCGTGGGACATATATTCGCACAAACAGACGTCCGTGAAGACCAGAAGATCGGGATTATCGGCCTTGAGCGCCCGCACCGCCGACTGTACAATGCCGGTCTCAATCCATGCGCTGGTCGCGGCCTCGTCTTTGCTTTCGGGCAGCCCGAACAGCAGTACCGCCGACAGGCCAAGCTTCGCAATCCGCTCCGCTTCGTCCCGCAGCGCGTCTACTGTTAATTGGAAGACGCCGGGCATCGAGCCAATCGGCGTCCGCTCGCGCCCCCGACCGGGGACCACAAACAGCGGGTCAATAAAGTCCGTGACGGCCAGTTCCGTTTCGCGCACCATGCCGCGCAGGGCGGGCGTTCCGCGCAGCCGCCGCGAGCGATGAGTTAAAATTGGAGAGTCCATAATAAGAGGATTATACCCGAACCCACCCCGGCACAAGTGCCGACCCTACCGAGACGGGAAGGTGAGGAGTTTCAGAAGAACGCGGCAGCCTAAACCTCTTTACCCTCCCGTTTCGGGAGGGTCGGCACTTGTGCCGGGGTGGGTTCTCTCCACCGTCAGCCCCGGCATCGGCGTGGGCAGCAAGATAGCCTCCGCCCCGGCGGAATTCAAAGCGGCACTCGTGCGGTCCGGCTCCAGCGTCAGCGCGACAATCGTTCCGCCGCCCCCGGCCCCGGCAAGCTTCGCGCTCATAGCCCCGCCCGAAAGCGCGGCGGCAATCAGCGCTTCGTTGGCGTCCCCGCTGCCGCCGAGATCGCGGACGATGGCATGGTTTCGGTCCATCAAGAACGTCAGCATCGCGCAGTCCCCGGCGAGAAGCGCCCGTTTGGCGGTGCGGGCGAGGCCGGCGATCTCGGCGTAGCCGTCAACAACGGCGCGGTCTCCCGCCAGCCACCGGTCGCGCGGCGACGTATGCACCGACCCGGAATGATGACGAACTCCCGTATGCGCCAGCACAAACGGAAGATTGGAAACGTAGAGCGCGAGCGGCTCAACAGTCGCGAACGGCGTGTCGGCTTCCATGACTTCCGCGCTGCTTCTGCCGCTGAAGTCCATGAAGTTCAGACCGCCGAACACGGTCATGTAGTGGTCCTGGAACCCGCAGACGATGCCAAGCACATCATACTCAATCTTCCGCACCAGTTCCGCCGTCTCGTAACGGTTCAGCCGCAGCCCCAGATGCGCCAGCAGGCAGCCCGTGAGGCAGGCCAAAATGGCGGTAGACCCGGCCAGCCCCGCCTGCATCGGAATGTCTGTGGTGGCCGACAGATGGAACGGCGCAGACGCCGCCGGGTCTACTTCTAAAGCCGACAGCGCCGCGCGGGCGACATTTAGATAATCGCCGTGCAGCGCCAGATCGTCCACAGAATACAGCGTCTGCGACTGCCCGGACACGGTGATAGTCATCTCTGACGCTTCTGTCAAAGTGCAATACGCCCGTTCCCGCGTCGATAGCGACAGGACCGAGCCGCCGTACATATCCGTCGGGTTGCCGACCAGCCCGCAGCGTCCCGGTGCGCTTGCTTGAATCATTGCTGCTACTCCAACACCCAATCTACGAGAGACGCTAAATCAGGAAACACTAAGTCAGGCGCTGGGTCCAAATCGCCCTCGGTATATGCGCGTATTCCGCCCGACAGCAGCAACGCCGTTCGGCCTACGCCCGCCGCGTGTCCCGCCTGAATGTCCGTCGCCGAGTCCCCGGCAAAGATCGTGTTCGCCAGCGTCAGCCCAAAGTCTGCCGCCGCTTCCAGTAGCATCCCCGGCTGCGGCTTTCGGCGCGGCGAGTTCTCGCTTGCCACTTCTACACTGTAATAACAGCCGTCCAAAAACGCCCCCGCCTCGCGCTCCAAAATGTCTTCCATCCGCTGCTCAATCGCGTCCAAGTCGCCCCGCGTCATCAGCCCCTTGCCAACCCCCTGCTGATTGGAAATGACTAGGACCCGCACCCCGGCGTCATTCAGCCGCCGCACCGCCGCCGCGACGCCGGGCAGGACCACCACGTCATCGGCCCGCAGCAGATAGCCACCCGGAATATGCGGGTTCAGCACCCCATCTCGGTCCAAAAACACAGCGTCAAGTTTCATAGACCTATCTGAACTTTGATGGCTTGCTCGACTTGCTGGAGGTCAGTGGGCGAAAGGAGACCGGCTTGGTTGCTGAGGCGCAGATTGCTGACTGTCGTGAGCTGGTCGGCTAGGGCTTTGCGCAGTTGTCCGTTCAGCAAAACCAGGGCTTCACTCGGAAACACTCGGCCTGTATTGCTGGTGAGCGGCACGACTTGAATACGGTTCAGGTGCAGGTTGGCGGCATCGTTGCTGACAATGACCGCTGGGCGCTGCTTACGAATTTCCCCGCCGACGGACGGGTCAAAATTGACCCACCAGACTTCCCCTCGCTTCATCATTTTGCTCTTTGCGGAACCGGCTCGTCCGCGACATCTCCGACCATTGCCTCAGCCCATTCCAAAGCTTCCGCCTCGCGCTGTTCGTCCTGCGCCATCTGCTGGTAAGCGGCATTGAGGTCTGCGTTCAGGACATGAGGGCGAACCACGGTTTCGATAAACCGGCTAATCCGTCGGCGTCCGATGACTGTGTGCAGCCCCTCATAAACCTTTTCGTCTATTGTGATTGTCAGCTTCTTTTGCATTGTGCCTCCTACACGTACAGCATACGTGTTTAATGCACTGATTGTACCACAAAGCTGCTGATCAAGCCGTGTCACCAGCGGGTTCAGCACCCCCTCCCGGTCTAAAATAGCTTCAAGTTTCATTGTTCTTGAAACGATTACCGCGCCTGTGTCCCATTGGCTGGCACATGGAAGACAGCGGGCGAGATCGGCTTGTTCAGCACCCAGCCGCTGTAATCGGTACGCATGACTTCGCTTGTTTTTCCCTTCCAGGCAATAAACATTGACCAGTGGATCAGCAGATGCGTCTTGGGATTAAACCAGAACTCACTACGGTCGCCATGAGACTGAGACACTGCGAGCAGTATCTTCTTGCCCTCACGGACAGCAGGTACACACGAAACGAAACCAGGCATATTATTCAGCAAACCCATCATTGGGAAGGGCCACTCAGCACGAGCGGTTTCCTGCGAATAAAATCGTTTACCATCATATCCCACCATTGTCTTTCCGTCTGAAATATCGTAAGAGGTGGGCTTAGAAGCGCCTTTTTCCTTGAAAACTACCCGGAACTTATCCGGGCGTTCTATGCAGAAAGTCATTGTTCCTGCTTGTCGGAGCGGGCCAGGAGTAGGTCCGTTCTGTGCCTCCCATATAATTTCCGTGACCTGGATAGTTTTGGCTGTGGCAAGCGGCGGTGTGAAGCTAACTTTCGGCCCTGCGGGAGCCGCCGGAGAAGATACTCCGAACAAACCGGCAAGAAGGGCAAGGCGCGGCAGTTTAGTAAAACGGACGAATGAGCGGCAAACCATGTGACATCCCTTTCTGCCGGAAGTTTAGGCCGCAGTCAGCATAAGCTTTCTACGACCCAAACAGTTCGCTGCGTCTTGTCAGCAATTAATGGCGTGGCGGGTGCAGACGCCGGATAGGAGGTTCCAGACGGCGTCGAGGGCCAGGCAGGAGGCGTCGGCGGCATCTCCAGCGTCGGGGTCGCTCAGGTGATGGGCCAGCAGGCGGCGCTCAACGGCGGAATGCTCGACGTCGGCTTCCTGGTGGACGCGGAAGTAGGCCAAAGTCGCGTCGTCATGGATGCCGTAGCGGGTCTCAAGCCCTTCAATTTTCGTGCCGGCGACTTCGGGGATCTGGCTTTCGTAGCTGTACAGCGCGGCCAAACCCGCAGCGACGGAGCCGTGGGTGCAAAGGCTGCGGAAGGTCTCGACCAGCGTAACGGTTTCGGGTTCGGCGGGCGTGGACAACACGGCGGCGCGGTTGGCCCCGATGCCGGTGGCGAATTGCAGCCATAGTTCAGGGTGGTTCGGGTCGCCGGCTTCCTCGTCTACCAGGTTTTGCAGGACCGCCCGGCGGGTGCTCGCGTCGGCGGTGTGAGCGTGCAGGGCCGAAAGATACTGCGGGAAGGCAGCGACATGGTGATAATACTGGGCGGCGTAGTCAGCCAGGGCAGCCGAGGTTAGGTCACCGCGCTGCCAGGCCTGGTAGAACGGGTGGGTCAGCACGGATCGCCTGGCGATCTGGCTCTCAATGCGGGTGAGGTTCGGATGGGTCATGGGTATTCTCCTATAGGTGGATGATAGTCTAGCCGGACGAGTCGCCTAGAAGGGCGGCGGTGTTGGGGGTGTCCCAGTTTAGCTTGACGTTCTTCTCGATGCGGCGGACAGCTTCTTCTAAAAGCTCGCCGTTCTGGTCGCCGCTGACGGTGAGGGACATGCGGATGTAGCCGTCGCCGCGCTGGCCGTAACCCAGGCCGGGGATGGCGAGAACGTCGGCTTTTTCAAGCAGTTCACGAGAGAATGTCGCGGACGTGTAGCCGGGCGGGACGGGTGCCCAGACGTAGAACGTGGCTTTGGGTTTTTCTAGCGACCAGCCGAGGCGGTTCAGGCCGTTGACAAGAACGTCGCGGCGCTTTTGGAGAAGGGCCAGCGCGTCGTCGTTTTTGGCGTGGTTCAGCGCCCAGCCGGCAGCGAGGGCGACGGCGGCGAACTGCTTGGAGTCGACGTTGCCTTTGATGGTGTTGAGCGCCCGCAGGGCGTCGGGGCTGCCGACGGCGAAGCCGATGCGCCAGCCGGTCATGTTGAAGGTCTTGGACAGCGAGTGCGTTTCAATGGCGACTTCTTTCGCGCCCTCAATCTGCATGATGCTGGGCGCTTGATACCCGTCAAAGCCGGCTTCGGAGTACGCGCAGTCGTGCAGAATCAGCGTGTTGGTTTCGCGGGCAAAGTTGACGGCGTCCTGGAAGAGTTGGGTGGTCGCGATTGCTCCTGTGGGGTTGTTCGGGTAGTTCAAGTAGATCAGCTTGGCTTTTTTGACCACGTCGCTGGGGATAGCCGAAAAGTCCGGCAGGAAGCCGTTTTCGGCAAGCAGCGGGAACTCGTAGGGCGTGCCGCCGGCAAGCAGGGTGTTGACTTTGACGACGGTGTAGGCAGGATCGGGAACAAGCGCGACATCGCCGGGATCAATAAAAGCCCACGCGGCATGGGCCAGCCCTTCTTTGCTGCCGATCAGCTCTAAAATCTCGCTGGTGGGGTCCAGCTCCACGCCAAAGCGGCCCTGGAACCAGGTCGCGACATCTTCCAGGAACTCGGCGCGGCCCATATTTGACTCATCGTAGCGGTGGGTCGTCGGGTCGTGGGCAAAGGCGGCGAGATGGTCAATAATCTCCGGCGGGGTCGGCTGGTCGGGGTCACCGATGCCGAGGTCAATCAAGCTACGCCCTTCGGCAATGGCCTGGGCTTTAAGTTTTGCGATCTCGCCGAACAAATACGGCGGGATCAGCGATAATCGTTTGGCACGCTGCACGTTTCTAATACTCCTAACATTTTGAGCAGAATGTTTCTGCATTATGGCGGTATGGTTCGGCGCAAGGGTGCAATTTCCCTGCATTAATTCGGAAAGCGGACGACTGAAATCGCGGCAACAAAAGCACGAAGTCACCCCAATAAAGCCTCCGCCTTCGCGGGCTAAGAATTTAGATGCTAAAGTCTGTTCCTAACCTGCGAAGGCAGGTTTTGTGACCTTGTTGCCGCGACTTCAGTCGCCCATGCTGCAAATCATCTCAATATCCTCGCGCAATATCTACCACGCTTTCCAGCGGTTCCCCGAGCGCAAACCGGCGCAGGTTGTCTAAAAACAGCGTTTTCTGGCGCTCGTGCAGGCCAGCCGTCCAGCCGGGCGAGTTGTGCGGGGCGATATGGACGTTCGGCAGGTCCCAGAGCGGGCTATCTTGAGGCAGCGGTTCCTGCGCGAACACATCCAGACACGCTCCGGCAATCTTCTTTTCGCGCAGTGCCTCAATCAGTGACGACTCGTCTATTAGACCGCCTCGCGCGATATTGATGAGCCATGCTGCCGGATTCATCTGGGCAATCTGCGCTGGGCCGAGCAGCGCTTTTGTTTCGCCAGTCAGCGCGGCGGCGAGAACGACATAATCGCTTTCGGTCAGCAGACGCGCCAGCCCGTCCGGCCCGGTCAGCGTTTCGTCTACGTTCGGACTCGGGGCCTGGTTACGACGGAAGCCGAGCGTTCTCATGCCGAAGGCTTTCGCGCGGACTGCGACGCCCTGCCCAATTGGGCCGAGGCCGACAATGCCAACGGTTTGCCCGTACAGCTCTTGCTGGACGACCGACTCCCAGCGGCGTTCGCGCTGCGAGGCCATCAGCTCCGGGAGGCGGCGGGCCACCAGCAGCATCCAGGCCAGCACGAACTCGGAGATGGCAATCTCAAACGCCGGGCCGGAGTCGGTGACAACTAAATTGGGTTTGGCTTTGACGGCTGGGGTCAGCACATGGTCCACGCCCGCGCTTGCTGTGTGCAGCCAGCGCACTTTAGGACCGTCCGCAACAAGCGGCGCATAGCGCTTACCGGCCACCCAGCGCAGGACGCCTTCAGCCTCCTGCCAGGCATCGTCCAGAGGGCCGTCTTCGGGGTACGGAAGCAGCACAACGCCCGGTGCGGCAGCGCTTGCGGGACCGGAAAGTTCTTCGTAGATGTGTTCAGGAACCAGAATATGCATACGCCTATCATACCCGTGATTGACAAGGGGACGTTTGGCGGCTATAATGCGTCAGTACCATGGCCCAAGTCACTGTCTATACCCAGCCCGGCTGCCACCTCTGCGAAGAGGCCGTTCGCGTCTTGACCCAGCTTCAGACGCAGACGCCGTTCATGCTGGAAGAGGTCAACATTCAGAGCGACGCCGCGCTGCTGGCCGAATACGGGGAGCAAATCCCCGTCGTGCTGCTGAACGGCGAGTTTTTGTTCGAGTACACAGTGGATGAAGACAAGTTACAAGAGGAACTTAAGGAGGTGAATTAATTATGCGTGTCCGTGCCAAAGAACTGCGCCGTACCCGGAAGCGAACCGAAGAGCGCCATAAAGCCCGCCATCAAGCGGAAGTCAAAGCCGCTCCCAAGAAGAAATAACTTCAAGAAATAAGTCCGTCTGGAGAAGCCGCATGGAAATCTCTCAGGTCGAGAAAATGCGGGGAATGACGCATTCCGAAGATCGTCTTTCCCCGCGCGAAGTAGAACTCATCAAGTACCGCGATAACCGGACCCTGCTGGCAGTGACGCTGCTGAGCGGGGAGACGATTGAAGGGGCAATCCGCTGGCATGACCATCTTGCCCTGCGGCTCGTGCAGGTGGACCGCAGCGAAATGACGATTTTTCTGCACGCGATTTCCTACTATCGCCCTCGCCTTTAGTTTTTCTTAGCCTCTTTAAAATGCCAAACCGCCCCGTCTTCTGCCTGGAGAAGAAATGAGACGGTTTTGTTTTTTCCGAGACTACAGTGTTAGTGCGGCGGCGAGGCCTTGAGGGAATTACTGCCCTATCGCGTTTGGGGAATTACTGCCCTGTCACGCCGGTCGGCCCGTTGATCTGGATGTAGCCGAGTGCTTCCTTGACATGGTTGACGTGGTCAATAAACCGACGCTTGTCTTCCCGACCAGCCATTTCCAGGACCGTCAGGCGGTTGGTCAGTGTCGTAACCTGGCTTTGCAGGGTGTCGGAGTTGGTTTGCAGGGCCGCTGAATATTCTTCCAGCGCCGTAATCTCGCTTGTCAGCGTCGAGATATAGCCGCGCAGGGTCATCACTTCGCTTTTCAAGGCAAGCGACTGCCCGCGCAAAGTCGTGATATCCGCCTCGGCTTGCTCCAGCTTACTGGTCAGTTCTTTATTTAATTCTTCTTCCGCCAGTGCAGAGACGGCGCTAAAGCCGGTTTTCGGCAGCAGGGCATCTGCCGGAACCGCCTCCTCGAACTTCTCCCCACACTGGAAACAAGCAAAAACGCCTGCCGGAAGCGCGGCGCTGCACTGGTCACACTCGTAGACCATCAACTTCTCCAAAAACTAGGTAATACCTCTGGCGGCGGGAGTACAATCTTGCCGCGTAGTTGAATCATACCCATTCTCGCAGATAAGTTGTCTCCATTACAAACAATTTTAATGAAAAGTTAATGTAAGGTTAATGATGACGGGCAAGACGAGGAAGAAAGACAAAAGAAAAGGGCGGAAGAAATGGAGGCGCCGAGCAGAATCGAACTGCTGCATAAAGGTTTTGCAGACCTCTCCCTTACCACTTGGGCACGGCGCCGTGATGAACAGTTGGATGAGCAACTAAAAGCAGCGAAAAATGGAGCGGGAGACGGGGTTCGAACCCGCGACCTCAACTTTGGGAAAGTTGCATTCTACCACTGAACTACTCCCGCAAATCCATTATTTAATTTCGTAGTCGTTCGCCCAACGGATGTTCTTCGTTTGGTTGTTTGCGGTCGGGTCAACTCGTAGTACGCAAACCGCTTTTCCTAAACCAAGATTAGGCACTAAATAAGTTTTTGCATTGTCAGGGCAATAAACTCCATAAAAATCTACACGCTCATCATAGGAACGTCGGCGGTGCTTATCTGAGCTGCTCCCCTGTGCCATCGTGTAAAGATTGAAATATATGGAACCTTGTCGCCATCTGCCAGTTTTGCACTGTATCCGAGAAAAGCAGCCGTTGTCCTCGGTAACAAGATCGTAATCTTGCTGACTACCAAAAGGAACTAGAACAGTTTTCTCTAGCCTTAAGAGAGCAGCTAGTACCGCACCCTCAGTAACTGTGCCAACTTGGGATGTGTTTCGCACTGTCCATCCTTAGAGAAACAAGGTGTGCTGAACTACTCCCGCAACACTGTTTTATTATAGCCGCGTCGCAGGGCTTTGTCAAGAGGCCAGGCAGGTCAAGATTTTGGCGGGAGGCCTGCACCCAGCGGCAGGCTTCCCGGCAGACGCTTTATGTAGAAGCGCCGCTAGCGGCAGTTTCTTCGCGCAGGCGATGGAGGAAATCATCTACGCTGAGTGCACCTAAATCCGTGCCGCCGCGCTGGCGAACGGAAACGGTTCCGCCGGACGCATCGCGGTCGCCGACGACCAGCATGTATGGGACCTTCTGGGTCTCAGCTTCGGCGATTTTCTTGCCGACTTTTTCGTTGCGCGTGTCTACTTCCACCCGGAACCCGGCATCCGAAAGCGCCGCTTTGACTGACTCGGCGTACTCTTTGTGCCGGTCCGCAATCGGCAGCACGATGGCCTGCACCGGGGCAAGCCAGACCGGGAATGCGCCGGCGTACTGCTCAATTAAAATCGCCAAGAAGCGCTCGGTAGAGCCTGTCACGGCCCGGTGCAGGACGACCGGCGTGTGCGGATGGCTGTCCTCGCCGATATACGAGCAGCCGAGACGTGCGGGCTGAATAAAGTCTACTTGAATGGTCGAAATCTGCCACTCGCGGCCCAAAACGTCGCGGGTCAGGAAGTCGGCTTTGGGGCCGTAGAAGGCCGCTTCGCCGCGTGCTTCGACATAGTCCACGCCGTTCGCATCGAGCGCCGAGCGCAGGGCCGCTTCGGCGAGGTTCCACTTCTCATCGTCCCGGACAAACTTGCTTTCCGGGTCGTCGTCGCGCAGGGACAGCCGGACATAGTAGCCGTCAAAACCGTACCGCTGCAGCGTTTCCCGAATGAGCTTTAAGGCCAGCGTGAACTCGCCTTCAATCTGCTCCGGGGTGCAGAAGATATGGCAGTCATCTTGAGTGAGTGACCGGACACGAGTTAGGCCGTTCAGCTCGCCGCTTTTCTCGTAGCGGTACAGGGTCGCAAACTCGGCGTAGCGCAGGGGCAGCTCGCGGTACGAGTGCATCTGCGTGTTGAACAGGGTCATGTGCGACGGGCAGTTCATGGGCTTCAGGCGGATGCGCTCGCCGCCGGGGTCTACCATCGGCGGGAACATGCCGCCCGCCACTTTGTCGCCGTAGTTGTCGAGATGCCCGGACTTTCGGTACAGCTCTTCTTTGGCGATGTGCCCGGTCCAGACATGCTGGTAGCCGTAGCGCGTCTGCAAATCCCGGACATACTCTTCCATCGTGTGCCGGATGATCTCGCCTTTCGGCAGAAACAGCGGAATGCCGGGGCCAATGTCTTCGCTGAACGCGAACAGTCCAAGCTGCTTGCCTAAGACCCGGTGATCACGCTTTTTAGCTTCCTCTAAACGCTCGTAATACGCATCTAATTCTTCCTGCGTATTAAATAAAACGCCGTAGATGCGCTGAAGCTGCGCCCGCTTTTCGTCGCCGCGCCAGTAGGCCCCGGCGAGGCGGTCAATCTTGAACACGCCGATCTGCCCGGTGCTTTCCACATGCGGTCCCCGGCACAAATCGGTGAAGTCGTGCTGCGTGTAGAACGAGATCGTTTCGCCTTCCGGCAGGTCATGAATCAGCTCCGCTTTGTAGTTCTGTCCCCGCGCTTCTTCATACGCCAGCGCGTCTTGGCGCGGCTTCTCGGTGCGGGTCAGGGGGTAGTCAAGTTTTCGAATTTTCTTCATCCGCGACTCGATTTCCGCCATGTCGGCGGGCGTCAGAGAGCGGGGAAGCTCAAAATCGTAATAAAAGCCGTCTTCAATCGGCGGCCCGATGGCGAGCCGAGCGTCCGGAAACATCTGCAAAACGGCCTGCGCGAGCACATGCGCCGCCGTATGCCGCTTCTTCCAAATCTCGCTGCCGGGGGAATTGTCTAGTTGCTGAGTGTTTGCCACGTTGCCTCCATACCAAAGAGTGCGCTTAGTATACCGGGCAGGCAGGAGTTTGTCAAACGGGGTTCAATTGAATGCTGTCTGAAACCGAGTATACTCAAGCTTAAGAAGGTCACGGCGTCGCTAATCGTTGTCAGCTTCAGGCATCTGTCCAACTTTGGAGTTGTGCATTGCATTTGCCGACACATACTTTCCAGGAGACACATTTGATGCATATGAATTTGCAGCAGTGGAATGAAGCGAACGCCATAGCAGTTTTAGTGCTAAGCACATTCGCAGTTGTTATTCCTGGGTTCCTAGGGGCACTGCTTTGGGAGGCGGGGACCCAGAAAGCGGATTGGTGTGCGCGCGTGGTGGCACTCGGTTTTTGGTTCTTGGGTGGCAGTTTTATTGCTAGCGCGATTGGGCTATTCCTGGATACGTTCCACTGGGTGTCGCCTGCTCAAAATAATTTTTTAGAACACATCGAATCTGCTCTTTGGATATTTTCTCTCACTGTGTTGCTGGGTGGAGTTTTAATTGGAAGTTTGATGAACAGCATTGCAGACAAAAAACGATAGGATCGGTCTGACAAAGCTGCGGCACCTGCCTACTTTCCCGTTTGACGGGACTTGCTTCTCGACAACCATGAATGCCGCGGCCCTTCGCTGGGTGCGTGAAGGCTATCGCCGCTACTCTTGCTCTAGAACGGCGTGCATCCAGAAGACGTTGTAGGGATGCCACTGAGACAGGGTGAAGTAGAGGTCTTTGCCGCTGTTGTGCAGAGGATCAATGTAGCCGCCGTAGAGGCCGGGGTAGTCGGCGGCTTTTGCGAGGGTTTTGGGGGCGGACCATGGGCCGGTTAAAGCGGCGGCGGCGCGCAGGACGAGCGCGTGCAAGCTCAAGTCGAGGGAAATCATGAGCCAGCGGCGGAAGTGGGAGTTGTAGGCGACCGAGACCTCGCCGGCAGGGCCTTTGGCGACCGGAACGGCGGCAGCTTCGCGGGTCTGCCAGGCGATGCCGTTCCAATATTGGTAGGCATCGGGATCGAGAAGATGGTGATCGAGGACGCGGGCCAGGGAGATGTCGCCGCGCCGTCCGTTAGGAGTGCCGAACAAATAGACCCAGCCGCCGTCTTTGACGAACGCAGCCTGCTGGAACGGGTCATCCCAGGCGGCGGTGTTCTTCCAGAGGGGCTTTGGGGCGCGGGTCCAGGTCTGGCCGTTGTCGTCGGAGTAGGCAAGGCCCGCTTCATTGGTCTGCCAGACGCCGGGCACGCCCCAGTGACGCACAGACATGAAGTGGATGTACTGGCGGGTGCCGACCGAGACGCCCGCCGTCGGAATGACCGTGTGCTCCTCGTCATCCCGGCGGGCCGGGATCAGCTCGCCTGCGTGGCCCGGCCGGTCCTGGATCATGGCGGTGAAGACGAGTCCGTGCTCTGGGTCTTTGTCTTCCGAGAGGGCCAGAACATTGCTGCGCCAGTCTGCCGTGTCTGGCCCGGCACCGGAGCCGCCCCAGTGCAGGCCGTAAGTGTCCCCAAAAGCGATCATCACCCGGCGGTCACCGGTCGCCCAGAGAATGCCGAGATCGGTGCCGTAGACCTGGTATTTGAGGTTTGTTTGATTGGGGTTCGGCAGCGTCTCGCCCGGCAGGGATGCCCCGGTGACACGCGCCACCTGTACTAATTGTGTGGGCTGCATTGAAGCCTCCTGTTCTCTGCCCCGTGCGTATATTCCTGCCTTGCTTGGCGCATGACTGCCGCGAGTCACGCCAAGCGGGTGTATAATAGGACTCCCATGCGCGAGTCTTTTTTACATGCTGATTTATATGCTGATGTTGTGGTTCAGATTGATGTGGCCGGGCTGCCGCAGCCGCTGACGTACTCGGTTCCCCCTGCCCTCGCGCTTACGGTGGGCGATGCGGTGCTGGTTCCGTTTGGGGCGCAGACAACGGCGGGGTATGTGATTGGTCTGAAAGAGGACTGCCCGGCGGAGATGGCGGGGAAGATCAAGCCGGTGACGGCGAAAATCGAGAATGCGCCGACGTTTGATGTAGGCTTGCGCGATCTGGGGCAGTGGGTGACGGAGCAGACGCTGTGCGACTGGCGGGACGCGCTGCGGCTGATTGTGCCGGATGTGATGTCGTCGCAGATCCGGGCGACGCTGACGCTGGCGGAAGACTGGGATGAGCGGCTGGCGGGGTCACGGGCTGCCTCTCAGCGGGATCTCGCGGCGGCGCTGGCAGGGTTGGGCGGGTCGGCGGAGCCGGGGAAGCTGGCGAAGGCGCTGGGGCTGGCGAAGCCGGGTCCGGCGCTGGCGGAGCTGAAAAAGAAGGGCATTGTCACCGAAGAACGCGCGGTCAAGCTGCCGCCGGCCCGGCGCAAGATGGTCCGGTTGCTGCGGCTTGGCGTGACGCGGGACATTGCTTCTGAAGAAGCGGCGCGGCTGGAACGCGCTGGCGCGGCCCGGCAGGCGCGGCTGCTGCGGGCGCTGATTGCCGCCGAAAGCGACAGCACGGCCAAGATGCCGATGTCGGGGCTGGCCGTCGGAGCAAGCGCGGGCGCGGCGGCGAAGGCGCTGGCGGATAAGGGGCTGGCAAATTATACCGAAGTGCCGATGCGGCGCGACCCGTTCCAGTTCTTCGGGTTTGTCGCGGGAAATGCCCCGCCGCTGACGGACGCGCAGGCTCAGGCGGCAGCGCAGATTGGGCGGCACTTAAACGCCCGCGATAGCCGAACGCTGCTGCTGTTTGGAGTGACGGGTTCCGGCAAAACGGAAGTCTATTTAGATGTCGTCGGGCAGGCTCTGGCGCTGGGCCGGACAGCGCTGATTCTGCTGCCGGAGATTGGCCTAACGGCCCAAGTGCTGGACCTCTTCAAAGCCCGGTTCGGCGCGGACGAAGTCGCGGTGCTGCACTCAGCGCTGTCACTCGGCGAGCGGCATGACGAGTGGCGGCGCATTCAGTCCGGCGAAGCGCGGGTGGTGGTCGGCGCACGCTCGGCGGTTTTCGCGCCGGTGCCTGATTTGTGTCTCATCATCTTAGACGAAGAGCATGACGGCTCGTACAAACAAGACTCGTCGCCGCGCTACCATGCCCGCGACGCCGCCCAGTTCCGAGCGTCACAAACCAGCGCGGTCGTGGTTTTAGGAAGCGCGACGCCATCACTCGAAAGCTACTACAAAGCGCAGACCAGCGAGTACGGGCTGATTGAGATGCCGGAGCGCATCAGCAGCCGCCCCCTGCCGCCGGTATCGGTGGTAGACCTGCGCGAGGAAATGAAGCCGCCGCCTGTCCCGATACCCAAGAAAGGCGAAACCAAGCCCGAGCCGCCGCCGCGTTCGGTCTTCGGGGCGGATCTCACGGCATCGCTGGCCTGCTGCCTGGACCGGCGGGAACAGGCGATTTTGTTCCTGAACCGGCGTGGCTTCGCGTCATTTCTTTTGTGCCGGGACTGCGGGTTCACGTTCCACTGCCCGAACTGCGACGTTTCTCTGACGTACCACCATGCAGGGCGCTACTTGCAGTGCCACCACTGCGACTTCAAGCGGCGCAGTCCCGATGCCTGTCCGAAGTGTGAAGGCCTGCGCCTGCGGCCCTTCGGGCTGGGAACCGAAAAAGTGGAGGACGCCGTTCGGATCCAGTTCCCGTCAGCCCGGACGCTCCGCATGGACCGAGATACCATGTCCAGGAAAGGCGCTCACGCCGAAACTCTGCGGGCGTTTCGGCGCGGCGAAGCGGACATCTTGATTGGAACCCAGATGGTCGCCAAAGGCCTGGACTTCCCGAATGTCACCCTGGTTGGGGTCGTCAGCGCGGACATGGCCCTCAATATCCCCGACTTCCGTGCGCCCGAGCGGACGTTCCAGCTACTCACCCAGGTCGCAGGCCGGGCCGGGCGCGGCAAAATTCCCGGCAGCGTCATCGTGCAGACGTTTTCGCCCGAACATGAAAGCATCCAATTTGCCGCCCGGCATGACTATGTAGGCTTCTACGAGTCCGCCATCGCCCAGCGCCGGGAGCTGAGTTATCCGCCGTTTTCGCACATGGCGAACATCGTGTTCACCGACGAATCGGAAGACGATACTCAGAAACGCGCCTATCATCTTGCGAACATCCTGCGGGCCATTTTAGGCGATAAGTCTAACGTACAGCTACTCGGCCCCGTCGCCTGCCCGCTGTCACGCCTGCGCGGGCGCTACCGCTGGCACCTCGCGCTCCGTGCGCCCGAAAAGCCCGCCCTGCTAGCTGCGCTCAAGGCAGCCATCGCCCAGATGACGGCAAGCGAACGCGCCGGCATGACGCTGGACATGGACCCGCTGAGTATGTTATGAACCTCACCCCGCCTCGTTCCTCGTCGACCCTCTCCTTAAGCAAGGAGAGGGTAGGAGAAAATAAGAACGCTGAATGAGCGCAAGCCTCTTTGCTCTAATT
>JAABUO010002330.1_pt1 | contig 23279 bp, 25 predicted proteins | sample 5559291 | NCBI WGS metagenome assembly JAABUO01 (sample SAMN10711878, study PRJNA513372) | rock metagenome | isolation source: Antarctica rocks | place: Antarctica: Victoria Land, Finger Mt sud
GTGGCTTCTTGGTAGACGCGCATGTTGTCAGATCCCATTTGGGGGGGCATGCGTGGCTGCATTTGCATGTGTGGTTGCATTGGAGCATGAGGGATACCTTGGGGGTAGGTGGGCGGGACGCCATTCGAAGTCAGGCCGTTGACGAGCCTTGGCATTGGTGGAGGCCTAGGTTGATTCATAGAGCTACCAGATAACTGGCCGTTTGGGAAAGAGGGGTTAGCAAGAGGACTCGTGCCATTCACTGCGCCCGGGGTTGGATTGCGTCCAGGTTGCATCATGTTTGCTCCACCAGGTTGGCCAGGCTGCTGGTTGGCCTTCTGTGCAAGGGCAGCCTTGTAGAAGTCAGGATACATACGATCATTCGGAAAAGAAAACCCAAAGGAACAGGTGTAAATAAACAAGTGCAAAGTCATGAATAAGGGGATCTACCTTTTGATGCTGAAGAATCTGCTGCCGGTACGCTTTGGCTGTTTCGTGCATCTTACACTCGCGCTCATATTTAAGGCGGCTGAATTCTTGTGGTGTATGCATGGTAGGCCGTGATTGCACGGCTTCGTTGGCTTTCCTCATGGCAGCAAGATTGGCAACTGCAAAGAACAGTCAGTACATCAGGTACAGAGGGTAATAGCAAAAGATTGCAGTATCATCAGAATAAGGAGTTACCGACCATGTTGCTGCTTTTGTATCGCAGTTTCTCGTTTCTTGGCCAATTTGCGCATTCCGTCCACCAGGTGAAGGTGTTTCACATTTTTCCTTCGATCTACAAGGTAAGGTTGCGTACTCCTCCGGCGCATAGGCATGTGTGGTGTGTTCTGGCCTTGGTGCTGCTGTATCGCCTGCTGCTGAGCTTCATGTGTTCGTTGTGCCGCTTGCAGCCTTCCTTGATATACTCGCATATATGGCAATCTCGAAATCTCTGCCGGAAGCCCTTCCAAGCCCACCCATCGCTCAAAGCATTCCCATGGCGTTCTCCTTTCGGCCCCCGATGAGAATATAGATGGTGAAGACAAGCAGTTAGAAACCAACGACCAGTTATAAGCGTACCCTCGTACAAGCCGTCGAAGGTCATCATCCTCTCCTTGAGTCCATTGCGAAGACTGACGGGACTCAAAAAAGCTTTGAGTAGGCATCACATGTTCAGTTGGAGGCCTAAAAGCGTGACCAGCATGTATGCGATCTCGTATATGCTTGTGCTCCGGGGCGAAGAGCGCAACATCATCTTGCTCTGGCTGAAGTGTGATCGGACTATCTGCATTAGTAGAGAAGAATCCATCATTGTGATCTTGTTCGGAATCGTCACTGTCCTGGTAACTATATCGGCTTCGTTTACGCGCTGGACCTTGTTCATGGGTTGTCATCTTACCTTCAGCAAACCTTGAAATCGGTAGCAGAGGTTTCTTCCAGGCAGAATCGGGCGCAAAGTCATTGAGGCGAAGCGCCGCATCTTGGATCTCCAAGGAAGGCTGATAGAGTGGCAACTCTTGAAGGAGTTTCCCGGCAGCAGGAGTTTTATCGAGGCCGAAAACGAACATATCGGGAGCCAGAGAAAAAATCGCAGCCGGAGCGCTCCCTTGTGCAATATTGCCGAATGGATTTTCGTCCTCTGTAACATCACTAGAGTCATCTTCCGTAGACGGGATCAACTCTGGTGTAAGTGCTGATGGTCTTACTTCCGCCTTCGAGGAAGCTGTTCTTGTCTTTACCTGCATGCACCGGCGTCGTTCAGGCGAACTTGCAAACCATACAGCACAGTATTCTGCCAAGCTCTTAGCAGCAGCAATCTTCCATTTCCTTTCCTCCCTAAAGTCTGTCCGCATCCATTTAACGTGGCCGAGAAGTACATCCCAATGTGTGGTTTGCCTATCTGGCTCCACAGATCGGTCAAGCTGCCGAAGAGACCAGCGGTTAGAATACTGCAGCTGGTATATCTTGTTCAACATCCGGCAATCTTGCTGCTCGTGAAAGTCGGTATAATGATTTGCTGTTGTAAGCGTCTTGTGAGCGGATGCAATAAGAGAATGTAGGGGTTGCGAGTGAGGGGGGGTAGCTGCTTGCGCAGCGAATAGGGGCAGAAGGTAGTCCTTGTTTTTGGATGCAGGATCATTTACTTCAGCGCGCTGAGCATGTGCAGATTCGGAGTATCGTGAAAGCTTTGAAGGTTGCTGGCGAGCGAACACGATGGTGGAAAGCTTGCTTCTCTCTTTCTCCCGCAATTCATTAAGCCGTATTTTGAACGCTGCAGAGTCAGGAGTGGCGGTCGATGATGCAGATCTGGGCGTATGCATAGCATAATCCTCTCTTTGGATCTCGTTCATAGCTCTTTCTAGGGACCCTTTTTCGCCATGATGAGTGACGGATTTTGGGGTTTCTCCAAGAATCTCCGATACCGACTTATGTCGAAGGGCTCCAGATGATACTCTCGTGGTCATTCGTTCAGGGGGTGACTGAGCTTGAGATATCGCAGGACTCGACCTGTAGGGTGTTACAGCAGCAGCTGAAGGCGTATTTGGATTGGCTGTACTTGATATTAGATTCCTTTTGTTGGCCAATGGTTTGAGATGATCAGTCGCAGACAGTACCCCTGTGTCTATACGCATCGGTGGCCGTCGGCTGAAAGTGAGATCCTTTGAAAAGTTTCCTGTCATACCCGGGAGTGTCTGATCTCGTAGACCTAGCGGTGGTCGTTCCAAGCGCTGGCCATGCTCGCCAAAGTGCTCCTTGGAGGTCCCAGCTGGCCGGAAATCGTTCTCATCATTGGAATTACATACGTCGATGACCCTGTTCTCTTCGGCCACTCCATCGCCGAATTGAGAGGTTACATTGACCGTAGATTGCATTGTTTGTAATTCGCTCTCGTCATTGTTCTGCTCTTTCAGGGTTGTAAGGGGGGTTTTAGATAATTGCAAAGACCGGGCTTCTTCCAGTCGTAACTGTTCGTCGGGAGTTGAAGGAAAGCCTGGTTGAGAAAGTCCTACAGCTGTTTGTGCCGGGCCGTTGATCGCGACAGCATCGTGGCGAACGTGATCGACTTCTTCTTCTCCTACATCGACTAACGTCCCGATCACTTCGTGCAACGGCCGGTGTTGGTTTCCGGCTTTTTCATGCTCTAAAACCTCTGATCGACTTTCGGGAGCATCACTGGGAGGACGTTCGATTTTATCGACATCTAGGCGCGATTGTTCTGAGGGTAAAAAATCGGTCGTAGTGGTAGAGATAGAAGTAGCGCCCTCTAATGGTAATTGTGATGGCCCGAAGGGGGAAGCCTGAGGTATGTGCCCGTCCTTGGATGAATCAAGCCGTGAAGCATCGGCGGTTGGTGCTGTTCTACGAGGGGTTGCATACTGTGTACGCTGACCCTCCTGTACCTCCAACGACTTTGTCTCTGTCCGCGCTCCATTCGTCTGACCTTCTTTAAGGGTTGACTGCTCGACATTAGAGTAGCCAGCTGCGGTTCCATCAGCAACCGGTGGTGTAGACTTGATCTTTGTCGGAGTGGTACTAAAAGACGTTGTCCCTTCAAGTGCAGTAGCAGTTCCCCCAGCTTCGTTCCTACCTTGGCCGAGGCCGGTATAAGCTCCATCTTGCTCATGTGGTGTACCCGCTGTGGCTTCCTGGATTTCGGTGGAGGTCTGTATTGGACCCGAGAAACTTATGGAGTCGACCGCATGGGGTACATCATTGAAGTGGAGAGCCGGAAGTGTTGATGGGTCAAAGAATCGACCTCTGCAGGAGATTAATGGTGTCTACAAGATTGGTGCAGCCAGCAACGAGCAATAAGCTTACTCTGATAATTTGTTCGCTTCCAGAAACGGTGCTTCATCATCATTGTGTGGTGTTGGGTCATTGAATTTGCGATCTTGGCTTCGTGAGAGAGCGACAGTTACACGGTATACTTCAGTCAACAGTGACTCATGAAGTTGGATACATCTCCTAAAAATCATCGTAATACCACCATCAGCGATTCATTATACTCGTAGGAATTTCAAGAATACACTGAGCACTATCACAGTAATTTAACACTTACGATAGATCATCTTTCTTGTCGCTCAAGATGCTGGATCGGATCATTGGACGACTCGCAAATGCGACATTCGTAAATTCGCCAGAAAGCGATGGCCCTCTACGTACAATTCATCAATCAGATGCGCCACCTTACTTTGATGATTTTTGATGGCGGTGGTGAGATTTGCGATCGCAAATACTTCGTGATAACGGGATGGTGAGGAGCGGCGTTTGGTCGTGTAGATTACCGAATATTTCGCGTAGCTTTATTAAAGTTCAACCCTCGAATTGACTTCTCGTTCAAGATTTAACACATGCTCAAAGTTCTGACAATTTCCTCTATTAGATTTCGCCATGGGAAAGAGAAAGAGGGAGGTCATAGATGGGACAATAATAATTAACGGCGCTCACAAGCAGCTCACCACGAACTCGGACACGAAACCACTGCCCAAAAAACCGAAATTGCCTGGCAAGCATGTGTCTACCGTTGCGTCAACGACAATCCAGATAGTCATTGGCACGTACGAGAGGGTGTTACACGGAGTCACCGCGATACTGCCAGAGAAACTTGGCAAGGGTTCTGGAGAAAAGGTGGAGTTTGCAGACACATTCTTATTCAATGCGCATGCCTCGGCCATACGATGTCTCGCCATATCCCCGCCATCTTCTGCCCCAGATGTTACGCAGCCAGCAAAAGTTATACTTGCAAGCGGTAGCTCTGACCAGATCATAAATCTATACCACATTTCTACGTCGCCTCCCCCACGACAGAAGGGCAAAAGTCTGTCCATGCCAAGCTTGACAGGCCATAAAGTTACTGAAAATCCGAGGAACAGAGAGCTGGGATCCCTCCAACATCACAGTTCGAGTGTTAATGCTTTGCAATTCCCTACCCGTTCTAAGCTTTTGTCCGCTGCAGAGGACAACACTATAGCAGTGACTCGCACGCGTGATTGGACAGTACTATCCACCATCAAAGCCCCAATACCCAAAGCCCATGGACGTCCCAGTGGGGATACTGCGGCCCTTGGTGATACCCCTGCCGGTGTCAACGATTTTGCGATTCATCCAAGTATGAAGCTCATGGTGAGCGTTGGAAAAGGAGAGAAATGTATGCGATTATGGAACCTAGTCACTGGAAAGAAGGCAGGCGTTCTAAACTTCGAGCGAGATTTACTGCAGGGGATTGGGGAGGGAAGATGGGCTAGTGGCGAGGGAAGAAAGGTCGAATGGAACAGTACTGGAAAAGAGTTCGTGGTAGGCTTTGAAAGGGGTGCAGCAATTTTTGGGATGGTATTTCACACAGACCATATGGCTTGTTGATCTGGATGGCTAACACATGAACGAAGGATTCAAAACCTAGATGTAGGATTTTGCCTTCGCCATTATCGAAGATACATCAGCTCCACTACGTGACGATACCGACTGAAGGTAACGAGACATCCAATAAATTAGCTGTTTCCACAGAAGATGGCCGCATATTGTTCTATTCAACAGCACTAAGTGGGAAGACGGAGAAGCAGAAGAACGAAGCCAAAACCGCGATCCCGAATGCACAGGCTATCGGCCAAATTGGTGGCAATTTGGATGATTTGAAGGGCCGCATCAAGGACTTTAATATCTTAAAGATGCCCACTGTCGAGGGTCCCACTGAAAATCTACTAATTGTTGCTGGTAGCAGTGATGGTGCAATACGTCTTTGGATGCTTGATGCAGCACAACTCGTAACCGAAAATGCAGCTACTGCTGAATCACCTGGTAGTGGTCTGGATGAACCGCCAAATGGCACTCACGACGCAAATGTTTTGAGAGTGTCTTCAATACCTCAAGTTGGTCAGCTACTGGGAACCTATGAGACAGGTAATAGGATAACTTGTCTCAAGTCATTTGTTATGTCCGAACCGCAAGACGCAAGGAACATTACATCAAAGGAAGAGGCTGTTACGCTTGATCTCGATGAAGCCGAAGTGAATAGCGATGATAGTAGAAGCAGTTAACAGTCCACGATAGGGTGTCATGCATGAAGCTAAACCTCCTCTGCAACAATGTGCTTGTACCGCTTGGAAGGGTTTCAAGATGAAGACACCTCAGCTTACATCTTGGATAGGCAGCTTGATCTCGTTATTGAATCGTCTTCATGCGAAACTTGATGCTCATTGACGTGAAAGATAGAGCAGGTTCAATATTTTTTAGGCGCTCATATCTGCTTGCTCGTCCTCTGCGAGTTCTTCCATGTTGGATTTTCATGGCTGCAGACCTCTTTCTCTCAAAATTTCTCAATCAAGTCCGGATTAATTAACTCTAAGCATACTTCCAAGCCAATGGCTTGTCATTCCTCAATAATTATTCGATGGGTTCATCTGCGACTCCCACTTACCGTACCTGTACAGGGGGCTTGGTTTCAAAGATGTCATGCATATATACCGAAGGAAAGACACATCGCAATTGTACGGTACAACGATCAGAAGGCTAGATCTCTTGGCAATCATTGTCTCAGCTTGGCGACAAACATGCATCTCGTCCCTCGCTTTAGTGCCAGAAGTTGTATGAATCCACAGCACAGTCTGAGGGTGAGTAGCTTGTTTGCCTTTCCCTTCCCTGGAATGGTGGAACATGGCATCATGAAAGATAATAGTTGGAGATTAGGAATCACACGGTTGGATTAGCAGTTCCCGCCTAATAGGGCTGACTATGACTCTTAACCAATGACTCATAATCAACAACCCCTATATAGAGGGAATTTCCTCCCTAGATAGTTCTGCTTCCTTAAGCTTTATCAATACACTAGATACCGTCATATTTCGTCTATCTACTTAGATTAACAGGATACAGTGACAGATGTTTTGTGGTGGAGGTGTTTCGAAAAAAGGGTTAGGGAGAGGGAGGATCTGGGAAGAGGGATTGGAGAGTAGAGAAATGAGGGTGGGGGCTTGTGACTTCCAGGTATGGATGGTTCTCACTTCTTGATGGTAGGAAGACTTTGTCGAGGAGTGAACTGTATTGTTTCGCTGGTTTGCTGAAATATGGTCTAGGGGGGACGTGAGTTCATGTGTGGAGTATGCGTTGAGAAAGGTGTAAGTGGAAGGCGACAGGTTTTGAAAGAAACTTTTGGTATTTTGAGGCTAAGTTGGAGCTGATAGTCTCAAGAGTCGGTAGCTATAGTGTACAAAACGCTAGCCTTCATATGATTCGTATGATAGCTGCTGTATTGGGTGACCGAATCTTGGAAGAAAACCGCGAACCAAATCCAATGACTTCATCACCTACTGAAAGATATCTGCGAATATTTGGTGTGAAACCCCCTCTTAAGTCTCACCATATCCAATGCATTAGAAATTTGAAATCTCTCAAATCTGCAAACAGAATTTCCATCCTGTTAATGGCCCCTGGACCTTGCAACGATAATGTTGCCACTCATGATCCTTTTGGTCTTCCCACGCTCCCTCGCTTGCGCTTGTTAGACGGTTCATTGAGATCTACCAGATGAATTGCCTCACGTAGTTTTAGGGCATCTCTACCTTCATCAGAACGCTCAAGGCAAGGCTCCAAGCGCATCAATACATTCCCAACAGAATCGCTTGCGCCCACTGCGACTCCACTGTCTGCCTTCAGAATCTTTCTCGTTTTGATGTCAATCAGAGTACCTTTGGGGAAACAACCTTTCTTGAAGGGCACGGGCTTTGGGAAGTCTTTGAAAGGATCTTTTGGTAGCTCGGGTTTGAAGATGTAGGTAGATGCCGATAGCTGTATCTTGATTGCCAGACTCGCTGCTGGTACCGAGATCTGTTCGTGAAGCCTCTTCTTGGAGTTGGCCTGGTGTTTTCTGATGACTGGAAATATTCGAGACAAAGATTTGAAGAGTTGTGTATTGATTTTCGAAACGAACAGTTTCTTATTTTTCGAGAACTCAGGGGTGGTCGCGAACGCTCTTAATGCCTCAGAACGCCAGGCTTTAATTGTTAAGGTATCTGTATCTTGTCAGCACTGGGCAATTTCGATTTGTAGAGTACCAATCGTGTTTCATACCTCTCGATGGTTTAAGTTTTGCCATACCATCCTCGAGTCTCTTAATGGTATCCATGATATCATCTGGGAGCCCCAGAAGGTATGTATCACTTCCCAGCATAATTTCTTGTAGAAATCGATAGATTTCGTATCTCACCAGGTACTCGCCCACATCTGGAAGTCTTCGCAGGATCATTGTTACGTGTTCGTTCCCACCGCTGGAGAAGAAGTCCTTGCTCACGGCTTTTGGACATAGCTTTTCATAATCGTTTATTTCCACCTCGATCCAGTTGTGAATATGCTGGGCAAGAGATTCAAAATCACTGATGATTTCTGTATCTGGAGTCTGGGCTGCAGGCTGTAGGCGAAAGAGATCGTCTTTGCAGGCTTCTAAATCCTTCCGTAATGTGCGTGCTTTAGCTTCTAAGCTCTGAACCTCCTGTTCAGACTCAGAATAGTGTACGCGAAGATTTTTGGTCTGATCTCGAAGACGCTGATATGACAACTGAAACTGGGAAAGATTTGTATTATCCTCTTGGAGGGTACTCATTCTATTTTTCAGATCTTCTACCTCTTGCTCAGCGTCATCTTGCTGTTTCACAAGATTGATGTACTTGCTCCAGAGGCCGGTATTCCTCTCCCAAGCTCGATCGACCTCAGATTTAAGTTGTGAAATCTCCTCATTTTTCTCTCGTATTATGGCTTCAAGATCAGGCGTAGGCTCTTGTACGGCAGCCTCAAGTAATTCCTGCTTAATTCCATGCTGAACTCCTCCGATGTCGTTGATTTGATCGGCAATTAACACGTTGTTGTCCTGGGTCACTAAGGATGGTGAGTTTTCCCTTGGTTGCTCATTTTGAAGCTGAGAACCATCACCCATATCCTCCATCCTTGAGCTCACTTCTCGGTCCTGCTGGCAGTGATTCCCAGCTGTCAAAGCTCTCCCGTCTTCTAGATGCAAAGAAGCTATCATCAATCCTTTATTAACTCCCTCTAATCTAGATTAATTCGGAACTCAGGAATCTCACCAGCAATCGAACTCCACAAACCACTTACGCTTGTGGCATGCTTCTTGATATCCACAAAGTATTTTAGTAGTGAGCTCTGAATCCTATACCCTCGAATTTATCGAACTTTTCAAAAGTATCTTGGCCTCACTTCTAGTGAATGACTTTTGAGTTGGAAACTCTGGTTCACTGACTTTGTCCGAGAGTACGATCAGTCTAAATTCATCATCGTGAACATATTACCCGGCAGTCCTCGACTCACCAGGCTTTCCCCATCTGGTTCTTGTTCTTGTTCAGAGCTTCCGATGCAAGCTCAGTGGCAGCAACAGAATCCATACTTCTTTAACTTGACTGATCTATTTTTCATCTTCAACATCACCTTCAACCAACCCACCGTACTTTCCTAAAGCGTTTGCTATGCTGTCTAAACGTAAACGAGGTTCCGAGACGTCGGACACCAGCTCTGAGTTTGATCGTAAGATCTTGGTTGCGGTCGACTTGTAATTGTCAAATTCATGATTATCTGTATAGGACTGACTTGAAGTAGCGGTACTACATATTCAGGTCTTGCCTGGACACAAACACGCAAGGTCAATACTTTGATTCACTTAACTCCACTCGGTCAGAAGGCTGACCTTTACGCAGCCTGATCTCCAAACGCTGATCATTCAATGGCCCGACGCTAGATCTGGCGGCCTTGAAGGTGTGACTAGTGATAAGGTGCCCTCGTAAGTATCAGTATTAATTAGGCATTGATTTTTTACTGAAACTCTCAAAGTGAGTTACAGTACAATGGAGAGAACTACCAATGGGGTTTCCAGATTTCGGATCACGGGCAGAGACACCAATGGTTTAAGCTCGAGCTCGACCCTACCCAGCGCCGTGGCAGTATGGTATTGGCAGAAGCTTTCCCAGATCCTGTGGCTGCCCCTCCAAGATATAATATGCCTGCAGAAAAACTTGTCACCGATTATTTGACTGCTCTTCGCAAGCACTTTGAGAAGGTTCTCCGCCACAAATTGCCCGAGAGCGCGGTGCAATCCACGCCTATGGAGTTCGTAGTTTGTCTATCTCTTAATTAAGTTCGTTTGCTCAACTACAACTGACAATATGAAGATCACGGTTCCTGCGGTTTGGTCAGACGATGCCCAAGCAAAAACCCTGGCTTGTGCCGAAAAAGCAGGTATGGGCGCGGGATCTTCGCTGCACATAGTCTCAGAACCAGAAGCTGCGGCAATATATGCATTGGACATGATGGACCCGCATAATATCAAGAAAGGCGACACATTTGTACTCTGCGATGCTGGTGGGGGGACGGTCGACTTAATATCCTACACCGTTTCGGCTCTAAAGCCCAAATTACAAATCGCAGAGGCCAGTCCGGGAAGTGGCTCACTCTGTGGCTCATCATTCTTAAACCGCATATTCCAAAACTTTCTCGAGAACAAACTCGGACGTCAGCCTGGTTGGGATCAAGATGTGCTCGAAGAGGTGAGATAGGTCATCCCAAATTGGCCTTTACTTTTGCTAACAACTTCAAGGCAATGAAGCGTTTCGATACTGTGGTAAGCTTCATCTGCCAGAATCCCCGGCACATTCGACTGATATAGTGGCGCAATGTACCAGATCAAGCGACAGTTCGGTGGAACCGCTGCTGAAGAGTTTTTTGTCCCAGGTATATACTCCAAGCTGGAAATTGTAAACCTTGAAACGAACTAAACATTATTGAACAGTTCCCGGACTTTCCGATAACGCGCGATTGGATGTACGTAGAGGAAGACTTCGAGTCACTGAAACCCAAATCCAAAAATTATTCGACCCTGTGGTCCATGAAGTCATCGCCTTGGTGAAGGGGCAGATCCAAGCTACCAAAAAGCCAATCAAAGCAGTATTGATGGTAGGAGGCTTCGGCCAGAGCGCATATCTCCGAGACTGTATTCGCGAAGCTGTGGGAAGCAAAGTGGAAGTCTTGCAATCGCCAAATGGGTAGGTACACTATGCCTTAGTTGAACTGTAGGGCCTTTTTACTTACTGGCTTGTAGCTGGACCGCCGTCGTTCGAGGCGCTCTGATGAAAGTACTCGCTACAGAATCTCCGAAAACCGCAACGGTAAAAGTAACAGGCAGATCTGCTCGCAAGCATTATGGCTTGCAGTGCGATACAGATTTCATCAGAAGACGACACGATGTGACAAGACGGTCAGTTGCGCTTTCCCAACAAAGTGGATTTCAACCTGGTAGGCATGGCTAACCTTCTCCGCTAGGTTCTGGTCGGATTATGAACATAACTATCGTATTGCCACCATGGACTGGTTTATTCAGAAGGTAAACCTGTAAGCCAAACAGCCTAAGATTAACCTAACAATAACAAAACTATAGGGGAGCATCGTCAGAGAGAACGAGCCTGTGCGTCTTCAATACCACCAGACGCGGCTCAAATCAGAGGGACCGCCTGCAAGGGCGGTTGTCAAAATCCGCTGTTTTGCTGATCCTGAAGACGAGGGACCACCTATGTACAGCGATAGTCGTCAGTAGGACTTCTCCGCCTTCTAAAACATTACACTAACCACTCGAGATAGCCGGTGTGACTTCACTCGTGAAAGTTGAGGCCGATCTCAGCCTGATTCCGCGCACCCATTTCCCAGAGGAGACGGGTTCAGACGATCAAGTTTACTACCTCATCGAATTTCAGCTTGAAGTGACTCATTTCTCAGCGTCCACGAAATACGAACTTATCCATAGTGGCGTCAATTATGGACAAGTTGCTGCCGAGTACGTATGAGCACTGTTGCTAATTGAGGTGGAGAGGTCGACCAACACCATTTGAGACGTGTTAATTGGATGAATTTTTTGATATTGAACTGAGGGGTGAAGGTGGCGAAGGGTTGGTTTTACTTACTATTTCAGTTAAGGCATTCCCGTTTTTGACAGCTGCGCGCTTGCAGTCTAATTGGCTGCAAAAGCGCTACGCAGCTCCCGCCGAAGAGGAGGGTTTCTTTGCTGCGTACTCCAGCTACGAAGAATTGATGGGTTTTATAAGCTAGGGGCGCGTTATACGTGGTTTGAAAGGTTCTTAACGTGATTTTGCACCCCAATGAATCGGTAAACTGAAAGCAACTCTCAGCTTACTCTAATAGAACAAAGTTACGGTGCCCTCGCCACTCAAATGTGCGATAATATAGGACTTAGAAGATGGAGTGAGCTTGTGGTGAGGTTGGGGAATATATGATGGTGAATCAGGGGCGATCTACCACTGGGCTGGTATGAATTGTAATAAGACTACCGTGCGCAGCAGATTGTAGCGGGAGGTAAAGGATATTCGTAGTAAAAGAGGGTATCGAAAGATATGACCTTTTACATTGTAAATAACCTACGACGGGTGTCTTGGGATGCTGTACATCTCAACACACAAGAAACTATCCTACCTACCACGCTAAACCACCTCCACATTGACAGTCTTAATATCCTCTTCCGGCTTCTCCTTATAAACCCTCGCATTCTCAATCCGATGAACCACATCCAACCCCTGCACCGCCCGCCCGAAAATCGTATGCTTCTTATCCAACCACGGCGTCTTCTCCGTCGTGATGAAAAACTGGCTGCCGTTCGTATTCGGTCCCGCGTTCGCCATGCTCACCGTATACGGCTTATCGTGCCTCAGCGTGCTAAACTCGTCTTGGAACTCGCGGCCCCAGATGGATTCGCCGCCGGTCCCGTCACCCATGGGGTCGCCGCACTGGATCATGAACTTGCGGATGACGCGGTGGAAGATGGTGTTGTTGTAGTAGCCATTTTTCGAGTGCGTGACAAAGTTCTCAACGGCTTTCGGGGCAGCTTCGGGGAAGAGGCGGAGGTGGATGTCGCCGTAGGTGGTGTGGAGGATGGCAGCGGTGCCGGTTTCGTGGAGTTTTACTTCTTTTTCGAGGCGCGAGGTTAGGTTGCGGGGTTTTTCGTTTTGAACGTCGCGGGTGGATTTGGAAATGTCGGTTTCGTTGGTGAAGATATAGAAGCGGACTTTGCCGCTGGCAGTGGTGACGAGCATGGGGTCGTGGACTTCGGATTCTTGAAGGAGGGGGTTAGCGGAGGCGGCCATGGTGGCGGTCATGACGGATTTCTTTTGGGGGGCGCCTTGGTACAGGGCGAGATTAAGGGAGCGGAAGGGTTCTTCTTTGCCGTAGACTTTAACGACGCGGTTGGTGAGGGTGTTGATTACTTTTGTGCCAAGAATGGAGCCGTAGATGATGAAGTTGCTCGATTCGTCGAAGATGACGTTAATTTTATTTCGCAAAGCGGGATTCTCTAGCTCTCTTTCAACAGCGAGTCGCCGGCCAAATTCCACGTCTTCTAATTTTTGGATAGCGGTACCCGCCTGTTGCATGTCTGTGATGGTCTGGATTGACTCGTCGTAGGTTCGATGGAGTTTTCCAGTAGCAAAATCGAATACCCGAACCTTGCGATCGGGAAAAGAGAAGGTCGCGAATTGTGCCCCTGACGGAGATATAGAGATCGAGGCTGGTAGCGATTTGGATTTTTTGAATTCAAACAGATCTGTAGAGCTTTTGTATTTGAAGACATTGTCAGGTTTCTCATAATTATCTTTCGCCTGCCAGTACTCTATCATCCCATTGGAATCTGCAGATATGGTGCAGTCGTACTCATTATTGTAGGCCATTGAGATTACTGAACTTCTGTGTAAATCCTCGATCGTATGTATGGGTTTTTGCGACTCTCCTCGGCCGTCATAAACATTTATACATGGTCTATTCTCGTCCGCTACGGCTAAGAGAGGTAGCGAGGCCCCGCGCCGATGTACCCAGCATATTGATCTTGGCGAATATTCTAGCTGCAATATGGCTAGCAGGTCTATAAATCTGTCAGCATACCGGCATGACCAAGGGAATCATGTTCCTACCAAAGGTAACCACATCGAAAATCTTAATTGTCTTGTCTGACCCCGCAGTCGCAAAACTGCGACCATCCTGGCTCACACTCACGCTTGTTATTTCACCAATATGTGCCCGGAACTCTTTCACTGATTCAATACCCACAGCTACTTTTTTCCAAAACTTGACAGTCCCCTCTATCGAGCCTGTGATCAAGAATTCGGTCAAAGGTGTGATTGTCACGAACGATAGCTGATCCTTGTGCATCAACGACTTCGAGTAGCGCGGAGACTCCGGTAGGGCAGAAATGTACAGCTTCTCATATGGCAAGATGCGCCGCTTTTTCTTGGGCGCGTTAGAGAGTAATGCAGGTCCAATATCATCGTCAGACGAGGAGGCTGTCAGAGATGTTAGTTGACCACTCGGTGGAGCGGGACTATCGCAAACCTTCCACATCGCCAGAGCCGTTGGCGCTTGGTCGAGCGTCGTCATCTGTATTCTCATACTCAGAGCGCGAACGCTTACCAGATGAAACTGAAGCGGGAACTGCGAAACGGCTATCTAGGATGTTTCGATGTCGTGAACCCATGGCAGACCTGAAGCTCTTATGTACATAAGGTTGAATGTTCAATGCCCATAGTAGCGTTTAAGTTAGGCGCGAACTAAGCGCTGCAGGGCTTAGGCTTCTTTTCTACCTTGTCCGCCAAATGCCGCTCTACAACATCACTCAAATTTCTGTTCAAGTATGTTACAGACAGTCAGCATAGATAACATATTTCGTACACTGGATGAGGCTAGATATTTACTGCAACCGACTAAGAATTCCAGGAAGTGACGCAATAATGTCTCCCTAACAATGTCGACACGTGACGTTTCAACAAGCTGTGCTTTACAAGGTAATACTACTTCGGTATCTCACACGATTTCAACCAAGTCCCTCAACGGAAAGCTTATATATGGCATATAAGCCACGTGCAAGGACTTCCACACATCTGCCATGGATCTCTATAACCATATGTCGTTATTTAGTTTGGCCATTGGGTCTTCCTACGATATTAAGTCGGTAATGAAGTGTCCAAGGCTTCAGAAAAGGTTGCTTCATTATACATCTTTGCTTTACTACTAAGTACAACTCAGGAACCAAGTAATGGATTAGAAATCAGACACAAGAAAATCCAGAATCCGCCATCCTTCGGATCATCGAATCCGCCTCCGTTTGATCACTTGATCTTTTCCTCCCATCCGAAAGACCTCGCTAGGCCCCCGGATAAGGACGATCATGATGCATAACGAATTGATGGATCATTTCCATGTCTTCAGGCATCTCATCTTTTGCAAGCCTCCGAGCTTCTGCTGCCCAGATATGAGGTGGTGGATTAGAGATTCCAAAGGTTGATGTGGGCCATAAACCCCATTTGCTGTTATGCACGTAAAGACCAACTCCGTGGGCTTCGCGGACAGGGCAGGTAGACGATGTACACCGCCCAACTCTAGCGGGCCCTGCATAAATGATCTGACGAACATTTGGGCATGGCTGCACCGGCTCAATGGTATGCCTATGAGCTCGAGAGACGCTAAAACCAGAGCCCATCATCTCATCTGTCATTCCCTCTTGGTTCTGGGGACCTTGTTCCATGTCGGTGTTACCATCCAGGTATGCTGGAAGCGTCTCAAGCCAATTATGGGCCTGGATATTGGGAGATTCCGCCTGCCGCAATCTTGGGGCTGGCGGTGGGTCTCGAGTGTCCTCATGATCAGCATAGTCTGGAAGCGCTACTTCATCAGGTTGGAAGGCTTGCTGGGCATTGCCCGCGCTCTCTTCATTCGCCGACTCCAGAAGAGCTCTGAAATCATCTTCTTTTATGAAAAGCTCCTGCGAATTAGAGAAGACACTCTCATTGTTGTGCTCCTGCGGCATGGTTCCATAGAATCCATCGGAAAAGCCCGTGAAACCTTCTTGGTCCTTCGACGTTTGGAAGGGCGTATTGATTGATGGAAGAGGAAGGCCGAAGTCAATGGAAGATAATGAGGCTTGCTGAGGCTCTGGAGATGCACTCGAATTGTATGGAGCTGAACCCGCAGCAATTCGACATCTTGTTGTTTGGGGCGCCTTGGGAGCCCCTGGTGTTTGAGCCCGGATTGGCCTGTCTGGTGTTCTAGGTGGTTCAGCTGCCATGACTGAGCAGAATGTGCTCTTCAAAAACTTAGTTCCTTTTACTCCAAGTGGTTCGGCTGAAGGGTAATTGCAGTGTGGCTAGGATTCAGAAAGGTCAGCGGATCGAAATAGAACGAGTACCAGGTATATGCCGGAAAACTTATACTTCATCATCACCTAAACCAGCGTTCTCGATGGGTTGAACAACGAGCTGAACAACGAATTAGACAACATGCTAGACAGAAAGCACAACTATAGCATCATTAACACATATCTCGACAAAGGTTTCAAAAAGCTTCTACAATCCTATAACACTGAAGTGAAGTGTCCTGTATGCGGTCTATCTCGCATCAATCGGACGTCTAAAGTGCAACCTCATCCAATTATATTGAATTTTAACAGCACCTGCGTGTTGCACATCTCGTCAATCGCCAACACCATCTTCGACTTACGAGTATCTGAATTCGGTGTGCCATGGCCCTGGCTTCCCTCGCAGCAGAGTCTCCCAGCTATCAACCGTGTGGTATCGCTCAAAGCCCCAAAATAGCACAAACTCCTCAAGCGTATTTTTCTGCTCTTGCACTCAATAGTACGCTATTCATATGAAAGGTGGCGGATTGCTGGCTCCGAACGGACCCTAAGAGACCATTGGGTAATCCTGGTATAGATAAACTCCCTCGTAATGGGAATGTTGAATTTGGCGGTCTTATGACGTGCACAGTCCAGAAATAGTCTGGGTCGGCGCTTCCTCTCTGGTCTTTACTCGCCTAGATGTTCCAACTTGAAGAGTGTCAAGTCCTTGCGTTTGGATTTTGAGGTGACCTGGCGCTAGGCGGGGTTTGTCTTGTGGGTAGGTCATAGGTGCCTGGGAATATTGGCGCATCGGTCTTTCTAGGCGCGCAATCTGTTTCTCTAGGCAAGTTCACCACGCTCAGACAAGTCCACCGCTCCCTGCGCAATCGATGGCTATCTTTCTGGCCGTTTTCCATTTGGACCGGATAAGACGCGCTGCGGCCGTTAAGTGTTGCCATCCTTTTGTTCGATTAGGTCCTGGCTATATCAGCATTTGTGCCAAAGCCTTTACGATCATTGGCTGAAGACGGATGAGGTGATTTATCTGTATGCCTACAGTAGTATTCCTGATTTCTTTGACCGTAGAAAGGACGGGAGAAATTTGTCACCGGCCCCGATATACTGCTTGGCTTCGAGATGGAGGCTTTCAGTTTCTTGGCCTTTGATGCCGAAGTCAAAGATTCCTCTACGCGTGACTTTCTCCGAAAACGCACCATGGCTGGAATGTCTGTCTGTCGAACTGTAATCGTTTTTAATCCTGGTCATAAAGTCTCAACGGGGAAGTATCCTAAAGGGAAGGATCAAATTGTTTCTGGGCAAGGGATTAAATTAATCAGCAATTGGGAAAACTGACAGTGAGCCTTAGTGTCATTGTCAAACATCAGCCATCTGCAAGAAACCAAACAATGGGCGCGCCCAATAGCCTGAAAACAATTGCAACTGCCTTTATGCGATCTGGCTATTATCTATCACCAAAGCCATAATCATTGGTGCCCAAGCCTAAGCGAGGCAAGTCCGTGAGTTAGCCTTCCCTCCTGTTATATCTCCTAGTATTTCTGGGTTTTGATGGAAAGAGGGGCGCCATGAAGTTTACAGGTTCTATAGTTTTCATTATGTCTACAATGAATGCTAGAGATGGAAGGGCTCTCTCTACTCTGCTCTATTCAAAACCACTGTCCTGTTGGCAACACCAGTCTTCTTCCACATCCTCGTCCTCTTCAGATTCTTAGTCGTCTTCCTCTTCGTTATCGTCTTCTTCATCTGAGCTCTCGGATCACTCCTCGTTTGGTGAAATTGAACCTTCGTCTTCTGTGAAGTATTCCAGAACTCCAATCCTCTCCGCGTCTGCTAATCCCGCACGTATCCTTTCCTCATTCTCCCGAATCTGTCGTTCGCTCGGAATGTTTCTGCTATCGCATTGCTCCCAACTTGGTGGCCTATACAGTCCATGCTTGACATAATGAGCATGAACGGTCCATTCGCGGGTCTTTTCCAAGGTCGATACGAGGCGACGGAACGGCAAATATGCTAGCCTATTGTCGAGGAGGAGCTGAAAAAGCCACATGTGTAGTTTCAGGTGACGTTCGACGATTCGGCGTTCGCCCTCGCGGACTTGATCAAAACAGTGTTCGCAATGTGTCTCTCTTGAAACAAGGCTGAAGCTGATGGCCACATAATTTTCGTCCTCACAATCGATTCCCAAAAAGGGAGAACAGATATATCCTCGCTCGCACGGCTTGAGAACCTTGTGACAGTAAATGTGGCCGCATCTCGAGTACAAAAGTGCGTGGGTTAGGCACATCCCAAAGAACAATGTGGAGTTCCGTTTTGCGTTCAGGGGTTGCGAACCGGTATGGTTGCTTGAATGGAGGATCTGCTGCCAGGTAAGCTAAGTTCTTAAAAGTCGTTATGAGATTCGAGGGTTCCTACTTCGATCTGTCCTGGATGTTGATAATTCCCGAGTGGTGATCGTTGAAGGATTGCTAGTCTGATCTGTCTTGGGTATTGGTGATCCTGAGTGGTGATCGTTCAAGATTGCTAGTTTGATTTTCCCCAGTTATCGATATCCCCCGAGTGTTAATTTTTTCAAAGTAGTGATCGTTTCTTAGACAACTGACACTAAATTTACAGGTTTTACCTTCAATGATGGTCCTCTATTGGACAACAGCCCGTCCAGGAGGTCAGTGTCCTGCGCCTCTCCTTGTGTTGATGAGCTGTCTTAACTCCGCTCTCATCCCTTGAACTCGCTCGCTCGCTGTCAATATCGGCCATTATAATCATGAAGATTGAATCAACACTGGGGTCATTGTCATCATGACTGTTTCTAAGATCAAAATCATGAACGATGCCGCTGATGTCATGATCTAAAGCTGAGAACCTTCTATACGCAACTAGCCTTCTACTCGTCTGCGCTGTCGCTATTATCTTCGCAGTAGTTTCGACTACCGAGGATCCCACCAGCGATCATAAATATTCTAACTCCGGGGTCTGCTACCTCTTAGGCGTAAGCAATTTGCTATAATTATTCTTATGGAGGAGGCTATTCTCTCGGCCCCCATTCTATGCGGTCGAGAATTTGGGAGCAGTCTATAAGCCGCCTTTCTTTGCTGGCTGTAATATCCAAGCTCAAGTATTCCTACTCAGCGAATCAGTGCTTCTCGCGCTTCATCCAATTGGCGCCACTTTCTGACTGTAAGTGTCCATAACTATAGAGCGACGTATTCGCCTAATCCAGAATCTTCTTTACTCAAGACAACGGCATTGTACAGCATCATTCAAAGAAAAGAAGGGCTTTAGAGGGTGCGAGATGACTTTTGGTACAAAGAACAAGAGGTTCAAACTTTTTAGACAATGGCGGCCCCAAACATAAGATTTGGTCACACATTCCGGTTCACGCAACATTGTTGTTCTCGTACTGGCTATCTGACTCAAATAGACATCCTGCCCAGAATAACTTTTTCCTATCTTCCAGCCTGCCCTCACATCGATACGATCCAGTACCAGAAGAAGATAGGTCCTTGTATACAATAATGGGATGCGCTCCTTCCCGCCTCGACTATGCTGCAGAGGAAACGGTCCAGCGTCGCGAAGAGGTTTTGGCGCAAGCTCGCAGGCAAAGGGTCCGAGAGGTACAACAAAAGAAGAGAGAAGAGTGGGTCCGGCATAAATCACAAAAAAGGATGAGTAATGTTCACAGAGCGAAGAGCGTGCCTGATGGATGGGGTGCCCCTGATTTAGGCTATGCAGACAATCGTGATGGCCCTTATGAGCGGTTCCCCTGGAGTGTCTGATATGGCTAGGTCGCTGACTGATGTTAGGCTCATTGTATTCGAAGCTCGTTAGATATTTCTTTTGCACCAATTTGTGATTTCAATATGTACGTATCTCGGGTTTTGTAATACTGTTGATCTTTTGGATAGAAAAAAGAAATCTCATCTGCGAGGTACCATACGTAAGTAATTTATAATCTCAACTGTGGAAAGGCTGATCGAAAGTATCATTAACAGAATCGAAAAGTTTCCCGTGCTACCTATAGTGAAGTTGGTACGAGAAGTTCAAAGAATATAAGAAAATAAGCCGATTTGAAGGCTTGCAGATTGCTGCTCCGAAGATTTGAAAACCATCAATTACATTTCTTAGGCAAGGTTTAAGACTCGCAATGTCTCACTTTCTTTTCGATTTATACAGCGAAGTGTCCGCTATAGCAAGATTATCAAAGGTCTCTAGCTTACTGTTTGAGACTTCACTATTTGCCGGGGTTCACCAGAGCCCCGATGTGGTGAACCCGATAATTTTACTTATTTATGTTCATTATATAAACTTTTCCTCCCTTAGGAAGAATCGTAGATGGATTCGACTTGTCTGCGTCTGCGGCTGTCATCAAATTTGAAAACACTTGCTGGTAAAGGAAATTTTCATCCGGCATGTCATTTTTCTCGCTAGTGCCTTTATTATTCTACTTTGTTCTATCCTTTGTCAAGAAATAGGCACTCTAGTTGTTCTTTGTTGTGACAAAGGAAGCTCGGTACTTTCTCGGTTTTCTTCTTTGTCATGAATCCTAACAATAACATCAAGCTCAGCCACATACACTTTCCATTCGCTGTCGTTCCACTGTCATATCATTACTTCCGGAACAATCGGTCCATAACAACTTCAACGCCGGAAACTCCCTACTGTTTCCCAACAATAACATTGTTCATTTTCTTCCAATCGAATCTTAAAAGCTTCGAAATTTTTTGCTTCGTCCTTTCTATTCGAGTATGACTTCTCATATCGAACATACAACTACATTCACACGATTCTGCAACACCAAACTTGCACAAAGTAAGCAGTCGAATTGCGACTATTCAACGAAAGCGGGAGCAGATTCGGGTCCCACCACGAGCGTCTTCATAGTTCATCTCAAAGACACTCACCCCGTCACCATCCAAGTAGCTTCGCATACAAAGCAAGTCGGCTCTGTTCCCGCTTTTGGAAACGGTGCGGGAGCAGCTACCGTAATCTCCAGCAATCCTCCCCAGGAACCGAAACCTACTCCTATCAGTAAGCCAAACATGAAGCAAGACACTACAATGCGCACCAAACAAGTCGGCTCCGTCCCCGCGTTCGGAGACGGGCCAGGAGCGGCTACTATCACCTCCAGCAATCCCCTTGCTGAACCAGAACCCACAGCCATCACTAAGCCAATGGAAGAGCGCGATGCATGGGTGCAAAACGTCACGCCGATGGAGTTGGTTCCGCTGACCACGCTCAAGAGTGTTGCGCAAGTTCAGCCAAGGGAACGGGACATCACCACCCTCCATTACCGGGATGTGACTATACAGAGTGCGCCGCCATCCCAAGCAATTTCAGAGATCACAACTCGCGACACAAGCGTCACTGCTGCAGAGGCCACTGTGAGAGTCAGTCCAAGGCCCCAGTATAACGGGACAGGCACGAATGAGTACACTCACTGCAAGAATGGCACCGAGCACAGAACTCATTACCATTTCAATCACACCAAGACTATCACTGAGGAAATCATTGTTGAGGAGATCACTACGACTAAAGAGATCGCCGTCACTACGTTTCCTCAATTCCGTACACACAACTCCTCGCGGACAGGCACGCTCCCAGGGTCTGCTCCGACCCTGGACTCGCACTACACCCAGCTGACCTACCATAACGCGGATGTTGCCCACCCAACTCAGTCTGCCGTCTTTGACTCATTTCAACCCGCCATCTCTGGGATCTCACACGCTCCTGTTTCCTCTCAAGCATCTCGAACATCCCGAGAGCTCGGTCTCCTCCAACTATGCATATTCTTCTACATCCTCTTTGCGGGCATCGTGCTAATCACCTATGTGGGACAATCGATCTACGATTATCTGACTGGCCACCAAAACCCCGAAGATGAGCTGCTTACAGAAGAGCAGGCAAGGTGGGCCCTCGCAAACTTAGAAGCCTGCGCTGCGGACAAGAGCCACGCCAAAGACTTGTTTGAAGACCTAATGATGCTGGCCTTTTTCCACAATATCAGGGAAGCGAAAGTAGTACTTGCGGAACTAAAAGACATACCCTTCACCAAGGAGGACGTGGCAGACATGAAAAGACTCATACGAGCGTACACCGATGCTGAAACCTATTCCAAAACCCCTGCTGACGACGTGGAGGAAGCAGCAGACAACGACTGGGAAGAAAGCGAGAAGCTAGCAGCAGAGTCGAGTGCTCAGATGTGGGAGGCAACAAAGAAGAGACGGGCTGAGGCTGAGGACACCAATGAGGTGGTGAAACGGAGGAGGCTTGTTCACAAGTCGAGTGAAGAGATCGAAAATGGGGAGTATCGGGCGGTGAAAACGTCTGATTTGGATTAGGGGATGAGATCAGCATGAAATGTGAGGAGAGGTGAGTAGAGGTGAGCATCGTTTCTGTTTGCGTTTGCCGCCCTTTTTTCTAGCATGTATTTTTTTCAACATTTAGAGGAAGAAATTCAAGAAATTGGAATTCGGAATTTGCGTATAATATTGATCTGAGTGACTCCCTTGATGCAATGCTCATCACGCAAACAGAAGACCTATATGTTTTTCCGTCATCACCTTTGAATGCCAGTATGTTCATTCGCAAGTGTGGGCTAGCAGGTTCACTTGATATCTTGGTCCGATATTAGGATTGACTTCAATGACATGGAAAGGATTGGCGCCCCTTTTCCCTCTATAGGTATCTCTAACTTTTGAAACAAGGCCGGGAGACACTCAAGAATAATCCTGTCGCCCGCCTGTGTGATGATCCAGCTTATCGCAAGCTTTCTTTCGTATATATTTCTCTTTATAGTTACCTTCCAGATTTCGCTTTGAATTTGTCAGCTCTCCGAAAAAATGCCCACTCTCCCGAATCCATTGTAACGAAAATTAAGCTAGACTGCCTTGTCTCATCAACAACAATCCCTTTATCTCTTGACAACAATGCCCATTCTCCACCCAATCCATTGTCTTCCTACCTTTTAATCCGCGACTTAATACCCTACCGCGCCCCCTTCCCTATCCTGCTCAATCCTCTGAACTTCATCCCTCGGATTCCCATATACACAACTTCCGAAAGACATACGCGGAACATCCTTACACGCAATCCTCCTACCCCTATTCCAAACCAACCACACCCCCCCCCCCACCCGCCCAAG
>JAABUO010002333.1_pt1 | contig 23275 bp, 39 predicted proteins | sample 5559291 | NCBI WGS metagenome assembly JAABUO01 (sample SAMN10711878, study PRJNA513372) | rock metagenome | isolation source: Antarctica rocks | place: Antarctica: Victoria Land, Finger Mt sud
TCACGTTCAGCAGGACTCTTAGCTAGGTTCATCACATCTTGACATTTCACAGTGCACCGTGTCTCTGAGTGTCTCCCAGAGCGTCTTGTATTGGCCTATAAGCTTCTGACAAGCTGGTTCATACTCTTTGGAACTGACAGCGTCTCTGACATATGCTCGCTCAAGCTTTTCTGTGGTCTTGAAGATGGCAAATAAATCTGTACAAACGCTATGTGCAATAAAATATGGTCACAGCAGCAAAGACTTGTAATGCCACAGAGCCATGCATATGCAGACCTGCGTAATTCTCATATGCTTCTCTCTCTTTCTTGTTACTGGACAGAAGTACCACCCCAGTCTCGTCTGACATGGATGTATGACCACCCGGCCAAGACGCGTCGTCCAGTCAGCAACTTTTCTGCTCTCGTGCACCTCTGGTGGATACGCTCAACGACAGGTCCTGACGAGATCTCTGATGTCCTGTTACTGCTCAGGACAATCTTGCAGCAGAACTTGCAGGACGAGTGCGCGCCAAACGAGCGCCAGGAACGAGATCTTTGCCATCCAGAAACCTGTCGGGAGGTTGATCTGATTGAGCAGTGCTCTTTAGCAAGGCACAGCTGCTCGCACAAACTGCGACGGCAGCCGTAAATCGGACGGCCTCCGTGAGATACTTGATTCACAGTCAACTTTGTTCCATTGTTAATTTCCGTGTGAATGAGTCGGGTGCGGCAACCGGTCTGCTAACTGTGGCGCAGCGGGTCACTTCACTATTGAAGCCTTGCATGGGGGTGTGGAACCTGCCAAAGGTGGGGAGTGGCGGTGTTTCACACCGCTTTCAGACATGCCCCTATGTACAGTAGAAAACGTATGAGACCTTGCAGTTGGACCGCGGGGCTTCGGCTCCGGCTGCACGGGGTGGCCATGCAATTGCAAGCATTGGCAGCAAAGTCATCTGTTTTGGCGGAGCCGACCGTTCCCCAACGCCTTGTGGGAGTTAGACACAGGTGCATGCCTCTCAGCCTGCCTGTAGAGGCGTCCTGAGTGTACTGTGGTCTACCGCGGTCCTTCCTGTCTATAAACAAAAAGCTGCTCAGCTGACTTGTACGTTCGGCTCATTAGCGATGTGCGCGCAGCTCTTTGAAGCACCATGACTAGTGCTGCCACACTGCCACACATTTTGTGCCACTTTATGCTGCCGTTGATATCATTTTGAAGCAAAACCATTGTATGGTTCAATGCGGTGCTATCAATGCAGGTCGACTTTCCAATCAATGGACACGGATTCAGCCAACTGCAAATGCAGAGAGGTGAGTCATCAGCTGCGCAACCTGTGTCTACCAGTCTGACGCTCTCAAGATCACACAACATTTGCAAAAGCCAGCACGCTGCTGTCATGCATGCATGACATCATGTTGGCTTTTCTGCCAGGGGCAAACTGGTCCCCAGGAGTGGGGCTACAATGACTGCAGTGGGAGATATGCTGTACATTTTTGGGGGACAGGTAAAATCAGCTGCAGCACAAGTGCCCTCACTTGGTTTTTTTAAGATCTGGTTCCAGAGAGATCAGCACTCAACACTCACCACTGATCCCAGGGATGTCCTGCAGGACCCAGTGACCGGCAGTTGTTACAATGACATCATCATGATGGACAGCAGAAGCTGGCAATGGATGGCTTTGGAGGTGCACACCTGGCTGTCTGTCTACGGCTGTTTGCACAGACCATCTTGCCACTGCTGTTCACTGCAAGCCTGGTTTCAGCTCATGTTGCAATGCGCTGACATCACAAGATTTTGTCAGCACTGTAGAGGCACTACGCCTCACTTTGAGCATGCAGGCATGCGGTTACAAGATGGAAATACAGTCTTTCTCCATAGCACAGTAATTGTCAGAATTTGAGCACGAAACGTGGGAGCATGTGGCCATCTTGCAATCTGGGTTGACCTGTCTGCAGGTCACAGGCAGCCGGCCACCAGCGCGACATTCTCACACCACGGCCTTGGTGCAGAAGAACACGCTGGTGACACTCACCAAATCGTATGTTCCTGAGTGTGTGTTGTACATCTCTATGCTTGTTGATGCACAGGCCAACAGGCATTCAAGACAGACATGCACATAAAACTGCTGATGGGTCCAAGCACAGAGCATGTCGTACACCACCAATTTCGCTTGTACAGATTGATTACTGTCACTCTTGCTGCATGAGGTGCTGCGCTCAAGCTGCTTGTTGACATAGGTGTTGACCTGCAGGTTGTGTTTGGAGGGGCAGGAGCGCAAGGGCCCTTAGGGGATCTGTGGCTGTTTGATCTGGCCAGCAGGCAGTGGTCACAGCCTGATACAAAAGGGGAGCCCCCAGCGCCGCGGGAAATGCACACTGGCACAATGATTGATGAGACACGCATGCTGATCTATGGAGGCCGAGGGCCAGATGGCAAGGTACTGTTGCATGACTTGCTATTGTCAGCTGATGTGTGGGCAAGCATGCTCAACCTTCTGATGAGATGGTAACATATCAGCTCTGAATCTTCTGGCTGTCTGCATAGGCTCCCTGGAGGCTGCACAGAAACCCCATTGAGATATGCACATTGGCATGTCATGATGTGCTTGACCATTCCACCAGGAATGTTTGCGCAAGCTTGTACGAACCAGCACAAGCATCAGAGTTGAGTGGCCATATTTATGGAACAGCTTGCTCTGCAAAGCAAGCTCATGCCTGGCATGTGTTCCAGCAGATGCTATGATGGGAGGACTTTGTGCAACACACAAAATGTGGCAATGCAGGTGCTCTGCGATGCCTGCCTGTTTGACGCCAGCAGTCTCACATGGAAGCTGAGGGAACCCACTCCCTTTGCACGATGTGCACACACTGCAGTGGCTTTACCTTCTGGTGAGATGTCACGACAGTCATGTAACCAGATTGTGCTATCAGGCATGTCCTGTCTTGCGTCTGACAACATTTTGTGCACCCGTCTTGTGCCTTCACTTAATGGCAGCTGCAAGAATGTCTAGTTTGACACTTGACATGCTGAAACACCGTCATATGACGGTGCTTCAGCTGCCCGAAGCACTGTAGCAACATCAATATTTATGCAAGGACACTATGCTGAGAATGGCACATCGCAAGGAGGTGTTGGGTACATCTGCTGATGCAGAGGCAGGGTGCAGTGGCAATCAGCAAAGTGATACTGACGAACCAATGGGCAATATTCCTGAAGCAGAACATATGTGTGTGCTGGTGTATGGAGGTTTCAGCGGTGATGCAGTAGAGGGGGATCTGATAAGTATAGACCCAGGTGTGCTCCCACCAGCAGAAATGAAACAGCAAAGTTGCATCCTGAGGCCTCGGCAGCTCAGCAGTAGCGTTTTGAGGTCACACCCGGTCTACATCGCTTTTCTGAACCCTGTATAATGACACTCTTGTCTCTACCTGGGTTGTGACGTTTGATGGTCACAGCTGAGAACTGGCTGGTCATATATATAGTTATTGATGTTGTGTCGGTCTGCAGATGGAATTGATGTGCAAATGGTGTCCAGAGGCCCGGACCAAGGTGACTTCAGACCCGACCAGCAAATACCTCAGGCCAGATTCGCACATGGTGCTGTCAGAGTACCCAGCACTGTTCTGGATCATGGCAAGGTGGGCAACGCCAGTAGCATACCAGACAGGACAATGACAGCATCTCATGCACCCTTTCATCAACATGGAAGCTGTTTTGGGCTGCATCGTCACGACACCACCTTGCAAATTTTGCAAAGTGATTAGTTTGATGACATTTATAAGTCACTGTTTGAATCGTGCTCATCATGTCTGTAAAAGGCATCTCGGCTGTGTTCATTCAGCCAAACTCCATTTCACTTAGGTCTATCACATGAAGAGCATCTGGAGGAAAGGGTGTGTCAGAGCTGTCATTGCATACAACTATGCTAAGTGCATCTTATGACAATTGCAGTTGCACTTGCTCTTCCTTGCTTGCACCTGAGCAGGGATGTGTGTGACTGCAGGATATGGTAGTCTTTGGTGGTGTCAATCCAGCACAAGATCTCAATGATGTTGCCATCTGGCAGGGCATGTAGCATTTTGAAAGTGCAAACATGGCTGCACCTGGTCGCAGCCAAATGTACAACAGGGGAATGCTTGTGATCATAAGATTAGGTTTTGTCTACAAAGTCTGCATGTCGGTCTATTATGCAGTTTACGCTGTAGGTCAATAACGCCAGATGTATTATGCATTTTACAAACAGTCCTGTGCCTGCTGCTGACTATCATTGCTACTGCTTGGAGGCAACTAATGTGCCCATCAGTCCAAACCCAATCTCATAATGGGTTGCCTTGACAAATCCAGCTTGTCTTGCAAAGTCCTCCTGCTGCTTACCTGCACAAGTGTCACCATTGAAATGAGAACATGATGCATAGTCTTGTTTTCCACAAAGAAATGACAGACTGAGCATGTGAACAAACCTGTAGCAAAACGCTTAATGGAAGGCCTCAGATACTCATACTCTTCAGCAAGGCCATACAGCTTAGCGGCCGGCACCACAATATTCTCTAAAGAAAACCCTTGGAACCAGTCTACAAATTGGTCATCGGTGTTGTTGAAGTCTAACACTGCAACCTTTGCACCAGGTTTCAAGACTCTGTGCAGTTCCTGCAAAGCAAACAATGCCTTTGATGTGTGTCATGTTTGCTGTGTTATGTCAGTGACTGCTTAATTTTGGTGGTCATGTGCATTCTTGGCCAGAAGGCATTCCCATCTATCTGCTACGCATGTGGGTGACTGTACATGAGACAATTGCTGAGTAGCTCTTTGGTACAGTCAACAAAAAGGCTGCATAAGCTGACATTCTTGCTGTTGTGCTCTGTACATGTCAAATGCCACTCACCTTGAGAGCTTGCAAGACATCAGGCACATTTCTGAGACCATAGCCCATAGTAGCAGCATCAAAGCTCCAGTCTGGAAATGGTAGCTGCATAGCGTCTCCCTGAACCCATTTAATATTTGCGTTTTGCCTGCGGATGCCATGCGCATGAGATGCTTGTCTTGCATCTGCATCATCCAGCATTTCCTGTGCAAAGTCCAGTCCAACCACCTGCATTTCCGTCAGCTATTGAAGCCTTTCCTGACATGATGCCATTCCTGACATGATGCGATTCCTGTTGAACGTGATGGAGAAACGTTGAATCTGTATACCTGGCCTGAAGGACCAACAGCTTCAGCCAGTCTGAAAGCTAGGTCTCCACTACCGCAGCAAACATCCAGTGCTTGCTGCCCAGCAGAGGCTTCACACCACTTGACTGCCATACGTTTCCATATTCTGTGCTGTCCCAGGCTCAACACATCATTGAGCTGCACAGATAGCGTTGTATCCTTTGATGTATATGACTACATTAGGGAATGTAACAAAAAGAAATGTGTTTGATCATTTGCTGCCCTTTCACCTGGTCATACACTGGTGCTATCCTGTTGAACAATTTCTGCCGGTCTTGATACACAGGCTTTGGTGTGTTGACCTGGTTTCTGCACAGAAAAACTGCAGCAAAGAAGGGGAAGTCGACAAGGGAGCGAAGAATCGTCAAGTATAACTGCAACGGAGTACTGACATGCAGTGCATGGCATGCACTTGCTCTGCGGGCAAGGTCAGGTCAGACATGCCACATGCGAAATGTTGCCGCACTTGCAACAGTTGCACAGTTGTACTAGCTTCACCTGTAGACCGCCGGAAAGTGCGACACGCTTGCAATGTTGAGGCGGATGGAGCAAAGGTTGTGACCGATAAGTGCTTGAATTGAGTTGCAACGGAGAAGTTGGCACTTTGCATGCCACACAAAATAACAATCACTGTCGTAGTTGCGGGCCCCGTGCGGCAGCTATATGTCAACTGTCTCACCCTTACAGACATCTGAGGGATTCTTAAAGCTGGTATTTAGGTCTAGGGTTAAGAGGAAATAGTCAACAGTGTCCTGCTTGCACCTTGCTAGTCCAACACTTGGTCGCCCATCATGAACAGCATCACTGCATCAATGGGCAAGAAAGGCCCGACATGGAGCCGAGAATTCGATTCGTTGATCAGGGCCATCGGAGAGTGCAAATCAAAAGCAGAAGAGGACGCTCTCATCAGCAAGGAAGTCGAGATTCTCAAACCCCGCTTGAAAGATCCAAAAATGGACAAGCGATGGCTCAAGGAATTGCTCGTACGGCTGATATATGTTGAGATGCTCGGTCAAGATGCAAGTTGGGCGCACGTGAAAGCGTTGCAGGCTTGCAGCGAGACCAATCTGATCACCAAAAAGGTCGAATTCTCAATTGAGCAGGGCATGCAGAAAACATTGCAATGCCCATGACATGCGTACGCCAAATCATACTGCATTGCGTGCTGCTTTCGCATCTGCAGCTTGGGTTGACAACTGCATGCCTGCTGCTGCAGGTAGCCTATCTGGCTTCATCGCTGTTCCTTGACTACAAGGATGATACAATCATCTTGGTTGTCAACACCTTGAGCACAGATCTTAAAAGTGATAACTACCTTGTCGGTATGCCCCCTGCCCTATTCTTGCATTTTGGCAGCTTTAGCAGCTGAAGGTCACACAGGCAGGCTCAACCTGTGTTCATGTCAAACTGACAGCTCTACTGTGTTGCTGCAGTGTGCTCAGCATTGACAGCTATCTGCAAGTTGATCAGTCCAGATCTGATCAATGCAGTATTGCCACGCACACTAGAGCTGCTGACTCATCCTAAGGAGCTTGTGCGCAAAAAGGCTGTGATGGCACTAGACAGATATCTGCAGCTAGATCCAGAACGAGATGGTCCTCTTGCTGGAGTAGACCTGGACAGGCACTTGCGACAGGCCCTCTGTGACAAGGCAAGTGCCTGTGCCATTGTCATATGCTGGGAGCTAGTCACAGGCAGCTTCTGCACACATGCTGAGCCCGCAGAGCAAGTGTATGACAATATCTGCATGATCTCATTGTCAATGTCATGCTGTCTGCAGGATCCATCTGTCATGAGCGCTGCGCTTTGTGCGCTGCAAGAGGCCATTCAAAGGGACCCAAAGCCCTACAAGAATCTCATCCCCAGCTTTGTCAGCATCCTGAAACAGGTGAGCTTGACCACAACTCTCTTTGATATGCTTGCTCTGTTTTCTATCCAGCATAGACACTTTGCTTTCTGAACATCAAGCACAAAAGGGGCCGTGTGATTGCAGGTTGCTGAGCATAGGCTGCCAAAGGCCTTTGATTACCACCGCACACCAGCTCCATTCCTTCAGGTACAAGCCTGGGCTTTGCACTTGCTGCACATCACAACACAACTGTTTGCCGCAGCTAATCCAGCTGCACAGCATGAAGCCTAGTTTCTTGGCTGAACAGCTTTGAATTGCAACCAAAGCAACTTTGTCAAATCAAAGGTGCTTTACTTGAGAGATCTGAAACATCTCCCCAATGTAGAAACGCGCTTTTACTCCGCAGGCGTTTCTGAGTTTAGATTTCCAGTGTAGGGATGACGCTTTGGGATTGAAAAGAGCATACTTTCAGCAGCCTGACATCAGAAGTAATGTTCTTGCAGCTATTCATTCACTGCTGCAGATCAAGCTGCTCAGGATATTGGGGCAGCTTGGAGCTTCAGACAAGCAGGCCAGCGACAACATGTATGCTGTGGTAGCTGACAGCATGCGCAGAGGCAACACAGGCCACACAATAGGCAATGCCATTGTATATGAGGCTGTGAGAACCATTGCTAACATCTACCCCAACCCAACTTTGCTGCAGTCAGGTACAGTTCACCATTAATGTCATCATTCATGAAGCTGCAATGACGCTGCAGTTTGTTGCAGTTCTGACCCCGCCTCTCAACTTGTGCTGCATCGATGTCCTTCTGTGCAAGTGCTGCCTTGATCTCAAAGAAGCTGTGCTGCTGACTCCTGTGCTGCGGACTCATGTGCTGCTGACTCGTGTGCTGCTGACTCATATGCTGCTGACTTATATTTGCAAGCATGCATGGTGTCACTTGGCCGTGTAGGGTTGAGGGTTTAGAAGGAAGCTCTGGCCTCCTCAAGGGCCTCTTTATGAAACTTCCATCGCCATGAGTCTCTCTGCTCTGACTGTTGTGCTGTGGCTTTGCAGCGGCAGAAATGATTTCCACCTTCCTGAAGAGCAGCAGCCACAACCTGAAATATGTGGGCATTGACGGGCTGGCGCGCATTGTGCGCATCAACCCCAAGTATGCTGCTGAGCATCAGCTGGCTGTCATTGACTGCCTTGAGGACCCAGATGACATGCTGAAGAAGAAGACTCTGGAGCTGCTGTACAAGATGACCAAGCCAAACAATGTCGAGGTGGGAGCAATTTAGAACCATTGTCCATCATGGACAGCATCATTTGGAAAGGTTTTTGCATCGCACCACACATCTCCAAGTCCCCATCTCACCGTTCTGCCAATATGCTGGCAATGCCAGATTACTCTTTACTTGCGACATGCACATTTGACCGCTGAAGCTTTGGGAGCAGGCTTGTGTAGCAATGGTGTGCTGCTGGTTTGCAGGTCATAGTAGACAAGATGGTGGACTACCTACGCACCACAAATGATGAGGTGACCAAGACAGAGGTGGTGAAGAGGATAGGAGAGCTTGCAGAACGCTTTGCTCCAGACACCCAGTGGTTCCTTGACACAATGAACCAGGTACACAGCACAGACATGCTTGTCTCTCTGCTTGTCGACGCCATGCTGCATAACATACAAACGGGCTGCGGTCAGCTTCTGTTCAAACTATGCCAGCAATGCACAGATACCTGGTTGTGCGCTTCTGCAGCATGGACACAGGTCATGACCACAACCCACACGTCAGGCATGCTGCCATTGAAAGGTGGTGTAGAGAAATTCGATGATTGTTGCTCTTTTGCAGGTGTTTGAGCTGGGGGGAGATGTGGTGTCCCCACAGCTGGCCAACAGTCTCATGCGTCTCATAGCTGAGGGCGCTGGAGAAGAAGATGAACAGGCCGACACTGAGCTGAGGGCGCAGGCTGTGGCCTCCTACCTGGATCTCTTAGACAAGCCCAAGCTATCGGCAGTCCTGCTCAAGGTGTGTCTTCAGACAGACCTGGACAGCCCACGCTGTGCTGTGAAGCAGCATATCAACATGTGTGAGGTCTGTGCATGCTGGATGTGCGAGTGTTGCGACACAAGGCATGCCCTTGATGCGCACCTGTGTGCTGGCAATCAGCAAGTTTGCATTCCTGCTGACTTGTTTGCATGCATGTGCAGGTCATTTGCTGGGTATTAGGTGAGTATGGGACCCTGGCTGACGTGCCTGTGGACTCGGTCATTGATAAGCTGGCAGGCATCTTGGACACCCAGAATGTGACTGACTCAGTGCGGGGGTACCTCATCACAGCTCTGGGCAAGCTGTGCAGTCAAGCCCAATGCAATCTGTCCCCTCAGGCTCACCAGCTGCTGCATGATGCTGCCAACTCACGCAACCTAGACTTGCAGCAGCATGCTTTAGAAGTCCAAGCCCTGCTCAGGTGAGCTGCATAGCTTGTTGAACGGTATACACCTGCAGGTCTGTAACCTGTTGTCAGAGCCTTCTTGTTTGCCTTGGCGAAAGTTGAATGCCTTCTTGTATGTCAGCAAGCTTTACAGTGTATTTAGGTGTAATGTCTACAGCTTGTGCCAGTGCTGTACAGTAGTGCTGCACGTTGTGCATGAGTGTGTGTGTTTGCTGCAGTGGGGCTGTGCAAACAAGGCAGGCAGGTCTGCCTCCAGATGCGTCCTGTGAGGACTTGCAGATAGACGTGAGCCTCCCCTTCCTGAACAGCTTTGTGCAGCAAGCTCTGGAGCACGGTGCAGCTCCTTACATCAGTCAGCAGCAGCGCGCCTCCATGGGTGTCATGCCCACCTCACGCCACCATGAGGTTGCAGAGCAGCCGCATGCTCTTAGATTTGCTGCATATGAGAAGGCACAAGCTCCAGGTGCCGCCCAACCACAGCACAATTTGCTGGATGGGTCTCACCAACAAGCAGCCAGTCAGCAGTCTTCTTCCAGGTCTAGCAGCCCAGTCAAAGGTAAGAAGCCTTCAAAGACCCAAATGACCAGTAGAAGTGATGTACATGCCGCTTTGAATGTGCTATTACTCTTGGAACTACGAAGGAAGCCCTTAGCAACAGAATTGGCTGTTTTGCTTGTTGCATCATGCCAGGCTGTGTTGCGACAGGCATACATGGTGACGCTGGGCCAGCACCAGCTGCACAGTCTGCTGCTATACCCTCAACTGGTGGCGGGGAGCCCCAGCTGACCCTCAGGGGGGCAGGAGGGGCTAGGCGCTGGGGCCCTGCGCACTTTGAGGCTGCCCCTGCTGCTGTCACTGCTGCTTCCACATCCGCCCGCCCGCCAGCTGCAGGTATGCCTTTGAAGCGACAGAATTTTACCTCAAATCCAGCTAATGCAGAAAGACTGATGCTTGATGACCATGTGCATGACACCATGACATTGAGCAGTAATGCAATGTGGTAGCTTGAGACACTGCAAGAGGTTGATTGGCTTGACTGATGCAAAGCGAGGGCACATGCTTTGACACTTTCCAATCTGCAAACTCACAGTGGCAAGGGCATCAGACAAGTCATGTGCAAGCGATGTGTGCATGCAGCTGCTCACCCAACACCGGCAGCCTCCACGGCAGCTGCAGAGCCTCACAGACCCGTGGCATCAGCAGCAGAGGCCCATGTGCCCACTCAAAAGGAGCTGCTGGCAGCGTCCTTATTTGGTGACAGCAGCAGCAGGCCTGCTAGGCAGAGACGGCATCCTGCACATCATGCTGCGCCTGCTGCCCACCACGCTGCTTCTACCCAGCCAGCCCCTGTAGCCACATCTGCTGCTGCTGCACAGCCTGCTGCTGCTGACTTGCTTCTAGCTCTGGACTCGCCAGGGCCCACTGCCTCTGCTGCTCCAGCTGTATCATCAGGTCAGCATTGGAGCAGTTGTCCCGTGCTGAGGACTCTGCTGTGCATTGTGAAGACTTGTGTGCTGCAATCATGGGTGTGCAATGATGAACACGGCTGCATATGGTCAGATGCACCTGCAATGCTGATGGTCTGCCAAAGGCATCTTTCATGTGTTGCATGTCTGCTAAGGGCATGACATGTTCAAGCAAAATGTCAATGCTGTGTTGTTTGGTATGCAGATCCTTTTGCAGCTCTTGAGGGTGTTGCTCCGCCTGCAGCAGCAGCAGCAGCTCCAGCAGCAACACCAAACCTGGTTGATCTAGATGACCTGTACGATGCTCCAGCACCGGTGCAGGCTCCATTCTCTCAAGCCTCCCCTTTGGGCTCCATGCCAGCACAAAATCATCAAGCACCTGTGCATGCAGCACACATGCTACAGCCAGTGAGTGCAATGCCTGCAGCTGTCTTGCAAGCAAAAGCACCTGTTCCCCAACCTCAGAAGCCTGCCCCTGTTGCTGGTGGTCCTGCGCCTATGGCACCCAGAGGCAATGCAGCAGTGGAGCAGCAAGCTGGACGCAAGGACCCTTTTGCTGATCTGTTCAGCTGACAGCATTTACATATTTTCTGCCTGTTTAAAAGTCTGCCATGTTACGGTCTTTGGTCTTCTCACGTGTTCTGCTGACTGAACATTTCAAGTTGATGAACCGAAATCGGGAAAAGGCTATCTGCGATTCTAGCATCAAACTGTATTTTCTTGTGCACTAGATTGTAAAAGGGATTTTTTGTCACGCTTACATGCAAGGTGGTCAAAGCGCAATATCACAACATTCTGGTCACACAAGCAAAGGTTCAGGGGATCATCTTGAATCTGGTACGTCATCCCTTTGTTTAGCTCAGCTGTGTACACAAAACACAATTTAGTGACTACTGTACTCAGGGATGGTGGTCGACAAAAGCCTGGACGAAACAAAAGGATCGCTGTGGCACTATCTAAAGCTGCAGCCAGTTTGTCACAACATCCTACAATGATACAAGGGACAGGACCATGAAATTTATCTACTGGTAGGCTGGTCTTGCCTCTCTGGAGGCTGAACTCAGAGACTTTCAAGAAACTTCCTCCTCTTCCTCATCTTCGTCTTCGGAGTACACACGCATACTTGAGTCCTGCCACTTTTTCCTGTGCAAGTACAGCTTGACTCCTGGTGCTGTCAGACCTTCATTGCTTTGGTACCTTATGCTTGCTGGCTTTGCGGGACAGCTGGTGCCATCTAGGCAGTTCTCATGCAAGACGATCAGGCTTGAAGCATGCAACCTTGTCAGGAGCTCTGCCTCTGCAGCCGTGTCATGTAAGGCCGACTCCATGTACGATGGGTTTGATGGGTATACATGTATCTGCGCATCTGCCCTTGCACACTCTAGAACAGTCAGAAGACCTGCAAATAGGTATACAGGCTCAATTTGGCATGTCACAGACATGCATGGCAGTGCATGAAGCCCAAAAGCATGAGGACTTTGTATGTTCTTCACTAAAGCAAACACAGCGGGAACAGCAGCACTTGCCTATCCAGGTAAGGGATGGCTGCAAGTCAGCAGCTGATGACAATGATGGCAGCCTTGTTTGGTAACGCTGCTTCCAAAGTGCAGCTGGGAAGTGAACAGCTGGAATGCCAGCCAAGGGTGGGTCCTGAGCCTGCAGCTGTGCTATGGTGTCTTGCTCCCCTCCCACAAACCACAGAGCCTTGGTGTTGACCAGAATCTGCATGCCAAAAGCTCTCATCAACAATTGCTTGCATTCAGGGCTTCTAAACCAGGTTGAGCAAGTACTCCTCTACAAAAGCCCTTGTAGAAGCGCTTGTACTGTGCAATATAATGTGGCCTTCTGCATTGTGATGTGTTCAGAGGAGCAGGTGGCTATCAATACAAGTGCAAGGGTGATATGGCATGCTGGCCTTGCATGTCGGAGGAGGATGTACAGCTTATGCATGTTGTGCACCATAACCTGTGTGCCATGTTGAGGGTTCTGCAATATGGTTCACCTGCTGTCTACTGCAGTGCTCATTGCTGCTTGCCAATACCATCAGCGTGGATGATGATGACGCCTGATCAAGTATCCAGATATCAGCACTAGACGCACATAGTGCTGATGTCACCACATCCAGCTGTCTTACAACAGTGCACCCTTGCATCTCTGCTTGTAGAGCATGAGAGACATTGGCATTTCCTGGATCAGAGAAAGGGAAACTCTGACGGTGAGACTCTCTTGCACACCTTTGGCAGCACTGTAGTTGTCAAGAAGCTGTGGTACAGCAATGCTTACCCACAAGAGCAATGCATGGCTGCCTGTACAAAGCAGCGCACTGTGGCAAGCTGCTTGTTTCCAGAATAGGAAGGTCTGGCTTGCTTTGCATTGGCCAGAGAGAATGAAGGACATTCTGCAGAGACTCCCTGGTGGTTTGACTGGAACCAGTTGCATTGTCCAGAGCTGTCAATGCTCGATCTGAGGCATGGTGTAATGACTGTGTGACCTCTAGTTCCTCTGGCCACCCTTCCTTGGGTTCCCAGTCTGTTGGCCGTTTCCTGTTGACCCTGCTATGCTGCCTTGCCCACTTGCATACTGCTGAAGTTGAGGTTGGAGTGCATTTGTGCAGTTCGTTTGACGCTGAAAGCCCGAATTGTCGAAGCCTGTCACTGCTGAAGCTTGCTTGCGACTGAAACGGGGTGCCTCTGTGAAAAGCTACGAAGCCGGCAAGGCCTAGTAAGATCAACAGGGAAAAGAAGCAGGCACGTCGACTGACAGCTGCGCGTAGCGAGGAGCTGCGCTCTGGTGTCCCTGCGTTCGCGAATGTCAGCGACTGTCTAGACCTATCCGGGTAGGAGTGACCTTGCTGTGTCGAGCGTTTTGGCCTATCTAACGTCATCTGATGTCCCGATGTGCGGGATGACGCATGAGTCACAACCGCTTGACAATTACGCTTGAAAACTGACTAGCGTCATACAAGCGCTGGTCGCAGTGCAGCGTATTCCTCGATCTGACGGTGAAGTAAAACACATGACAAAACCTGACTAGCAAGCGGCACAAACTGCAGCAGTTGACACATTCAATTGCTGAGTTAGCAGCAGAAGGCTGCGCCAGATCCTTCCGCGATCACTCACGACGTGCGCAATCAAACACTCTGGTAGTCAGGCGAATTCTATGGCCAATTCTTGAAACCCTAAAAGTATTTCCAGGGGTGGTCTTAGTCATCAGCTGTTTAGTTGCCAGATTCACTTGTCGCTTCCATGCAATCGCCTAGCAGTGCTACGGCGTGCTATTGCATGGTACCAGCTGTTGAAGTACTGGGTAGGATGGCAACAGGATTGTGTTTCAAAGCAAAAGACGCCTAGTTGCTGCATCGAGGCTTTTCAGCCTCTCAGCTGACGAACTGATCGCATGGGCACCGTCAACAGTTCACCGGTAAATTGCCTTCTTGACCAAGAACCTGTCTGTTTTTCTTACATCGATCATCAGCGTTAAGCACTTGCCAGGCAGTCAAGGAGCAAGAGGTCCCGGGTCCCGAAGGGATAGTCACAGTCGTTACTCAAGGAGCAGAGGCAACAGAGAGATGCTCAAATCCTGAGGAAGCCTTATTGCAAAGGCTCGAGCAGCTTCCCCAGGTGCAGCAAGCCATACTCAATAAGAACGCGGAGGACCAGGTGTGGCAAGACTTGGCTTCCTTTTCCAAAGGTTTGTTCTGTCCTGCTCTCCTGGGGACACACTGCTTCCCGTGTGTTCCTGTGCTGAGTGACGTCATCTGTGCGCGCTTGCAGATCAGCTGCAGTTGGACCCTGATTTGACCTTACATGTACTCGGCACATACAGGGTAGGCTGGTGTGTTATCAAAGTTGCACCTACTGTTATGCTGCTACCGATTTTGCTATCCGCTGCTATCCGCTGCTTTGCATTCTGCAGACTTGGTGCAAAGCTCAAGCAGGCACTGTAGCGCGACAACAGGTGGAACTTTTGCAGTGCATTTGGTTCCTATTTTACAATGGTCTCAACAGCCCAGACTGCGTATTGCCTGTACCAGTGCAAGCTAAGATGCATGCATAATGCAGGACTTTGTCAACAGCAGCATTCATGACGTGGACAAAATGGTGTCAGAGGTGTTGGGAGAATGTCACAGGTGTGCAATCTGCTGACTGCATGACATTCATGCACACTGATCCAGCCAAAAGGCACCACTCCCTGCATGAATATTAGTGAATTATGATAGCTGACGCCTTCCTCAGCTGTGTCAGCTTTGCAATCTGTAGGCGGCAACAAGCTCTTGAGACCACAGCCAGGGTGCTCAGCTCCTTAGCTGCTGCACAGCAGCAGATGCTGGATCTGACAGGCAGACTGACAGAGTGCTCAAGAGTGATCCAGGCTGCCAAAGCGCATACACTAAGCAGCTCAGATCATGATGCTTTGTAGCTCATGGTGCTGATGAGCCAAGTCTATCTAGGATGGCAAGCCAAGTCTTTTTAGCATGGCAGAAGTGGTGCAGCAAACTTCTGCTGCCGAGTGCTGATCCCCTGGGTGCAACTGATGCTACAGAGAGAATTGTCGGCTGTCACAACTTTCATACATACGTCAGCAGCTTGCTGAACACTTCGTACTCGCAGAAGTGATGTCTGCATGACTTTGAGAAACGATGCAGAAGTCTTGTGCAGAGCCTGGTGCGAGGTTGAACCTATTGGTGCTAGGGGGCGACAAGTTGCTGTCAAGTCTTAATTGATTTTGACTTCCCACAAGCTATGCTCCCTACTATAATGCAAAACATGGGTGTGGTGACATGAGTCACAGGTTTGGCCCGTTTTGTTCATTCAAAGCCACGCAGACCATCCAACATACATTTTGCAGAGTTTGTCTGCGCTCTGGGCATCTTGTAGTAGCTGCTGAACTTGCCCTTTCACTCCGCGTGACTCTCCTTGACCTGCACAGCAACATTGCAACAGTCCGGCATGAGACTGCAATGCCAGTAAAGACAATGCCAGACTGTATCCTACCATGTCATGCTACTGCATCCAATCTTGTAAGGATACCATCCCATGCTACCTTCTTTCATGTAACAGGCATTATGCGCAGAATGTGAGATGCACAAGAGGCTCACCTCCTTCCAAACCAGCCAATTTCTGCTTAAGGCGCAGCAAAGCTCTCTCGGCATCTGCATTTGCTATTGTTGTGTCAGTGCTGCCAACTGCATCAGGTGACATGCCAGCTGGGGTGGGTTGGGGTCCCCCGGCGCCTTCCCCGGGGTTGCTGTCGTCACCCCCGATCAGGAAGTCTTTCTGGCGCTGTTGAGCCCCCAGAGGCGTCAGAGCCCATTTGTAGAGAGGGTCGTGAATAAACACCTTCAGGATGGGCAGAATCAGGATCAAGCATTGCTGCAGCCCCAGAAAAGAAGGCCTTGTGTTTATCACCGTCTGAATTGTTGAGCGTGACTGGCCAACATTCCTGACAGGCAGGGATTGACAGCAAGGCAGGGCTACAGCAAACCTTCCGTGTGTTGTCTAGCATGCGCCATGCTGGTACACTGTACCAAGATGAACTTTTTTGTGTTAAGTACCTCAATGATTGTAATCAAGGACTCCTTGTTTTGACGCAGCACACCCATCGTCTTCTCACAACAGCTGCGCATCACGCCCTCCACACCTACAACGCACACCACCCGCAGACCCTTATACCTCATGCATCTGCACTTGTACTTTGCGCTGTGGTAATGACAGAACAAGCAGGAAATAGCTCAAATATTTGACAATGCATCCAACAAGAGTATTCAAAGTCTGTAAACAGAGGTAGCTCTTGTTGGCAATCATAAACATGCGCTGACAAGCATGCAGATGGCCAGCCAGCAACTTTTTTGCGCAATATTCAAGATGAGCAGCTTGTTGTTGGGCTGACCTGTGGCTCCCATGCCATCAACAATGTTGCTGGTGAGGCGGAAGGGCACTAGCTCAGGGGTGTTCAGGAAGCGGCCCTGCTCGAAGGCCACCCCCAGGTCAATGTGCACCACCTCAGCAGTCTTGCGGTCCAGCAGTATGTTGTGGCTGTGTCGGTCCCCCAACCCAATGATGTACCCTACATTTGGAGTTACTCTACTTCAAAGGTTGACTATGGCATCAGCATCCCTGTTTGTTTAGTTGTGAACATGACACAACTCATGTGTGTGTTAATAGTATTACCCTGCCTACTCTGCCATTTGTGTTTGATGCCTATGGTACTACTTCTGCCTGGCATACTCTCATGCGTCTGTATGGAGTGTGTGTGCAGGTGCCAATCTGGCACCCCTGCTGTGTATATGCTGTTGATAACTTGACATGTCTGCTAGGGGAACACGATAATGACAACAGCCCCAAGGCAGAAGTCAAGGTAAATAATTTTCGAGGGGCGAGTTTTTGCACACATATGTATGCGCCACAACACACAAGGCATACCGGCCATTGAGTTGACAGCCACACTGCGTGTATATTGGAGACGGCGCTCAAACCAGTGAGCAGGGTGTCTGAAAGTCTCCAGAAAGAAGTGGTGTAGCACTGGTGAGAAGTGAGCTGTCACCTGAAAACTCAAATACTCTGCAATTAGTGCACCATCATATGCAATTCATCATTGTTGCATGCATGCATTAGCTAATATACCGCACTGCTTGCATAACAGTGTCAGAGTGTCCTGAAACGTGTCCACAAAATAATTTTACAGAGTGAGTCTCAGACAAGCTATGCTCTCAAGTCACCACACAAAGCACACAGAATCCGACATGATGTCCTCAGATGCAATGAGCAATGACTCAGCTGTGGCTGTGCACCATGTGACAGTGACATTTGTAACAGGGGCATGCATGTGCTTACATCATCAAAGGTTTGGCGCAGCTGCCCAGGTTTGGCCTTGTGCATGGCTTGCAAGCAATGGGTGAAGGTCATCTCTCCAGGCTTGCTGTATCGCCTGTGGGCCCCACCCTGCCTGTCCTTGCCTGTCAAGTACTCGTGCACAGGGATGGTGTCCTCTACCCACTCCAGCAGACCAGAGGCTGGTGAGAACGGCACCACCTGCATGAAGAAGTTGTTCACACTGCATTGCCATCTAGCAAGGCTAAGGGCCACTCCCAAAGGCTAAGGGCAACTCCCAAAGGCTAAGGGCAACCCCCAAAGGCTAAGGGCAACTCCCAAAAGCTAAGGGCAACTCCCAAAGCCTAAGGGCAACTCCCAAAGGGGTGTCACCTATCTGAGGGTTGAATGGATTGCTCAGCAGCCATGTGTCAATGCTATGAATGCAAGGCCCGTGTCAGTATGTCAGAGACCCTTTTGAATGCGATTCAACAGGTTCCCAGAGCCCATGTGTTTGGTATGACTTTGACAAGTGCCACATAGACCAGATTCACGCATATGCTCCATTGATTGTATCCTGGTGCATCTGATGTCTACTTTAGTGTTTACATTGACATGCTTACTCCATGCAAAACTGACAGAGGAGCATAAATGCAATGTGTACCTTGTAGGTGACAATCCTGAGCTTGCGCTTCTGGGTGTCTGGGCTCTCTTGCAGCACATTGTTGATCAGTGCAAAAAACTGCTGCATGACTGCATCCTGACGCATGTCATCCATGCCAGATTTGACCTGCAATGAGCGTGATGTTACCGTAACTCAAAAGACTAGTCAGCACATCATATGCGGCCACCAAGGGGGGCCAGGATGGGAGGAAGATTGGCCATCATGCTAGGATTGCTGCTGCATTGTGGCAGTGGTGTAGGTTGTTGCTTTGTCACAACAGCTTCTGTGCCAACAAAAACACTGGTGTGAATGGAAATCTACCATGCTGACCACTTGCATACACTCTGAAGCGCAGGCCTCAAAGTGTAGTCATAACACATGGTGTCAGTAGAGACTCTGCAGCTGAGAACTGTGCTGCGCTGTTATGATGCAGGGAGGTCACCAGCTGGCGGTGGCAGCGGCCAGCACTGTCAAAGCACTGGATCAGCTTGGGCTTGTTGATGCCCCCCACAAAGCTGATGCTGTCCCCAAAGTGGGTGAAGTGGGGCAGGTTGTCATAGCGGCAGGACGGGTCCACCTCCACAGGGGCACTCACAACAGGCACCAGACTCAGGTCTCGGTTCTTGCGGCGCAAGCCACTTGGGAATGGCATGGGCCCGCCCTGTCAACCCAAAGAGAGGTCATGATGACCACCATCATCACATTGCCCTTTCATTGCAGCAGAGCTGGGAACAATAAAACATGAAGTGGACACCAAAAGGGGCTTGTTCACTGTCAGTCATGTCACAGGCGAGGCATGACAGATAGCCAGGGCGACCCACATGCCTGGTGCAGATGCGCTACAGCTTCTCCTGATGCTACACGAGCATTGGTCAAAGCACATGCAGTCATGACAGAGCTGCTCAGGCTATACAGACTGGCTTTTGGCCACAGTCAATCACCCATCTGATATGCAAGACAATTGTACCACCAACAGCAAGACCAGCATGGATGATAGCATGACCAGGCAAGGTGATGAAAAGAGATACATACTGACAGATAAGGGCAGAGATAGCTTACATCAGAGGAGGCTGGCAAGGCTGCCAAGTGAATGTAAGCCTCAATCAGCTGGTTCACCTGCTCCACGACGTTCTTCCTGTGCACATATATCATCATTACTGTTCATGCCTGATTACAGTGCTTGATGGCGCAACTGTGCACAGCAACTGCTCAGCAGTGCTTGTTAGCATTGTCACCATTCCTCAGTGATATCAAAGTCACTTGCTGATGCCCAGATTGCTGACGGGGCTGCCTTACCTAACAGGTTTGGAAGCAACAACTCTGAGCAGGTCATATGCAGCTGAGACCTTGTCACGGTCTACAGTCACTGTCATGCCGCCCACGACATCCCCTGCCTTCACCTCCTTGCCGTCCTTGCCCCTGTTTCCATTCTTGAGGGCAAACAGCTGGTACAGCGTATGGTAAGGGTGGTCCACAGTCAATCTCTGGAGCAGAGTTAGCAAAGTAGCCTGTGCAATGAAAGGTCATGGTTGAAGCACTGGCCAAGATACATGTCACTGTTGTCACTGCAGCGTCACTGGCAGCAGTAACACTTATAATATTCAGGTCATCATGCTTATGACAGCAGTCATGATCTGAGTCTGCAAATGTCAGCATATGTCATAAGGGGTCTAAGATGCACTCCAGAGTTGCATGTTTGCATACTCACAGCCAAACTTCAAAACACACAGCATGCCTCGCTACGCAGCTAATCATGCTGGGATCATATGATGTACAACAGTGAACATGCTGAATGCAGATTGCCACAAGCCAGCCATGATTAAGGGCTAAGGGCAGCTCCGCCACCTGGAAGCCACTCTCATAGTGTGGACCAGACTTGGCAGCGCTCATTCTGGATGCAATCTGATAAACCAGGGAGAGCAGCTTATGTGAGGGGATGTCCCTAAAGCTCTCTGCCAGCTGCTTATTCACCTTTGGGTCTGCTCCCAAGGTGAACCACAACTGGAACAGGCGGAACACCACCTGCAGATCATACCGCCCTCCTGCCATCAGACACCTGCATAACAACCCTGAATGCTTCAAGTGTGATGACAGTGCTTGAGTCTGCACCCAGCATATATGCTCCTTCTGTTGGCGATTGTGACAGGCTGACAGGATGGCGCCTTGCCAACTCCTGCTGCATTGCTTCTGCACATTTTAAACAAAAGCAGTCACAGCCCTGTAGGGGATATGAGCATCATCTGAGAAGCTGGCAGTCAACATAGCAAGCAGTCTCATTTGCTGCTTGCACTTAGGTCCACCTCAGTAAAATTACAGGAAGACTTGCACAAGGTACCAGCCATCATCAGGGAACAGAGAGTTGCCCCTACCTATGGTAGTTGGTCAGGGCGAGTATGAGGTACTTGGCTTCGCTGTCCTGCAGGGTGCTGGACTCTTCCTCATCAAACTCTATTGGCCGCATCATAGTGTTCATCTGATGCACTAACAGCCTGCTCTCCCGGTCTACCACCTCTCCAGCTGCATTCTTCTTCACCTCCCCGCGCTGCTTGCGCAGCTGCAGCTGCTGCTCCAGCAGGCTGACCTGACACAGCACAACTGGCTTTCAGCAGTCAGCAGCATATATACATCTTTGCTCGGCTGCACTTTGTGTGCTAAGTTGCTGACATCCTCATGTCACTGATTCAGTCCCAACCTCAATCTTCTGAATGGTGTCGTTGGGATCATGAAAACCATGCAAAGTGAGTGAGAGCAGCAGTCACAAACGTGGGTGCAGGCAACGACAGCATGCCAAATAGTGTGGGGTCACCTGCTGCCTCTTCTGCTTGATGACAGCTTGAGCAGTGTTCCACTCAGGAGACTGCTTCTGAGCTTGGATGCCGGCATACAGCGTGTCAGCATGATGGGCCAGGCGGTACATCACTCTGCACGCCACCTGACCAGTGTCGTTGCTGCTGGTCACCAGAGCATCCACCGCCTCTGCCATGCTTGCTAGAATGGCAGATGAACTCTCAAACCTGCGCTTGCAAAGGTGCTGATTGGGGTTGTCAACGGTTCAGGGTATGTCAGCACATAATAACAGGAATTGCCAAAGCTGCAAAATCAACTGTCAGAAGCCCTCTGTTGTCCTTTGCAGAAATGGTTGACATTAATAATATCAACAGCGCTGCTGTTATACCTGTGTAGCATCGCTCACTGTCCATACACACGTTGACAGAGCTGTCAGCATATCTTCTTGTTAGTAACACAACTCTGTCTTAAGCTAGGCTGATTGACTGTGGAACCTAGACTCAGTGAAAGGTGTATCTCAGCTTTGACCATGCCTTGCTGATGAATGCGCTACAAAATATTTCACCAATGTGCAGCAAAGCAGGAGGAGGGCTACCTGGTCTCAGCCAGCCATTTGCCTGTCAGGCTGAGCAAGCGAGCATACGCGACCACATTGCCATCCTTGTTGTGCCTGGCCACCTCCAGCAGGGACTTGCTCATTCTGACTGCAACTGCCTGTTGGCCCTGGGCCCACAAAAGCTTTGCCTGCTCTACACTCCATGCCAGGCTTCCCTCTGTGTAACCTGCATCATGATGTGCCGCTTGCAGTATGTATTGGTCAGCTCTAAACCCATTCTGGTGTACATGCCTTCACTGTTAACATCACGGATCTGAAATATGTTGACAAAAGGCCAGGCTCACATCTCTAGTTCATAGTCACATGTCTACTTGTGCATCTGAAGTGGGTTCGTGATGCTCAATCCTTAAATCTGCGCACAGAAGCGTGTGTTTGACTTCTGTGATTGCCAGACATTGTGGAATGGGCAACAAACCTGGGGAGGCTGGGTGCGAGGCAGAGGCAATTGAGTGGGTGCTGGTGAGCTCGTGAGCAGCCGCCATGGCATGAGTGAGGTGGCCAGCCTGGCGAGCAGCCACTGCTGCCTCATGCAGAGTGTGAGCTGCCTGCTCAGGCTGCCCCAGTGCCTCACAGACAGCCTTCCTCAGGGCTAGCAGGGGCTCACGCAGCTCGTACTTGTCCCCTGCGCCTGCAAGCAGCCTTTGGCATCATGATCTGGCTGTAGTATGGGACATGAGCAGCATGCTGGCTTCTTCATGGATGTAGTGTCAAGAGCAGCTGTGGCATCAACTGAGGTGACACAGCATTGCCAAGCCCTTTGGGGATGCCGAGCGAGACAAGATGTGAAGCTCAAAAGCATGGCAAGGGTGTTGAACCTACCCATGGCAGCCTCTCTGCTGCGCCACACTGCCTGCATGTTTGCCAGCTGTAAGCTGCCTTCAGCTGCAGTGCTTGTGACAGCCTGTACATACAGACCATTGCAGTCAGCAGTGAAAAAGCGTATCAACAGCAGACTACATTGAGGAGCAGACAACATTCCAGCAGTCGATTCAATATCAGGCAGGTTGCCAATGTATAGTGCAATTTGTTACATCAGCATATCAAATTGTGGGTTGTCAACGCATAATCACCCACCCATACCTCTAGGAGAAACTGATTGAACTGACCTTCAATCCAGAGGGCATGGTCTGACAAGGAAGAAGCATAACTTACCAGTCCAGGGGAAGGTGGTGAAGCCAGTGACAGGGTTGGCCATCTGAAAGCCCAGGCCTCTTGCACACATTGCAGCTGCTGCAGCTGCAAGATGGCTGGATTCACGCTTGACACACTCTCTGTGCTGACGGTGGCCAGGGACCTGATGCACTCCTGACGTGCCTCAAACAGCAGTGACCTGCATCGCTCCCTGTCCCCATCTGACACAGCCTGTGCAGAGTGACATAAGCCAAGTGGCATTCACCGGGATGTGAGTTTCACAACTGCCATCTTTGTACTTGTGAAATCACTTTGCTGCCCGG